>Ga0182021_10001486_pt1 | contig 26932 bp, 25 predicted proteins | sample 612E3MmetaG_FD_120493 | JGI IMG/M metagenome (GOLD analysis project Ga0182021, IMG submission 120493) | Permafrost microbial communities from Stordalen Mire, Sweden - 612E3M metaG (Illumina Assembly) | ecosystem: Environmental > Terrestrial > Soil > Wetlands > Permafrost | place: Sweden...
GCGCAAACGGATAATATGACATTCAACGTCGTATTTTACGCCCAACAGAGCCAGGGGTCACCACAACCGGCAGCCCCGACACCAGAGCTTCCGGGACATGGAAGATAATCCAAAGTTTCCGGATTTTTTCAGCACTATAATTTTGGTGATTCCTTAATAACGACAAGCCAGAAAAACTCCGAGAGTTGGATGGAGGCACCTTATATAACTTAAAAATATGCAGAATCCGAAGAGAACTCATAAGATTTTCTAAGGATTCAGGGGATTCTCAAACAATATGATAATGATCTTTTTTGTGAGTCTCATTAAAAGGATAAATTCCGGGGTTATAAGTGCAGTGTATATCAACTGTAATGAGCGGTTCTGGTCATTTGTAAAGAAACGGTTGACGAAATACCACGGCTTTATCCAAAAAAATTCTATTTAAAAAAATTCCATTTGTACCATAAGAAATTGGAATTCTGGCAGAATCACGTGCACAGTGACCTTTTTGGTTTTGTGGTGAAGTGTATCTCTGATTATTCTCTCGTGGCTTCTTTTCAGTAACTACCTATTATTTTATTTCACTCTGTTGAATGATTTTTCGTCATCGACATCGCTCGTTTCAGTAAGGGTATGAAGACTCTGGTACAGTCGTACCTGTAGCTGATAAGATTGGTGTGAACTGGCGAAGATGTTTTCATGATCAGAAATCCTGAATTTGTGAATATTGATGGTGCGTATCATTTTGTAAGGACGTGGCACTCCGATAATTTATGAAATATTTATATACTGTAACCACTTAGTGGTAATCAGACCTTTTAAGGTCAGATTATTGTCAATTCCTCTTAATCAATTCAATTTTTAGGTGAATCAATTGCGAAAGAAAGAAATGAGTACAAAAAAAGTTCTGTTGATCAGCGTCATGCTGGTTGCGCTTACCGCCCTCCTTACGGGTGCAGGAACGATGGCCTACTTCAGTTCGATACAAACGAGCGGCCCGAATCTTCTGAGTACAGGGAGCATCAGTATAAACGTGAACGGTCAGGATCCCTGGACAGGTACTTTCAATGCAACTCTTGCGGATGTAAAACCGGGGTTGAAGCGATGGGGTAACGTGACCGTACAGAACACCGGACAGAACCAGGCTGACCTCTGGCTGAATACCATCAATGTTGTTACCAGCAACGGATCAAACACCTCCACAGAACTTTTGGAACCCTTTGCCAATGATATCGACGGGGTCATCCGGTATGATTTGTATAACAATACCGGTTCTGGCCTCCAGCCGATAATTCTTGATACTGATGGTCTCACTATCAGTAATGGTACCCATAATCTGACTGCTCAAACCACGGGAATGAAAAACCAGTGGATCTATCTGGGCAACATCCCCTCCGGGGCAACCTGGCAGATCAACCAGAGTTACCTGATGGACAGGAATGTCACCAACTGGGCACAAACGGATAATATGACATTCAATGTCGTATTCTACGCCCAGCAGAGCCAGGGGTCACCACAGCCGGCAGCTCCGTCACCAGAGCTCCCGGGACACGGAAGATAATCCAGGTGTGCAGATTCTTTTTCTGCACTATTAATTTTTAGAGTACCGTGATAGGGAGATGCATGCATAGAGTGGGAACGTGAAAAAAACACCATTGACACGGATCGGAAAATTCGCGGCAGCTCTCCTTCTTATCCTGATCGTTTCAGGGACCTTGTTCATGATCATCTCCCCCTTTTTTGGCTGGAAGAATGAGGTCGTACTCTCGGGAAGTATGGAGCCGGCTCTCCGGACCGGGAGCGTGGTTGGAGTCGCGCCGATAAAACCGGAGGATATCCGTGCCGGAGATATCGTCATGTATTCTTCACCTGACAAAACTTCCCTGATCACCCACCGCGTTGTAGAAATCAGGAATTCGCCGGGCCTGCAGTTTATCACCAAAGGAGATGCGAATAAAAATCCGGACATAATGCCAGTCCAGCCCGATCAGATTGTAGGTATTGTCGCGTTTACCATCCCGTTCATCGGATATCTTACCCTGTTTGTCAGAACCCCACTGGGTTTTATCCTCATTTTCCTGGTACCTGCGGTGATTCTTATCGGAAGCGAGGTGCTTCACCTCTGGGATGAGATGGAATGAATGGCATGAGAGACCAACCCCTATGAAATCCACCGCGATCGGGATTATCGTCTTAATTCTCTTCGTCGTTTCACTGAGTGCCTTTGGTTTTACCCATGCGTATTTCAATTCGGGACAGGTCACAGGTCCGCACGTTATTTCAACCTGGCAATCATTTCTCTGGACCCAGACCACGCAGGCAGACTTTCAGGCAGGTGTCCTGGTAAACGTTAATACCGGCACCATTCCGGGGAGCGTCATCCTGAATAACCAGACAACTTATCCATCGATTTATGCAACAGGAAATTCAACGAATTTTTTATTGTATAACGTATCCAACAATACCTGGGTAAAAAGGACAAATACACCAGGAGCTGTCGGTGCCGGGGGAGGAGCAAGTTCTATCGGCCTTGGCAATATCTCTGCACTCAGGGGTGCCGGTACGAACACATTCTGGATTTATAATATCTCCACCAATGTCTGGTCAGTGAAGGCAGTAGCATCAGGTACGGTGAACACGGGAGGAACATTATCAGATTATATCGGTTCTGGCAATGTTTCTGCGCTCAGAGGTACCGCTACATCTACATTCTTAATTTATAATATCTCTTCAAATTCATGGTCAGCGAAGGCAAATGCTCCCGGCAACGTTGGTGCCGGAGGAGCTGTCGCATATGATAACGGGAACTATCTTTACGCGTTCAATGGTACCAATACCCGTAATTTCTGGAGATACAATATCTCCGGTAATTCGTGGTCCTCCTTCGCAAATACACCCGGAAACGTTGGAACCGGAGCAGCTATTGCGTATGATAACGGGAATTATCTTTACGCGTTTAATGGTACCAATACCCGTAATTTCTGGAGATACGATATCGCCGGTAATTCGTGGTCCGCGTTGGCAGATATACTCGGAAACGTGGGTGCCGGGGGATCACTGGTGTCGGATAACGGGAATTATCTTTACGCGTTTAACGGTACAACCACTCCCTATTTCTGGAGATACGACGTCAGCAGTAACAACTGGAGTGAGACTGCTGTTGCCAACCCGTCCATAAACGTTACTGCCGGGGGCAGTCTGACCTATATCGCTGGTTCTTCCGGATATAAAAGCGGGGGTACACTTGCTTCACCCGTGTTTGATACCGGGGGTTCTGGAAAACGATGGGACTCGCTCCAGTGGGATAGCGCTATGAGTGCCGGGACGAATATTACCTTTGAAGTCAGGGCTTCAGATACCCTTTTTGCCATGAATAATATAACTCCATCATGGACTGTGGCTGGCTGGCCTTCTCCGGTCAGTTCCGGGCTGCCCCCCGGCAGGTATATCCAGTGGCGTGCCACTCTTTCAACAATCGATCCCTCAAAAACACCTGCACTTAACGAGGTTAGGGTTTGGTATTCATGATCGCATTTATGCAATCATCATGCGTCCCTTGTAAAGAATGTATCATAACGGAGCATGTATGATGACGAATCCAGCGAGCGGTTCCCGGAAATCTTTTCACTCGCTGACCGGAAGTCTCCTTATCCTCCTGCTTCTCCTGCCGGTAACGGTAAATGCCCAGGATCCTGTTGACCTCACCTTTGGGGAAACGGGTGCATTTCCCTGGACTATTTCCGGGATTCTTCCCGGAGATCATGGCTCTGATTTTGTCGATCTTCATAATAATGGTTCGGAAAGTGGAGTTGTCTATATCTGGGTTGACAATATCAGCCAGTTCGACAAATACGGCAATACTGGCGGCGGACTTGCGAATTATATGTACTTTAACGTCTCACACCCGAACCTCAACAGCACGGTAATCCTTCCTGCACATATCACTACATTTCCTACGGCGCCGCTGCTGCCGGCGTATATCACTATCAACCAGTTCAACGCAGGACAGACCATCAGGCTCCGCTGGACATGGGAATTTACAGAAACCGGACAGCCGCAAAACGATGCACAGGGGAACACGCTGAGGTTCAATATTTCATACATGCTCGTGAATTTCTCCGCACCTGTATTACCGACGATAAATCCAACCATAGCACCAATAGTTACGGGAGGTGGATTTCCAAGACTCGCAAAAGATCCTTCCGGGCTTTTAAGTGGGAACCTTCCACGGTTAAATCCCGTACAGCGTCCATTACTGGAGGCACCACCCCAGGAACCTCCATCGACTGAAGAATCCCCGGCGGTTCTCCCCAATCACGGGATAATCATGGTTGTCGCGTTCATGGTTCTTGCCATTGCAGTTTTGCTTGTGTCCCAACGAAAGAAACATCCTGAATGGAAAGTCGCGGCTGAAATTTTCTGGGCTATCGGGACTGTTGTTATGGTGATAGGTATAATTTGGCAGGCATATCTCATTTCGCTCCAAGGCGGGCGGCACCTCACCGGAATACATGCAGTTGCCGGGATTGTTGCAGCAATTTTCATTATTTCAGGCCTTGTGTTCTGGGTCCGGGATAGAAAACGGCCGGAGAGAACGGACGAGAATCTGGTCTGGATTCTTGTAATAGGGGTCGTTATTATATTGGCGAGCATGTTGCTGGGTTTCTGGACAGTTGGCATCAGCTGATGAAGGAAAGGGTGAAGATCCATTTTTATTATTTTAAGAATTGAAAAAATGGCTGATCCAAAACGGTCTGTATGACCGGCTGTATTCCTTAAAACAAGTGCGAGGGGAGGGATTTGAACCCGCGAACTTCTGCAAGAACAGATCTTGAGTCTGCCTCCGTTGACCAGGCTTGGATACCCTCGCTCCAGAATGAGAATACAGGATAAGAGATGGATTTGTGATTAAAAGAATCTTGTCCTGAAATCATTATTCAGTCATGAGTCTATCACTATTGAAAAGGTTTGGCCGGCTCCGCCGGGGGTTGGGTTACTCCGCAAAGAATACTCGATAAGGTTCCTGATCTAAAAAAAACATTCAGAGCCTGTTTGTTGGGTTTGTAAATGAATTTGGAAAAAACTCTGTTGAAATCCTCTTTTCATGTCATTCGCTTATTCTCTCCGGCACCCAGAAGGGTGGCCTTCTATCTCTTCCAGATGGGGGGACAGCTCTAAGGAGCATCCATTTAACCCCTTTTTCAGGTTTATTCATCGATCTCTTTCAGGCAATCCTAATATATGTGAGTGCCCGGATCCCAAAGAGCGATGGCTGCTTATCTACTGAATTTTAACAGGGCCCAAAAAAGATTCATCTTTATAATTTTACATAAAATCTGCAAGTCCAAGCTGCTGCTGTTTTTCCTCGCCAAATGTGGATGCAATCGCAAGGTCGAGGACTTCGACCCGCTGTTTGGTATATTCGGAGACATTGTATTTCCTGCATATTTCCCTGGACATTTCCAGGTATTTTTTTACTGATCCTTCATGTACTGTCGGGATGATATTTCCGTGGCAGATACCTTTTCCTTTGAACTTTGTACATTTTCCGACAAGGGGGATCCGCCGGTAACTCGTGTTGCATTTGGTACACCTGAACTTCTGTTTGGAAAATGCTGACAGATTACCCATCAGGTCTCGGATAAAGTGAGTGGTAAGCACCCGTTCCGCGACATCGTCTGCGTCCACAGCGCGAATCTTTTCAGCCAGGACAAGTTCTGCTTCAAGCTTCTCGGTCATGGTCTTAAGCTGGGTATACATTGATTCGAGCGGGCCTGCCGAAATGTCCGATGTGTCATGGGTAAACCGGAATCCCTCAAGCTGTGCGGGTGTACCGATCCTCCGTTCAACACGGTCAATGAGACCGGTTAACGTCTTAGGTTCGGTAAAAGTCAGAGCACCTGTGTAGAGTTCAAGAGGATAGTGATCGCAGACATCGATATTGAGAGATTCCTTGTCTATTTCTGCAGGATCGATCCTGCTTGTCAGCACCAGGGGGGCATCCATCGATCCTCCCCGGTTCTGAGGAAGGAACGATCGCGAGAAATTAATCAGTCCATCGAGAAGCAACATGATACAGTCTTCATCACCATCGCACTGCCCGGTAAAGATCCCATTGGCTACAAGCGTATGATCATCGGCAACGGTAAGGCAAAATACTCTTTCTTCAGGAGATGGCACGTGATCAATTAACCGTATATGGTCAGCAATTATGTTTGCACCGATAAGTACCGGTAAAGGATCACCGGGTTTGAGTTCCATTGCCCTGATCTTCCGGAGATATGTTGTGTCCCAGACAAGCATTGAATGATCCGGAGTGACCGCAATTTCCTTTCCGAGTGCCGTTGTGAACCGAAGAAGCGTAGCCGGTGACCGGTGGATAGATACAGAAGTTATCCTGCGGATATGCATGATTCCACCCGTATCGACGGTTCTTGTATAGTACGGTTGTGCCGGATCGGAATAATAGGTCCCCAGCCTGTCAATTCCCGGGCGGCTTACATCAAAGTTTTCAAGGACAAATCTACGGATGGGAGATTTTTTCCAGAGCTTCCCGTCAAATACTTCAATCTCTGTATCCCCATAAAAACAGTTGCGCCGCTTGGCAGCATGGAAAAATGGATGGGCATACCCGACGTTTGCCCGGGTAAACCCTATGATCCGGGCGAGAACTCCGGCACTCGTATGAGGAGCAAGCCCGATGACAAGGTGTCCGACCAGATCGCTTGGTTTTTTGACGTTGTAGAAGGGTTCAAGTTTATAGCATTTCACCAGCAGGTCATCCATAAACTGCGTTATGTTTACGAGATATTCAGCGCAGGAGTCAGAGACAAGAATATCCTGAGGGCGCAATTCCACAACCTGTGATCCGTTCTGGAGATCATATCCAAGATAATCCTTCACATACCCGAGTGACCGGAGTTTCTCAACAGAAACACGCACCTCATCCGGGCGGATATGGGTCAGTGGCAGGTCAATCATATCAAACCGTGTAGTACCGTCCTTGAAAACAAAGATATTCCGGATCGAGCGAAGAATTCCCTTCTCCATACCTTCAACAGTTTTTTCCCGCGATATTACTCCTTTTACGCCTTTCACAAGAGCCACACAATCAGGTTTGAGTCCCAGCCGTTCGATGGCTTTTGCGTACTCTCCTTTCACATTGAGGGTAATTCTCTGGCTGCAGGTCGTCTGGACGTCACAACCCGGACATCGCTCAGCAAGGGATTCTCTCCCGCATTTTGGGCAGGATGTAATTGCGACTGTATGTGCACCGCATTTCTCACATCTGTTGGTATAGGTAATTTCCTGGCATTCGGTGCAGCGCCTCCTCCCGACCTCGATCTCGATCATACCACCTTCCTTCTGGAAATCGAGATCGGTATTATTTGCGTCCACTTCTTCCGTATGGTTGGATGCTGACTGGAATGATCGGCGTGCACCTCCCGAATCCCCGAGCGGGAAAAGGACGTGGGGGGGAGGATTCATTTTCCGGGGTTTGGATTTCCCCGGTCTTCCCATCCGTCCACCAATACGAGTTCCTGCCCGTGACCGGATTTTAATTCCGGAGAGATATATGATGAGATTAAGAGGGGTATCCGGGAGTGCACTTTTCCATACATCTCTCTTGTGCAGGTTTTCGTCAAGCCCCAGACAGGCAATGAATATCCGGTAGGTTTTGATCTGAACATTTTTTTGGCGCACTTCGTGAGGGATAAGCAGTTCTTCAAGGATTGATTTTACTACGGGATCATCGGGTATCTGCAGGAGGCCATCCGTAATTTTTCCCTGCCGGGAAACTATATCGCCGAGGGTAAGAATCTGCTCAACGGAAATATCGTCCCAGAACCAGGTATATGCAGGATAAAGATATTCACCCTGGTCTGCAAGTGCAAGGGCATCTTCTTCGGTTTTTGGAATTTTTGTACCGGGATTAGCTTCGAGCAGCCACCACTCCTCGCAATATCCACAGGGTACAAGAGGGTGATTGTTCTCAAGAAATTCGCCGAACGATATCAGGATCTCCCCCACATCAAGAATCCTTTCGATTTCCGGCACAAGTTTTTTCGCTGTCGCTTCATCATCAATTCGCAGCACGTCGCCATTCTGCAACCTCACGGTCGGACCTTCAATGGAATCCACCGGGACAACACCACAAGCCTTGCCCGGGCGTTCGGTCTTCATCTGTGTTCCGACCGCGAGAAACTCCCCCAGGATATACAGCGTCGCAGGATGGAGACCGGCAGCAGCAAACCCCGTGTTACGTGATCTCCCGTAACGAAGCCGGAACCCCCCTTTCCGCATAGGATAAGAAAAAACCGGTCTCCCCCCGATAAGATCACGAAGGTACTTGTCGAGAGGTTTTATGCTGACGGTTCCCTCCTCTGTCTTGTTTTTGATGAGTTTGCCCAGCCAGTCCCAGCCGTCCATATTCATCTTTTCTACTTTATTTTTAAGTTTTGGGGCTTTTCCGGCGATTCCTTCTGCGAGAACAAGTGCCATTCCTCCCCGTACGGTGTTTGTTTCGACCCGCTCGAGGTTACGGTGCCCTGATACTTCTTCCTGCTCTGTCGCCTCACCATCGATACATACCGGACAATTTTCAACAATGAGACGGATTTCCAGTTCGCTTGGCAGGTACTGGAGGTTCATGATAGAGTTGTACTGCCGGATTTCCTCGATATACCGCTCAACCTCTTCCTGACGGGGATGGTACCGGTTGATGCCAAGCTGGCGGCGAACGTAATCGCCGACAAGAACAGAGAGCGCCTGTGCGGTCCCTCCTGCACTTCGAATGGGGCCTGCGTAATAAATCTTCAGATACTGACTCCCGTCATCGTTTTTTCCCAGCCCGACTTTTGCAATCCCTTCGGTAGGCGCTGCCACTACTCCTTCTGTCAGCAAAGCCATTGCTGTCCGGATAGCGTTGTCGAGTATCTGTTCATTTGTCGTTTCTCCAAACTTCCGGGCAACAAAATCGTCACCGATGCGGAGAGCAACTTCTTCACGGGACATATGGGATTCAAGATCGCGTATCCGCGTTGCTACACCTTTAATCCCCAGGAGAGCTTCGACACGGTCTGCCAGGTCACTGGCGATAGGAATTTCGATATCAATTGATGGGTCGAAACCGAGAGAACGGGCTTTTTTAGCTATCCCCATTGCAATATGGAGGTGATCCATCAGAGATTTTTCATAGGCCTCCATAGCAGGAGAAAGCACAAGCATACCGGTACGATTTTGCGGGCGCGGATTTATCTGTTCGTGTTATGAACTAAAAAAAGGGTCGAGGAGAAACGCCGGTCTTGTTTAATCATCTTTCCGGACATGTTCCAGCATCGCCGGAAGCCCTGTTTCTCCCATCTGCCAGAGGGTGAGGGTGGCACAGGACCGGATGATATCATCGGCATCTGTCAATCGACGGGTGAGAGGCTCAACAGCAGGTTTTCCGATCCGGCAGAGAGCCCCTGATAGAAAACCTCTCATCTGACTGTCCTCGGTTGCCATCGCATCGATTATCGGTTCTATTGCAACTATGCCGATAGTTCCCAGTGCAGCTGCGGCATAACGCCGGAATTCATTGTCCTTATGATCCTTCATGGCCGATATCAAGAGGTCAACTGCCAAGGCACCGATGCCTGAAAGTGCCACCGCAGCATACCAGCGATGATCATTATCCGGTGCTTCTTCCAGAACCTGAATCAGGGGTTCTATCGCTGGTTCGCCCATTGCACTAAGTGACTGCATAACCTCGTGACGAACATCCACGGAAGGATCGTCCAGACGGGTAATGAGCCCATGTATTTTTATTTCTGCAGGTGACGATTTATCCATGGTATTCTTCTCCTTCATCGGTATCTGATCCTGACTTTTCATTCTTTTGAGTGTTTTCATCCTTAAACACCCGGGTGATCGTCTTAGCCACAGGTATCAGAATTGTGTTAAGCGCGTCAGATACCGATGTACGTTCGTCGTCATTATCGTTATCTGCGTTTTCGAAGATCCTCAGGAGTGGCTGAATCGCGCCAGGATCTTTTAGATTCCCGAGAGCGGTTACAATTTCAAATCTTGTAGATTTCTCAGACATCTGTAAAAAATGTAACAGTGGTTCTAACGCAGGTTTACCTATTGCAGCAAGGGATGTCGCAGATTCAATACGGACATTCTCGTATTTGTCTGCCAGAGCACAGATAAGGGGTTCGATAGATCTTGTATCTCGGATTTTTCCTAAGGCGATTGCAGCACCCCATCGAAGGTTCCCATCGCCTTCCCGGAGTGCGCGGATAAGCGGGTCGACAGCCTGCTCCCCAATCATACCAAGAGCGTAAGCGGCCCGGCTCTTGACGAACCGGTCATTATCACAGAGAAGTCTGATGAGAGGTCCGATCGCTTTTGGATCCCCAATCTCACCAAGTGCAATAGCTGCCTTCCACCGGACATCGTCATCTTCATGCTGAAGCACCCCGATAAGTTCATCCACAGAGGCAGCACCGATCCTGGAAAGGGCTTCTGCAGCTTTCCAGCGAACCCCGCTCAATTCGTTGTTTTTCAGTTCAGTAATCAATGGTCCGACAGCCCTTTTATCTCCAAGTTCTCCCAGTGCTTCTGCCGCATCATACTGAACCTGAGGATCATTTTGGATTAGTGCGCTAATCAACCCCGGAACGTCCCCTGAATCTTTAAGTTTTTTTACATCTGTTCCGAAGAATCCTGCGCGATTGAAACGTTCAAGGAAGGATAACCCGACCACTAACACTACCAGGAAGAACTCCGGCTTTTTCTTCTGGGCACAAATCTGTGGTCCGGATTCCATAGATGTTAGTATAGTTAAAAACCAGATAAAAAGATAGTGGAAATGTCTTAATTCCCGGGCTTTTTTTTAAGTCAGAATCCGCAATTGCAATTACCTGATGTTCCAGTCCTGGGTTGACCCGTTCAATACTGAATAAAATTCCAAAAAATTGAACGCTTACAGGATTTTATGCGAGACCGAGATAGACTGGGATGAAAAGGATAAAAAAGAACACCACCATCAACGCAAGACCCAAAGGTATGCCGATCTGTGCCCATTCCTTACTGGTGATCCCGAGTTTGTTGGCTGCGATAATATTGGGAATATTTCCGGGTATTAAGATCCCTCCTGCTATGAGAAGTCCTAACAGGGCACTGGTAATCTGCCGCAAAGATAACGCCGGGCCGATCTCTGCTGCAGCGAGTGTCGCGTTATCAAGGACGGCAGATACCATGTTTACCCAGAACAGGCCTTCAGAAGGTATCCCTATGATATACTGAAGAATCAGTGGCTTGAATCCCTCCCCGAGAAAGATAAGGGCCATAATAAAGAGATATACCTTCACAGCCCGGATTACGATATCACTGAGCGATTCCCGTTCGACGATACACTCGAGTGTCGTATCCCCGGTGTGGCTCCTCCTGAAAAGGAAGAACCCGATAAAACCGAGGGCAATGACACACGGAATGATATAAAAGGCCAGCTTGTCGAAGAGGAACAAAAATCCCGCGTGATAGGGAACACCTGACAGTTTGGAAACCACGATCGTGGTCAGGGGCTCCCCGAGAGGAGTAAGCCCCGCACCAAGGCCAATGGAGAAGCAGGAAACTACCACGATCTCAACCTTTGCCTTCCTCACCACCGGCAGGGTGTTGACGATCTCGACAAGAATGATTGCTGCGAGGATGGCTGAGATGATACTGGAGACGAGGCCGAGAATGACGATGAGCAGAAAAACGATATATGCCAGCGGGAAACGGTCTATAATGCCAAGGATTGCCCCCTGTAACCAGTGATAAAAGAAGTAGATAAAAAGGCCGACCAGAAGAACAATCTGGACAATCCCTATGGGGATGCCAAGGACACGGGTAATATTAAGCGGGGAGAGCAGTGCTTCGGTGATGATCATGGTACTCCATCCCGTGGTCTCGCCGGGGATTTTCATGAACCCTGAAAGGGTCAGCGCAACGACCCCGCATGCAAAGAGGAATACCTCGAGGTTATGTTCGATAAGTTTAACCCGGAAAGGGAGGAGGAGGACCGAAAGAAAGATGGCCAGAAGCCCGAGATTTACCCAGAGTTCCATAAAGTTTCACCGCTACCGGCGATAAACGGAGGCCGGTCCTTTTTAAAAGGATATGCAGTCAGGAGATTAATGGGTTCCCCCTGTGTTGCTTTGTCTCCCTTCGCCGGTACGAAAGTATATATCCTTAACCAATGGTATAGACCAGATAACCAACATTGTCACCGTGAGTATCATGAAAAAGGATATAACCGGGGTCATCAGGTCATTGCACACAACTACCGTCAGCAGGTGCAGGGAACGACTTGAGGAGGCGGCACTCCGGGCACGGGAAGCGATGTGCATAAAAGATACCGACGCCGGAGAGGAACAAACCCCCGGGAAGCCGGAGAATGGTATCACATCAGTATTGAAACGGCGACACGGGTTATAAGGGGGAAGCATGGAGCAGGAAAAAACGCTGTTACAGCAGATCCGGGAAAAAGAGCAGGAATATGCAGAGAAGACAGAGGCCATAAAAAAAGAGACCGATGCGGCAATTACGGCTGTTGAAAGTGAAGCGGAGAGCATGCTCTGCACGGCTGACAGCACGGGGAAGATCGAGGCCGAACTGCTCTACTGGCAGGAGAAAGGGGAGATCGAGGCCGAGATCGAAGGGCTGAAACGCGAGGCAGTGGCGGTGCGGGAGAAGGTGGCGGCTGCGGGGGAGAAAAACCTCGCCTCTGCCATTGAGACTATAACCCGCTCCGTAATCATGGAATAGCACCGGTTTGTATCCGAGGTTGTAATGCTTCAGATAATGAAACGAATACAGGTTGTCGGCCCGAAGGATGAACTGAGCCGGGTCGTTGATCTGTTGTACTCCGCGGGCACCGTTCACCTCGAGAATACAAACGAGATCGTCCATTCTGGCGAGATCTCACTTGTCCCGGTTGAGCTTGGGACCGCGGATGACATTGCCGATATCCTCTCGAAGATCTCAGCGATCTTCAGTACCCTGCCTGTTACAGCAGACGACCAAGTGCACCAGGACAGGATCCGGGCAACCCTGAAAAAAACCAGTCACGACCAAGTTATCGGAAGAGCCCGCACGATAATTGCGGAGCTGGAGGCCACAACACGGGAACTCTCATCAAAAAAGCGGGAGTTTGCCCTTTCGGTGACCGCCCTTGACAGGTATGCAAAAGTACTCGCCATCATTCAGCCGGTGGAGAAAGAGCTGCCATCACTGGAAGGATTCGAAGTCACCATCCTCCTTATCCAGAAAGAGCATAGCGAGGTCCTCGATCTCATACGGAAGGAACTCGGGATTATAACCAATAACCAGTTCGAGATGAGTTCGACAACAGTGGATGCCGATACCCTCGCAACCCTGATGGTCTTTAACAAGAAACATTCCGAAGAAGTACATGCATTTATCTATTCCGTGAACGTGAACGAAGTCCGTCTCCCTCCGGAGTACGCCGGCAGGCCTTTTTTCGAGATGTATGCCATGATCGAGGAGCAGAAGATCCAGGCACAGGCCGGGATTGCCGCCATCGATGAACGGCTTACTTCCCTTTCCACGATCTGGTACCAGGAACTCGTAGTCCTTAAAAAGCAGCTTGAGAACCTCCATGATGAACTGTCGGCATATCGCAACTTCGGGCTCTCGGAGTATACGTTTGTGATCTCCGGCTGGATCCCAAAAAAATTCCTCAAAGCAACACAAGCGTCCTTTCGGGAGATCTTCGGCGGCCGGGTGGTAGTGAACGATCTGCGGGTGACAGGAGAGGACATGAATAATGCACCGGTATTCTACGACAACCCGGCATGGGTGAAACCCTTTGAAGTGGTAATGGGCCTTGTCTCCCTTCCAAAATACCGGGAGATCGACCCCTCGCCTATCCTAGCAGTCTTCTTCCCGCTCTTCTTTGGGATCATGGTAGGCGACATTGGCTATGGGCTTATCATCCTTACCACCGGGTTCATCGTCCGGCACCGCTACCAGACAATCGCTTTTGCACGGAACATTGCCGGAATGCTCATCATCTCCTCTCTCCCGGCAATCATCTTCGGGTTCCTCTTCGGAGAGTTCTTCGGGGACCTCGGGGAGCAGATGGGATGGATCCAACCAGTGCAGCTCCTCGGCATTACGTGGAACCGGGCAGAGGCGATCATCCCGATGCTGATCCTTGCTGTTTCCATAGGCGTTGTCCATGTCTTTTTAGGACTCACCATCGGTATCCGGAATGCTATCATCCTGAAGAACCGCCGGCACCTCGCGGAACGCTCGGGAATGCTCCTTGTAATCTCCGGTATTATCGTCCTGCTGGTGGCGCTGGCCGGTGCCGTACCCGGAGGGGCGGTTTACCCGGCAGCCGCCCTTATTGTCGCCGGCCTTCCCCTTGTCATATATGGGGCCGGGGTATTTGGCACGATCGAGGTCATGAGCACCGTGGGAAACATCCTCTCTTACGCCCGCCTTATGGCGATCGGCATGGCATCGGTGATCCTGGCCATAGTTGCAAACAAGCTGAGCGGGGCCTTTGAAATAGCCATCATCGGCATCTTCATCGCTGTCTTACTCCATATCCTCAACCTCGTGCTTGCCATGTTCAGCCCCACCATCCACTCTGTTCGTCTCCACCTTGTAGAGTTCTTCTCAAAATTCTATGAGGGAGGGGGTACGGCATACAAGCCGTTTGCCCGGATCGTGGCTGATAGGGAGAGGCCAAAGGAATAGCAGAGGGATTCCTGGTTTTTTTAAAGATCAGGCCGACTTTTTGAGATCTGCGCGATTGAAATATTGAAATCAAAATCCGATTAAAAAATCAAATAATAGTCTGATCAAAACATATGGGGGCGCCCCTCAATTCCCAGTTTCTTCTCCCTTCCCTTCTTCTTCTTCCGTTCAAGGATACTCTTGACTTTCTTGAGCCGGAACAAATCCTCCCGCTCCCGCTCCTCTATTGCATTCTTGATATATTTCACTTCACTTTTCAGTTCAGGGATCAGGATCTGTTCGAGCGCATTAACCCGCCTTCGGTTCATCTGGATCTCGGCCCCGAGCCGGCGCATTGCAGTCTCGGTCTCGGCAAGCTTGATCAACAGGTCGAGCTCCGCCTCGAACCGCTCGGCCGTCTCATCGATGCGGGCGCTCGTTGCAATGACCCCGTAGCCTCGCTCAAGAATGGTTTTGGACACCCGTTTCTTCTCGATCACCGGAACGGAGACACCCATGATGTTCTTTCCGGTAATGTCTACCGTGATCGAGCGGCGGGTGGCAAACCCGGCGGACTTCAGGGCAACGGGGTCATCGGTAGCCTGAGCAATGAGGAGGGCGAGGTCTGCTGCCTGCGAGACCAGCTCAAGCTCGTCCCGCGAGTCGGAGACCGTTGAGAGGATCTTGAAAAACTCCCGGATCAGCGCATCCATCTTTTCCCGAAGGAGGTCACGTCCCTGTTCGGCAAGGCGGATCTGGGCCTTCTTTTTCATCAGCTCCATCCGGGTGGGCTTGACCTGCTCCATGGTTATTCTCCCACAGACTTTGTATGGGCGGGGTGGTATTTAGCGATGAACTCCCGTTTGATCCGCTTCAGCTCATCCTCGGGCAGAATCGCAAAGAGGTCCCACGCGATGGCAAGTGTGGTCTCAATCGGGCGATCGTCATTCCCCTGTGTGATGAACTGCTTCTCAAACATGTCGGCAAACTTCAGATACTTCTTGTCCAGGTCGGTCAGGGCTTCCTCGCCTACGATCGCAACGAGCCGGCGGAGGTCGCGACCATAAGCATATGATGCGTAGAGCTGGTCAGCCACGCCCCGGTGATCTTCCCGGGTCTTGCCCGGGCCAATCCCGAGGTTCATGAGCCGGGAGAGGCAGGGGAGTGCGTCCACCGGTGGATCGGCACCACGGCGGAAGAGATCACGGGAGAGGACGATCTGCCCCTCGGTGATGTAGCCAGTGAGGTCGGGTACCGGATGAGTGATGTCATCATCGGGCATGGTCAGGATCGGGATCTGGGTGATGGACCCCTTCCGCCCTTTGAGCCTTCCCGCCCGTTCGTAGATAGACGAGAGATCGGTGTACATGTAACCAGGATAGCCCCGTCGACCGGGCACCTCTTCGCGGGCTGTCGAGATCTCGCGGAGTGCCTCGCAGTAGTTAATCATGTCCGTCAGGATGACGAGCACGTGCAGGTTGTGGGTGAAGGCAAGGAATTCGGCCGCTGCAAGGCCGCAGCGGGGGGCGGCGAGCCGCTCCACCGTCGGATCGTCAGCGAGGTTCATGAAAAAGACCACACGGTCAAGGGCCCCTGTCTGTTCGAAGTCCCGCATGAAGAATGAGGCTTCCTTGTTCGTGATGCCCATCGCGACGAAGACTACCGCGAACTGCTCCCCCTCGCCGAGCACCTTTGACTGCCTGGCGATCTGGGCGGCAAGCTTGCTCGCCGGTAGGCCGGCACCCGAGAAGATAGGCAGTTTCTGGCCCCGGACCAGCGTATTGAGCCCGTCAATGGCGGACATGCCGGTCTGGATAAAGTCTGCCGGCTTGTCCCGTGCCGAGGGGTTGATTGGGGTGCCGGCGATGTCGAGCACTGCCTCCGGGATGATCTCCGGGCGGCCATCCCGTGCCTTCCCGACCCCGGTGAAGACCCGTCCCAGCATGTCAAGCGAGACATTGATCCGGGCCGGCTCCCCAGTGAACCGGACCATGGTCGCGTCCGTGTCAATTCCCCGTGTCCCTTCAAAGACCTGGACAACTGCATGCTCTTCCGAGAGATCGAGCACCTGGCCGGTCCGCTCCTCGCCGTCGCGGAGCCTGATCCTCACCATCTCCCCGTACGCGGCACCTTTCACATTGCTGACGAAAACAAGGGGACCCGAAACGTAATCTATTGTCCGGTACTCCCGGGTTACGAGTGATAGAGGTTTCATTTCTCCACCACCAGGTTTGAGAGCTGTTGCTCGATATCGCCTACCATGGCCCGTATTGCTTCGGTGTCCTGTATGTCCTTCATCCTGCCGATGCCGGCCCGTATCGGGAGTGCCTGAACCTGCCGGAGCGTTACGCCACGGCCCATCGCAACGTTCATGTGCTCGAAGTAGGTCATGATCACCCTGAGCATCAGGTACTGCTTATCGACAGGGCAGAATGAGTCGGTATCGCTGTAAGCGCCCTGCTGGAGGAAGTCCTCGCGGATCATCCGGGTAACATCGAGAATCGCTTTCTCGCTCTCGGGAAGGGCGTCGGGACCCACCAGTTGGACGATCTCCTGCAACTCGACTTCCTTCTGGAGCAGGTACATCGCTTTCTCCCGCAGCTCCCGCCAGTCCAGGGCAATATTCTTCACGTACCATTCCGAGATACTGTCGATATAGAGGGAGTAGCTCTTGATCCAGTTGACCGCGGGGAAATGCCGGCGGTAGGCAAGGTTCGTATCCAGCGCCCAGAAGGTACCGACCACCCGCAGCGTATTCTGGGTGATAGGCTCCGAGAAGTCGCCGCCGGCCGGCGATACTGCTCCGACGACTGTAACCGATCCGTTCCGTTCCCCGGAGCCCAGACAGACCACTCTTCCCGCCCGCTCGTAGAATGCGGAGAGCCGGGTCGCGAGGTAGGCGGGGTACCCTTCCTCACCTGGCATCTCCTCGAGTCGCCCAGAGACCTCCCGCAGCGCCTCGCCCCACCGCGAGGTCGAGTCTGCCATCAGGGCGACATCGTAGCCCATGTCCCGGAAGTACTCAGCTATCGTGATCCCTGTGTAGATGGAAGCCTCGCGGGCTGCGACCGGCATGTTCGAGGTGTTGGCGATCAGGATCGTCCGTTCGATGAGGGGCAGACCAGTCCGGGGGTCGACAAGTTCGGGGAACTCGGCGAGTACATCGGTCATCTCGTTACCCCGCTCCCCGCAGCCTATATATACAACGACCTGTGTATCTGCCCACTTGGCCAGCGTCTGCTCCGAAACTGTTTTGCCAGTACCAAACCCGCCCGGGATCATCGCCGTACCACCCTTGGTGACCGGGAAGATGCAGTCAAAGACCCGTTGCCCGGTGATCAGGGGGAGGACCGGGTCGAGTTTCTTCGTATGGGGCCGGGGGATCCGGACCGGCCAGACCTGCATCAGTGAAAGCCTGGTCGTGCCATCAAGTGTGCAGACAGGTTCTTCGACCGTGAACGAACCGGGGGTAATATCCGTCACCGTCCCGGCCGTGCCGTGAGGGGCTAGGATCCGGTGCTCGAAATGGAATTCCTGCACGGTTCCGATGACGTCCCCGGCAATAACCTTATCGCCTTTTTTAACGGATGGAACAAACTCCCACTTCTTTTCCCTGGCGAGGCCGGGGGCATAGATTCCCCGGGCGATGAAATCTCCGCTCTTCTGCATAAGCACGGGCAGGGGGCGCTGGACCCCATCATAGATCGACGCAAGGAGACCGGGGCCGAGCTCCACAGAAAGGGGTTGTTCGGTATCCACGACCGGTTCACCGAGCATAAGGCCGGTCGTATCCTCGTAGACCTGGATGACAGCGTCATCACCTTCGAGCCGGATGATCTCCCCCCGTAGGGCATCACCACCGACTTTCACCACGTCATACATTTTCGACCCTCTCATATCGTGGGCGATAATGACCGGGCCTGAAATCCGTACAATTGTTCCCGTGATCATATCCTCACCTCTTTAAGACGATATTGTACCCGATAGCTTTCCGCAAGAGCCGCTCAATGTATGTCCGCCGGTCGATTTCTTTCGATTTCGAGGGAAGCGGAATAATGAGCGGGCGGTGCATTTTTTCGATCCGGTCCATCATCTTCTCGTCAAGTGAAAGCATGTACTCCTCGTTGACAACCACGATCCCGATATCGTCACGGTACAATAGTCCGGGGATCACCTTCTTTGCCTCCTCGCTGGTCCCGGCCTCTAGCACCTCGGCACCCGCGAGACGGAACCCCGTTGCCCGGTCTTTGTCGGTGACGACGACAACCTTATACATAGACCAGCTCCTCCTTAAGATGCTCCACGGGGAAATCTGCAGTCTTGCACCGGGAGATGATCCGGATGTTGGTAATTTCGTTGAACTTGGCCCAGAAGTACCCAATAACCGAGGCGATGCTTAGCGGGTCGAGGCGGAATGCCCCCACGCCTTTCCTGATGAGGAACCGTTCGAGCTCTTTCTCGATCACCGAGATCTTTTGGGATCGCACGACGGATTCGGGAATGTCGGCCAGAAAACGATATCTTGTAGAGACCAGTGATTTTACCACATCGCCTATTGTAGGGAGGGCAAGGAACCCGATGAGCATCTTTTCGTCAAACTCCTTCCCTCCGTAAATAAGATACCGCCGGGCGGCGGCCGGATCCACATGGTCCCTGACCATCCGGAGCACAGTCCGGAGGTTCACAACATCAATCTCAACCGAGAGAATATCGCGGATCAGGGTGTTGTTATAGCCAGCAGCTCTGACCCCTGCAAGAGCGTCGGCATAATAGAAGCGGTCGAGGGCACATTCAAGGATAGCAAGATCCCTGGTCTTCGCAAATTCAGGGAAAGACGCTGTGAGGGGCTCCGCATATCGGATCCTCCATGTCGCCAGCAGGTCGATTACACCTCTCACGTCAGGTTGTCTGAGCAGCTCCCGGAAAGTTGCCTCGTCAAGTTCCCCCGCCGGCACAAGGCAATCGGCGATCTCCTCATTGGTTATATGTATGTTCTTTCCGCGGAGGATCGTCTTGATGTTCTGGACATCCCAGCGGTGCAGGAAAATCCGTATATACTGCTCAGCCTCAGATTCCTGTCGTGCAAACCCCAGGATCTTCCGGAAGGTCTTAATGAAATTTTGCCGGAGGGCATACTCAATACAGAGGATCCCGGAGAAATGGCCTTTTGCTTCAATGATATCGTCACGGTACGGTCCATTCTCGAGATCAGCGATAAGGGACTCGAGGTCCGGCTTCAGGATCAGGTCGTCAAGGGCCCGGTGGGAAAGGAGCCGGCTCTTCATCCCCCGCATCCGTGCATTGATGTACCCATAATCCATGGTCACACCCGGGCAAGAATCGTATGGATCTCTATTTTCATACGTTCATAGGCCCGACGCAGCCGGAACTCGACCGTGTTTGAGATTACGACAGAATCACCGGGCAGGCTCACCACGACACCACCAGTGGTCGTGAGATCAGTCTGGATATCTGCCGAGATCCCGAGGGTAGCAAGCGTCTTTTTACAGAGCTCCTCATCACGCGGGTCCACGTGGATACTAAACGCCTCGCCGGTTATGGTGCTGGTCGCCTCCCGAAGGAGTTTTTCAAAGATGACCGGGTACTTCGGGTCGGACCTTAGGCCCAAAAGCCGGGCCTCCGCTTCATGGAAGGCTTTTTCAAAGAGTTGCTCCTTCACCCTGATTAAAAGTTCCTTGTTCTCAATGTTGGTGAGAAACAGGAGCTTGTTCCGTTCGGTTGTGATGGATTTTTTTGCTTCGCCAATGTAGGTTCGCCCGATCGCTTCAGCCTTCATCCGTGACCGCTGACGGATATTATCGATCGCATCTGCAGCTTTTTTCCGGAGCTTGAGCTCTTTCTCTTGGGCACTTTCCTCAACAGATCTCAACAGGTCTTCGTAAGCCATACAATCACAGGTCCACGCATTGCTCCCGATAAAGGAATACTACCAGGAGGTAGCGGCGAGTTTTTTTGATGGGCTTATTTCACCAGGAGGATAATCATTGCAGCAACAACGAAACCAAGGATGACGAGAGTCTCGGGAATCGCTTCCAGGATAATGATCGACCCCACGGTTTCAGGACGTTCAGCAATAGCCCCGGCTCCCGCTGCCCCGATCCGGGACTGGGCCCACCCTGTTCCAATAGCACCGCCGGCAAAAGCAATGGCAGCTCCGATGGGGACCTCCCAACCTGCTACGCTCATATTTGATACCTCCTCATGATACAACCTAACGAATGTTCAAATATATTAACGTATGGGAGAGAGTGGGGAGCACCACTAACGGGGATGGTTGTTGTGGGAACAGTGTAAAAGGATTGCTTCAGATGATCTGAATGTCTCATCCGTTAAGCGGTGGTGGACCTTGATGTCCCTGCAAAGGGCGACAAGCTCCAGAATATCCTTCCTGGTGAGTGTCGAGAAACAGTACTGGTGCCACCGTTCATGGGTGGTATTTATCCATATCTCGGCAAGACCTGACTTCAGTGTTGCCCGTTCTTCTGCGGAGAATAACTCCCATTCGGACTTTCCTGCATGGCGTACCCTCTCCAGAGCATGCTCGACCGCCTTGTCCCGGTGGAGTAAAAAGCGCCGTCTCCCCAGGTTATCTTCGTTGATTGGGGACATACGGTTTTTTGAAAATATACAGGTGCCAGTTGATAAACTTATCTGTCACTGGAGCAAGATCTGATATATTGCTGATAGGTTTCCGGTTTGCCGCAAAGTATATGGGGGGGCAGGAGGATTGACTCATCATCCCCGCATGATGCGGGAGGGGGAATTTTCAATGCCGGATGTAACGCGGGCAGAAGTGGGCCGGCGGCTGTACCATGTCCACCGCGAAAAGCGGGTGGAAGTGGCAATTAAAATGATACAGCATGGTCTTGGCCCGGCATGGCAGACGCTCAAGGAGGAGGAGATCCTGCTTCTGGGACACCTCCTTCAGTGTACTTGGAACACTATCGATCAGAAGGAATGGGATGGGATACCCTTTGCCAGGGTCGATATGGAGAGGGTACGGAAGATACTTTCGTACGGGGAAGGAGTCAGCCCGGGCCATAACCCGGCACAGGCAGTAGTCGTGGAGATCAAGAAGATCCTCACGTCGCTCAAGTGACCCCGCCCCTTTTTTAGACACGAAGTCTTCCGGTAGACCGTGTGCAAAGAATTAGACAAACCCCCGGTTTTGTGAATTTTGCCTTCCAGACAGTTATTTTGATCCCCGGACCGGTTCAATGCCTTCCGGCGAGAATTGGCGCACCTCAACGATTTAACCTGCAGCCCGTCTCACAACAGGAAGCCCGATTCATACACCGGCATTTAGGGGAAACGACACGGAATATCACAGTTGCATCGGCTTGATCGGGTATATTTGCTCGGTAGAAAGGAGATCGTTATTTAGTCGATCCGGGGCTTACACTTTTTTTGCCAGGATCCAGAAAAACTGATCCTGACTCGAACAACCTGAATGAAAGGCACAGTTTTGACCCACAGGGCGGTCCTTCAGATGAAGGGTAATGGGAAGGAGATCTGACGGGGGATAAAGGAGGCAATAGGATGGATGGACCAAAAAGATGTGAGTAAGGTAAACAACGGATGCACTCGTCGGCCGGCATCCGGAAAAAGACAATAAAATAACTGCTTTTTATTAGTAAGTACTTATTCCGTCGCCACGCTCACACACTGTTCCGTTGTCCCTATTCGGGCAAGCGCACCACACATGTCCGGCACATATGCAAGCGCCTTGCCACTGTTCACCATGATCGCCGAATACTGTTCCATAACCGGTGACACGACCATACACGTATCGGCGTAGACCCGGGCTCCGCTCTTCTCAATGGAAGCCACAACAGACCGGTTGGCATCGATCACTCCCTGCGATGCAAAGACATACAGGGGCTTGGTTACCTGTTTCCCGGAAAGGAGCTGTGCAAGAATACTTAGTTCTTCTGGTGAGCAGTGCGGGCACCCAAGGGCAACGGCCTCGACCGGGATCTCCCTGAAAATTCCCGCAATCTCCTGTGCCTCAACAGGTATACTCTCAAGGACAACCTCAGAGAAGCGATGTTTTCGCGCTTCGGGTGTGATACCTTCGACGTGATACAGTGCCACTGCACCAGTTGCCGCCATCGCAGCACCAAGAGCCTTGAGCTGGTCGTGGTCCGGGCAGATACCGGTGAAGAAAGGGATGCGATTCCCGACAAGCTTCCCGACATGGTAACCGAGCGCCCCAAATGTGGCGATACTCCACTCCTCTTCTTTAGTTTTCACTTCGATCACAACCTGCGGTACCCGGTTTTCAGGAAGGTGCAGCCCATAGCAGGGGGTCTTTCCTATCAGTGCTGCGGCAAGGGCCCCGGGTCCGCCTTCCCTGTTAGTCCGGGCCCCGATGACTGAGTTCGCGTAACTGACCGCCGAAGATTCCGACCAGGCGAGGTGGTCGCCGTACGAGGTTTCCCGGAGGTAATAGGGTGTGCAGGTGCACTCCAGCAGTACACCGAGCCGCTCATATGCGGCGACTACGGCTTCCTGGTTACGTGCAAAATCCGTGTCAATTCCCATTTCCTGCCAGCGCCTGCGGGGCATACCAATCGGGTTCAGTACCGCTGGAACGACTGCTTTTGCATCCAGCGTTGAGAGCCACGAAAGCCCGTACTCGCCAATCGTCTTATACGAGGCCCCGCTTACCTGCGCACTCCGGATCGGTACAAGACGTTCTGCTCCAAAGACTTTGCCAAGTGCTACCAGCAGTTCCATCATCCTCTGCCGGGTCTCACCTTTCTCCCCGGCGAGGATCTTCTCATCTTCGAAGTCAAGATACATCCGGCTCACCAGGTTGCACGTAAAAAATCTTTCTCGTGTCCCAGCACCATTGTTGCATCAACGCCCACTTTTACGTTGGTTCCGTCATCGAGCTGGCAGGGATCGAGAGACGACCCTCGCACGCCGGTGATCACCATAATATCCCTGTCACCTCTCACCCGTGTTGCCATGGCATACTCAACCTCTAGAGGATCGCAAGGATCGATATCTTCGTCGATAACAACGACATGCTTAAGGGAGGTATGAGCGGCAAATGCCGCCATGATCGCATTTTTTGCATCTCCTTGTGTACTCTTTTTTATCTGAATTACTGCATGGAGATAACCACAACCACCTTTGGTCAGTAAAACGTTCTTCACTTCGGTCACCCCGGCAACAGCCCGATATATCTTTGGTTCATAAGGAGCCCCCATCAGTATCTTATGTTCATCGCCGCCGGGCAGGATACCATGGTAAATAAAATCCGGCTTGAGGTGCATGCCGGTGAATTCAATTATGGGCTGTTGTCGCACAGGGTCATAGGTACCGGTGATATCCACAAATGGCCCTTCAGCAGTGAGTTCACTTCCGATAAATCCTTCAAGAACAATCTCCGCATCCGGTACTAGTACCCCATTGCTACACTGCCTGACCGCAATTTCACCACCGAGGAGTTCTGCCGCAAAACCAAGTTCCTTACCCACAGGAACGCGGGTGCAGCTTGCAAATGTTACGGCTGGGTGAGTGCCAATAGTGACTGCAATCGGAAGTTTCTCGCCTTTTGCCAGTGCTTTTCCCAGCATTACATGCGTATGTCTCCCCTCAACCAGCCGCGCTGCTACCCGGTGATCATCCAGCACCTGCATGCGGTGGATGGATGCATTCTCAACTCCTTCAAACCGTGAGAAAACAATGGCCGACGTAAGGTACTTCCCTGCATCTCCGGGAAAATGGTGCATAACCGGAATTGAAAAAAGATCGGGTTTCTTCATCGGGATATTTCCGGCCTTTCTTACATTCCCGTTAAATTTTGCATCGGCAAGTGTTTTCACGATGGTCTTCTCCTCCATTCCCAGTGCAACAGCCAGTGAGAAACGGTTTGCAGTGAGGTTCATCACAGCCCGGGAGGTTCCCATTTTATGGAAAAAAAGGAGTTTATCGGTCCCGCTCGCCATCTTCGGCGCCTGCATGTCGGGAGATACCGGTTCCTCGATGTCTACAACCATCCCGTATTCCCGCATTTTCTGTATAAATTCACGCATCGTACCCGCTCCAGCGTTTTATGAGGTTGTGTTCCACATTAAGATGATCAAGCACACGAGCAACAACCATGTCTACCAGATTATCGATGGTTTTCGGGTTGTGGTAGAACCCGGGACAGGCTGGCATAATCGTTGCCCCGGCATCTTCAGCAGAGAGCATGTTTCTTAAGTGTATCTTTGAGAGTGGGGTCTCCCGGGTTACGAGAATGCAGGTTCGGTGTTCTTTGAGACAGACATCTGCAGTCCTCGTTATCAGGTTGTCTGCATACCCGGTAGAAATTGCGGCAAGTGTTTTTGCGCTGCAAGGGATGATGACCATTCCGTCGAACCGGTGGGATCCACTTGCTATCGGTGCGGCAATTCGATCGATAGCATGGTAGGTCGCATTGAATCCATTCAGGGATACATTTTCGTGTGCTGCTATCTGACAGCCAACATCAGAAATGATAATATGGACCTTTGAATTCGTGCAAAGTACTTCAAGCAGGCGTCGGGCATAGCATGCCCCGCTTGCACCTGTCACCCCGATAACAAACTCTTTTTCCACCATAACCGAGCGCTCTCCTGTAATACCAATGTCGGATTCAGGACAAAAAGAGTTTATGCCGGAATCTTTTCAAAAAAATTTCTGCTTATTTTGATTTTGGGGGTGCGAAAAAGCGGTACCGAACGTGCGCTTCTTCTATATGTCGTGCATGGGCAGGGTTGAGATCCCGTCGGGCTTCTATGACAAGTGCGTTGAGAATGTTGTGAAGCCGGATAGTATCGAAATCCTTGTCTTTATGCTCATTTAAAAAATCCAGGAGATCACTGGTACTTTTAAGCACACCTGAACTTCCGACGAGATTTAAGCGATTTAACGTCAGCGCAAGACTTTTTTTTGCGTTGTCCATTTTATAGAGATCCCCGCCCGCGAGGTTCAGCTCGGTGATTGAATTTAACAGATCTGTATATACTTTGAGTTTGAAGGTGCTTTCATGCATCCTGCGTTCAGCTCTGCGAAGATTAAAAAACAAAATGCTTACGACAATAACAATTGTCACCACACCACACGCTACAACGATCCAGTCTTCTATCATCTGTTTTTCACCTCATAATCTAGGGATTTCTCTTTGCGACGAAAACATCTACCTTAACACGATTGCCCTTCATTACGATTTCATATAGCCCGGTGTTATACATCGGTATCAGGTGATGGAGTTCAAATCCGTTAGTACGACCATAGCCATAGATCACTGACTGCATGTTATCCTTATTAGTAACATTCATCTCAAACCAGCTATAGATTACATCGTCAGTGAGGGGAGTTACATCAAATTTGATCCCCCATGAAGCGTTATCTACACGGATATCTTCCACAATACCCTGAGTTTCATTCTGAAATGTGTAAGACTTTTTCAGATAAGAATCACTCAAGGTAAATGAGGGTTGTGGAACGGGAGCCGTAGGAGTTTCCGTAATTTCCGGGGTTTGCCGGAGTGTTGGAACCGGAGTAGGACCCGGAGGGGTATTCTGAAGACACCCGCCAACGACCGTTCCCGCAAAAAGGAGTATAAGAATGACCAATAAGGTGCACTTCATGTGTGGAGTGTTTGGCTGACAATATAATATTTTTATTTATGTATTACTCAATCCGTTCAAGTCCTCATCGAAATTCTATAAATTAACAAATATCAGGTATTATGAAAAATATTATGGGTTTTTTATGCTACGGATGAGTTATAAATAATCGGGGTACAGTCCCATTCCTGCAAACAAAAAAATCCTCATTTTTTTGAATGATACCTGCTTGCTTCGACGCTACCTGGGGACACGCACTGTCTCCTCACTGACTACTGACCGGTTTTTTGCTTTAATTAATAAGATAAACTGACCTTTTTTTCACGATGAGTCCGGGAACATTTATTATGAAATTTCTCTTGCTAAAACGGACAATTTTGGGGTGAAATTGAACGTTCTCCATAAATTAAAAGAGTGTATGCTGACGGGTCTGCTTCTTTATATGCAATACTTCAGATGCCGCTTCAGCGACTTCCTGACGGAATTCGGGAAGTGTATATACACCAAGACGCCACTGGTCAAGGCGCGTTTCGTTGAGGGTCTGAATGCGTGGTGAGAGGTCTTTAACGCCAGCCAATGTGCGC
>Ga0182021_10001487_pt1 | contig 26914 bp, 24 predicted proteins | sample 612E3MmetaG_FD_120493 | JGI IMG/M metagenome (GOLD analysis project Ga0182021, IMG submission 120493) | Permafrost microbial communities from Stordalen Mire, Sweden - 612E3M metaG (Illumina Assembly) | ecosystem: Environmental > Terrestrial > Soil > Wetlands > Permafrost | place: Sweden...
CAGGCATCCCACTCGGAGAACGTCACCTCGTATTTGCCCGCCGCGAATGGCTTGGCAAACGTTACCTTGTGCTGTGGACCTTCGTTCTTATCCCGGCCCCGCTCGCTCTCAGGCGAACCCATCATGAATTCGCCGGCGGGAACCGTCACCATCTCGGGGCAGTTCGCGCAGTCGCGGAAATTCTGCGCCGAGGCATCGCCCGAGGCACGCTGCTCCCTCGCGGCTGCCCCGGAGGCTAAGGTTAACAGACAAATGAGACCGGCAAAAAAACGAACCATCGGACATCCGTTCGGTTAAGCGCCCCGCAAGCCCCAACTGAGCCATGCTGCAGGTAGTAAAGGAGGCGGCGAAATACTACAACCCAGTTTTGACGTGCAAAATCCCCCAATCCACACACGGAGGCCGCTGCCATCGCCGGAGTTTGCCCGTACTTTTGCAACGGTAGATCGGGGCGGTTTTGTGGCTACAATGTGGCATAACGCTAGGTGGATGGACTGAGGCGGCAGGGGCGGATTAGAGCTTGAGCTGAGCGCTCAATTCAAGGGAATGATAGATAGGGGCGCCTTGACGATGGGTTAAGCGGGCAAAATTGTAATGGTTCTCCACCGGCTTAAGGCAACATCGGTTTTCACACTAATTGCCTTCCCCAGCGCCGTTTCTTTTGGCGGGATGGAAGAATCGGAGGCCGCTGGCTTCGCCGCTCCGCTCGCAGCCAATCGCTCTTGCGCCCCCGTGCTTGGCGCTACGGAGTCTCACACCCGCGGGTCCTCGCGCGTGGCCGCAGCCCATTCCGGAGTGTAGCCATAGAGCGGGTCCTTGGGGGGGATCTGAGTGATGACGCATTCCGCCGTCATGAGCGCCGAGGCGGTAGCCGCCGCCTGCCGCAGGGCAATCCGGATGACCCTGGCGGAATCGAGAACGCCAAGCTCATAAAGGTTGCCGAACACCCCGCGCCGCGCATCGAAGCCCCAGAATTCATCGGCGTGCGCCAAAATGCGCCGGGCGGTTTCGCCCCCGTCCTCGCCGGCATTGCCGCCGATCAAGCGCGCGGGTTCACCAGCGGCATTGAAGACGATATCGATGCCGCACTGGACATCGAGGCTGGCGCGAGGCAGCGCGGCGAGCGCTCCGCGAGCGCGCAGCAGGCCGGCACCTCCGCCAGGAAGCACGCCCTCGCTCATCGCGCCCCGGATGGAATTGAGAGCGTTCCCGAAGCGTTGCATGCGCTCCTTGATGGCGAGGTCGCTGACGCCGCCAACCTCGATGACCGCGGCTACACCGGACAGGCGGCGGATGCGGTCCTCCAACTGCTCAAGGTCGTGTGCCTTGCCAACGATGGAACCCTTGCTCAGATCGCGCTCGCGCACCGCATCGGCGAGCTGCCGCACCATGGCGATTCGTTCCTGGATCGCCTCCTTGTTTCCAGCGCCGCCGACGACGACGGTATGGTTCTCGTGAACAACCACCCGCTTGGCCCGGCCCAGATCCTTGAGCCGCACACGGGAAAGATCGTCGCCGCACGCTTCCAGGATCGCGCGGCCGCCAAGCAGGATCGCAAGGTCCGCAAGCGCGCCGTCGCGGCTGTTGCCAAAGGCTGGCGGCTTGACAGCCACCGCCTTGAGGACGCAGCGGATATGGTTGAGAAGCAGGCCCGGAAGGGCTGCTTCCTCAATGTCTTCGGCGATGATAAGCAGCGAGCCGTTCTGTCTCTTCACCGCGTCCAGAACGGGAAGCAGCTCATCGAAGCGATGGATCGCCCGGTCGTACAGGAGCACATAGGGCTCCTCAAGCTCCGCCGTTTCCCGATTCTTATCGGTGACGAAATAGCGCGAGGGATAGCCCTGCGCCCATTCGGCACCCTCGACGAATTCGATGGTATCCTCCAAGCGCGTGCCAAGCTCGAACACGATGACGCCATCCGGCCCGGTTCGCTCGAAGGCATCCGCCAGCATCCGCCCGATCCCCTCGTCGCCATTCGAGGCCATGGCGCCGATATGGGCAATTGCCGCCCGGCCGGAACATTCGCGGGCCAGTTTTTTCAGCGCGCCGGCCAGCGTACGGACGCCGGTTTCGATGCCCTCGCGGAGGGCCTTCGGGTCGACGCCGGCGCTCATCGCCTTGACCGCCCGCGCTGCGATGAAACGGGCCAGCACAATCGCGGTGGACGTGCCGTCGCCCGCATCCGAGGCCACCCTGGCAGTCATCATCCGCATCATCGAAACGCCCGCGTTCTGCACCTTGCCGCCGGCCTCAAGGGCGCGGACAACGGTAACGCCGTCGCGCGTATAGATCGGCATGACGCCGGGTGTGCGGTGCTGGATCAGAACGTTGCGGCCATTCGGCCCCAGCGTGATTTCCACGGCATCGGCAAGCAGATCGATGCCGGCCAGCATGCGCAAACGGCCCTTGCCGCCAAAACTGAACTTTTTGGCCACGCACTCCCAACTCTTTCTGGTGCCCTTATCCGATGGGCATCCTTGCGTTGTCCGCGGAGGAACTCCGCTCTTTCTCTCAGGCGCCTATTTGCCGGCCTCCGGTTCTTTGTCCGCCTCTTTTCCATACTGGCGGGACAGCATGGTCTTGCGCCCCGCGAGAACGCGCCGGTCGCGGGCGCGCTCAAGCCGCGCCCAAACCCAGATCAATTCCTTGTCCGACCAGTCCATGCTCGCCTTGAGTTCTTTCTCGTCCGCAAGGTCGAGCTGCCTTGCCCAGAGCATTTTTAATTCCTCGACGCGTCCGGCACCCAGAAGTGCCACAAGCTGAGCCTCGCGCTCCTCAAGCTGGCGGATCGACGCTTCGAGCTGCAACGCCATCTCCGTCAAAAATATCCGCTCGGTATCGGGCATCGCTTTTCTCCCGGGAGCACGCGCCTTCCGGCGCCGCTATCTGCGCAGGCCGTAGCGCGCCATCTTGTTGTAAAGTGTCGCCCGGGTAATCCCGAGCCGCTGGGCCGATTTCGTGATGTTGCCTTGCGTGGCCACCAGCGCGGAGCGGATCGTGCGCTCCTCCGACTCCGATAGGGCACCCGCGCCAAAAATTTCGCGGGCCTCTGGCATCGTGCCAGCCACCGGCACTTCGAGGGCAGCGCTCAATACGGCGCCACCGTGATTCATCTCCTCAAGGAAATCGTGCGGCAGGCCAGAGGCCCGCAACTCCCGGCCCGGCATGTCCGCCATGCTCGACCTCAAGACATTCCGCAACTCGCGGATGTTTCCGGGCCAGGGATGCTGCTCGAAAATCTCCAGCACCTCATCGCTCAAAAACGCGCAGCCATTCCTGTTCTGCACGCGCGTCTCCTCATCCCACAGGTGCGAGATGAGCCCCAGCTTGTCGGGCCTTTCGCGTAACGGCGGCATGGTGATCTGGGCGCCATTGAGCCGGTAATAGAGATCGCGCCGGAAGGTGCCCTTGCGCACGCACTCTTGCAGTAGCGAGTTCGTCGCCGCGACCACCTGCACGTCGACCTTGATGGGATTCGAGCCGCCGACGGGGACGATCTCCGAATTATCGAGGGCGCACAGCAATGCGGCTTGCAGGTCGAGCGCCATGTCGCCGATTTCGTCGAGGAACAGGGTTCCCGTGTGCGCCTCGACGAATTTGCCGGCCTTGCCTTTGATCCTGGCCCCTGTGAAACTGCCTGCTTCATAGCCGAACAGTTCGGTGCTTATCAGCTCGCGCGGTATCGCCGCGCAGTTGATCTGAACCAGAGGCCGCCCTTTTCTGGGACCTGCTTCGTGCATCAGGCGGACAAGGTGATCCTTGCCGACCCCGGATTCGCCGGTGATCAGGACCGCGATCTTCCGGTTTTGGGCGCTGATCCCCTTCTGCAACGCGGCTTCCAGAACGGTGTCGCGCCACTGTCCGCCATCTTTCGCGGGCCGGCGCACCGCCTCTACGGGTGCCGGCGCCTCCCCGCCCGCGCGATGCACCGCGGCGGGAGTCCCCCTGGAGAACCCGCAGATGGCGCTGAGATAGCAGCCGCCAAAAAGCTTGAGCTTGAGCAAACGCTTATTCGGAGCTGTCAGCTCCAGGGACGATCCGTCCGGGCAGGCCTCCCGCAACAGATCCTGAAGCCTGAGACCCAGCACCTCCTTCAGGTGCTTGCCGATGACTTCCTCATGAAGGCGGTACCCCAAGAGGTCCAGGGCGCCACGGGTCGCTCCCGAGACTTTGCCTTTCTTATCGACCCCGATGAGACCGTCCAGGAGGCAGTCCTCGACCGCAAGGCCGGAATTCGTGCCGGCCGGCGAGAGCCGCAACGTGCACCCGCCGGGGCCCAGCTGCTCGAAGAGGTTGGCCTCGATTAAGTGCCCGGCCAGTCGCAGGAAGCACAAAAGCGCGCTCGCCGATTCGCGCCGGTCCGTGATCAAGCCAAGCAGGGCGGCAAGCCGTCCGCTGGCATTCAGCACCGGCTGCCCAACCGTGGCATAGGGATGCAATTCCGCGGCAAAGTGCTCCTTGCCGTCGAACGCCACGGCCTCGCGCAGCACAGCCGCGGTGCCAAGGCCGTTATTGCCGAGGACGTTTTCCTGCCATTTGGCTCCGAGCGCCATCAGGCGCCGGCCAGCCGGGCCAAGCACAAGCCCTGCTTCCATGACGTTGATGAGCGTGGCTGCTGGGTCTGCCACGAGGAGTGCGACGCTGGTGTCGCGCAGCAAGGATTGCAGACTGAAAGCGATATTGGCGAGCGCCGTTCGCGCGCTGGCCGATGCCAACTCGCCCAGGGGACGCGAATGCTCGATATCGGCGGGCGTCCCCGGAGCAAGGCGGGTGCCGGGTTTGAGGCTATAAGCCTCGATGCAGCGGCTCCAGGCCTCGGCAACCTGGGGCCTGACCCAGTCAGAGCGGTTCGGGCTTTGGCCCGTTTGAGACATCCACTCCCAGGCTACGCCTGGCCGGTCGACCCGGAACAGCCCGGTATCGTGCCCGCCCGCCAGCGCATAGCTGTTCCTCTCACCGTATCCGGCGTCGGACAGCCCATTTCTGCGCCCCGGTGGAGTCTCCTGCTCCCTCCCCATAATTCTTTCCTCAACGGATCGATCCGTGAAATTGGGCAGCGTATCCTGCCAAAGTTTAGTATAAATTAGATTATGGCGTAATTGAACTTACTTGGCTGCTCCCGGCCGGGCCTGTCAGTCAAGACATTGTGAATTCGAGCCTAGAGGCGGCGGCAAATCCGTGAGATTACACGCCGGCTACACAATACGTTCTGGATTACTTGAGCCCGCAATACAGCCTGGAATTATTCGCCAGCTGGTCTTCGTTTTCCTGCTCCCGGATCGCTCCACGGACCCATTCAGCTTGCCAACGAAAGGGCATGTATACCGATAAATTTGCCGTGACCACGCCGTGAGAAGAGGGGACGAAGGACATGCGATTGCCCCCAGCCGCCACCACGGAAGCTGGGGGTTGCCTCCAAGCCGGGCGCCGGGATGCCCTCTCCTCCACCTTTCCCAGCGCCCGGCCCCCGCTCACTCCGCCGCTGCCCTGGCCCCGCCTGCCGCAACGAACTTCTCATAAAACACCCGGCCGGGTGGAACCCCATATTTCCAGGCCGCGGCGATGGTGGCATCGATCATGCCGGGAGGTCCGCACAGATAAACGTCCGGGCTGTGCTTGGCCTCCTTCAGATGCTTCGCCAGCTCGTCGACAACCGTGCCTGCCGTGCATTCCGGGGATGGGACTCCGTTCATGACGGAGATGTAAACTTCAAGATTGGGCATCGAAGCCGCCAACTCGCGCAAGCTCTTCGCATAGAACAGCTCGTGGCCGTGCGTGACGCCAAGGAAGAGTTTGGTCTCCTGGGGATGGCCTTCGGTCTTCATATGGCGGATCATCGACAGAACCGGAGAAAGGCCCGTTCCGCCGGCGACGAAGTAGCGTGGCTTCAGGCCGTTCTCGCGCAAGCCGAAAATTCCCGAGGGACCGCGCAAACGCAGCCGCAGGCCGGGTGCCGCGCCGTTGAGCAGGAAGTCCGAGAAGAACCCGCCGGGCAGAAGCCGGATGAGGAACTCAAGCTCCGCATCTTCCGGCTCGTTCGCCATGGAATAGGATCGCCACACGTCCGTTCCTGGCACCTCGATGTCGAAATACTGGCCCGGCACGAAGCCGATCCGCACTGGAGCGCCAGTCTCTGGGGCCAGCGGCCGGATGACGAGCCGGGCGACGTTCGAGGAAAGCGTCTCGACCCGGACGATATCGCCCTGCCAATTGGTGTTGACCTTTCCGAACGAAATGCGCTCGGAGGTATATGGCAGGTTGAGGCTCATATCGCTGCGCGGATAGGTGCAGCAGAGCAGGACGAAGCCGTCCTCCTCCTCGTTGGGAGGCAGCGCCTGCACGCTGGCGTTTGCCAGTTCGTAGTCGCCGTCGGTGCACTCTGCCTTGCAGGTCGCGCATCCGCCCTCCCTGCAGGATGAAAGCAAAATCACGTCGCGCTTGAGTGCGCTTGTGATGAGATCCTCGGTTGCCGAGGCTTCGAAGGCGATGGCCTCCCCATCCTCGGTATAGGCCGTAATCTTGTACATGCCCTGTCTCCTCACTTGTCCTGGCGGGCTAATCGGTTGGGCGGCGGTGCGGAGCCGTGGAAGGTTCCGCTCTTTGAGGCTCAGCTCCTTCCGGGCAATGCCTGCCCATCTCCCGGAACGCAGCTCCGCGCTGGCTTGGGAAGGAAAGCCTCTGTCTGATTATTTACTCAAAGCCGGGGGCGAACCCTGCCCCGGCTTGCGGCTATGCGGTAGTGCCTGACATCCAGATCACCGATCCATACAACGCGCATTACCCCTCGTCCTGTCCTTCTCCCACAGGGAGAAGGGACGCCTGCACGACGGTCGCAATACCGTCCCCTCTACCAGGGCGAGACGGGGTGAGCATCTTTGATGCGTGTGTTCTGGGCACATCGTCCAGCCACAGGCGCTACTCGCCTTCATCTCTGTCGCGAACCTCGTAGAAGGCGAGGACGTGGCGGAGCGCTTCCCGCGATGAGCTTTCGCTCAGCGAGCAGCCCTCCTGGCACATCTCGCCATCCCGGTAGATCCGCCAGCGCCACATGAAATCCAGATCCTGGATGATCGCGCGGTACCGGCCTAGGCATATTGCCTCCGCCTCTTTGATGACGGCTGCCGTGCAATCCAGGGCGCCCGGCACGGGCGCGCCAGCGGCAGGGTCTTCAAACTCCATATGAAACATAGCTTTTCTCCCAGGGTTTCGGCCGGCGGGGCGCATGTGGGGGGCGTATTCCCGCCGGCCGCTACGGATTACGCGGCCTTGGCGTTTTTCCCGAGATGAATGACTTTCACCCCGCGCTCTTTACGCAGTTCCTCAAGGGAAGTTGCATAGTAGTCCACGTTCCGAAGCTCCATGAGCCGGGAGCCGAGATGGGCGTCGGCCCTCAGGAAATAATTCACAGGAAGCACCGGCGGCTTGTAGATCTGCCGGAACTTGATGAGAATTTCTTCCGCCTTGTATTTATTGGTCTCGACGTCCATCTTGCGCATCCAGGTCCGCACAACCTGTTCGGCCTCTTCGCCTGTCGTCGCCTTGGTGAGAAGCTCGGCTTCCGTGAGCTTGCTGGCCTTGAGAACCGCCAGCTTTTCCTCGATCTTCGCCTCGATGAAGAGAGAATCCAGTTCGAGCTGGTAGCTGGTCCTGAGCGGCGTCGTGTAGGTTTGCCGGAAGTCCTGAATGAACCTCGTTGCCTCGTCCAGGTTTTCGAGCTTCGCGATCTCGCCCAGCCATTCGTCGCGGACCGGATTCGTGTGCACTTTGTAGTTTGCCATGTTTCCTCTCCTTCCGCTTTGTCAGACGTCGGCCAGCTTGCGATCCAGGCCCATCAGCTCCGAGGTGATGGTGAACGTGCTGCCGTAGGTGTACGCGCGCCCGATGGTCGAGGACACGTTCACCAGGAAGTCGTAGACCGAGTACGTCTTGCCCAAGAGTTCGCTCGCGGCCTCGGTATCGACGTCGATCCTGCCGTCCGCCTTGATCCACCAGAAGCCGGTGCGGTCTTCGACGGTGATGGACGGGTTCGCCTGCTTTCCGGGGCCAAGGATCATTTCTTCAACGATGGCGTCGATCTCGTCGCTCTTCATGAGAACCAGAACGACCGTGTTCGACTCGTGGACGACTTGGTTCTTTTCATCGAAGAACTCCTTGGCGAACTCCGCCCCGGTCTTCTTCATGATGCCGGCGTTGTAAGCATTCTTGTTCGCCGATGTGTCCGCGTCCTTTATGCTTAGCGCGCCTGCTCCAGCGCCGGGACCTCTTGCAGCAGCGCGCATCGCAGACGGGTTACCGTGGCTAGACATGGTATTTCCTTGCTTACTTAAGGTTGCTGACGATGTAGGCTGCGGTCTTTTGAATATCGATCGAAAAATCGATCGCATTGGCGTAATCTTCCTTCCAGTCGCTGAGAACGTTGATAACGGTTTCCTGCACCGCGGCTTTGTCCGTCACGCCGGGGATGCTGGCGACCTTGGTGTAGATGCCCATGAAGTCGCGCATTGCCTCGACGGTTCCTTCGAGCCACTTGGCTGTCCAGGCCCCGAGCCACCGGCGGTTCAGGCCGGAGAACTCCGGATCGTTGGCAAGGCAATGCAGATAGAGATCCTGGATGCCGCCCTTGTTGATCTGGTAGTAGGTCTGCGCCTGCGCGACGAAAAACGTCGTCAGCGTATCGCCGTAAGCAGCCGCCAGGCGCCCGAAGAAGTCGCGGCGGACGAACTGGCCGAAAATCGCATCGTAGACCGCGTGAACGCTCCAGAGAATCTCGTTCCAGTCCTGAATACCTTGCCACACTTCCTCAACGGTCGTGCGGGCGCCCCTGTACACCGGATCGGTGAGCCAAACCTTCTTCGGAGCCTCGGTCGATTCCGGGAACCCAGGAACGATTTTCGCAAGGAAATTGCGTTCGAGCTGGATCATCTGCGCGATGTCGATCTTGTCGAAGCTCGCGCAGCCCGCGGTCTGCCGGATCACGTCGGACAGGCAGTCGCGCATCACCGACGAGTGGGCATTGAAAAGGCCGTACTCGTTGAACAGGAACGCGCCCCAGTATTTGTTGAGGATTTCGTCGCGCCAGTATGGATCGATGGAGCGGACGGCACCCTCGGCGGAATAGGCTTCGAGGAAGCGCTCGGTGTAACGCCATTCCTCGGCCTTGTCCTTTACATAAGGCGCATGCCAGCGGCGGTGCGGATCGCGATGCCGGTACCAATCGGTGGTGCGCAGCTCGGTGGACTCGTTCCCCCAGGACGGGCGGCCGCCGTGGAATTTCTGGGTCCAATCGCCCCAGTCCAAACCGCCCGAAATCCAGTCCGGGTTCGGCTGAGCGTAAACGGACAAAATCTCATATTCGCTAAGACGCTTGCCGCGCGGCGTGACGAAATAGTTCATCCTCCGCTGCGTATCGAGCGGCTCGGCCGGTATGTCAGCCAGGATCTTGGCCGCGCGTTCGGGATCGGTCAGGCCGCGTCTGGTGGTCTCGGCCGTAGCTTGGGTTGCAGTCATGGCATAGTCCTTCCTCGTGGCATGGTGCGTTTCCTCCTGTTTCGCTGCGCTCCCCGTGAGCCAGGGCGTTCGGGGATAGTTCTTGGTTTCTGGTGCTCAGGCGGTTTCCGCCTGCTCGAAGCCCCCCTCACCCCAACCCTCCCCCCAAGGGGAGAGGGGGGCCGGGCGCGCCGGTTAAGAGGGCGTCCCCTCTCTCCTTGGGGACAGGGTGAGGGGGTCTTCGATCCCGCGCCCCCTAATCCGCCAGCGGGTCGGCGCAGACGATGCCGGCGCGCCTGAGGTCTTCGACGGTCCAGAGATTGTCACCGCGGACGTGCGGCTGGCCGATGAGCCTCTTGCCATCGCTGCGGACGCCATGACCCTCCACGATCACCTCGGACAGTTCGCGGCCCGCATACTGCTCGAAGACGTTCTGGCACTCGTAGCGCTCGGGCTCGGTAAGCCACATGCGCTCGCCCCAATCGTCGCTGAAGGAGTGCTTCTTGCCGTTATACTCGTGGATGCGCAGCGAACTGGCCCCCTTGGAAAGGCTCGGGCAGAACGGCACTTGCGAAACGCGGTCGATGTAGACCGTATGGCCATTCTTGGCGAGCCATTGCAGCGGGATGAAGCCACTCTTCGGATCTTCGCAGCCGAGCGCCTTCCACTCGCGGTAGATCTTGCCGTAGTGTTCGTCCCAGCCGGGATAGTTGGCCTCGAACCACTCCATGTCTTCCTCGTCCGGCAAGGACACGCGGAAGAAGCCGGTGGGCCAGAAGGCATATGCGATGAGCGCCAGATCGTGGTGCGCCCAATAGGCGTCTTTCTTGGCGTCGCGTAAGGAGGGCGGAGATTTCACGCCATACTTGCCGAGACGGCCGATCCAGATCCCGCCCCAGTCCTCGTAAACCCAGCGGTTCCAGGTCTTCACCCACGGCTCGACCTTGAACTTGGAGCCATACTCGAAGGCCCAGCCAAGGACGGGCGTGAAGTATTTCTGCTGCGTCCAGAAAGCGTTGTTCAGGTCGGAGTTGAGATACTTCTGCGAGGCCGGATCGTTGGCGATGGACACGATGGTCTGGTAGCCGTTGGCCATGTGGCGCAGCTCATCCGTCTCGATCGACAGGAACACGGTGGGCGTGATTTCGTCGCCGTTGGCCGAGGCCCATTCCGTAATGGCCACGATCAGCGGGTTGGTGAAGCAAGCCTCACCGACGAGTTGCAGGTTGATCGAGCACTCGACCGCGTCGCCGGAGATGAAGCCGTCGGCGAACACGCGCTTCATGCCCTTCCACATCGGGCCGATTGTACGGGTGCGGCGGGCGTCGTTGTGGCCTGCCGGATCGTGGTAGTGCTTCGAATAGTAGTAGTTGACGAAGCCGCACTGGTTGGTGTGGCGCACCTCGTCCAGCACCTGGGCCAGGTAGCCGTTCTTCTGCTCGGCCGCGGTGGCGCAGTCCCACAGCATGGCGGAGCCGGAGATGGCGTTGTACTCGCCCACTTCCAGGAAGTTCGAGGCAACTTTCATGGTCTCGCCCCAGCGCGGGTGCATCCGGTTGCCGGCGCCGAGACGGGTCATGCCGTCAAGGAGCGTGCCGAACTGGCGCTCGTCCTTCACGGCCTCCATGCGGGCGTATTCCTTGGCGATGAGCTTGAACTGCTCCTTCGTGTCGAACGCCATCTTGTATTTGGTGGGATACTTTGTGCGATTTTTTGCGAAGTCCCAGTTGAAGCTCTGCAGCCAGCGGTGAACTTCCTGCGGGCTGACGCTCGTTGGCGCCCTATTCGCGCGAAGGGCGCTGGTTGCTGCGTGGGTCGCGGAACTCAGGGGCATTACGCTTCCTCTCCTAGACTTGGGTGTGGGCCATGCTCTTTTGCTCATGTTCTTCGGCTGCCTGAGCATAACTGCCGCAAACATCAAGAAAGATTATTCCTGTAAGGCAGGTTTCATGCCAAGTGTCGGTCTCACGGAGTGAAGCTATTTTGACGGCCGCTATTTGTTTTAAGAGACAGGGGCTTAGCGTTCGCGCTAGCGCATCTGTGGCCGGCCGGGAACGGCAAGCGGGCAGCGAGGCTTTTTCCCGCCAAGGCAACACTGTCTAGAAAATGTATAGCAGGTGTATAGAAATCGAACGGCCAAGCCTTGGCGATCTCAAGTTGCGCCGGGCTAGAGCATGTCTCCAGGCAAACTTCAACCGGCCACCTTTCATGGATATGCAGCCGGTTTATTGACCCGCACCGGATCGGTTTCCAGGCCCGATGGCGGCAGCGCGGGATATCGCGGCGGTAAGGGCGGGGGATGAACGGGTTTCCCGATGACTTCAATGCAATCCTGTCAGAGTAGGGCGAGCAGCGTTGAAATCGTCACGAACGACGCCATCGTGGCCACTGCAAGTGCTGCCGCACCCTGCTCCGCCCGGTCATAAGGCTGAGCCAGCAACGGATAGATGGCAGCCATCGGCAGGGCGGCGAAAATCACGATCGCCTTGCTCAGCTCCGGCGCAAGCGGCGGCACCAACTGCAGGCAGGCGTACACCGCTGCTGGATGGACGAAGAGCTTGGCGGACGCGATCTGCATGGCATCGCCAAGCATGCCTCTGAGCGGAAGCCCCGCCAGCGTGCCGCCGATCACGAACAGCGCGACCGGCGCTGCGGCCGCCGCCAGCAGGGCGAGCGTCTTTTCCAGCGGGCCGGGCAGCGGCAGGCCCCCAAGCGACATCGCCGCGCCGGCGCAAATCGCGGCGATCAGCGGGTTTTTAATGAGGCGAAGCGCCGTGCCGTATAGGACATCGCGCAGCTTGCCGCCGCCATTGGTGCCGCTTTCGGCCAGTATCAGCGCGAGCGGCAGCATCACCACGTTCTCGATGACCATATTCAGCGTCATCGCCACAACCGCTACCGGCCCCAGCGCCAATGTCACCAGCGGATAGCCGATGAAGGCGCTATTGGAAATCGAGCCGCCGAGCGCATGGATCGCGGCCGCCGTGAGCGTCTTGCCCTGCCAGCGCGCAAGGCCGAACAGCAGGAAATAGGCGATCAACGAGCCGCCGCCATAGGCGGCCAGATAGCCCCAGTTGGCGATTTCCGCCACGGGACGTTGCGCCAGCGATTTGAAAATCAGCGCCGGCAGCGCGAAGGTCAGGACGAAGGCGCCGAGCGGGCGCGTGCCACCTTTCTCCATGATTCCGGCCTGGACGGCGCCGTAGCCAAGAGCGATGAGGAGAAAAATTGGAGAGGTGATGGCAAGGACGTTGAGCATGCGGGCGGCATGTCTATAGGGGAACGCCAGGATTGGCAATGCAACCCTGCGCGAGGGAGGGCGGCCGCGAAAGGATCGATAGCGCCGCGTCCGGCAATTTGACGTTCGGGCACATCCAGGAGCTTGGACCGCAACCTGTCAGGGGCGATGCCGTCAGGCGGGCGCGTCCTGATCGAGACTGAGCCCCATGCGGGCGGCCGGCAGCCGGAAGATTATTCAGGTGAAATGGATGGCCGTTGCCGCCGGCAAGCAGCCGCCAAACCGGGTTTTCAATGTACCTTCTTATTTCCGCCCAAATAAGTATGTAATTATACGTTTGACGGCATGCCCCACTCGCCGTCGAAAGGCCCTCGCCGATATCATCGAAAGGCGAGGGCCTCCAGACACTGTGCCCCTAGTTTGGGGGGAAACCAGGGGCTCGATGGTTGGGCTTCCATCTTTGGCAACGCCATCCTAGGTTGCACACCGCTGCGACTCAAGCAAAAGTTGAAATACGGTAAAAGATAAAATTACAATTACCCGCATTAATGTGGTTATCCACCAAAAATCCACAGGGGCCGGGTATTTTATGCCGCCCGGCGGGGGCGGCGATTGGGCTGAGGCACATCACCCGCGCGGAGCGGACGGCACCGCGATCATCCAATAGACGCCGCCAGCAACGAATCCGGCCATCGCAAGCGCCGCGGCCGTCTGCGCATTACCCGCCGAATTGGCCTGCTGCCAAAGCGCCGCCGCGAACACAGCCGTCAGCGCACCCGTCGCCCCGGCGTAGAGCAGGAACAGGCGCGTCTTGAGAATCTCGCTTAAGAGCACCCCTGCGATGCCCGCGGCCAGGAAGAGCGCCTGACCGCCGTCGATGTTGCGGACCGCGTCCTCCATGGCGTGCACGAGCTTAACGAATTCGCCCTGGGCTTCCGTGGCTTCGAACGCCTCGAACTGCTGCGTGATCTTGATGAAATGAAACATGAAAAGCGAGAACCATCCGATCGTCCCCGACAGGAAAATAGCGAACAGCACTCTTAAAATGTGCAAGAATTTCATTGGCTTGCCTTGCTCCTATTGTGCGCTTGCCCCGCCCGCAGGCCCCAAGCCGCTCGCGCGCAGCTTCTCGCTCGCCGATTTGAGCTGGCCGCACGCTGCCATGATATCGCGCCCGCGCGGGGTGCGGATCGGGCTTGCATAGCCCGCGCGGTTGACGACATCCGCGAAGCGCTCGATCTGCGCCCAATCGGAACATTCATAGCGCGAGCCGGGCCAGGGATTGAAGGGGATCAGGTTGATTTTCGCAGGTATTTTTGCGAGCAGGCGGACCAGCTCCCTGGCCTCGGCGATGGAGTCGTTGATACCTTTCAGCATGACGTATTCGAAGGTGATGCGCCGCGCGTTGGAGAGCCCCGGATAGTTGCGGCAGGCGTTCAGTAACTCGGCGACGGGGTATTTGCGGTTGATGGGCACCAGCTCGTCGCGAAGTTCGTCGCGCACCGCGTGCAGCGAGATCGCGAGCATCACGCTCATCTCCGCGCCCGCGCGCCCGATCATGGGCACCACGCCCGAGGTCGAAAGCGTAACGCGCCGCTTCGAGAAGGCGAGTGCGTCCGGGTCGGCGGCCACCGCGATGGCGGCCTTCACGTTATCGAAATTGTAGAGCGGCTCGCCCATCCCCATCAGCACGATGTTGGTGATCTTGCGTTCCGCGTCCGGGATGCCGTGCCTGCTGGCGGGAGCGGCGGCGCCGGGCCAGTCGCCGATGCGGTCGCGGGCAACGAGGATTTGCCCGATAATCTCGGCGGGCGTCAGGTTGCGCACGAGCCGCTGCGTGCCGGTGTGGCAAAAACTGCAGGTGAGCGTGCAGCCGACCTGGCTTGAGATGCAGAGCGTGCCCCGGTCCGGCTCGGGGATATAGACGGTCTCGATCTCGGGGGCGCGCTCGCCGGGCGCTTGGCGCTCAAGCCTGAGCAGCCATTTCCGCGTGCCATCCTCCGAAACCTGCTCCGCCGCGATTTCCGGCCGCGCCAGCGTGTAGAGCGCGTCGAGGTCCGCGCGCAAGGACTTGGCGATGTTGGTCAGCTCCAGTAAATCCCGCGCGCCGCGCGCATAAATCCAGTTCCAGAGCTGGCCCGCGCGCATCTTGCTCTGGGCCTCGGGCACGCCCGCTGCCGCGAGCGCCGCCATAAGCTCAGGCTTGGTCATGCCGGCAAGCGAGCGCTTGGCGGGCGCTGGTTCCGGCCCCGCTGCGCCGTTACGATTTTCGAGAAGCGTCATCATCTCAAGAGAGATAGAAGAACGGGGCGCCGTTCACAAGACGAACCTCGGGGAGGCAGGCGCAGGTGCCGCGTTTTGAGCCCCATGAAGGCGGGCGCGGCAGCCGGCATTATCGGGCCAACCATGCGGAAAGCGGGATTGAACCTCGCGCGTGCTGAGAGTAGAAGGAGCGCGAACGCTACAATAACGTGCCCGCCCCGCATAGGATTGCCCGCCATGTTCAGCAAAATTCTTATCGCCAATCGCGGCGAGATCGCCTGCCGTGTCATGAAGACGGCCAAGCGGATGGGCATCCGGACGGTAGCGGTCTATTCCGAGGCGGACCGCGACGCGGTGCATGTGAGCATGGCCGATGAGGCCGTACTAATCGGCCCCGCGCCCGCCGCGCAGTCCTATCTCGTGATGGACAAGATCATCGAGGCCGCCAGGCAGACAGGTGCGGAGGCCATCCATCCAGGCTACGGCTTCCTCTCCGAGAATGCGGCCTTCGCCGAGGCGCTTAAGGCGGCGGGAATCGCGTTCATCGGGCCGAACGTGCTTGCCATCAAGGCGATGGGCGACAAGATCGAGAGCAAGAAGGCGGCGGCGGAAGCGAAAGTTTCCACCGTGCCGGGCTATCTGGGCGTGATCGTAACCGCCGAGCACGCCGTGCAGATCGCCAGGGACATCGGCTATCCGGTCATGATTAAGGCGAGCGCTGGCGGCGGCGGCAAGGGCATGCGCATCGCCCGCTCGGACGATGAGGTGCGCGAAGGTTTCGAGACCTCGACCGCTGAGGCCAAGTCGAGCTTCGGCGACGATCGCGTGTTCGTCGAGAAATTCGTCGAAAATCCGCGGCATATCGAAATCCAGGTGCTGGGCGACAGCCACGGCAACGTGGTCTACCTGTTCGAGCGCGAATGCTCGATCCAGCGCCGCAACCAGAAGGTCGTCGAGGAGGCGCCGAGCCCGTTCCTCGACGATGCCACCCGCAAGGCCATGGGCGAGCAGGCCGTGGCGTTGTCGAAAGCGGTGAGCTACGAGAGTGCCGGCACGGTCGAGTTCATCGTCGACCAGGAGAAGAACTTCTACTTCCTCGAAATGAACACGCGTCTCCAGGTCGAGCATCCCGTCACCGAGATGATCACCGGGCTCGACCTTGTGGAGCAGATGATCCGGGTCGCGGCCGGCGAGGCGCTGCCGTTCAAGCAGGAGGACCTCAAGATCGATGGCTGGGCCGTCGAAAGCCGCGTCTATGCCGAGGACCCGTTCCGCAATTTCCTGCCCTCCATCGGCCGCTTGGTGCGCTACCAGCCGCCGGTTGAAGGCCCGCGTCAGGATGGCACTGCCGTGCGCAACGATACCGGCGCCGAAGAGGGCGGCGAGATTTCGATGTTCTACGATCCGATGATCGCCAAGCTCATCACCTATGGCCCCACGCGCGAGGCCGCCATCGATGCGCAGTCCGCAGCCCTCGATGCCTTCTATATCGACGGCATCGAGCACAACATCCCGTTCCTGTCCGCGCTGATGCAGCATCCACGCTGGCGCACAGGCAATCTCTCCACCGGCTTCATCGCCGAGGAGTTCCCGGACGGCTTCAAGCACCGCGAGCCCGAGGGCGAGACGCACGACATTCTGGCCGCCGTGGCCGCCTCCATCGACCATCTCAACAATGTCCGCCGCCGCCACATCTCCGGCCAGTTGCCGGGTGCCGTGGGGTTGCAGTTCGGCGAACTGCGCGTTTGCAAGCTGGGCAGTTCCACGCAGCACTTGCGGGTTAGCGGCGAGCTTTCCGACGCCACCACCGTCGAGCTTTGCGATGCCGAAGGCCGCGTGCGGCGCACCATCGTGCTGCATTCCAACTGGTGGCCGGGCCAGCCGCTCTGGCAGGGCAAGGTGATCGGTGGCAAGGAACTGTTCGTGCAGGTGCGGTCCGTGCCCAACGGCTACGACCTGTCTTATGGCGGCGTGCGCGCCAAGGCCTATGTCTATACCGCGCGCGAGGCCGAGCTTGCCGCGCTCATGCCGGAGAAGAAGGCCGCCGATACCTCGAAGAAGCTGCTCTGCCCCATGCCGGGGCTGGTGGTTTCCATCGCGGTCGTGGAGGGCCAGGAGGTCAAGACCGGCGAGACGCTGGCCGTGGTCGAGGCCATGAAGATGCAGAACGTGCTGAAGGCCGCCCGCGATGCGACGGTCGCGAAGCTCAAGGCCAAGCCCGGCGACAGCCTCGCCGTCGACGCGGTAATCATGGAGTTTGCTTAATCGCGGACGGCCAACTTCGTTTTTGCTGGCGTCTGGGCGGGGTTCTTGCGACACCCATCCACGTATTTATTTCTCGCCTAAAGTGCTGACTTGTATGGCGGCGCCTTTTCTTAGGCGTTCGGCCACTTGCTCAGCGCGCTTAATGTCGCGAAAATCTCCCAATACGAGGTGTCCATCATCGATCGATGTTACGATCTTCCTGGTCATAATTTCCTCGCCTTCAACTTTGAAGACAAATAGTGTTCCGGTATGAGCTCGGGTAAATCCCGAATACTCCACCGCTGAATTTATAAATAACTCCACAAACACTGTCGGCTTGTCGCTTAATTCATAAATTTCTGCGTGCGCTTCTGCCACGTTTAGCTCTATTTGTTCTGCGCTGGCTGGTGTCGTTAGCAAGGCAAGTACAACTGAAAGCCTGGCAAGCAACGGTAATAAGCGCCGCACGCGCTCGCGATCCTTGCTGGAATAGGAGAAAAACACATCCGTCATCGCCCCCCCCGGAAACAGACAGGTTCTAGCGGAATATTAGACAACTGCCAACAACAGCGCTCACCAGAGGATGCGCACGCCCAATCCTTGGAAGGCTGCGTCGCAGGTTACGACGGGCATATCCTCGATCTGGGCCTGCGCCGCGATGAGCCTGTCGAACGGGTCTTTGTGTGCCGAGGCAAGGCTGCCGCCAAGCCTTGCGTGAGCCATGGTGATGCCGAGCGGAATGAAGTCCTGCTCGGCGAGAAAATCGTCAAAATGCGCTATGAGAGAAATCGCCTCCGGCATTTTCCCTTGGCGCACTTTGGTTGCTATTTCCCAGGCCGATGCCGCGCTGACATAGACGTGGAACTCTCCTTTTTCGATGTGGCGGCGGACCGGCTTCGAAAACTTCGGGTTCCCTGTGAACCACCAAATCAAGGCGACGCTATCGAGCAGAAGCTTTGTCATCTTCCGTCCCGCCATCCTCTTCGCAGTTCCAAAGCTTCAGCTCATCCTCTGGCAAAGGATCGAAAAAGAAGCTGTCGGGAAAGTCGGGTACGATGCCCTTGTACGCACCGAAGCGGCGGCCCTTCTTCTTGGCCGTCTCCGTTGCCGCTGTGAGGCGCGCGGCGGGTTTGTCCCCGCGCGCGATAATGACCTCTTCGCCGCGCTCGGCGCGCTCAATCAGCTTCGAAAGATTGGTCTTAGCTTCGTGAACCGTGTAGACTGGCATTGCCGGCACTCCTTAGCTAAGCAGCTTAGCTAATTTCTTGCGCGGGGTCAAATCCGGCTCGACAGCCCACCGGCAGACATGCTCAAGAGCGGCTAGCTCAGAGCTGTAGGTCCGGCTGCTGCCCAACGGCAATTATCTCTCTTACCGCGGGGTGCTCGCCAAGGCTTATGTCCATACCGCGCGTGAGGCCGGACCTTGCGGTCTCCATCGCGGCTGTGGAGGGCCGTCTATCGACGCCAAGCGAACCTCACCGCAAGACGAGTCCCCACAAGACTCCAGCAATCAGCAACATCGACGAAATCACCATCGCCGCAACCGAACCATTTGCAGCGCTAACGATCAAAAATATTGTCGTTATAAGCAGATATACCTCTCTAATATACGTAAACCCTTGCTGGCTGGCTTTTTCGGATTCCGACATCTCGCCTGCGTCCTGAACGGCTGGAGCACGGCTTTCAAGATAAGCAATTTCCGTTCGCAACTTATTGGCGTTTTTCATCTCTTCAAGCAGCTGATTGTTTAATCGAAGAACCGTTTGCTCCAGCATTACGGAAGAGGCCGCCAACTCTTTTGCCTTGACCGTCTCTAGCTTTGCCGCGGCCAAAGCCACTTCGAGCTGCTTCTTTTGCACGTCTTCGAGTTCGATTTGCCCCTCAAGCTCGGCGATGCGCCTTTGCAAGCTTCCCTCCCGGTCCTCCAGATGCCCCCGGGTCGACGTGAGCGCCAATACCTGCCCTTCAAGCCCGGCCAGCTTCCGGCGCATCCAAGGGCGCATAACCCTGTTTTCCACAGCGCCATAGAGACGCTGCAAAATCTGGGGGGTGACACCTTCTTCAGGAATGACGGCCGCTTGAGCAGCGCTATGGCCCATCGGGACCAGCCCGGATTCCAGCGGTTCCAGCACCAAGGGAACGAGCTTGCCGGCACTTTTTGCAATCATGGCCTGGTGCGCTATCTCATCCGACTCCACCGAATTCCAGGACCAGAACACGACGACACAGCGCGCGGCGTCGATATGCTCCCGGAGCCACTCGTCCCGGTCGCGGCCCGGCGGCACCTCCCCGTCCCAGAATACATCGAAGCCTTCCTCCACGAGTGCGTCCCGGATGGGCTGCACGCGCTCGCGATCCTCGCTGGAATAGGAGAAAAATACATCCGTCATCGAACTGGCTCCCACAAATAGGTGGGTTGTAGCTGAATATTTGACAACTGCCAATAACCGTACCGGGTGCCGGCACGGGTGCGGCTCCGTCCGTTGCCCTCGCGCCGCGGGCGGCAACCGCATCTTCGAGACCGGCGCCCGGCTAGAGCGGATCGCGTCCCACGGCGTGGTGTAACAGCTACGTCTTGCGGAAAACGAGCGAAGCGCCGCCTCCGGTTAGCGCGGCGATGATGACGGCGGCGGCGCCGTAAAGCCACGGGAAGTCATGGGCGCCCGCCGACAGTTGGTGCTCGATGCCAACCTTCGAGAGCTGAATGTCCGCTCCGGTTTCGCCCACGATCTTTCCATTCTGGTAGATATAGAACTCCGCCCTGTAGAGGCCCGCGCCCGCCGAGGCGGGCAGGTAAACGTGGGCGCGGAAAAGCCTGGAGCCGAGGAATTCGATGGCGCCCTTGCTTTGTTCCAGGAAAAGGCCGCTCGATTGCTTGAGCCGGATCAGAGCTTGCTGGAACTCCTCCGGTGCCGCGGCGGAGTTCGTATCGCGCGGCCTGAGCGCAAGCGCTTCGAGCCCGATGCCGTGGGCCTTGCGCTCTTCGAGGGGCGCTATTTCGCCGGCGGGCTTGGTGGAAAGTACGGCGTAGAAGTTCGGGACGGCTTCGAAGGCCAGGCTCTCTGAATTTATCCACAAGCCGGCGTGGCGGCCCTTTTTCCAGACTGTTATGGGGTTCACCGGCCCGCGGACGGTCACGGCGACATCGAAGGGTTTTCCGCGAAGCTTATCGCGGTCGACCGAGCCGAACAGCACGATGCTTGAGCCGTTGTAGCCCGGCTCGATGTGGAAAAAGTTCTCTGACACCTCCGCCTCGATGGCATCCGGCACGGGCGTGCTGGCCGGGGTGGCCCGGGCCGCGAGCGGAGCCAGCCAAAGAGGCAGCAAACACGCCCATAACCGCAGGAAATTCGGGCTATCCAGCATCATGAGGCCCCCCGGCTCAGGCTGTAGATGCCGGCCGGCACGAACAGGTCCGCGAGCAGGCGCAAGCCGACACCCAGCACCAGGATGGCCAGCAGCAGCCGGAGTTGCTCCGCGCGCAGGCGCTGCCCGGCCGCGGCCCCAGCCTGGGCGCCGAGCACCCCGCCAACCATGAGCATCGCCGCCAGCGCGATATCCACGGTGTGGTTCCACACCGCCTGCAGCACGGTCGTAATGGCGCTCACGAATATGACCTGGAACAGCGAGGTGCCAATGGCGAGGCTGGTCGGCACGCGCAGGACGTAGATCAGGATCGGCACCATGACAAAGCCGCCGCCGACGCCCATGACTCCAGAAAGAAGCCCGACCAGTATGCCGAGCCCGATGGGCGGCAGCGCGCTGATGTAGAGCTTGGAGGCTTTGAAGCGCGTTCTGAATGGCAGGGCGTGGACCCAGCCGCGCTGTTCCCGGCGCCGCGCGCTTTGGGGCTTGCTTCCCTGCTGGCTGGTAATCGCCCGGAGGCTCTCGATGAACATGATGCCGCCAACCACGCTCATGAACACCACGTAGAGCAAGGAGACGGCGAGATCGAACTGCCCCGCGCGCCTCAGCAGGCTCACGATCTGCACGCCAAGAAGCGCGCCCGCGGCACCTCCGGCCAGGAGATAGAGGCCGAGCTTCACGTCCACGTTCTTGCGGCGGTATTGCGCGATCGTGCCGGTGATGGAGGAGGCGATGAGCGGATTGGCGCCCGTGGCCACGGCAACGGCGCTGGGCACTCCCGCGAAAATCAGCATCGGCGTCATCAGGAAGCCGCCGCCCACCCCGAACATGCCCGACAGGAAGCCCACTATGCCGCCAAGTGCCAGCATGAGCAGTAAGTTTACGGGGATGTCGGCGATAGGCAGGTAGACGTGCATGGGCGCAAAGGGCTTTCAGGCCACGACACTGGCGATGGTATTGCTTTTTAGCCTTCAGCCGGTAGTCCGTCACGTAAAAACGTATTAACGTATTTGAATTCGATGTGTTCCTGCTTGCCGGAGCGGCGGGGCCGGGATAGCTTGATACAATTATCAGGGAGGGTGGCTTTGATTAAATGTTCAGTTTGCGGCGCGGAACTCGCGCATGGAACGCCTTTTTGCCCTATCTGCGGGGCGATGCTGTCCTTTTCGTTCCGGCCGCTCATGGCGGGCCTCATTCACCTAGCGCTTTGCTTGGCGGCGCTCTACTTCATCCCGAAGCCCTATTCCTATTTTCCGGCGGCCCTCTTCGCACTCCTGGCGCTGATGTCGTTCGGCGCCGCCGCGCTGAGCCTCTACCGCAGCCTGCGGCGGTAATGTCAGTCCGGGCGGCCGCCTAAATCCACATATTTATTTCAAATTTTCTGTTCGCCGCACGTGGAGGGTGCTATGTTGTTGCATCTCCTTTGTCGTTTTGGATAAAATTACAGTGCTGCGTTTGGTCTCGCTCTTGATGCCCTTTGTGCTTTCCGCGTGTACGGCGGCGGCGAGCGTGCTGCCCGAAAAAGCCTTTGCTCCAATTGATCCGGGCAAATTCAACGATAACTCCGCACAGGATCTGGCTCTGCAACTGGCTATCAATAACTGTCGAGCCAAAGCCTTGGTTGCAGTTGCCTCAATCGCACAGAATGATCCGCCCAAGGAAAATATCGTGACGCAGACGAATGTAACAGCGCAAAACGGATCAGGGAATAGCGCATTTTTGAGCGGAAACCAGCCGTACGTCCCCTCGGATTTGGGAACCACATTAGGAAAGGGCAGGAGAAATCAAGAGATCCAGTCTGCCATATTTACTTCATGCATGAACAAGGCCGGATTTATTAAAAAGCAGCCTTCTATTCTGGAATGATCCAAGATGTGGCGTTTGGTAACATTTCTCTTTCTTTTCACCCTTTGTGCTTGTGCCACGGTCGCTAACGAACAATCTGAGACCCGGTTCATTCTTGCCGATCCGAACAAGTATAAAACCGAAGCTGAGAAAGTTCGAGCCTTAGACTTGGCTCAAACGGCGTGCAAGGCAAAGGCGATGACGGCCAGCGCCGAACTGGAAAAATCGATTGCCGCCGAATTGCATACTAGGGACAACGTGGATAGAGCGAGAAAAGAAGCTGCTGACATGTATAGGACGATGTTTGCCCTGTGCATGCTTAATAGTGGATACGCAAGAAGCAGCTGATCCAGTTAGGTAATTGTGTAGCATTCCGCAACGCGCTTTAGCGCATATTCAGACGCCCCGCGAACGTCTGCACCCGCAAAGTTTCTACCGAGGCTATTGTGACCTAACAGATTTGTCAGCCCGCTCTGTTCCTCATGTCACCGGCTTTTTCACCCGATTGCCCTGGGAACTCGCGCGGTCGAGGTTTCGCCCGGCCGAATAATATAGTACGCTAGTCAACCTTTCAACGCAGGGGGAAACAAGAGATGTCGATTGACAATGCGGTCTTAAGCTTCGCCGGTTTTATGGTTCTGCTGAGCTTGGCGCTGGGCGTTTTCGTCAGCCAGTATTGGCTGCTGCTAACCGCCTTTGCCGGGCTGAACATGCTGCAAGCCGGCTTCACGGGCTTCTGTCCGGCCGCGACGATCTTCAAGGCGCTAGGGTTCAAGGCCGGCTGCGCGTTCAAGTAGGCGCACCACATGTCATCCCGGAACCGCCGAAGGCGGTATCCGGGATCTTAAAAGGCACTGCCGTTCAAGAAGAATCTGTGCCTGCACAGCAGCGTTTCGTGCCGCGAGACACGCACGGGATGACATCGGCGCTCAATTCCGGTCGGCGAAGGTGTCGCAAGCGGAGATTGTGCCCTCGTCATAGCCCTTCTTGAACCAGCGCATACGCTGCCCGGAGGTGCCGTGCGTAAAGGAATCCGGCACGGTGTAGCCGCGCGCGCTCTTCTGGATGGCGTCGTCGCCGATCGCTTCGGCCGCTTTCAGCGCGCTTTCGATATCGCCCGGCTCAAGCGTATTGTTGATGCGGCCGGTGTTCTTGGCCCACACTCCCGCGTAGCAATCCGCCTGCAGTTCCACGCGCACCTGTAGCGCGTTCTTCTGTGTTCCGGCCGAGGCCGCTTGCATCTGCTGCACCTTGCCCAGCGTGCCGAGCGAGTTCTGGATGTGGTGGCCCACCTCATGCGCGATCACATAGGCCTGCGCGAATTCGCCGGGCGCTTGGAAGCGGCGCTTCAGCAGGTCGTAGAAGGACAAGTCGATGTAAATCTTGCGGTTGGTTGGACAGTAGAACGGCCCCATTTGCGCGCTGGCCATGCCGCAGCCGGACTGGAGGCTGCCGCGGAACAGAACCAGCTTCGGCGGGATGTAGTTGCGGCCCATCTCGCGGAACTGCTTGTCCCAGACCACTTCAGTGTCGCGCAGCACAACGGCCACGAAGTGCTTCAAGGTGTCGTCGGCGGGATTGCTGGCAACGCCTGAAGGGGCGCCGCGCGGCATCTGGATCTGGCGTCCGGGCATCTCCATGCCGCCACCGCCGCCGCCGCCGCCCAGGATCACGCGCGGGTCGACGCCCAGAAGCAGCGCTATGCCCACGATCACCAGCAGGCCCACGATGCCGCCGCCGCCGAGGCCGCCTTGGCCCATCGGAATCTGGAAGCCGCCCCCGCCAGGAAACGGAAAACCGCCGCCCGGCCCATCGTTATAGCCGCCGTCGCCGTAACGGCGGTCCTCGATGTTGTCGCTTTCTGGGCGGCCTTGCCATCTCATCGGAATACCTCACTCTTGCACGGGAACGAGCGCCCGCTGCTTCTCCGGTGCCAGGAGGGCCGCCCGGACGGATTTGGACGCAGCGATGGAGCCCCGATTCACATAGGCCTCGTGGATGCGCTCGATGTCCCGGAGGTCATAGCGGTAATTGACCATCAAGCTCAAGCCCTGCGTTACACCTCTTTCGGATGTGTCGCCGAGCTGGTGGCCTGCGTCAGCCAAAATAAGTAGTTCTGACTTGGTCCTTTTCGCCGTAGCAAAGCCGAACGGCTCGGCTGTACGTCCAGTACAGCCTGCGCCGTTCACCTTCACTACGTCAAAAAATCCCGGTGTCGTAACTGTTCATTTTGACTGACGCAGGCCACTGGTTCAGCCGTTCGAGGCGCGCGCCGTTGCCGGGATGGAATCGTGCGACGGGGGCGAGCGGGCGGCCGGTGCGGTCTTTCGCCAGGATCTAGTAATGCGCGGCGGCGGCGAGGATGGCGGGGCGGAGCGCGTCCTGTTGCGCCTCGTCCTCGCTCCAGCCGCGCTCAAGCACCTTATGAAGCAGCGTCCTTTGCTGTTCAGGCAGATAGTCAAGCTGGCCGCCGGCCAGGGCGCGGATGAACCAGGAGCGGAACGAGGGTGCGAGAGACAGCGTTACAAAGGTTTTGAGCGACGGAACCTCTTCGTCGAGGGAGGTAACGAGCACGCCGTATTCGTGGGCCTCCGCATCTGGCCCGATCTCGACGAAGCCGGGCGCAAGCTGGCCGCCGTTATCGCGCCCGGCGGCGGCAATGCCCTCTTTCAGCCGGCGGCGCAGAATGACCACCGAGCGCCGGCAGCTCCAGCCTTCGAGGCGCGGTGTGTCCTCCCGTCCCTGCCGTCCCTGCCCAGCATTGGTCCAATCGCCCTTGGAAAAAGTCTTCTCGATGGGCTTCTTGACGTTGCCGGTCAGGCGCAGCCTGAACAAATAGGGCAGTCCTCTTTGCTCGGCCCCGCTCATCGCCGCCTCCGTGCCGAAGCCGCTATCGCCGCGCAAAAATGCCGGCCGGCAATCGCGCGGAATGCGATCCAAGAGCGCCCACAGTCTGGCTGCCGCATGCTTCGATGCATGCTCGTTGCCTGGCGCAACCCCGGCATCGAGCACCAGCCGCAGGCTGCCAGCGTATAGGCGAGCGGGCAATCGGCCACCAGCGCATCGAACAGGCCGGCCACCTTCAGAAACTCGATGAAGAACGGTAGCCGTCCATAGGGCGTCAGCGGCGCAGTGGAATCCCATTCAATCCACACTGGTCCTGCCCGGGTGGAGAGCGTTGCCGGCGCCAATGCGGCGTCTTGTACAATCGGCGGTTGTTCACCCGCTGGGTGAACTGGAAAATGGGGCGTATCGTGGCTCATGCCCCTGAGAATGCAAAAGTCTCGGGCGGAATTGGTCCCGTCAACTGGCGGATTTAGGTTAAAGCCACCTTCACCGCGGCTGCAGAGGAAGCGCTGCCCGCCCTTGCAATCAGCTTGGCCGCGCAGGGAAAAATGGAGTGGCGGATTCGTTTGCCACGCACGCGCTCCGGTCGATTGGCGACCTTGAAATTGGAGCAATCATGGATTGCGACGGTTACGATGCGATGATAGAAAGTCGCAACCAAGTGACAGCCGGTGCCTTTGGCGCAAAAATGTGAGAAGCTAACGCTTTGATGCAGATAAGTTATCATTCGGAGGGGTGCTAGAGTGGTTGAATAGACCGGTCTTGAAAACCGGCATACGCGCAAGCGTATCGTGGGTTCGAATCCCACCCCCTCCGCCAGTTTATCCTATAAGCAATTGAAATGGCTTGAAATTTTCTGCACTCCTTAATCCCGCCCATAGCCTAGCCCATAGTTTAGTCGAGCGTGCAGGGCCGCAATCGTGAAGATTTAGGGTGCGAAGGAAAAGCCGCTGGCCGGAGGCTGCGCCGCAGCATTGACCTTGGCCGCGGCTTTTTTGGTGTTGGCGGTTCAATCGGCGGCCTACGGCGTCTTATACGATCTGCGGCCGTCTATGTGCCCGGTCGTAGCTTCTCGCCCTTTTTGACCTTATCCAGCAGAGCGAGTGCTTGCTCCACGATCTCGACATAGGAAGCGTTCTCAGCGTCAGCGAGGCGCCGGATAAGCTGGGCCGTCTGCGGCGAGAAGCGGAACGACATCGGTTCCGTGCGGTTCTTCCGGCGCCGGAAACGGCCGTCAACCTTGGCGACGCCCTCACGCTCCGCGCGCTCGCGCTGGCCCGCCGCATCGCGCTTCGCAAGCGGCTGGATCTCCAGCAGGTCTATGACGCCATCGTCCTTGCTCATCGCTTCAACACTCCCTGAATAGCGTCCCACAGTTTAGCGATCTCGCCAGCAGCGGCTTTGTCGATCTCGGCCCCGGTCTTCGCCTCGGCGCCCGCCTTCGCATAAGAGACGCGCTGCGAAATCCTCCCCATCGGAAGTCCGAGCCCGGTCAAGACCTTTTCTATCCGCCCGTTGAAGTCCGTCGAGCGCGCATCGATGCGATTCCAAAGCAGGAGCGTTTGATCCCACTTGCCCTCGCTGCGGATAATGTCGAAAGCCGCTTCCTGGCCGAGAACGTCGAGC
>Ga0182021_10001488_pt1 | contig 26906 bp, 8 predicted proteins | sample 612E3MmetaG_FD_120493 | JGI IMG/M metagenome (GOLD analysis project Ga0182021, IMG submission 120493) | Permafrost microbial communities from Stordalen Mire, Sweden - 612E3M metaG (Illumina Assembly) | ecosystem: Environmental > Terrestrial > Soil > Wetlands > Permafrost | place: Sweden...
GGCTTTTTTTCAGAGCTTGGTTTTTATCTGCCGCAATTCCCGTTTGTTGCGCATTCGCGCGGCTGGACGGCGGAGGACATGGAGCAAAACGTCGCCGACGTGAAGCAGAGCGAGGAACTGCGCAAAGGAACGCGGGCGCTCGTCGAACGCGCCGTGGAAACCGCCGGCATGTTGCTCAAACAAAGAGCCTGTTCGGACAAGACCGTGCGCGGTGGACGCAAAGCCCAGCGGCTGGAAGTTGAACGCGCCAAGGCGGCCTCGGCTTGAAATGGCAAGGAGGCCAGTTTCCGTCCGGCCAATCCTGTCATAACAGCGTTGGATGTCAGGGCGGGGGCTGGCGGTGCGACCAGTAAAACGGACGGCGATGCAAGTCCATCACGGCTTTGATGTGCGGATGTCCTGAACAACTTGCTCCACCGGGACAGCGCTGGCTGGGGCGGGCCCGTGTGTTGAAGCGGTCCGATGAATAAACGAGAGCACACACCTGCTCCCGCAGGGCGGGACCGTGAACTCTAGGAAGCTGCTCCGGCACCAATTCTTGGCACCGGCCACCTTGACTGGCAGGCTCTGAACTCATGGTTTACAACTGCTCGTGTAGAGGTATGGGTGACCCCTTTCCCTTGCCTCAAGTGAAGACCCCCTCTTGCGGGGATTTCTAGGTTTGCCGGCGCCAGCGGTTGGGCCGTGCAGTTCGGCGAGGCTGGCATCAGCGCCACCGGCAAAAAAGGCAGCCGGCTGAATCACGCACCTGTCGGGTGGCGTGGCGACGATGATCCCCTTTCCTGCTCCGCCATCGCCGGCTCGCTGCCGGACAGGAGCAACGGCGGGTCTTGGCCGCGGAACAGCTCGGCGGTCACCCGGCGCACGAGGTCGAGCAGACCATTGACCACGGGTGTGGGGCGGCCCTGCCACAGCACACCAAACACCGGCATCGGAAAACCCTCGAGCCGCAGCGACCGCACCTGCGGATGGTATTTCGCCTTGGGGATGCCGACCGTGACGCCGATGCCATAGCCGTTAGCCACATAGGTTTGCACCATCTCAACCGTGCCGACTTCGATGCCGCTGAACCAGTCCACCTTGAGTTTCTTCAGGCCCTCCCGAAACGCGCGGCACATCGGCTCATTGCTGGGCACAGTGATCAGCGATTCCTCGATACGGTCGCGCCGCCAGAGTTCATCAGCGGACTTGAGTCTGCTGCTCCGCGGCACGAGCAGGATCAGCGGCAGCCTGGTTAGTGGCAGCGCGTGGATACCCGTCGGCGGTTTGGCCCCCAGAAACCCAATCGCGACATCAATCTCCTGCCGTTCCAGCCAGGGAATGACCTCGGGATCGTACCCTTCGCGCAGCGTCACCTTCAGCTTCGGGAATTGTTTGCGCAATTCCTGCAGGACGGCCGGCAGATAGTCCCGCATGACGATCTCCGACGCCGCAATGCGCAGGTGTTGCGAGACGCCGCCCCGCAGTTTATCCGCCATCGGTGTCAGGCTGTCGAAGAACGGCTTGATGGATTCGTACAGCTCCTTGCCGGCCGGCGTGAGCGAGAACGGGCGGCGCTGGTACAACGCCACTCCCAGCGATTCCTCCAATTGGATGACCTGATCGCTGACGGCCGGCTGCTGAATGCCGTAAGGCATGTGACGCACCGCCTCGCTGATGCCGCCGTGCCCCGCCACGTAATAAAACAACTCCAAGTGATGAATGTTCATACTATTGGCTTAACCGAACGCCGCCACAGTTTTATCAATTAACACCCGCGTGGCAAGTTGAGTTAGAAGGGATGGTATGAAAACAAATGCTCTGACTTCTTCGCTGTTCGCTCAACGGATCGTTGCTTGCGGGGTGCGCCCCATTGGTTTGGGGATATTGGTGATCGTAATGGCCGGCCAAATCGATTGTGTGGCCTCGAAGCTGGGGAGCGTCCATGTTGCCAGCGCCCCGGCCAGCGGCGAACCCATCCAACTGGACCCCGGCGCGGTCGGGGTTACCACCTCCGACCGTCCCGCCGTGTGCAGTTACGACCGGCCCCGGGGACAAATCAAACGCGCGGCAGACGGGGCCGGCGAGGCCACCCGTGCCGCCCTGGAGATGACCACTCCGGAGTATCCGGAAGCAAACATCCTCGTGTCCGCAATTGGATTTGTCGGGGCGCCAGTGGCCGCGGCGATCGGCGGTATCCAGGCCTCTCGCAGCCGGCTGCCACAAGACAAACTCGCCGAGTGTGAGGCTGGCCTGGCCCAAGCCCTAACCAACATGTCGCAACAGAATCACCTGCGTGACCGGATTCTCGACGCGGCCAAAGTCGCCGGTGGGCGTCGGTTTGTGCCGCTGGGTCCATCTGACGTTCCTGCGCCGCAGCGCGAGAATCACGAACTCACAGCCACTCCGCTCGTGGGCACCATTCTTGAAACGCGCGTCGAAGAACTCCGGCTCGAGCGCAAAGGCACGGGCGATTCCTCGTTTGCCCTGCGGATCAAGGCGCGGGTGCGAATGTTGCGTCCCAGCACCGGCGAAGTGATCAGCGATGAGGCGTTTGAGTATCAAAGCGGCGAAGACTTGTTCCTCGATTGGGCGCTGAACAACGGCGAGCCGTTTCAGAAATGCACGGACTTCGGTTATCGCCGGCTGGCTGATCAAATTGTCGAGCGCATGGTCGAAATCGCGGGGGAAGCCCCCATCCTGGTTGGCGCCGGCGCCCCGAAGCCGTCCGTTCACACCCTGCGCCCTCAAGTCAGGCTCGCCGCCCAGCGTCCCGCTCCGACCCTGCCGCCGCAGGTTCAATTTGTGTCCCAGCCTGTTGCCGGACCGGGAACCATCTATGTTTACTCCGCATCGGCGGCCGATTGGATGAGTATTCAAAGGCCCCAGACGAAAGATGAAGCCGTTTCCGAAGCGCAGTCCGACGTCAACTCGTCGCTGGGCGAGCTGATCACTCATCCCAACACGGTCGTTTCGCTCACCGCCATCGCGGCTGCCGTTCCGTTAAGCATTTACCTGCAAACCGCCGGAGGCATTCGCGGACTGTCGGACAAGAAATATCGCGCGGCCGATGCCCAAGTGACGACGGCGGCACGGAGCAGCCGGCCCACGGCCGCGCTGGCCCGGGAACTCGCTCAGACGTTAGGCCCGCGCTGTTCTGAGTCGGTGGTGCTGCTGGAGAAACCCCGCCACGACGGAGAGCAATTCGCACTGGTACGGCCCGCCGCCGGCAAGCCGATGCCGGTAAGTTGGCCCGGCGCTGGGCCGGCGAACCCCCGCGCGGTGGACAAGGCGCTGGAAATCGAAGTGCTCAGTGCCGCGTTGAAGGGCGACGGGAGTGTCAATCCTTTGCTGGCCGTTCACCTTGAAGCGCGGGCGACGCTGCTGCGGGGCGACGACGGTCGGGAAATCTACTCGTGCCCGGTGCATTACCGCGGCCCCGCGCGCAAGTTCACGGCCTGGGCGGCCAACGATGCCAAACTCTTCTGCGAAGAGTTGCAGCGTTGCTACGGGGAATTGAGCGGCACGGTCATTGACCAAATGGTTGCGCGCCGCCTCATCGCACCCGGCCAAAACCCGAATTTGTTCCTGGCCGACAACAAGAAGTAATCATGCGCCCACTGCTGCTCAACCTCGTCCCGTCCCGGCTTTGGATTCTGCTGGGTTTCCTGGCCGGCATGTGTCTGGGCCTGTTCTTCCTCCGTGAAGACTGGCCCAGTGGATACGGCAGCCTCAAACGACGAATGTATCGGCTCACGCACATCTCGTTCGTTGGCCTGGGCGCGGCAAGTAATTCAATTTCCTGGCGATGAACATTTGTTCAATTCAATTCCGGGTGTAATGGTTGTCGGACGCTTCGGACGGGTCCCCCTATTCTCAGCCCCACCACGAGGACTATTACGGTGAGAGAGAGGGTAAGGAAACCCCTTCCGTGAAGGGGTCCTGTCCTAGAAAAATGACAGCGATGCTGCTTTCAGCGCGAGAAGTAGCGGAAAAGACCGGGCGAGGATGCAAAATGCCACAATTCCAGGACCGCCCCCGCCATTTTCGGACACAAGCCTCCAGGCATTAGCGTGCGTTTGCTGCAGGAATCAAAGCGCTTGCTGAAATCCGCTGGCGATCACAAGAAGCCGTCTTACTTTGGGGCGTAGTCTTGGAAAAGTCACTTGACACTATCAAACAATTGCAAATGGAACGCTTATGAAAACAAACCTCCATCGCCTCATCCTGATCCATTCCAGGCACAACATCCTTCCCCGGTACGTGGGCACCGTCCTATTGTCCACGCTGGTGTCGCTGCCCTTTTTGGGTTTAGCGGCGGATGCGCCGCGCGTCACCACCAGGCCAGGGCGACAGTTCAGCCTCACGCTGGAGTCCAATCCGACCACCGGCTACCAATGGCAACTGGCAAAACCGGTCACAGGAACGTGCGTGGCGCTCGTGACCAATCAGTTCGTCAGAACGAAGTCTCGACTGGCCGGGGCGCCCGGCAAAGAAGTCTGGAGGTTCAAAGCGATCCGCCCAGGCGAGACCGAAATCGAACTGGAGTATGTGCGGTCCTGGGAAAAGGGGGTCGAGCCGGCGCAGAAGACGAACCTAGTGGTGGTCGTCACCGCTTCAACATCTGCCAAGTGATGGAACACAAGCCGCTTTCTCAAGGCTGAATATGAGCGATAATATTATGGACCTCAAAACGCGGTCTCTCTTTCGCCTGCTAGGGTGCCTCGCCCTTTTCGTGCCGTTCCTGGCGACCGCCGCCCTGGACTACGGGATCATGCACTTGAAAGACAACGTGTCGGCGCAATGGCAGGCCGACCTGGCGGCCATGCCGGTTTACCAACTGCCCCCGGGTTACCCGAACGCGCCAGGGTCGGTCAACCTGCTGAGCTACCTTCACGACGACCCCACCACGCGCAACCAGGGGGACACGGGCACCTGTTGGCTCTGGGGCTGCACCGCCGTAATGTCCATTAACTACGACGTGCAGCACGGCGGCACGCCGGCCCTGACCAATGGCCTGTCGGTTCAGTTCGCCGCTAGCAACCTGGGGTTCGCCAACACCTCGCTGCAGGATGGCGGCTGCCCCGGCACCTTCCAGAACCTCTACCAGGCGGTTGGCTTCGCCCTGCCGTGGACCAATGCGCCGTGGACCGACGGCATGGGCTGCAACAAGACGCCTTCAGCCTGGATTCCGACCCAGCCGAACGTCCCGCTCAGCCAGATGACGCTCACCCGGCTCGACACCTTCACCAACGACCAGCAACTGGCCATTGCCACCCTCAAGAGCGCGCTCGATGCCGGCAAGGCCCTTGTCTTCGAGCTCCAGTTGGCCAACCTGGCCGACTGGGCCAGCTTCATGGCCTACTGGGGCAAGAGCAATCTGACCGAGGACGCCATTATTGACCTGGCGTTCAGCGCCGGGCACGGCTCGGACGACTCGAAGGTGAGTCACCTGATGGCCTGCGTCGGCTACAACGACCTGGACCCCGACCCGGCCAAGCACTACTGGATCATCCTCAATAGCTGGGGCACGGCAGACGGCCTGCGGCCCAACGCCGTCTTCCGCATGGCCATGAACACCCGGTACGACGCCTCCTATGACAGCATGATGACGCCTGTCCCCCTGTTCCGGTTCAGCTTGATTGACACGACCTTCACCGACAAGGTGCGCAAAGGCGTCGCCTCACTGGCCGTTAACCTGCAGAACACCAGCCGCGGCGCCAACACTATCCAAATCGGCGGAGTCTCGTTTCCTCTGTCCACAGCGCCCACGAACGTCTATTCCGCGAGCCTGACCCTGAATGATCAGAGCTTTTCCTGCGACCCGGCCAGCGGTGCCTGGACCCGGGATACCAATGGGTTTCACTACCTGAGCGGCTCCGGGGTCGTGCCCAGCCTCCAGTTGGATGTTAACCCGGTGACCTGTACCTGGTCGTTCACGGCGAACAACGTCAGCGGCGGCCTTAACCGCCACATTGACGGCCACTATGGGCTCTATTTCGACCTTAACTATACGCCCACGTCCGCCGATCAGCCTCTGGACTTAGGCGGTCTTCATGCCTTCGTCTATGACGAACTGCTCAACGGCGGCTCCAGCCAGTACACCAACCCCGCGCCGGATTCGCCCGCCCTTTCCCTCAGCCTCAAGGGCACCCAAGGCGTGCTGCGCATCGTCGGCGAGACCGGCCGCACCTACCAGGTGCAGCAAGCCAACGCCTTGAACGGCACTTGGTCGCTCCAGGCCACGGTGCCCATGAACCAGCCCGTCCAACTCGTCACCCTGCCCGCGCCGGCCGGAACCAACCGCTTCTGGCGCGTCAAGGCCCAGTAAGCGGCGTTCCGGTTCACCCTTTCACCGCACCAACAGATACTGAAACAAATATTCCCAGTTATGACTCGATGCCTCTCGTTCTGCGCGCTGGTCGCCCTTTCCGGGGCGCTCCAGGCCCAGCAAATCACCATCACCAACCCGGTGGCCGGCGCCCAAGTGCCGGTCGGCCAGCAATGCGCCATCGCCTGGACCTCGCAGGGCCTGGCGCCAGGCACACAGTTGAAAATCGGAGTCAAAGTGGGCGGTGCCGGCGACCAACCCGTTGCCGCGTTCGTACCTGCGGAAGCGGGACAATACCAATGGTTGATTCCTTGGGCATGTCCGACCGGCAGCACATGCACGGTTCAGATCGGTCTTCAAGACCCAAGCAGCAAGCCTGGAGGCACAGCCACCTCTTGGTCGGGAACGAATTTCGCCCTGGTACCCAACCCGGAACCAGCGCTCATCCTTCATGCCCCTGCTGGCGGCGAGCAATGGCCGCTGGGGGCAACCCGCTCCGTTTCCTGGGAACCCCACAACCTCGCCGGCACGCTCACCATCGAACTGCTGCAAGGCAGCAAGGTGGTGGACACCGTCAGCGGCATCCCGGTCGCCAGCAATCGTTTCCCATACGCGCTTCCGGAGCAGCTCCCCGCGGGCAACGATTACACGTTGCGGCTCACGAGCGACGCCGCGCCGTCCGCCACCGCCACCAGCCCGCCCTTCAGCGTCATCCTGCAAGCCCCTCCACCCGGGAAGTGGACCATGCTCTTCTACTTCGATGCTGCCGCCTTCATGCAGGAGGCGGGTGCGATCCAGAGCTTTCTGAGCCTGGGCATGATAACTCCAGCATCGAACTTCAATTATGTATGCCAATACGCCCGGTCTCCGGACTACGCGATCACCAACTACCCCTGGTGGGGCGTCAAACGATTCGTGATGCAGAACGGAATCACGCCCGCGTCATCCAACGCCGTCCAGGACCTGGGCAATGTCAATATGTCCGATCCCAACACGCTGACGGACTTTATTGACTGGGCGGTGGAGAACTACCCGGCCCAGAACTATTTTCTCATCCTCTCCGATCACGGTGACGGCTGGGAGAATGGGCTCCTGCTGGATGAGCTCAACGGGCGCCACTGGATGTCCACCCGGCAGCTTCAACAGGCCCTCACCAACGCTGACTCCCCCATGACCATCCTTGGCCTGGATATGTGTTTGGAAGGAGATACGGAGGTCGCCTACCAGCTCCGCCACGCCGGCCCGCAAATCCTCATCGCTTCCCAGTTCATGGAATCAACCAACTGGCCCTACCATACTGTGTTCCAGCAACTGCAGCCCAAGCTCGACATTGATGGCCTCACTCTCGAAGGACTGGCGGCGTTGTTCTGCGACGCCTTTGTCGAGCTGCATTCCGACCCGATGGACACCGGGACGCTCGCCGCCACGCGGCTCTACCAACTTGAGGCCCTCACCGCCGCGGTGGCCGGCTTCGCCGACACCATGGCGACTAACGGCACCGACCAGGCCGCCGTCCGCCAGCAGGCCGCTGCGGTCACGGCGGCCTTCAACAATGCCCTCATCTATTGTGCTAAGACCAAGATGCTCCAACAGCAGGTTTATGGTTTGAACATCTACTTTCCAACGAGTTCGGACCCCTCCTTCACCAATGATTATGGACCACGATACGTGGATTTCCCCACCGACTCCCACTGGGCGACTTTTCTGACGGCCTACTCGCAGAACATGACCAACTCCTGGATTAATGAGGCCCGGGCCTCTCTCCCGGAGGACAGTGCATTGGACCTTTACCGGTTCTGTCAGGCCATCAACCCAGCCACTAACGCCGTCCGGCTGACTCTAACGTCGGTCGGCCCGGGAGGCACCGCGCCGATGGCCGATCGAAGCCTGTTCTTCACCAACGGCCAGACCGTCAGCATTCTGGCAATCCCGACTCCTCCGGGGCAATACGACATCACGAACTACTTTGTCCGCTGGAGGGGGAGCGCCAACGCCAACATCGCCAACCCTTCTGCGGAGCTAACTACGGTGCAACTCACCGGCGACGCCTTGGTGGCCGCCTACTTCTCGGCCAACAGGAGCAACTACTTGGTAATCTTTGCCACCGAGGGCAACGGCAGTCTCGGCACGAACAGCCTCACTTGGGCTGGCACGAACAGCCTCATCCAGGTTGTCCCGGCGGGCGGCGATTGCTTCCCCGTGACCGCCCTGCCCGACCCGGGATACGTCTTCGCCGGCTGGGGCGGGGATTACTCGGCCACCGCTAACCCGCTGACGGTTACCAATGTCCAGATGGACACCACCGTGATAGCCTTCTTCTGGCCGGCCCCGCCGGCGATCTCCTTCCAGCGAGCCGGCTCATTGTTAAACCTGACCTGGCCCGCCAACGCCTCTGGCTACGTCCTCGAATCCTCGGGCAACGTCTCGACCGGCCCTTGGACCCCCGTTTCAGGCGTGACCACCAACTCGGTGATACTGCCGATCAGCAGCACCAACCAGTTTTTCCGGTTAAGGCAAAGCTCTGACCAAACCAACTGAGCGGATGCCCGGCCGGTCATTTGCCGCTCCATTTCCCCAATTGCAGACGACCAACAAGCAAAATACTATGGAACTCAAGACGCGTTCTCTCTTTCGCCCGCTGGGGAGCCTGGCGCTTTTCGTGCCGTTCCTGGCGAGCGCAGCCCCGGACTACGGGACCATGCCCTTGGACAACGGCCTGCTGGAGCAATGGCGGGCCGATCTGGCCACCACGCCGATTTACCAGGCCCCAAGCGGCTATCCGGGGTTGCCGGGTTCGGTCAACCTCCTCACCCACCTGGCCTACAAGGGGCAAGATCGCGACCAGGGGCATTCCGGCACCTGCTGGATTTGGGGTTGCCAAGCCGTGATGTCCATAGATTATGCCATCAAGAATCCCGGGGTCCTGCTGCTCACCAACGGCTTCTCCGTCCAGTTCCTCGCCAGCAACGTGGGACTGGTGGACCCTCTGCTCATGGGCGGCGGCACGCCCAACATGGTCGGGCACTTCTACGAAGGCATCGGCTTTGCCATTCCTTGGAGCAACACCAACGCGGATTGGACCGATAGCTCCGGCATCCCTAAAACTCCCTCGGCCTGGATTCACACCCAGCCCAACCAGCCCTTAAGTTCCATTACCGTGTCGAACATCGCCACCTTCGGCCTGCCCGAGGCGCAGGCCATCGCCAACATCAAGAGCGCGCTCGATGCCGGCCACCCGCTTTGGTTCAACCTGACCCTGGCCAACGACGCAGACTGGGAGGTCTTCTGCACCTTCTGGGGCAAGACCAACGCGACCGAGGAGACCGTCATCAATCTGGAGTACGGCGACGGGCACAATATGGCTCCGGGCGACAGTCACCTTATGGCGTGCGTGGGCTACAACGACCTGGATCCCGACCCCGCCAACCACTATTGGCTCATGCTCAATAGCTGGGGCACCGGCGACGGGCGCCGGCCCAACGGCACCTTCCGGATGGCCATGCACACCAAGTACAGCGCCGTTGTCATCCCTGGCATGGGCGACCCTGTGCCGATCTTCACGTGGGGATTGCTCGACACCCAATTCACCACCAAGGCGCGCAAAGGCGTCGCCTCCCTCGCTATTAACCTGCAAGACGCCAGCCCCGGCGCCAACAGCATCCAAATCAGCGGCGTCTCTTTTCCCCCGGCGGCAGCGCCCACCAATGTCTATGCCGCCGGCCTCTCTCTCAATGGCCAGTCCTTTTCCTGCGATCCTGCCAAAGGCACTTGGACCGCGGACACCAACGGATTTCACTACCTGAGCGGCGCCGGGGTCGTGCCTGGCCTCCAGGTGGATATTAACCCCGTGACTTGCACCTGGTCGTTCACGGCGACCAACGTCAGCGCCGACCAAGCCCGCTATATTGACAGCCACTATGGGCTGAATTTCAGCTTTGCCTATCAACCCACCGCCGACGCCCCGTCGCTGGACCTGGGTGGCCTCCATGCGTTCATGTACGACGAACTGGCCAACGCCGCCTCCGGCCAGTACACCAACCCCGCGCCGGACGCCCCCTCGCTCTCCTTCCGGCTCACCGGCGCCCAGGGCGTGCTGCGCATCGCCGGCGAAACCGGACGCACTTGCCAGGTGCAGGAAACCGGCGCCCTGGGCAGCCTCTGGGCCGTCCGCACCATCGTGCCCATGACCCAGCCGGTCCAGGAGGTCACCCTGTCCGCGCCCGCCGGCACCAACCGCTTCTGGCGCGTCAAGGTCCAGTAAGGCGTTGGCTCGCTCTTTCATTTCACCACAGACATTAACCGATACTCCTGATTATGACCCGATGCCTCTCATTCTTCCTGCTGGTTGCCCTTGCGGGCGCGCTCCACGCTGACCAGCAACTCACCATCACCAGCCCCACCGCCGCCGCCCAGGTGCCCGTCGGCAGCCTCTGCACGATCGCCTGGACCGCGCAGGGCCTGGAAGGCAAACAGTTGAAGATCGAAGTTGACGGAGAGGGCTTTACCGAGGCCCAGGCCGTGGCGGAGGTTGTCCCCGTCGAAGCCGGGCAGTACCAATGGTCCATTCCCTGGGGATGTCTGACCGGCAGCACGTGCACGGTGCAGATCGGTCTTGACGGTTCGATGTGGCCTTGGAAAGGGCCGACTTTTGCCTTGGTCGCCAACCCGCAACCGACACTGTTGCTGCGGTCGCCTCTCGGCGGCGAGCAATGGCCGCTCGGCGCGACCCGCTCCGTTTCCTGGGAACCCCACAACCTGACCGGCAACCTTACCCTCGACCTCCTGCAAGCCGGCGCGGTGGCGGACACCGTCAGCGGCATTCCGGTCGCCAGCAACCGGTTCCACTACACCCTCCCGGCGGGGCTCGCTGCCGGCACCAATTACACGTTGCGGCTCACCAGCGCCGCCGTCCCCTCCGCCACCGCCACCAGCCTGCCGTTCAGTGTCCCGGTGCAGGCTCCGCCGCCCAGGAAATGGACGATGCTCTTTTACTTCGATTGCAACAACCGGTTCACCGACTCGCAGGCCTACCAGAGCATCCTGGACCTTGGCCAGATGCCGGCATTAACGAACATCAACTACGTCTGCCAGTTCGCCCGGTCGCCGCGCTACGCGGGCGCCGCTCCCTGGTGGGGCACCAAACGATTCGCCATCTGGCCGGGCCTGGAGCCAACCCCCACCAACGCCGTCCAGGACCTCGGCCCGCTTAGCATGTCCGACCCCAACACACTCACGGACTTCATTAACTGGGCGGCCGAGAATTATCCCGCCGAGCAATACTTCCTCATCCTCTCGGACCACGGCGACGGCTGGTACAAGGGGCTGCTGGAGGACGAGCAGAGTGGTTATCACTGGATGTCCACCCGCCAGCTTCAGCAAGCCCTCGACACCGCCGACACCCCTATGACCATGCTCGGCCTGGACATGTGTGTGGAAGCGCAGATCGAGGTCGCCTGCCAAATCCGCAACACCGGCCCGCAAATCCTCATTGCCTCCCAATACATGGAATCCCGCAACTGGCCCTACCACATCGTCTTTCAGCAATTGCAGTCCGAGCTCGGCCTCATGACCCTCGAAGGACTGGCGGCCAACTTCTGCAAGGCCTTTGTCGCGTCCCATTCCGACCCGCTGGACACGGGAACGCTCAGCGTCATCCGCCTGAACCAAATAGATGCCCTCACCGCCACCGTGGCCGGCTTCGCCGACACCATGACCACCAACTACACCAACCAGGTGGCCGTCCGCCAGCAGGCCGACGCCGTCTCGGCCGCCTTCAACAACGCCATCTTCTATTGCGCGCGCACCAAGATGCTCCAACAGCAGGTCTTCGGGTTGAACATCCATTTCCCCGTGAACCCGGACACCGCGCTCACCAATTATGGGCCGCGGTACGTGGATTTCCCCGACGCCTCCCACTGGAACACTTTTCTGGCCGCCTACTATGCGAACATGACCAACTCCTGGATCGGGCAGGCCCGCGCCGCGCTCAGCCCGCCGGACGATACCATGGACATCTACCGGTTCTGCCAGGCCATCAGCCCGGCCCCCAATACCGTCCGGCTCACCCTGGCGACCGTCGGCTGCGGCTCCACCATCCCGATCTCCAACGGCAGCGTGCTCGCCACCAACGGCCAGGTGCTCATTCTGCACGGCGTCGGCGGGGACGACCCCGACACGCGCCGCACGAACTACTTCGTCCGCTGGGTGGGCGACCCCAACGCCATCATTGCCGACACCTCGGCGGACGAAACCATCGTGCGGCTCACCGGCGATGCCCTGGTGGTCGGCTACTTCTCCACCAACAAGAACAGCTACCTGGTGAGCTTCATCACCGAGGGCAACGGCAGTCTGGCCACGAACAGCCTCGCCGCGCATGGCACCAACAGCATCACCCAACTCGTCCCGGCGGGCGGCGATTGCTCGCCTGTAACCGCCCTGACTAACCCGGGCTACTCCTTCGGCGGCTGGGGCGGGGATTACCAGGCCACCGCCAACCCGCTGGTCATTACCAACGTCCAGATGGACACCACCGGCCTCGCTTTCTTCTGGGCCCTCCCGCCCACCATCTCCTTCCAGCGCGCCGGCTCGTCCTTGAACCTCACCTGGCCTGCCGACCCGCCCGACTTTGTCCTCGAATCCTCCGGCAACGTCGCCGGCGGCCCTTGGACCCCCGTTTCAGGCGTGACCACCAACTCGGTGATACTGCCGATCAGCAGCACCAACCAGTTCTTCCGGTTAAGGCAAAGCTCAGACCAAAGCCATTGAACGCACCTTGCCTGGCGGGCAGTGCAACCGAATGCGCCTGTGCCACGCGGGGATCGGACTGCCATTTACGTCCAGGTCAACGTAGCAGGGACGTTTCGCCGAAACGTCCGGGCATGGGCGGCAGCAGACGCCTCGGCGAGGCATCCCTACCTGAGCTGAATGCAGCCCTGGGCAGAGAACAATTCATCGCCGTCCTCGAAGGCAAGGGCACCCGCGATCCCCTGGACCGCCCGTTTGCTGGGCGGTGGTGCGCGAAGGGCGGAGCGCCGACCCTCCCAGCATACTGCTGGCTAGCTCCGATGGTGTATCCATGGCGTCTCTCCCGTGTACCTGTCTCGTACCTGTCTTGTACCTGTCTTGTACCTCCCATGTGGATCGCGATCCACATGGGAGGTACAAGACAGGTACAAGACAGGTACGAGACAGGTACACGGGAGAGACGCCATGGATACACCATCGGAGCTAGCCAGCAGTATGCTGGGAGGGTCGGCGCTCCGCCCTTCGCGCACCACCGCCCAGCAAACGGGCGGTCCAGGGGATCGCGGGTGCCCTTGCCTTCGAGGACGGCGATGAATTGTTCTCTGCCCAGGGCTGCATTCAGCTCAGGTAGGGATGCCTCGCCGAGGCGTCTGCTGCCGCCCATGCCCGGACGTTTCGGCGAAACGTCCCTGCTACGTTGACCTGGACGTAAATGGCAGTCCGATCCCCGCGTGGCACAGGCGCATTCGGTTGCACTGCCCGCCAGGCAAGGTGCGTTCAATGGCTTTGGTCTGAGCTTTGCCTTAACCGGAAGAACTGGTTGGTGCTGCTGATCGGCAGTATCACCGAGTTGGTGGTCACGCCTGAAACGGGGGTCCAAGGGCCGCCGGCGACGTTGCCGGAGGATTCGAGGACAAAGTCGGGCGGGTCGGCAGGCCAGGTGAGGTTCAAGGACGAGCCGGCGCGCTGGAAGGAGATGGTGGGCGGGAGGGCCCAGAAGAAAGCGAGGCCGGTGGTGTCCATCTGGACGTTGGTAATGACCAGCGGGTTGGCGGTGGCCTGGTAATCCCCGCCCCAGCCGCCGAAGGAGTAGCCCGGGTTAGTCAGGGCGGTTACAGGCGAGCAATCGCCGCCCGCCGGGACGAGTTGGGTGATGCTGTTGGTGCCATGCGCGGCGAGGCTGTTCGTGGCCAGACTGCCGTTGCCCTCGGTGATGAAGCTCACCAGGTAGCTGTTCTTGTTGGTGGAGAAGTAGCCGACCACCAGGGCATCGCCGGTGAGCCGCACGATGGTTTCGTCCGCCGAGGTGTCGGCAATGATGGCGTTGGGGTCGCCCACCCAGCGGACGAAGTAGTTCGTGCGGCGCGTGTCGGGGTCGTCCCCGCCGACGCCGTGCAGAATGAGCACCTGGCCGTTGGTGGCGAGCACGCTGCCGTTGGAGATCGGGATGGTGGAGCCGCAGCCGACGGTCGCCAGGGTGAGCCGGACGGTATTGGGGGCCGGGCTGATGGCCTGGCAGAACCGGTAGATGTCCATGGTATCGTCCGGCGGGCTGAGCGCGGCGCGGGCCTGCCCGATCCAGGAGTTGGTCATGTTCGCATAGTAGGCGGCCAGAAAAGTGTTCCAGTGGGAGGCGTCGGGGAAATCCACGTACCGCGGCCCATAATTGGTGAGCGCGGTGTCCGGGTTCACGGGGAAATGGATGTTCAACCCGAAGACCTGCTGTTGGAGCATCTTGGTGCGCGCGCAATAGAAGATGGCGTTGTTGAAGGCGGCCGAGACGGCGTCGGCCTGCTGGCGGACGGCCACCTGGTTGGTGTAGTTGGTGGTCATGGTGTCGGCGAAGCCGGCCACGGTGGCGGTGAGGGCATCTATTTGGTTCAGGCGGATGACGCTGAGCGTTCCCGTGTCCAGCGGGTCGGAATGGGACGCGACAAAGGCCTTGCAGAAGTTGGCCGCCAGTCCTTCGAGGGTCATGAGGCCGAGCTCGGACTGCAATTGCTGAAAGACGATGTGGTAGGGCCAGTTGCGGGATTCCATGTATTGGGAGGCAATGAGGATTTGCGGGCCGGTGTTGCGGATTTGGCAGGCGACCTCGATCTGCGCTTCCACACACATGTCCAGGCCGAGCATGGTCATAGGGGTGTCGGCGGTGTCGAGGGCTTGCTGAAGCTGGCGGGTGGACATCCAGTGATAACCACTCTGCTCGTCCTCCAGCAGCCCCTTGTACCAGCCGTCGCCGTGGTCCGAGAGGATGAGGAAGTATTGCTCGGCGGGATAATTCTCGGCCGCCCAGTTAATGAAGTCCGTGAGTGTGTTGGGGTCGGACATGCTAAGCGGGCCGAGGTCCTGGACGGCGTTGGTGGGGGTTGGCTCCAGGCCCGGCCAGATGGCGAATCGTTTGGTGCCCCACCAGGGAGCGGCGCCCGCGTAGCGCGGCGACCGGGCGAACTGGCAGACGTAGTTGATGTTCGTTAATGCCGGCATCTGGCCAAGGTCCAGGATGCTCTGGTAGGCCTGCGAGTCGGTGAACCGGTTGTTGCAATCGAAGTAAAAGAGCATCGTCCATTTCCTGGGCGGCGGAGCCTGCACCGGGACACTGAACGGCAGGCTGGTGGCGGTGGCGGAGGGGACGGCGGCGCTGGTGAGCCGCAACGTGTAATTGGTGCCGGCAGCGAGCCCCGCCGGGAGGGTGTAGTGGAACCGGTTGCTGGCGACCGGAATGCCGCTGACGGTGTCCGCCACCGCGCCGGCTTGCAGGAGGTCGAGGGTAAGGTTGCCGGTCAGGTTGTGGGGTTCCCAGGAAACGGAGCGGGTCGCGCCGAGCGGCCATTGCTCGCCGCCGAGAGGCGACCGCAGCAACAGTGTCGGTTGCGGGTTGGCGACCAAGGCAAAAGTCGGCCCTTTCCAAGGCCACATCGAACCGTCAAGACCGATCTGCACCGTGCACGTGCTGCCGGTCAGACATCCCCAGGGAATGGACCATTGGTACTGCCCGGCTTCGACGGGGACAACCTCCGCCACGGCCTGGGCCTCGGTAAAGCCCTCTCCGTCAACTTCGATCTTCAACTGTTTGCCTTCCAGGCCCTGCGCGGTCCAGGCGATCGTGCAGAGGCTGCCGACGGGCACCTGGGCGGCGGCGGTGGGGCTGGTGATGGTGAGTTGCTGGTCAGCGTGGAGCGCGCCCGCAAGGGCAACCAGCAGGAAGAATGAGAGGCATCGGGTCATAATCAGGAGTATCGGTTAATGTCTGTGGTGAAATGAAAGAGCGAGCCAACGCCTTACTGGACCTTGACGCGCCAGAAGCGGTTGGTGCCGGCGGGCGCGGACAGGGTGACCTCCTGGACCGGCTGGGTCATGGGCACGATGGTGCGGACGGCCCAGAGGCTGCCCAGGGCGCCGGTTTCCTGCACCTGGCAAGTGCGTCCGGTTTCGCCGGCGATGCGCAGCACGCCCTGGGCGCCGGTGAGCCGGAAGGAGAGCGAGGGGGCGTCCGGCGCGGGGTTGGTGTACTGGCCGGAGGCGGCGTTGGCCAGTTCGTCGTACATGAACGCATGGAGGCCACCCAGGTCCAGCGACGGGGCGTCGGCGGTGGGTTGATAGGCAAAGCTGAAATTCAGCCCATAGTGGCTGTCAATATAGCGGGCTTGGTCGGCGCTGACGTTGGTCGCCGTGAACGACCAGGTGCAAGTCACGGGGTTAATATCCACCTGGAGGCCAGGCACGACCCCGGCGCCGCTCAGGTAGTGAAATCCGTTGGTGTCCGCGGTCCAAGTGCCTTTGGCAGGATCGCAGGAAAAGGACTGGCCATTGAGAGAGAGGCCGGCGGCATAGACATTGGTGGGCGCTGCCGCCGGGGGAAAAGAGACGCCGCTGATTTGGATGCTGTTGGCGCCGGGGCTGGCGTCTTGCAGGTTAATAGCGAGGGAGGCGACGCCTTTGCGCGCCTTGGTGGTGAATTGGGTGTCGAGCAATCCCCACGTGAAGATCGGCACAGGGTCGCCCATGCCAGGGATGACAACGGCGCTGTACTTGGTGTGCATGGCCATCCGGAAGGTGCCGTTGGGCCGGCGCCCGTCGCCGGTGCCCCAGCTATTGAGCATGAGCCAATAGTGGTTGGCGGGGTCGGGATCCAGGTCGTTGTAGCCCACGCACGCCATAAGGTGACTGTCGCCCGGAGCCATATTGTGCCCGTCGCCGTACTCCAGATTGATGACGGTCTCCTCGGTCGCGTTGGTCTTGCCCCAGAAGGTGCAGAAGACCTCCCAGTCTGCGTCGTTGGCCAGGGTCAGGTTGAACCAAAGCGGGTGGCCGGCATCGAGCGCGCTCTTGATGTTGGCGATGGCCTGCGCCTCGGGCAGGCCGAAGGTGGCGATGTTCGACACGGTAATGGAACTTAAGGGCTGGTTGGGCTGGGTGTGAATCCAGGCCGAGGGAGTTTTAGGGATGCCGGAGCTATCGGTCCAATCCGCGTTGGTGTTGCTCCAAGGAATGGCAAAGCCGATGCCTTCGTAGAAGTGCCCGACCATGTTGGGCGTGCCGCCGCCCATGAGCAGAGGGTCCACCAGTCCCACGTTGCTGGCGAGGAACTGGACGGAGAAGCCGTTGGTGAGCAGCAGGACCCCGGGATTCTTGATGGCATAATCTATGGACATCACGGCTTGGCAACCCCAAATCCAGCAGGTGCCGGAATGCCCCTGGTCGCGATCTTGCCCCTTGTAGGCCAGGTGGGTGAGGAGGTTGACCGAACCCGGCAACCCCGGATAGCCGCTTGGGGCCTGGTAAATCGGCGTGGTGGCCAGATCGGCCCGCCATTGCTCCAGCAGGCCGTTGTCCAAGGGCATGGTCCCGTAGTCCGGGGCTGCGCTCGCCAGGAACGGCACGAAAAGCGCCAGGCTCCCCAGCGGGCGAAAGAGAGAACGCGTCTTGAGTTCCATAGTATTTTGCTTGTTGGTCGTCTGCAATTGGGGAAATGGAGCGGCAAATGACCGGCCGGGCATCCGCTCAGTTGGTTTGGTCAGAGCTTTGCCTTAACCGGAAAAACTGGTTGGTGCTGCTGATCGGCAGTATCACCGAGTTGGTGGTCACGCCTGAAACGGGGGTCCAAGGGCCGGTCGAGACGTTGCCCGAGGATTCGAGGACGTAGCCAGAGGCGTTGGCGGGCCAGGTCAGGTTTAACAATGAGCCGGCTCGCTGGAAGGAGATCGCCGGCGGGGCCGGCCAGAAGAAGGCTATCACGGTGGTGTCCATCTGGACATTGGTAACCGTCAGCGGGTTAGCGGTGGCCGAGTAATCCCCGCCCCAGCCGGCGAAGACGTATCCCGGGTCGGGCAGGGCGGTCACGGGGAAGCAATCGCCGCCCGCCGGGACAACCTGGATGAGGCTGTTCGTGCCAGCCCAAGTGAGGCTGTTCGTGCCGAGACTGCCGTTGCCCTCGGTGGCAAAGATTACCAAGTAGTTGCTCCTGTTGGCCGAGAAGTAGGCGGCCACCAAGGCGTCGCCGGTGAGTTGCACCGTAGTTAGCTCCGCAGAAGGGTTGGCGATGTTGGCGTTGGCGCTCCCCCTCCAGCGGACAAAGTAGTTCGTGATGTCGTATTGCCCCGGAGGAGTCGGGATTGCCAGAATGCTGACGGTCTGGCCGTTGGTGAAGAACAGGCTTCGATCGGCCATCGGCGCGGTGCCTCCCGGGCCGACCGACGTTAGAGTCAGCCGGACGGCGTTAGTGGCTGGGTTGATGGCCTGACAGAACCGGTAAAGGTCCAATGCACTGTCCTCCGGGAGAGAGGCCCGGGCCTCATTAATCCAGGAGTTGGTCATGTTCTGCGAGTAGGCCGTCAGAAAAGTCGCCCAGTGGGAGTCGGTGGGGAAATCCACGTATCGTGGTCCATAATCATTGGTGAAGGAGGGGTCCGAACTCGTTGGAAAGTAGATGTTCAAACCATAAACCTGCTGTTGGAGCATCTTGGTCTTAGCACAATAGATGAGGGCATTGTTGAAGGCCGCCGTGACCGCAGCGGCCTGCTGGCGGACGGCGGCCTGGTCGGTGCCGTTAGTCGCCATGGTGTCGGCGAAGCCGGCCACCGCGGCGGTGAGGGCCTCAAGTTGGTAGAGCCGCGTGGCGGCGAGCGTCCCGGTGTCCATCGGGTCGGAATGCAGCTCGACAAAGGCGTCGCAGAACAACGCCGCCAGTCCTTCGAGAGTGAGGCCATCAATGTCGAGCTTGGGCTGCAGTTGCTGGAACACAGTATGGTAGGGCCAGTTGGTTGATTCCATGAACTGGGAAGCGATGAGGATTTGCGGGCCGGCGTGGCGGAGCTGGTAGGCGACCTCCGTATCTCCTTCCAAACACATATCCAGGCCAAGGATGGTCATGGGGGAGTCAGCGTTGGTGAGGGCCTGTTGAAGCTGCCGGGTGGACATCCAGTGGCGCCCGTTGAGCTCATCCAGCAGGAGCCCATTCTCCCAGCCGTCACCGTGATCGGAGAGGATGAGAAAATAGTTCTGGGCCGGGTAGTTCTCCACCGCCCAGTCAATAAAGTCCGTCAGCGTGTTGGGATCGGACATATTGACATTGCCCAGGTCCTGGACGGCGTTGGATGACGCGGGCGTGATTCCGTTCTGCATCACGAATCGTTTGACGCCCCACCAGGGGTAGTTGGTGATCGCGTAGTCCGGAGACCGGGCGTATTGGCATACATAATTGAAGTTCGATGCTGGAGTTATCATGCCCAGGCTCAGAAAGCTCTGGATCGCACCCGCCTCCTGCATGAAGGCGGCAGCATCGAAGTAGAAGAGCATGGTCCACTTCCCGGGTGGAGGGGCTTGCAGGATGACGCTGAAGGGCGGGCTGGTGGCGGTGGCGGACGGCGCGGCGTCGCTCGTGAGCCGCAACGTGTAATCGTTGCCCGCGGGGAGCTGCTCCGGAAGCGCGTATGGGAAACGATTGCTGGCGACCGGGATGCCGCTGACGGTGTCCACCACCTTGCTGCCTTGCAGCAGTTCGATGGTGAGCGTGCCGGCGAGGTTGTGGGGTTCCCAGGAAACGGAGCGGGTTGCCCCCAGCGGCCATTGCTCGCCGCCAGCAGGGGCATGAAGGATGAGCGCTGGTTCCGGGTTGGGTACCAGGGCGAAATTCGTTCCCGACCAAGAGGTGGCTGTGCCTCCAGGCTTGCTGCTTGGGTCTTGAAGACCGATCTGAACCGTGCATGTGCTGCCGGTCGGACATGCCCAAGGAATCAACCATTGGTATTGTCCCGCTTCCGCAGGTACGAACGCGGCAACGGGTTGGTCGCCGGCACCGCCCACTTTGACTCCGATTTTCAACTGTGTGCCTGGCGCCAGGCCCTGCGAGGTCCAGGCGATGGCGCATTGCTGGCCGACCGGCACTTGGGCGCCGGCCACCGGGTTGGTGATGGTGATTTGCTGGGCCTGGAGCGCCCCGGAAAGGGCGACCAGCGCGCAGAACGAGAGGCATCGAGTCATAACTGGGAATATTTGTTTCAGTATCTGTTGGTGCGGTGAAAGGGTGAACCGGAACGCCGCTTACTGGGCCTTGACGCGCCAGAAGCGGTTGGTTCCGGCCGGCGCGGGCAGGGTGACGAGTTGGACGGGCTGGTTCATGGGCACCGTGGCCTGGAGCGACCAAGTGCCGTTCAAGGCGTTGGCTTGCTGCACCTGGTAGGTGCGGCCGGTCTCGCCGACGATGCGCAGCACGCCTTGGGTGCCCTTGAGGCTGAGGGAAAGGGCGGGCGAATCCGGCGCGGGGTTGGTGTACTGGCTGGAGCCGCCGTTGAGCAGTTCGTCATAGACGAAGGCATGAAGACCGCCTAAGTCCAGAGGCTGATCGGCGGACGTGGGCGTATAGTTAAGGTCGAAATAGAGCCCATAGTGGCCGTCAATGTGGCGGTTAAGGCCGCCGCTGACGTTGTTCGCCGTGAACGACCAGGTACAGGTCACCGGGTTAACATCCAACTGGAGGCTGGGCACGACCCCGGAGCCGCTCAGGTAGTGAAACCCATTGGTATCCCGGGTCCAGGCACCGCTGGCCGGGTCGCAGGAAAAGCTCTGATCATTCAGGGTCAGGCTCGCGGAATAGACGTTCGTGGGCGCTGTGGACAGAGGAAACGAGACTCCGCCGATTTGGATAGTGTTGGCGCCGCGGCTGGTGTTCTGCAGGTTAACGGCCAGTGAGGCGACGCCTTTGCGCACCTTGTCGGTGAAGGTCGTGTCAATCAAGCTGAACCGGAACAGGGGGACAGGCGTCATCATGCTGTCATAGGAGGCGTCGTACCGGGTGTTCATGGCCATGCGGAAGACGGCGTTGGGCCGCAGGCCGTCTGCCGTGCCCCAGCTATTGAGGATGATCCAGTAGTGCTTGGCCGGGTCGGGGTCCAGGTCGTTGTAGCCGACGCAGGCCATCAGGTGACTCACCTTCGAGTCGTCCGAGCCGTGCCCGGCGCTGAACGCCAGGTCAATAATGGCGTCCTCGGTCAGATTGCTCTTGCCCCAGTAGGCCATGAAGCTGGCCCAGTCGGCCAGGTTGGCCAACTGGAGCTCGAAGACAAGGGCCTTGCCGGCATCGAGCGCGCTCTTGAGGGTGGCAATGGCCAGTTGCTGGTCGTTGGTGAAGGTGTCGAGCCGGGTGAGCGTCATCTGGCTGAGCGGGACGTTCGGCTGGGTCGGAATCCAGGCTGAAGGCGTCTTGTTGCAGCCCATGCCGTCGGTCCACGGCGCATTGGTCCACGGCAGGGCGAAGCCAACCGCCTGGTAGAGGTTCTGGAAGGTGCCGGGGCAGCCGCCATCCTGCAGCGAGGTGTTGGCGAACCCCAGGTTGCTAGCGGCGAACTGAACCGACAGGCCATTGGTCAGGGCCGGCGTGCCGCCGTGCTGCACGTCGTAGTTAATGGACATTACGGCGGTGCAGCCCCAGAGCCAACAGGTGCCCGTGTCCCCCTGGTTGCGCGTGGTGGGGTCGTCGTGAAGGTAGCTCAGCAGGTTGACCGACCCTGGCGCGTTCGGGTAACCCGGGGGCAGTTGGTAAACCGGCATGGCCGCCAGGTCGGCCTGCCATTGCGCCGACACGTTGTCTTTCAAGTGCATGATCCCGTAGTCCAGGGCGGCGGTCGCCAGGAACGGCACGAAAAGGGCGAGGCACCCTAGCAGGCGAAAGAGAGACCGCGTTTTGAGGTCCATAATATTATCGCTCATATTCAGCCTTGAGAAAGCGGCTTGTGTTCCATCACTTGGCAGATGTTGAAGCGGTGACGACCACCACTAGGTTCGTCTTCTGCGCCGGCTCGACCCCCTTTTCCCAGGACCGCACATACTCCAGTTCGATTTCGGTCTCGCCTGGGCGGATCGCTTTGAACCTCCAGACTTCTTTGCCGGGCGCCCCGGCCAGTCGAGACTTCGTTCTGACGAACTGATTGGTCACGAGCGCCACGCACGTTCCTGTGACCGGTTTTGCCAGTTGCCATTGGTAGCCGGTGGTCGGATTGGACTCCAGCGTGAGGCTGAACTGTCGCCCTGGCCTGGTGGTGACGCGCGGCGCATCCGCCGCTAAACCCAAAAAGGGCAGCGACACCAGCGTGGACAATAGGACGGTGCCCACGTACCGGGGAAGGATGTTGTGCCTGGAATGGATCAGGATGAGGCGATGGAGGTTTGTTTTCATAAGCGTTCCATTTGCAATTGTTTGATAGTGTCAAGTGACTTTTCCAAGACTACGCCCCAAAGTAAGACGGCTTCTTGTGATCGCCAGCGGATTTCAGCAAGCGCTTTGATTCCTGCAGCAAACGCACGCTAATGCCTGGAGGCTTGTGTCCGAAAATGGCGGGGGCGGTCCTGGAATTGTGGCATTTTGCATCCTCGCCCGGTCTTTTCCGCTACTTCTCGCGCTGAAAGCAGCATCGCTGTCATTTTTCTAGGACAGGACCCCTTCACGGAAGGGGTTTCCTTACCCTCTCTCTCACCGTAATAGTCCTCGTGGTGGGGCTGAGAATAGGGGGACCCGTCCGAAGCGTCCGACAACCATTACACCCGGAATTGAATTGAACAAATGTTCATCGCCAGGAAATTGAATTACTTGCCGCGCCCAGGCCAACGAACGAGATGTGCGTGAGCCGATACATTCGTCGTTTGAGGCTGCCGTATCCACTGGGCCAGTCTTCACGGAGGAAGAACAGGCCCAGACACATGCCGGCCAGGAAACCCAGCAGAATCCAAAGCCGGGACGGGACGAGGTTGAGCAGCAGTGGGCGCATGATTACTTCTTGTTGTCGGCCAGGAACAAATTCGGGTTTTGGCCGGGTGCGATGAGGCGGCGCGCAACCATTTGGTCAATGACCGTGCCGCTCAATTCCCCGTAGCAACGCTGCAACTCTTCGCAGAAGAGTTTGGCATCGTTGGCCGCCCAGGCCGTGAACTTGCGCGCGGGGCCGCGGTAATGCACCGGGCACGAGTAGATTTCCCGACCGTCGTCGCCCCGCAGCAGCGTCGCCCGCGCTTCAAGGTGAACGGCCAGCAAAGGATTGACACTCCCGTCGCCCTTCAACGCGGCACTGAGCACTTCGATTTCCAGCGCCTTGTCCACCGCGCGGGGGTTCGCCGGCCCAGCGCCGGGCCAACTTACCGGCATCGGCTTGCCGGCGGCGGGCCGTACCAGTGCGAATTGCTCTCCGTCGTGGCGGGGTTTCTCCAGCAGCACCACCGACTCAGAACAGCGCGGGCCTAACGTCTGAGCGAGTTCCCGGGCCAGCGCGGCCGTGGGCCGGCTGCTCCGTGCCGCCGTCGTCACTTGGGCATCGGCCGCGCGATATTTCTTGTCCGACAGTCCGCGAATGCCTCCGGCGGTTTGCAGGTAAATGCTTAACGGAACGGCAGCCGCGATGGCGGTGAGCGAAACGACCGTGTTGGGATGAGTGATCAGCTCGCCCAGCGACGAGTTGACGTCGGACTGCGCTTCGGAAACGGCTTCATCTTTCGTCTGGGGCCTTTGAATACTCATCCAATCGGCCGCCGATGCGGAGTAAACATAGATGGTTCCCGGTCCGGCAACAGGCTGGGACACAAATTGAACCTGCGGCGGCAGGGTCGGAGCGGGACGCTGGGCGGCGAGCCTGACTTGAGGGCGCAGGGTGTGAACGGACGGCTTCGGGGCGCCGGCGCCAACCAGGATGGGGGCTTCCCCCGCGATTTCGACCATGCGCTCGACAATTTGATCAGCCAGCCGGCGATAACCGAAGTCCGTGCATTTCTGAAACGGCTCGCCGTTGTTCAGCGCCCAATCGAGGAACAAGTCTTCGCCGCTTTGATACTCAAACGCCTCATCGCTGATCACTTCGCCGGTGCTGGGACGCAACATTCGCACCCGCGCCTTGATCCGCAGGGCAAACGAGGAATCGCCCGTGCCTTTGCGCTCGAGCCGGAGTTCTTCGACGCGCGTTTCAAGAATGGTGCCCACGAGCGGAGTGGCTGTGAGTTCGTGATTCTCGCGCTGCGGCGCAGGAACGTCAGATGGACCCAGCGGCACAAACCGACGCCCACCGGCGACTTTGGCCGCGTCGAGAATCCGGTCACGCAGGTGATTCTGTTGCGACATGTTGGTTAGGGCTTGGGCCAGGCCAGCCTCACACTCGGCGAGTTTGTCTTGTGGCAGCCGGCTGCGAGAGGCCTGGATACCGCCGATCGCCGCGGCCACTGGCGCCCCGACAAATCCAATTGCGGACACGAGGATGTTTGCTTCCGGATACTCCGGAGTGGTCATCTCCAGGGCGGCACGGGTGGCCTCGCCGGCCCCGTCTGCCGCGCGTTTGATTTGTCCCCGGGGCCGGTCGTAACTGCACACGGCGGGACGGTCGGAGGTGGTAACCCCGACCGCGCCGGGGTCCAGTTGGATGGGTTCGCCGCTGGCCGGGGCGCTGGCAACATGGACGCTCCCCAGCTTCGAGGCCACACAATCGATTTGGCCGGCCATTACGATCACCAATATCCCCAAACCAATGGGGCGCACCCCGCAAGCAACGATCCGTTGAGCGAACAGCGAAGAAGTCAGAGCATTTGTTTTCATACCATCCCTTCTAACTCAACTTGCCACGCGGGTGTTAATTGATAAAACTGTGGCGGCGTTCGGTTAAGCCAATAGTATGAACATTCATCACTTGGAGTTGTTTTATTACGTGGCGGGGCACGGCGGCATCAGCGAGGCGGTGCGTCACATGCCTTACGGCATTCAGCAGCCGGCCGTCAGCGATCAGGTCATCCAATTGGAGGAATCGCTGGGAGTGGCGTTGTACCAGCGCCGCCCGTTCTCGCTCACGCCGGCCGGCAAGGAGCTGTACGAATCCATCAAGCCGTTCTTCGACAGCCTGACACCGATGGCGGATAAACTGCGGGGCGGCGTCTCGCAACACCTGCGCATTGCGGCGTCGGAGATCGTCATGCGGGACTATCTGCCGGCCGTCCTGCAGGAATTGCGCAAACAATTCCCGAAGCTGAAGGTGACGCTGCGCGAAGGGTACGATCCCGAGGTCATTCCCTGGCTGGAACGGCAGGAGATTGATGTCGCGATTGGGTTTCTGGGGGCCAAACCGCCGACGGGTATCCACGCGCTGCCACTAACCAGGCTGCCGCTGATCCTGCTCGTGCCGCGGAGCAGCAGACTCAAGTCCGCTGATGAACTCTGGCGGCGCGACCGTATCGAGGAATCGCTGATCACTGTGCCCAGCAATGAGCCGATGTGCCGCGCGTTTCGGGAGGGCCTGAAGAAACTCAAGGTGGACTGGTTCAGCGGCATCGAAGTCGGCACGGTTGAGATGGTGCAAACCTATGTGGCTAACGGCTATGGCATCGGCGTCACGGTCGGCATCCCCAAGGCGAAATACCATCCGCAGGTGCGGTCGCTGCGGCTCGAGGGTTTTCCGATGCCGGTGTTTGGTGTGCTGTGGCAGGGCCGCCCCACACCCGTGGTCAATGGTCTGCTCGACCTCGTGCGCCGGGTGACCGCCGAGCTGTTCCGCGGCCAAGACCCGCCGTTGCTCCTGTCCGGCAGCGAGCCGGCGATGGCGGAGCAGGAAAGGGGATCATCGTCGCCACGCCACCCGACAGGTGCGTGATTCAGCCGGCTGCCTTTTTTGCCGGTGGCGCTGATGCCAGCCTCGCCGAACTGCACGGCCCAACCGCTGGCGCCGGCAAACCTAGAAATCCCCGCAAGAGGGGGTCTTCACTTGAGGCAAGGGAAAGGGGTCACCCATACCTCTACACGAGCAGTTGTAAACCATGAGTTCAGAGCCTGCCAGTCAAGGTGGCCGGTGCCAAGAATTGGTGCCGGAGCAGCTTCCTAGAGTTCACGGTCCCGCCCTGCGGGAGCAGGTGTGTGCTCTCGTTTATTCATCGGACCGCTTCAACACACGGGCCCGCCCCAGCCAGCGCTGTCCCGGTGGAGCAAGTTGTTCAGGACATCCGCACATCAAAGCCGTGATGGACTTGCATCGCCGTCCGTTTTACTGGTCGCACCGCCAGCCCCCGCCCTGACATCCAACGCTGTTATGACAGGATTGGCCGGACGGAAACTGGCCTCCTTGCCATTTCAAGCCGAGGCCGCCTTGGCGCGTTCAACTTCCAGCCGCTGGGCTTTGCGTCCACCGCGCACGGTCTTGTCCGAACAGGCTCTTTGTTTGAGCAACATGCCGGCGGTTTCCACGGCGCGTTCGACGAGCGCCCGCGTTCCTTTGCGCAGTTCCTCGCTCTGCTTCACGTCGGCGACGTTTTGCTCCATGTCCTCCGCCGTCCAGCCGCGCGAATGCGCAACAAACGGGAATTGCGGCAGATAAAAACCAAGCTCTGAAAAAAAGCC
>Ga0182021_10001489_pt1 | contig 26901 bp, 30 predicted proteins | sample 612E3MmetaG_FD_120493 | JGI IMG/M metagenome (GOLD analysis project Ga0182021, IMG submission 120493) | Permafrost microbial communities from Stordalen Mire, Sweden - 612E3M metaG (Illumina Assembly) | ecosystem: Environmental > Terrestrial > Soil > Wetlands > Permafrost | place: Sweden...
AAATACGAAACAGGGAAAAATTTATCATATGAAAAAATTACGTGTCGGATTTATCGGACTTGGTCTCATGGGTAATCCGATGGCAAAAAATATCCTAAAAAGGGGATTCCCATTGACTATCTATAACAGGACATTTTCAAAAACTAAGGAATTAAAAAAACTAGGAGCAAATGTTACCAAAACGCCGAAAGAACTTGCCGGGATGAGCGATGTCGTTATTACTATGGTAACCGGCCCGAAAGATGTGAACAGCGTGTTATTTGGTAAAGACGGAGTCGTTGAAGGTAAACACGAGGGATTAACGGTTATTGATATGGAAACTATCGGGCCTTCGGCGGCAAGACTAATTAGTAAGAAACTCGCCGTTAGCAAAGTTTCATTTTTAGATGCACCGGTTACCGGTAGTACTCCGAAGGCAATTACCGGCGAATTGACTATATTCATCGGTGGAAAAAAGCGAGATTACGAGCGCGTTCGCGAAGTATTTGAAGCAATGGGCACAAATTTGAATTATGTTGGAGCTATGGGCAGCGGCCAGGCAGTAAAACTTATCAATAATTACCTTATCGCCGCAACCATCGCGTCCCTTGCTGAGGGGATGTTCCTTGCGGACGCGGTGGGACTGCCGAGGAAGAAAGTTGAAGAAACATTGAGATCGGTTCCGGCTATGTCACCTATGATGACCTTGAAGGCGCCGAATTTTGTTTCCGATACCTATCCGCTCTTATTTTCTATGAGCAATATGGATAAAGATGTAAATTTAGCGGCCGTTGAGTTAAAGAAACAATTAGTTACTTTACCGATATTTGACCGTGTACGGAAATTTTATGATACCGCTATGGATCAAGGATTAGCTGACGCCGACTTTTCCGAGGTCATCAAGATTATGGGAAAAGGCACGAAATAGTGTTAAAGTAGAGATATACTACAAAAACTCAGGTTTGAGCGATAGTTTTTGAGTATAAACCCATCTAATCAGATTTTTCACTGAAAGTTGTCCGTATAAATAATATGTAGGATCCTTATGTCTATGCTACGTAAGTATGTAGCATGACATATAGGACAAATCTGAGTAAGATGGATATATATGCCGTACATACCCAAAGATCAAAGACCCGTTCTTGACCGCGAAATGGACCCCGTCATCAAACATTTGGCCAGCCTCCCGTTTGAGGAACAGGACGGAGCCCTAAACTATACGATAACGCGGATGATAAAACACATATACCCCAAAAGATACCGCCACCTGAACCGCGCGTTGGGCGTATTATCAGCGGTAACACAGGAATTATACAGGCACGTAGTCGGGCCGTACGAAGACGAAAAAATTAAAGAGAACGGTGACGTTGAGTAAAAAACGTTCTGCCCCTATGGACGAATATAAAATTCTTGCTGACGTGTACGATATCCTCAATCCCAAAGAGGAAATTTTTGCCCAAAAATCCTTCTTCGAAAAACTTGTCGGAGATTATTCAGTAAGCCGGGTTTTAGATTGCGCATGTGGTACTGGATGGCACCTTTCGATGTTTCATGATATGGGGCTTACCTCTTTCGGATCGGATATATCACCGGAGATGCTTGCAATGGCAAAGAAAAATCTGGAAGGAAAGTATATACCCCTCAAGGTGGAAGATTTCCGTACTCTTGATCATAGTTGGGGTGATACATTTGACATGATCGGATGTCTGACGACCAGCCTGCCTCACATGAAGACCGATGAAGATGTCGTCCGGGCGCTAAGCTCCATATATGACCGGTTAAGCGATAACGGAATTTTGGTTATAACGAACGGGATAACCGACGCGCTCCTCGACTCGAAGCCGAAATTTATCCCAGCCAGGACGCTTGAGAATGAGGGGTTTTATTTCGTCGTCGAATACCCGAATGAAAAGGAGTTTACTTTTCACATCTTATATGTGAAGAAGACGGAAGATTCAATGGAACATACATTTACATCCGTGACATATAACGCCATGCGAAAAGCTGTTCTTGAGCGCTGCTTCGGGCAGACGTTATTCCGCAACGTTTTTTATTACGGGGATTATGATTTTAGCCCGTATTCTAAACAGCTCAGCACGAAGCTTATTGTGGTTGCGCAGAAGTAGAGGACCAGCGGACGAAGATACCGTTCGGGAGGAGTCTGTCGGTTTTTGATTCCTTCAAAGCCAATTCACCGTGTGTCGTGTTCCCATTAGCGTCCTTCATTAAGCCGCTAAGCATGTTGAAAAGGACGACTGAGGAAATATCAGCAGTATAGGCATTAACGAGGACGAATACCGGTTTAGTGGATAGAATTTGTATACAAAGGTTAAGGAGCTTGGGTAAGTCATCTTCCAGTTTCCAAACCTCGCCTTTTAAGCCCCGTCCGAATTTGGGCGGATCCATAATTATTCCGTCATAGGTATTTCCGCGCTTGGCTTCGCGGCTAACAAACTTATAGGCGTCGTCTTCTATCCAGCGGATTGGTTTATTATCAAGTCCCGATTCTCTGATGTTTTCATGCGCCCAGGTGATCGTGCTTTTGACTGCGTCAAGGTGAGTAACTTTGGCGCCGGCAGAGGCCGCGGCCATTGTCGCTCCACCAGTATAGGCGAAGAGGTTAAGAACATTTAAAGGTTTTCCATTAATTTGTTGTTGAATCCAATTCCAGTTGACCGCTTGTTCCGGAAATACTCCGACGTGCTTAAATTCGGTCGGGCGTAGGCCGAAGGTCATATCATGATAAATGACTTTCCAGGAATTCGGAGCAGTTTTTTTGGTTGTCCACATGCCAGTTTTCGGGTCGGTCCGGTGATAGGTGGCGTCAGCATTATTCCAAATTTTCTCTTCTAGATTTTTTTGCCAAAGTGCTCTTGGATCGGGCCTAACAAGCATATAATCACCGAATCGCTCCAATTTTTCTCCGCCGCCCGAATCCAGAAGCTCATAATCAGTCCAATCAGTCGGATATTCGATGGGGATCGTTTTCATGAGTAGATTGTATCATTAATCATAGTCACTTTCTTTGTTTTATGGTGAATGATACTATACGTTGTATGAAAAAGATGCTTTTGGTGTTTGCACATCCCGATGATGAATCATATTCGGCGGCAGGAACTGTAGCGAAATACGTGAAAGCAGGCTGGCAGGTGGATTTACTCTGTGCTACCCGTGGGGAAGCAGGGCATTCAGGACCGTATGAGAAGGCAGGCGACGAACATCTGGGGATGATACGGCAGAAGGAACTGGAAGCTGCCGCAACGTTACTCGGTATATCGAGTCTTACGTTTTTGGGTTATAAGGACGGAAAACTTGCGGAAGAACAACCGGGAGAGCTTGAAGATAAAATTTACGAGAAATTGGAAGAACTCATTCCAGACTGCATTATTACGTACGATACGACGGGAATAAGCAATCATCCAGATCATGTGAAAATTTGTTATGCAACGACATTTGCATTTCAAAAATATGCCCTATGGGTCCATAATCAATTGAAAAATCTGAAAGACTTTGATGAGGAATCTGAGCCCAAACTGTATTACGCATGTATGCCAAAGACCGTGGCTCAATATCTGTTGAAGAAGAAAATCATACCCGCCGAATCATATGGAATGCCGTGGCGGGGAACGGAGGATAAATTTATTACGACTGTTATTTCAATTAAAACGCTTGGGGGCGTAAAAAAGAAAGCGCTCTTATCTCATATTAGTCAGGAGGCCGAAATAAAACAGTTTTTGAGTATCAAAAATAATCCACTTTTATTGAATGAATATTTTATCCTCCGAATGCATGGCCTCACGGAAGTTTTTATGGGGAAAAATGATATTGTAAGTTCAAAACTGTAATATATATTACAAAACTGTATAATAGATGGTTATTACACCTTCTTTATTATATATATGCAGAGTCACGACGTTTTATCGGTTAAAGACCTTCATACCAGCATAAACCATAAAGAGATATTAAGCGGTATATCCTTTTCGGTTGCCTCCGGCGAAATTCATGCGGTGATGGGGCCAAACGGAAGCGGTAAGTCGACGCTCGCTTATGCACTCATGGGTCACCCCGCCTACGAAATCGATAAGAAGCTTTCCAAAGTGCTTATTAATGCAAAAAATATTTTATTGCTTCCGACAGAAGAGCGGGCGAAAGCGGGACTATTTTTGGCCTTGCAGTCCCCGATAGCCGTTCCGGGTGTGAGCGTCATAAATTTGCTCCGGACTTCGTATCAAGAATTATTCGGCAGTAAGCCGGCCGCAAAAGAGAAAAATGTTCAGAATCCGCTTTTGGCGCGACGTTGGAACGGCGGAAGCATATCCATTCTGGATTTTATGAACGTTATAAAGAAGAACGCTGCAGAACTCAATCTTGACGAGAGTTTTCTTTCGCGCGGGATTCATGACGGATTTTCAGGAGGGGAAAAGAAAAAGGTAGAAATGCTGCAGGCACTTACCTTATCTCCGAAATTTGCGATTTTCGATGAGATCGATACGGGGCTTGATGTTGACGCCCTGAAAGTTGTGGCAAGGGGTATTTCGCTACTTTCCAAAAGGGGAACCGGCGTCATTATCATTACGCATTATCAGAGGATACTGAAATACCTGCGGCCCGACGTTGTTCATATTCTCGTTAAAGGGAAAATTGTAAAAAGCGGGAAAGCAAATTTAGCAAAAGAGATTGAGGATGAGGGGTACGAAAAATATTTGCCTGCGCTTTAGTCGGCATGCAATTTGTGCGTCCTTAGATCCCGGATCTCAGGATCAGGGATATCCGTCAAAGCTAGCGTTATATTGATTGAATAGAGCGAATTGTCGCGCGGGGAGTCTATAAAATTTAGTCCGGATTCACTTGCGAACGAGATGAACAGAATGGACCAAGTTATCATTATTTCGTGAGCGAACAGAAGACCGGATCTAAATTTTATGGCGACCAAAAGCGCGTGAACAGGGGATATTTCCCGGCGCGTGACGGTGCTGCAAATTGTATGCCTCCTCGCGCATTATTATGAAGACAATAATCGATGATACGTATAAATACGGATTTCATAAGAAGGAGAACTACGTCTTTAAGTCGAAGCGGGGTCTGGATAATGATGTGGTTCGGAACATAAGCTGGCATAAGAGCGAGCCTGCTTGGATGACTGCGTTCCGTGAGAAAAGCTACCAATATTATCTTGCAAAAAAGCTTCCGACGTGGGGAGGAGATCTCTCTGGCATTCAATTTGATAACATTTATTATTACATCAAGCCGATAATGGATAGAGCAAAATCTTGGAGTGATCTGCCCGCTGAAATTAAAGATACCTATGACCGCATCGGCATCCCTGAGGCCGAAAAAAAGTTTTTGTCTGGAGTAAGCGCTCAGTACGAATCAGAAGTAGTCTATAAGAGTATAAATGCGCTTCTGCATAAAAAGGGCGTTATTTTTCTCGATATGGATTCGGGACTTCGGTAATATCCTGAGATTGTAAAACAATATTTCGGCTCCGTTATCCCGCTGGCGGATAATAAATTTGCAGCGTTAAACAGCAGTGTCTGGTCAGGCGGGTCGTTTGTATATATACCGAAGGGCGTTCATGTCGATTTACCGCTTCAGGCATACTTCCGCATTAATGCTGCAAATATGGGACAATTCGAGCGGACGCTTATTATCGCGGACGAAGGAAGCTTCGTTCATTATGTTGAAGGTTGTACGGCGCCTATTTATACCACTGATTCTCTTCATAGTGCGGTTGTTGAAATTATTGTTAAGAAGGGCGCGCGTGTTCGGTATACGACTATTCAGAATTGGAGTACGAATGTTTACAATCTTGTGACGAAACGCGCACGTGTTGAGGAAGAAGGGATAATGGAGTGGGTTGACGGCAACCTCGGCAGTAAACTGACAATGAAATATCCGAGCGTCTATCTCATGGGCCGTAAAGCACATGGAGAAGTATTATCCATTGCCTATGCAGGTCGTGGACAGCATCAGGATGCGGGCGGGAAGATGATTCATGCGGCTTCAGAGACGACTTCTCAGATTATTTCAAAGTCCATTAGTAAATCGGGCGGAAGGACTTCATACCGGGGGCTAGTGCAGGTGTATCCGGGCGCAAAACATGTGAAAAGTAAAGTCGTGTGTGATGCGCTTCTCCTTGATGAGACATCAAGATCCGATACGTACCCGACCATGAAAATTGATGAGCAAAGTGTTCAGATTGAACACGAGGCGACGGTATCAAAAATCGGTGACGAGCAACTGTTTTATTTACAGAGCCGGGGGATTGCCAAAGCACAGGCAGAATCGATGATCGTGAACGGATTTATTGAGCCGATCGTTAAAGAACTGCCGCTAGAATACGCCGTCGAAATGAACAGATTAATACAGTTACAGATGGAGGGTTCAGTTGGATGAATGTTGAGTCCCGCAGTGCGGGACGAAATCCCGAGATTTATCGAGGGAGAAGGTTCAGTCGGATAGGTAAAAAATGATGTATGAAAGCAAAAAAAGAGTCAACACTACCGGATAAGAAAATAGTCATTAAACATATTACTGACGGTGAAAGTACGCACAATTTTACCGTTTCAGCAGACTCAGACTTAACCCTGGTATTATTGGCGCTTCATACAAAATCTGTTAATACAGACGTTACCGTAAGGTTAACCGGGCGTAATGCGGTCGCGACGATTATCGGCATTATTGTGGCCTCGGGGAAGTCTCAAGTACATATTCACACGATGCAAATTCATGGGGGGCCAAGCGGCACGAGCAACCTTCTTATTAAAACTGTTCTTGATGATGAAGCACAGTGTGTTGTCGACGGCGGGATCCGAGTAGAAAAAGATGCCCAAAAGACCGACGCATATCAGAGGAATGAAAACATTCTACTCTCAGAGCACGCACATGCAGAAAGTAAGCCTTCGCTTGAGATTCTTGCAAACGATGTCCGTTGTACGCACGGGGCAACAGTCGGGCCGGTATCTGACGAAGAGTTATGGTATCTTAAAACCCGGGGAATATCCGAGGCTCAAGGAGCCCGGCTTATTGTTTCCGGATTTTTGAAAAGCGCGTTGGATCGGGTAGATAACCAAAAATTCAGAGAGGACCTTTGGCAAACAATCGAAAGGGCGATATAATCATCGTATGGCATTTACTAAAGCACTAAACGTAAGGGATCTCCCGAGCGGTATGAAAAAGACCGTCGTTCTTGGTGGAAAAAAAATAGCCCTAGCCAATATTGACGACGAATTTTTTGCGATTGACGATACGTGTTCTCATGAACAGTGTTCGCTGGGTACTGATGGTTTTTTGGACGGTAATGTCGTAACCTGCGGATGCCACGGTGCACAGTTTGATATGACAAGCGGTAAAGTTCTTTCTCTTCCCGCACCCACAGATGTTGCCTCATACAAGGTTAAGGTAGAAAATGGCGAAGTGTTCATCGATATATAAGGCACTTTCTCTCTAATTTCTTATGTTGGATATCGGCTCGATTCGAAAAGATTTTCCTTTACTTGATAAAAAAATTAACGGCAAACCTATTGTTTACCTGGATTCGACAGCAACTTCATTAAAACCGCAGTCGGTTATTAACAAGGAAAATGAGTATTATGAAAAATATTCAGCAAATATATTCCGCGGAATTTATCAGATATCGGAGAAAGCAACTCTCGAGTATGAATCCGTTCGTGGAAAAGTAGCCCGATTCATCGGAGCCTCAACATCCGATGAGATAATTTTTACAAGGAACACAACGGAATCAATTAATCTCGTTGCCTCAAGTTTGTCGAAACACGAAATGAAAAAAAGAGATCATATCGTTGTTTCGATTATGGAACATCATTCAAACTTCGTTCCATGGCAGCAGCTTGGATTGATTAACGGATGGAAACTCGATTTTTGGAAAAATAATCAACAAGGATTGCTTAATTTAAAGGATTTGGATAAATTAATTACTCGAAGAACAAAATTACTCGCAATTACAGCTGTATCCAATGTTTTAGGCACAATCAACCCAATAGGGCAAATAGTTAAAATCGTTAAAAAATTGAATCCTGGTTGCTTAGTGCTTGTGGATGCGGCTCAGGCGGTTCCTCATATGCCTGTTAATGTTGGCGAGTGGGGCGCTGATTTTGTCGCTTTCTCGTCGCATAAGATGTTGGGCCCGACAGGTGTTGGAGTTTTGTGGGGAAAATACGAGTTACTTGAACAGATGTCGCCGTATCAATTCGGAGGAGAAATGATTGAAGAGGTGAGAATAGATAAAACATTATTTAAAAAAACACCACACAAGTTTGAAGCAGGAACTCCACACATTGCCGGCGTCATCGGGTTTGGCGCAGCTATTGACTACCTTTCGGCTTTGGGGATGGACAACGTAAGAGACCATGAAAAAGAAATTCTTTCCTATGCACTTACCCAAATGAAAACGATTTCAGGATTAACGCTCTATGGTCCTTCGGATGTCAAGCAAAAGAGCGGGGTTATCGCATTTACCCTGAAACAAGCACACGCCCATGATGTGGCGCAGATTCTGGACGAGGATAATATATGTATTAGGTCAGGCAATCATTGTGCTATGCCGCTCCACATTTCTATGGGAATCGCTGCTACCGCTCGCGCGTCGTTCTATGTGTACACGACGAAAGCCGATGTCGATATTTTTGTAAAAGGACTTGAAAAAGTAATTAGAGTATTTAAGTAAATCTATCCGTTGTCATTCCCGCTCCTGCCTGCGCAGGTAGGCAGGTAGGAATCGATATGTATTTTGATTAAATCTAAAAACCAATCCCCGATCCCAACTTCGCCAAGGCTACGATGGGCGAAGCAGGTCGGGGATGACAGGGAAGAACATTATGGATATATATCGCGAAATAATCCTTGATCATTATAAAAACCCTCATAACTTCGGTCATCTTCAAAAACCGGACAGTAGTATTGAAGAAGGCAACGTGACGTGCGGGGACCGCATTAGTATGGAAATAAACGTAAATAAAAAAAAGGAAATTACCGATATTCGGTTTTCGGGAGAGGGATGTGCGATAAGCCAGGCTTCCGCATCTATGCTTACTGATAAAGTGAGGAGTATGAACGTTAAAACTGCACTTTCATTAACGTCAGAGGATATTACGGAAATGCTGGGGACGACACTGACTCCGTCGCGGATGCGCTGCGCAACTCTGTCTCTTGAAGTTCTGCATAAAGCGATTTTAGCATTGAAATAGTTTGTCTCTTTACTGTATAAACTAAACCTATGGCGGATAACCCGAAGATTGAACGAAAAATCCGGAAGCTCACGATGCGGATTGATCAAAGCCTGTGCATCGGAGCGGCCACATGCATTGCTATAGCACCCAAGGCCTGGGCGCTTGACGATGAAGCAAAAGCGATTATTCTCGATACAGTAGAAGAAGAAACCGATGAGGCACTACTTGAGGCCGCTAAGGGTTGTCCTGTTATGGCGATCATAATTACTGACGAACATGGAAAACAAATTTTCCCCTGATACCGTTCCCGCTGATACTGACGACGGATATATAGAGGAGTATCCCCATCTATATAATAAGAGAGCGTGTCCCTCCTGCGGTGAATTTACGATTTACGGGATGCCGGGCGGCAGAGACGCGTCATGCACTTACTGCGGATACAAAGATCCCTGTTGTAGTGATTGAAAGGGCGAATGATTAAGCGATTCGACCCCGACGAATTAATATAGTCCTATTGTATCTCCCAATTTGTTTATATTTGTGCTACGCTAAGAATAGGTATGAGAGACAGTATCATTTGGAAAATTGGTGGTGAAGCAGGCTTTGGCATCATGTCCGCGGGCACTATGATGGCTCGGGCGTTTGCGAGGGTTGGATATCACACAATGGTCACCAATGAATATCCTTCACTTATTCGCGGCGGGCATAATCTTATTACCGTACGGATTTCACCAAAATATTTTGAATCAATGAACCGGGAAGTGCACATCTTGGTGGCACTTCACAATCCCTGTATTGAGCTCCACAAGGATGAATTAAATGAGAATGCCCTCGTTGTATACGATCCGAAGGATCATGAATGGCAGGCCTCGGATTTTCCGAAACCTGTTCATCTGTTGCCGGTGCCGCTTATGGAGCTTGTGAACACTCTAAATGGCTCTCCTGTGATGCGAAATACCGTTACACTCGGTGTGACACTTGCGTTAGTCGGTGCAGATTTTTCCATACTGGAATCCATCATACGCGATCAGTTTAAGAAGAAAAAACAGCCGGTGATCGACAGTAATATCGCTCTAGCCAAGTCCGGATATGATTACGTCAAAAAGCATTTTCCCGATGAAACCTCCATGTATCTTTCGAAGGCAGAGAAGAAGGAGCCGCAGCTTATTCTTAATGCCAGCGAAGCCGTAGGGCTTGGTGCGTACCGCGGAGGCGTGAAGTTTGCAGCTATTTACCCCATGACTCCGATTAACTCCGTGATCTCATTTTTTGCAGATCACGCGAAGCAGTTAAAAATAGTGTATAAGCAACCTGAAGATGAGATTTCAGGGATTAATATGGCTTTAGGGGCTTCTTTTGCCGGTGTCCGAAGTATGGTTGCTTCATCCGGTGGCGGTTTCGCGCTTATGGTGGAGGGGCTCTCGCTTGCCGGCATCATGGAGGTTCCGATCGTTATCAATCTCGGTATGCGGGTGGGACCAGCAACAGGGATGCCGACGTGGACAGAACAGGGCGAATTACAGTTTGTGATTCATGCGGGCCACGGAGAATTCCCCAGAATTGTACTTGCCCCCAGCGATGCCGCGGAGGCCTTTGAGTTGACGGCGAATGCGTTTAATCTCGCGGATCGGTATCAGACTCCGGTTTTTGTATTAACCGATAAGTATCTCGCGGAGAGTCATTGGTGCGTCCCGATGTCACACTTTAAGAAAGAGTATACGGTTGAGCGGGGTAAGATGGTAAATGAAAGTGACTTACCGGCAGACAGATCTTATAAGCGGTACCGACTTGATGTGGATGACGGAGTGTCACCCCGAAGTATTCCTGGGATGAAAAACGGCGTATTCTTTTCAAATTCTTATGAACACAATGAAAAAGGATATGTCACGGAATTAGCCTCCGAGCGCGTCGCGATGGCAAATAAACGCCTCAAGAAATTTAATGCAATGAAAAAAGATGTCCCTGCTCCGCACGTGTATGGTGATAAAAACGCGGATATCACCTTCGTGAGTTGGGGATCATCCCGTGGGCCGGTAATTGACGCTATGGAAATGCTTCGTGCCAAAGGAAGGACGGCAAACCTTGTCCACTTTACCTGGCTCTATCCGTTTCCGGAAGATGAGGTAGCAAAACTTTTATCAACAGCCAAGCGTGTTATTGATGTGGAACAAAACGCCTCCGGTCAGCTTGCAGCACTTATAAGGGAACACACCGGGTTAAAAATCGGCGAAAAAATACTGAAATATGACGGACGACCGTTTTATCCTGAAGAAATTGTGGAAGGAGTGGAAAAAAGCCTATGACGCTCAATAGTAGTGTATTTGCAGCAAATCATTTACCGACGTGGTGCCCAGGGTGCGGAGATTATGGCATCTGGACAGCTCTCAAAGAGGCGTTGGTGAAGCAAGGGATAGGCTCAGATGATGGGTTAGTCGTCTACGGCGTCGGGTGTCACGGCAACATGTATAACTGGATGAATATCTACGGGTTTGCAGGCCTCCATGGGAGGACGCTGCCTGTTGCCCAGGGCGTGAAGCTTGCCAATCACAAACTTCCCGTGGTTGTGGTGTCAGGAGACGGGGATTGTCTGGGTGAAGGCGGAAATCATTTTCTCCATGCCGCCAAGCGGAATCCGGATATTACCGTTATTTTACATGACAATCAGGTGTATGGGCTTACGACGGGCCAGGCTTCTCCTACAGCAAAGATTGGTTTTGTGACGAAATCGACACCCGATGGCGCAGTTGATGCACCGATTAATCCGCTTCTTCTTGCTATTGCAGCGGGTGCAACCTACGTGGCACGCGGATTTGCCGGAGATACTCCCGGTCTTATCAAGCTTATGAGTGACGCTGTGGAACACAAGGGTTTCGCGGTTGTCGATGTTCTGCAGCCCTGCGTGACATTTAATAAAGTAAATACGTATCAATGGTATAGACAGCGTGTCTATCGTCTTGAAGATGAAAAATATGTACCAGATAATAAGATGAAAGCGATAGAACGGGCTATGGAATGGGGAGACCGGATTCCGATCGGTTTATTTTATAAGGAAATCCGTCCGACAAGCGAAGATCACGAACCTGCGCTTACCGGTGATCCGCTCATTCGTGTGCCGGTGGCTTCGGAGCACTTCGACAGCGTTCTCCAGGAGTTTGTATAACAGAAGGGTATGAATTTTTTGGGGGGTTGACGTCGATTTTAGCAGTTGTTATAATTGAGTGCTAAATATCATTTTATATAAATTTTTATGAATGATGTAGAACAACCAACAGGTCAATTACTTCCGGTAGTTCCTATCCGTGACGGAATCGTTTTTCCTGGTACTGAAATGATCCTCACGTTCGGTCGGCAGCGCTCTGTTTCATCTATTGAAGCCGCACAGACAACTGGCAAAAAAGTAGTCCTTGTGATGCAGCGGAATCCCAATATTAATGATCCGACTCCCTCAGACCTCTATGGGATTGCGACCGTCGGTGAGATTGTGCAGATGATGAAAAATGAAGGGGAAATCAATGCTCTCGTTCGCGGAACCTCTAAAGTTCAGATCCAGTCATATGAAACTGTTGAGCCGTATTTCATTGCACGGGTGACTGATGTCCAGGATGTTACCGAAGATACCGACGAAACAAAAGCGCTTTTTAATCATCTGACACAGGAGCTCCGGAGCGCCGTCAAAATGGGAAAAACAATGGATTTTCTTACGTTCATGAATATTATGTCCGGTATTTCTCCGCTTGCGCTTTCCTATCATGTGGCAGGCGTTTTGGATATTAAACCAAGTGAGCGTCAGGAGCTCCTTGAAATCCAGTCAGTGAAGGAACGGCTTGAAAAAGAGATAAATTACCTTTCAAAAGAAACGAAGATTTTGGATTTGGAGCGTAAGATTGCAAACAAGACGCAGGAAAAATTCGATAAAAATGTCCGTGAACAGGTCTTGCGGGAGCGCATGAAGACTATCGAAAAGGAGCTTGGGGAAAATGACGATAATAAAGAGATCAAAGAACTGGCAGACAAGATTAAAAAAGCAGGGATGCCGTCAGATGTAAGGGCGAAAGCGGAAAAAGAGTTATCACGCCTGGCCCAAATGTCCGCGTATAATCCTGAGTCCTCGTATGTACGGACGTATCTTGATATGCTTGTTGAATTACCATGGAGCATCTCAAGCCCTAATACTGTGAACATCCATGATGCCGAGGTCGTGCTCGATAAAGATCACTATGGTTTAAAGAAAATTAAAGAACGGATTCTGGAATATCTGGCTGTCATGAAACTTCGGAATAATGTCCAGCCGTCTGAATCGTTAGAAGAAAAGAAGGATGAGAAAAAACTGAAAGATACGGAAGTGAATAAACGCCAGGGTAAATCTTCCCCGACCATATTATGTTTCGTGGGACCGCCTGGAGTCGGAAAAACGTCCATCGGTAAGTCGATTGCGAAAGCCCTTGGCCGTAAATTTGTGAAAATGTCGCTAGGAGGAATCCGTGATGAAGCGGAGATAAGGGGGCATAGGCGGACGTACGTCGGAGCGCTTCCGGGGCGCATCATTCAGGGTATTAAACAGGCAGGAACTAAAAATCCGGTTTACATGCTTGATGAAATTGACAAAGTCGGAACGGATTTCCGCGGCGACCCATCAAGCGCGCTTCTTGAGGCGTTGGATCCGGAGCAAAACTATGCGTTCTCCGATCATTATCTTGAAGTCCCATTTGATCTTTCTGATGTCTTTTTTATCACGACATGTAACGTGCTTGACACCATCCCACCCGCTCTACGCGACCGCCTGGAGATTATTCGTTTTGCAGGATATACGGAGGAAGAAAAATTCCATATCGCTAAAGATTTTCTTTATGAAAAACAGCGTGAGGTGCATGCGATACCGACGAACGTTGTGAAATTAACGGATGAATCTATTTACGAAATAATAAGAAGATATACACGGGAAGCCGGAGTCAGAAGTTTAGAGCGAGAAATTGCGACCATATTTCGGAAGGTTGCCAAAAAAATAGCTGACGACGAAAAGAAGAGTGAAATATACACGATCGCTCCGAAATCGCTTCACGACTATCTGGGGCCGTATAAATTTACCTCGTATCTAGCGGAAAAACAGGACGAGATCGGCATGTCGACGGGTCTTGCGTGGACCGAGGCAGGAGGAGAAATTTTATTTATCGAAGCCGCACTCATGCCCGGACGGGGGACAATAACTCTGACCGGTCAGCTCGGAGATGTGATGAAGGAGTCGGCTCAGGCGGCGCTTTCCTATGTCAGGAGCCGTTGGAAAGAGTTGGGTCTTGCGGAAAAATTTTTCCAGAAAATAGATATTCATGTTCACGTGCCAGAGGGGGCTGTTCCCAAGGATGGACCGTCTGCCGGTGCTGCAATCGGCACAGCACTTGTATCTGCCCTTACAAAAACTCCGGTAAGGCGGACGGTTGCCATGACAGGGGAAATTACGCTACGCGGACGGGTACTTGAGATCGGAGGAGTGAAAGAAAAAGTTATTGCGGCACACAGGTCTGGTATTAAGACGCTTATACTACCCAAGAATAACAAGAAGGATCTTGAGGATATTCCGAAGATAGTTCAGGATGAACTGACCTTTCACTTTGTTGAGCACATGGATGAAGTACTCAAGATTGCCCTTGCCAAGAAATAGTTACCTCACCATAAAATCGTAGACTGTTTTTGACACCTCGGCTGCTAATGTTGACGCCTGTTCTTCATCAGTGATATCGCTTGTGAATATTCCGATGTAATATTCCGTGTCCCCGTGGACAACGACCCCAACATCATGGACGGTTCCAGTTCCCGTACCGATTTTGTGATAAACGATGGCATCCTTAGGCAGAAGCGCCGGCAGGCGATCCTCGAAATCACTGTCTTTGAGAAATCCCAACATTTCTACCGATAGTGCTGGGCTCGTTATCTTTTTATCCATGATCTTTTTGAATAGAATTGCCATGTCGGTATTTGACGTTTTGTTGTTTGCCATATCGGTTTGTGTCATACCCCAGCCATTTACATATTTTTGAACCACATCCAATCCGATAGTATAGTTGGCCAACAGATAGGCCGCCGTATTATCGCTTTTTTGCATCATAAGTCTGGCAAGGGTCTTAATGGTATACGTTGTGCCCGGCGGATCATATCGGATGCTGCCCGTGCCGTAATCCTGTATGTCGTCTTCCTGGAGCGTTATAACGGTGTCAAAGTTGATAGTGCCGCTTTGTGCTTCCGCATAAAGGGCGGCGAGGATTGGTACTTTGTTGACTGAAGCAGCAGTAAAGATCGTTGATTCGTTAATCGCCATGACAAACGGAGAATTGAAATCAACGACATAAACAGAATAATTTTCCCACGCGTCTCCAATTTGATTTTTGATTGCCGTTTTAAGGGTGTCGGGGTTTTTTTGTGGGTGTAGCAGGTTGAAAATTGACGATTGCTTCTTTTTTACTTCACTGATAGGAGATATTATTTTACGCGAATTGTAAAAACTGGTTCCTCCATATATGCCGATGCCAAGAAGCGCTATGAAAAAAAGAAGCATTGTACCCCTGTTTCCATGATGGTTTCTTTGGTGTCGCGCGACCATGTAGCGATTGTATCATAGACGGTTTATGTGTCTCTTATATGACGTATCAGAGCGTAATTGTGTACAATAAGAGTATGGATAAAAGCTTTTGCCCGGTGTGCCATACAGAGGTGCGCCTGAGCGATTATTTTTGTTTCAATTGCGGTAAAAATCTCCATGAAAAACCGCCCTCCGTTACCCCCGAGAGTCAGGCGATGCTCTATCTCGGCAGCATTTTTCTTCCACCGATGGGTGTTATATGGGGGTGGCGATATCTGAAGCGGGATGATCAGAAATCAAAAATCGTGGGCACAGTCGCAATGGTCATTACCGTCATCGTACTGCTTTTAGCTGTTAAGTGGACCGTCGATATTGTCAATGCAGTAAATAAACAGATGGGCCAGTTTAACTCAATGCAGGGATTTTAAAGAAGGGGTCACCGCATGTCATTAACAACGATGCAGGTATTAGCCGGGGCCTTTGGGGGCCTGGTACGAGGCTTGGTCGGGATAACAAAATCGCAGATGTTGCCGCCAACGCAACCATTTCAATGGAAATATCTTACCCTTTCAATCATTGTCGCTGTTCTGTCGGGTCTTGCCGCCGGAGTGGTTATCAATTCCGATTGGCGGACGTCGCTACTCGCCGGCTACGCGGGGGCTGACCTTCTTGAAAATCTATACAAGCTTAAATTTGCAAATCTCCTCAAAGCTCCATAAATATTGTTTTGTTAGTTGCCTTACATAAAAATGGCATTATTTTGCCTATAATTATTCTATATGCATGAGAAAGATTCGAATCACGAACCACATGTAGAAATTTTTGGCGATACGTATGATCACGAACGCCACCATCATCGCGATTCAGGGAGGCCCGTTGCGGGCGTCATGTTCCTTTTTGCCGGTATTATACTTCTCTTAAATACTGCCGGTGTCGTCCCATGGGTGGTTTGGCATACGATTGGGCAGTTCTGGCCGGTCATCTTTATCTTTATGGGTCTTCAAATACTACTTGGAAGTTCCGTTTTAGCGGATGCAATTCTCTTTTTCCTGGCTGTATTCGTATTCGGGATAGTCTTTATTTTCAGTTTGCAATCAGTTGGGTCATCGATTGCAAGCACGTTCGTATTGCCTAAAGAAATTACCACAATATTAGAAACGTTAAGAAGGTATATAAAATGACAACACGGCGGTTAATTTTCGGAATATTGTTTGTCTTTATCGGTCTCTCTGCGTTAACAAATTTTGATTGGTTTCATTATGCAATACCGTTTATATTTATCTTTATCGGGTTGAGGATTCTTCTTTTCAGAAAATGGTGCAGTCGTGCGGGTGCTGTTCGTTCGTCCGAATTACACCAAGATGAGATTAATGAAATTGCAATATTTAGTGGATCGGATAAACGGGTGATTACGTCATCATTCACGGGTGGAAAAGCCGTCGCAGTGTTCTCCGGTATGCAAATTGATTTGTCAGAGGTAAAAAGTAAAGCAAAAACAATGGAATTAGAGCTCGTTGCTGTTTTCGGAGGTCTTAAAGTGATTATCCCCAAGGGTTGGCGCGTGAGTTCAGAGGGTGCAGGAGTTATGGGCGGATTTTCCAACCTAACTTCGGGTGGCACAGACGCATCTCCGAGGCTTCACGTGAAGGGAGTGGGTGTATTCGGAGGAGTTGAAATTATTAACTAACCGGCGGTATAGCGCGTTTTTGGCGTTTTCGTCTTCCTCTTATTGTTGCCGTCACGGCTATAAGTATCCAAGCAGCAACGATTATACCGATTTGAATTGCAAGTGTTTTAGGGACCACTATGGCATTTGGTATTACAATTTTTAATACATCGCCGGGTGTCGGGGAGGGCGTAAGAGTCGGGGTAAGAGAATTTGTTGTTCCCAAAACATTGCCGAATGTTATCGGTGCGAACGTTCTCATTGCAGTCGGAGTGGGTGCATCTGTCGGCGTATCGGTGGGAATCGGTGTGCTCGTGGGTACTGGTGTTACTGTTGGAGTGGGTGATGGGGTTGGAATTGGACAGTTGTTCGGCAGATTTGGTGTAAAAGCGTAGGGGCCATCCGGTGCAGTAGGTGCACAGATTGTCCAGAGGCCGGTTCCATCGGGCATCCTGCCCATCGAAGTATTAAACCCCAGTGTCCCCGGGTAGCTTTGAGTGTCGACTGCTGTGTTATTGGGATCGGATAATTTTACGGTATCACCTTCAATACTTAGTGGGATTGCCGATTGAGATCGGTTAATGAGATAAAAACCATGTCCTGATATCGAGCCGCTGGCTGCGATAATATAGGATTTGCCGCCGTTTGAAGTATTTTCGATTTTCCACTGGTTGAGAGATACAGTGTCCGTTCCGGTGTTATAAAGTTCTATCCATTGATTAGCAGGGTCGCTTGGTTTTGGGAGAATTTCATTGATAACAACAGCAGCATAGACGTTCAATTGTCCTTTAAGTAATAAAGGAGAACATAAGAAGAATACGGTTGCACACAATAGTATAAAAATTGTACGTTGTTTAATTTGAAAAGATATAGATGATGCTGGTGTATTCACGTAAGGGTATTATACATAAGTTGAAGTAAATTACGAGTATACGTAATTAAGTATGGTAATGATCTACTTTACAAAATGTTTAAATAATGGTAATTTATTCTTTGTAATATATATTACAATATTATGAATAAAAATATTCTCATCGCAGGTTTAATGCTCGCGGTTATTGTTGAAACGGGATATATTGTCATGAAACGAAACCGGTCTCAGGTTCCGACTGCAATGGTGCTTAGTGCGCAGAGCAAGAAACCGCCGTCACCAAGCGGCAGACCGCAAATGCTATCCAAAGGGATGAAGCTTCCGGGTTCACAGCTTGCGAAATTTGCGTTTCAAGTTGTCCCTGGTCCCATGAGCGTTGATGCAAAAAAAGCGACCATAGGGTTTAGTGTGAATACGACAATGTTGCCCGACGGATCGACGCAGGTTGATTTGACGCCAAAGGATTCTGATGATCAGTATCAGCGGTATGTTGTTAAGAAGGGGGATACTCTTTATTTTATCGAAATGACACCGGTTGATGATAATGCGGGTAGTGACCGCGATATAAACTACCGTGATGATTACGGCATCATCACCGATACCAACGGTGTTATCCAGTAACCACGCAAGAGACTATAGTTATTTTTTATTGAGAATCCGTTCGATTTTATTACTCACTGCGATAAGCTGTTCCTGATCGAGTTTTTTCCTCGCTACAGCCATTTCTACCTCTTCCTGTATGGACACGAGTTCCGTTTTAAGAATGTATAGCGCCTTATCTCTGTCCATAACACCGAGGGCTATTGTTTGCTGATACTTCTCCTGCGCATGGGAAATACGTTCAAAATATACGTCAAATGCCTTTGTTTTACGCCGTAACGTATACCAAGCCACAACGGCTCCGAGAATGACACCGCCGCTGCCCAGGATCGCCGGACCAATCTTGCCGATAATCTGGTTAAACGGTGATGTTTTTTTGGGTGCTACTTTCCGTCGAAGTAGGGAGCGGACAAACGGAGTTGGTGTCCCATATACGTAAATATATTGTGGTGTTCGCCTGGTCGGATAAGTTGTTGCCGCATGCACAGATGGGGACGTTAGTCCAAGAAGCGTAAATATAGCGAACGCGCTGAGTATTGGTAGAGCCTTTTTGTTAGATACCATACAATGAAGATATTATACGTTAGATTACATATTTGTGCCAAATGAATGAACGTGTATATACTATATAGATTACGTGTTAAGGAGGCTCTATGAAAAAGAACGTTTTCGGTACATCAGTAACAGTTGCATTATTCATCACTCTTATTATCCTCCCGACGAGCGTCTTGGCATTTTGGCCGTTTGACGGCATGGCGGGTCAGGTTAAAGGAGCAGAAACTCAAACCGGAGGCGGATTTATTGGTGTAGTCCAGAATTTCCTAAGACGATTAGGCGGGAATACAAGCACGGGTTTGATGAATGTGCCCAATGTAGCTCCATACGGAGCGACCGGTTCCGGTTACAGATATATGTGGGGGCCATCCGGTGCAACGGGTTCAATCGGGCAGATGGGTGACCCTCAGGCACGGTTGGACCAGGCCGTCAAAGAAGGGAAAATCTCTCAAGCACAGGAAACGGAAATCCTCAGTCAACTTGCAGCGATCAAGGCGAAACAACAGGAATTGACTCAGCTGGAAACGAATTTCCGTAACTGGCTTAAAACAAATAACATCTCAACGGCGTTTTTCGGTGAACCTATGGAATCGACGGGAGTTTCGACCGGTGCAAGTGGACCAACGCCGCGCTTTTATAATCGGATCGTACCACCGCCTCCGCAGGGATATCCGGGAAGTAATTCCGGAAATAGCCAAGGTCAGCGTCCAAATGGATACTGAATTATTTCCCTGCAGCCCTGATCTCCTCATCGCTCATGCCGAAGTGATGGCCGATTTCATGAAGAACGGTTTTTTTAACCTCTTGTTTTAAAAGCAGACGGTTATCACCGAATATCGAAAGAAACGGCCCCATGAATATCGTGATGTTATCAGGGATTGCAGCGTTATAGTTTATCCGGTGTGTTTGCGGAACGCCGCGGTATAATCCAAAAAGTGTCATTCCCGGTTTTATATTACCTGCCCGTAGTTCCTCTTCATCAGGCCAGACATCGACCATGACTTCAACATTATTTAATCTCTCGGCAATTTTTTTTGGAAGACTGTCGAGCGATTCTCTGACGAGCGATTCAAATTCAGTCTGATCCATGGACCTATTGTACAATAGTTCATTTCTTTTGAATAAGTGAGATAATACGATAAACGTATGCAGCAAGTCCGCAGCGGCAAAAAATTTTATATCTCACAGGCATTTCGGTTCATTGCCGATAATCCCAAAAATCCGAAAGTGCAGATGAATCCGCGGACGGCGGTAATGCTCAGTGAATCAAGACTCCGCGTACAGCAACTCATCGGCACCGCGCTTATCATTATTATCTTTATCGGCTATATGGTGGCAAACGCGCTCCCCAAAAAGCCTGTTAGTGTGGGCGCGTCGTTTAATTTTGCCCATTCACTTATTGGCAGTGTACTTTCAGTTGATACCATAAAAAATCAATTTATTCTTTCGTATTGGTCATCTGAAGACGCGGAGGTTATTAATGCTCGAGAACTATTATGGACTGTCCATCTTATCCCCGGTGGGTCCATTTCAAAATCGCTTGCAAAAGATCACGTGTGTTATCTCATGGATAACATTTCGACAAATCTAACAGCCGCTGCTCCCGCTGATTGCAATAGCGTCATCACCAAAGGCAGAAAGCTTCTCATGGAATATGTTTTCCTCCATATTCCGAATGATGATATGGTCGTTCGGGTTGTTATTGGAGAACGATAGCGTTTAGGCCTTCAGTCATCAGAAAAATACCATAAGTATGTTGGTTCAGGCCGTCAAAAGGTGTTATTGTATATTGTTATGGTGCAAAATAGCGCGCCAATATAATCTATTTGTGTTATACTCTCATATAGATGGTTCAAAAGCCAATAAAAAAAACTTCAAAGCAGCCTACAATTCTAAATGTATTATTCGCAGTATGGGAAGTTGAGCCGTTCTTAAAAGTCGGAGGGTTAGGTGAAGTTGCGCGTTCTCTTCCTCGAGCACTTAAATCCATGGGGGTAGATATCCGCCTGGTGATACCTCATTACAAAGCATTAAACGTATTGGGTCAACGCAAGAAGAAGGTAGCGGAATTTACCGTTTTCTACGGAAAACAGAAAGTCGCGATCACCATTCATAAAATATTTTTTTTAACAACCGACATTCCTGTGTACCTCATCGGAAATAAAGAGTATTTTGATAAACCGATTCCAGAAACATTCGTTATATTCGGACTTGCAGTTGTCGAGGCTCTCAAAGCTGGATTGTTCGGTACCTGGCGTCCTGATATCGTTCACTGTAACGATAATCATTGCGGGTTAATTCCTCTTTTAATAAAAGTAAATAATTTAAATATTAAGACTCTTCTTACGATTCACTGTATATCCCATCAGCGGTCGTTTGCTGCCGTCATTGCCGATAAATTACACATACCGCGCGAATCATTGTCTATGGTTAAATGGGAATCAGAAACGCATCAATTTAATTTGTTATTAGAAGGAATCGTAAACGCTGACTGGATCAATACGGTGTCGCCGACGTATCTCAAAGAAATCCAGACGGAAGAACACGGTGCGGGACTCGATGTTGCCGTCAGGGGAAATATGTATAAAACTTCGGCTATATTAAACGGTATTGACTATACATTGAAAAATCCCGCAACCAATATATTTTTGGGTGTTCGGTATTCTGCCAAGGAAAAAGACAGCGTCAATGATGCGGCAGTTGTCGATATTACCCGTGGTAAACAGATTAACAAAAAAAAGCTGCAGGAGCGGCTAAGTTTGCCCGTCAATGCGTCAATTCCGGTGATCGGGTACATCGGCAGGTTCGACCAGAAGCAAAAGGGGATTGACCTCATTCACCGAATGATTGTGCGGGAGGCCCTTAAGGAGTGTCAGTTTGTGATTATGGGTCAGGGAGAAGAATCGTGGGAAGAGCGGTTTCATCTCCTGCGCGCTTTTAATCCTGACAGGATTGCCGTTGTCACGGTGTATGATGATGAACTCGCTTCACTCATTTATGCAGCGAGCGATTTTATGATGATCCCATCTTATTATGAACCCTGTTGCCTTATCCAAATGAATGCGATGCGCTATGGGGCGCTGCCGATTGCACGGGCGACGGGCGGCCTTAATGACACGGTCATAAATGGCAAGAACGGCTATATATTTACCAACTCATCTTCCATAGAACTTGAAAATATGATCATAAGTGCTCTCCGTGTGAAAACCACCAATCCGAAAAAACATTACCGCATGGTAGAATCAGCGATGAAACGTGATTTTTCATGGACTGAATCGGCTAAACAATACATGATGCTCTATCAATCGATTCTTGCAACTCCACCCAAGTTGGTGACTAGTAAAATCCTATAAAAACGAGTATAATACCCCTATATAATTCACCATTCAACACTCAGTAATTATTCAGTTCAAAACCAGCGTGATTTAGTGCTTGATACTGCAGAAAATCTGACGCAGATTGGTAATTGGTCGCTCGTCAGTTTCACCAAAGAAAAGGGGAGAATCGAACTTTTCCTTAAACTCACCCGCAAAAACTTAAACGCCCTTTTAACGTTTCCGCCCACCCCAACATTTAAGCCAAGTTTTAAACAATTCTGCGATTCCTATGACAAACTGGAAGAAGAATATCGGAACGGTGTTATCGATCATAAGGCGTGGGCGCAGGGTATGCTCACCTGGGGGAACAATCTCTATCACTCTGCTAAATCAACCTGGTCGTAACGCATTTTTCGCAAATTCAATTCAATCAAGCGGTACAACCATGCCAACGCTGAAATCCTTAAACCCGTGCCGTTTATAGAAGTTGAGAGCTCTGATATCAGCTGATACAGCGGACACACTCATCCGTTTGGCTCCCCGTTTTTTGGCTAACGTTTTTGCCTCATGAAACAGCGCGGTTCCGATACCTTGTCCCCGATATTCGGGAGCGATACTCAAATTTACCACTTCAGCGATCGGATTGAATGCGCGCCAGGCAAACTTATCTAATGTAACATGGGTATATCCCACAGATTTATTTCCATCCTGCGCGAGCAGGATGAATGATTTTCTGCTTTTTAGCTGTTTTGTGAAGAACTCTTGTCCCTCTTTGCTGCGGGACCATGACATATTAAATTCCTCGGTAAACTGGCCATCATGTTCAAACAACAATTGACTTAATGCACAAATCGAGGCTAAATCATCAATCATGGCACGTCGAATCGTAATACCGGTTTTCATACAAGAGGAATTATAGCATCTCAATACATTCTTTACATACGCCTGTCGGACGAGATTGGAACGTATTTATTGAATCAAAAAAAGTGAAATGCCCGAGTGAAGCATTTCTGAAGTATCTTAAACATTTTCTTCCTGTGGTAGCGCCATGTTAAGGTATTGGGCGAGCATACGGGCGCCGCTTGTGATATGGAGGAAATTACTTTTCCACAGACGTTTTACGTTTGTGGCCCAAGCTTCGGGACTATGCACATCGGCGATTGCCTGCGTGAGTTTGGCATAATAACTCGCGAGCTCTTCGGCTGAATCTGACTCGCCTTTGATTGCATAAAATGCGTTCTGGGGAACTTCTGCCAGAAAACCGTCTTTTGTAGAAACCAGGAGCGCGAGGTTTAAACCGGCCTTCATCCCTGATGTACCGCATGCTTCAAATCCGACCCTCGGGTTATTAACCCACACATGACTTGCACCAATAAGCATTTTGGCGAATTTCGGCTCCCAGTTGGGGAGAAAATGAATCTGAGCCCGGAAGATATCATTATGTGCAATACTTTTGAGTATGTGGGAGAGATCCGCAATCGGCAGCTGGTCGTGGCGGTGGGCTTTTCCGGAAATAAATATGTGTGCATTGGGATAATGTTCCAATATATCCTGAAAGACATCGAAATATGAGAATGCAATCGTCCGTCGCTTATATCCGGCAAACCGCCGGGCGTCGCCGATAATGAGCGGGTTTTCGGGAAGTACAACGATATTTCCGAATTGGTCACGTCTCCCTCCCGACAGAAGAAACTGCCGGAACGCTTCGACCTTTGTGCGTTTTGATTTCATAAGAATTTCAGTAGGTATCTCTTCGACATGCTTAACCCAGTCGGCAGTAGGAAGGCCGAAACGGTCAATGATTTTATAGTGACTCAAAATGTCGACAATATCGGCGGCCCAGCTTTCTTCATAAATGCCGTTCGTTACGGCATGGAAATCAAGATGAAATACCCTCGCTGCTATCCGTGAATGATCTTCGCTTACGCCGTTCTTTGTACCGGCAAGATAGAGGGCAAGGTCCAGCAATTTGAGTTGTCCGTCGTGATGTGCGATAAATTTCGTGAGTTGTTTTTTCATCTGCCGGCTTTTGAGGTTGCTCAAAATAAATGTCTCGCACTGGTCCCGTGAAAATGTTGCCTCCGCGGCTGGGACGAGTGTGTGGTTGGTGAGTATATCTTTTACTCGAATTGCCGCAAGAGCCTGATCATATACTTCTAGCGTGTCGCCATTTTGTAGTGTTGCATCGTCAAGAGCGGCAAGAACACTAATCACCATAGCGGATTCGTTGGTATGGAAAAATGCGATGTCGTCGATAACCTTACGTTCTTTGAGTTGTGTATTGATCTGGTGCTGGCCGAATCCTAAAACGACATTATTCCATAACCGATCATTGCTGTTATTATCCTTGGGGTAGACGCCGCCCTCAACCTGAAGGAGATACAGCGGCGTTTTTGTGGTACTGAGTGAGTGGAGATACACGGGAATCGTATCTAATCCGTATTCTCCGTTCATCGCGACGTGCAGTGAGTTTATGCGTTTGAAGTGTAATTCTTCAGGAGTGGGCAAATTCTCCATATGTATTTTTTGCCAGTAATTGCCGCTGTCGTCGGTTTCAATTGTTTGGATTTTTTGTTCTTTATACAGTAACCCGAAAAAATGGGCAGGGATTCCCAAAAGGACAGCCTGCAAATAATGATCCCGTGATAGCGCTCCCAGGCCGCCTTCCGCTGCGAGCCCAGGCAACATATATTCGGCGGAGGAATAACTCATGGGGGTTTTTGGAGTTAGGTGCGCTTCCAGATCCGTTCTGTGAAGGCTTGTGAGCCAATCGTGCCAGTTCCGTTCTGAGTCGGGTTTATCCAGCCTCAGATCGTTTATTTGTGCGAGAAGATCAGCTAGGAGTAGAGGAGGCGTTTTGGTGGGATCAGGCATAATATAGGACGCTTGTGTGTTATACAGTGTGCGGCTCATAGTGTCAAGGAATGCGTATTAATTGATTAACCCAAATAGGAGTGTTTCTTATATAATGACCTCATGGAGTCTTCGTTTGAGTTCAGACAGAAAATAACCAGCGACAATGCCTGGATCAGGGATGTGGCCGTGAAGTTGTGGGGGTCGATCGATATTATCAGTAAGGAACATACATATAATATATTGAGGCTTCCGAATTTTGTGGGTGTGCATGATGGCAAGCCGGTTGGATTTATTATGTACGCAAAAGAGGGGAGCGTGTGCGAAATCGTGGCATTGTATGCAGCCCACGAAAAACAGGGACTGGGGACGGCGCTCATTGAACACGTAAAAGTAGCGGCGAAAAAGGATGGGTGCAGCAGACTGTGGCTCATGACGACGAATGATAACACCATGGCTCTCCGGTTTTACCAGAAGCGGGGATTTGTCATCACCGCGGTGCGGACAGGTGCCATCGATGAACAGAGAAAAATTAAACCCATCCCTAGATTCGGCAACGACGGCATTCCGATCCGCGATGAGATAGAACTTGAATTTTTACTTCAGAAATAGTACTATAAGCCTAATGTCTGCAACACCGGAACAGCCAAACATATATATCAGCCAAATTCCATACCTTTTGCCTGACCGTGCGATGAACGCAGCCTACGATATAAGAGAAAAGTTTGGTTTGGCGAGTATTGGCGTTGAAATTGTTCCTCTTCGTTTTCACTCTGAGAAGTACCTGTTAGCGCGAAAACAAGAAACCGATGTCGATGTGGCTGTCGCCGGGGTTACTACCGCAACGTACAAAGACTTTGCGAAAGACCTACGGGATTTTCGTACAAATCCGCGTGTGTTTTTGGAAGTTCTCAAGATTATTGGGGGTATTGGGGCTCAATCCGAGCCACTCTGGACCCGTATGTTTCGTACTCACTTGCAACTTGCTGTCGGCCTGGGGGCAAGTTACCTGGCGATGCACGAAGAACCGACGAGACTTCTTCAAGAGCACGGACAACTTGAACAATGGCTTTTGACCGACGTTCTCTATGGTCGAAAATTAGGCTGGGGACCGGCTGATAACAGACCGGAGATTTTATCTTGGAATATCCATGCGATTCATGAATTTATTGATGTGTGGCATAAAAAAGGATATAAGAACTTGGTTTCCATATTGCCCACCGATACGGTTTTGCGGAACGGGCAATTTAGTCTCGGTGAAGCGTTTGAAGTATTGCAGCCGAAGGTTATACAAGTCGGCG
>Ga0182021_10001490_pt1 | contig 26883 bp, 25 predicted proteins | sample 612E3MmetaG_FD_120493 | JGI IMG/M metagenome (GOLD analysis project Ga0182021, IMG submission 120493) | Permafrost microbial communities from Stordalen Mire, Sweden - 612E3M metaG (Illumina Assembly) | ecosystem: Environmental > Terrestrial > Soil > Wetlands > Permafrost | place: Sweden...
CGGCGGATTTGTAGAGGTGATGCCGAATGCGCGCGTTGGACATATTGGATTATTCAGAGACGAAGAAACGCTGAAACCGGTTGATTACTATTTCAAAGTCCCGCGTAATCTTGATCGAGCATTGGTCCTCGTTCTTGATCCAATGCTTGCTACGGGCGGCAGTGCAGTTGCGGCTATTTCATACTTGAAAGAACGCGGTGCCAGCACCATTCGTCTCGTCAATTTAGTATCGGCGCCGGAAGGAGTGCGGAGAGTCCGGAAAGCACATCCTGATGTTATCATGTACAGTTGCGCGCTTGACCGGGGGTTGAACAGTCGCGGTTACATTCTTCCCGGCCTTGGCGATGCAGGCGATAGGATGTTTGGTACGGAGTAGGGTGATTTGAAAAATAAAATTAATATAATCATTGTAATCATTATTCTTGGAACGGTCACTTCCGATGCACAGTGGAAATTGGAATCTCCGATTCATTCTTTCGTGGTCAGTGGAACCGATTTCATCCTGAAACATGAATATGCTCGAGCTGATTCAGTATTCAGGGTTGTGGCAAAACAGTATCCTGATCACCCTGTTGGGTACCTTTATCGGGCAGCAGTTATGCAGGCATATAACATGGATTTCGACGTTCCGATTGAACAGGGAAAATTTGATTCATTGTTGCTGAGAGGGAAGAGTGCTGCTGAAAAGTTTTCTTTGCCATGGAGCGAATACTTTCTTGGAACAGCGGATGGTTATGATGCATATGAACGGGTAGAACGCGGAGATTGGTTTGGCGGAGTGCGGAAAGGCATGTCTTCGGCGTCGACGTATGAAAAAATCATTGAAAAAGATTCTTCATTTTATGAAGCCTATGTCGGTCTTGGTACGTATTATTACTGGCGCAGCCGGAAAACAGAATTCCTGCAATGGTTGCCATTTGTGAAAGATGACCGTGCCCTTGGGATTAAATTACTTATAGTAGGTGCGGAGCGTTCTGAATATAATCGGTTTGCCGCAATAAGCGCGCTGATCTCAATTTATCTCGATGCTGAAGAATACAGGCAGGCGGAAGAATGGGCAAAGCGCGGTTTAATTTCTTATCCTGAGAACCGAATCTTTTTGTGGGGCCTTGCCACATCGCTTGATCGGCAAAAGCGCTCTGCTGAAGCTGTATCGGTGTATTCAAATCTGCTCGAAACTATTGTGCACGGGCATGCGCCGCATCCGTACAATGAAATAATCTGCCGGCTAAATCTTGTTAAATCTAAAGTTGCTTTGAACGATACGACGGAGGTTTTTTATCACCTGAAACAACTACTGACGTATGAGCAATATTCATTTCCTTCTCATCTCCAATCTCGTGCGAAGGTAAAGTTTGAAGAAGCGCGGGCGCTCTTGGTAAAATTAGAGAATCAGCGAACAGCATTAAAATAAATTGCAATACTCATGAATGAATATCGACATATTTGTCGACGATGTGTCTTGACAATCGGCAGAGAATCCATATATTATTTTGTAGTTAAGAGTTCATCCATTGATAGACAGTAAATATCAAAAGAAGCTGAATGATCTACTTGCAGTCTGCCGGAAAAATCTTCGCTCGGTAGACGAAGATCTCATTACACGGGCATTCCTTCTCAGTCTCGAAGCGCACAAGAACAATTTGCGTGCTTCAGGGGAACCATATTTTATACACCCTTTTGAAGTTGCAATGATTGTTGCAAAAGAGATTGCTCTGGACGATGTATCCATTGCAAGTGCACTCTTGCATGATGTTGTAGAAGATACAGATTTTGAACTGAAAGATATCCGTGCAGAATTCGGCGATGCGGTTGCTGACATCGTGGATGGTATCACCAAGATTACAGATATTTTTGAGAGCCATGAAGTAACACAAGCAGAAAGCTATCGCAAGCTGCTGCTTTCCATGGTGGGCGATATTCGTGTCATGCTGGTGAAGTTTGCCGACCGTCTTCATAATATGCGCACACTCGAGTACCTTCCCCCTGAAAAACGTCTCCGGCTTGCAAAAGAAACCCTCGATATCTATGCACCCTTTGCACACCGATTTGGGTTGGCACAAATCAAATGGGAATTAGAAGATTTATCTTTTAAGCATTTGCACGTCCAGGAGTATGAAAGAATATCACGGCAGCTGCGTTCCAAGCGGCGCGAGCGTGATCATTACATCAATCGGTTTGTCCAGCCGATCAAAAAGCGGCTGGCAGAAGAAAAATTGAACTTTGAAGTTGCCGGAAGAGCGAAGCACATTTTCAGCATCTATAATAAAATGTTGAAGCGCAATAAACCAATAGAAGAAATTTATGATCTCTTTGCCGTCCGCATCATCATCGATACAAAAGATAACAGCGAATGTTTTATAGCGTATAGCATCGTGACGGAAATTTACAAGCCTATTCCTGAACGATTTAAGGATTACATTTCTGTTCCGAAAAAAAATGGCTACCAATCCATCCATACGACTGTCATCGGCCCTGATGGCAAAATGGTGGAAGTACAAATCCGCACGAAGGCGATGCACGACATAGCCGAGCGCGGGGTTGCGGCTCACTGGATTTACAAAGAAAATAATACATCGCTCGACGAGGAGCTTGAAGGCTGGATTAACTGGGTGCGCGAAATATTCGAACAGAAAAACGATGAGACTCCAAAAGAATTGATGGAGAGTTTCAAACTCAATCTCTATCAGGATGAAATCTACGTTTTTACTCCGAAGGGCGATCTCAAGATACTGCCGCAAAATTCCACTCCGATTGATTTTGCGTTTGAAATTCATTCAAACGTCGGATATCATTGTATCGGTGCTAAAGTGAACGGACGTATTGTTCCGCTCAGTACAGTATTACGAAGCGGTGATCAGGTCGAGATTATTACTTCAAAGAACCAATCTCCTAATGCCGGGTGGGAACAATTTGCAGTAACGCACAAGGCAAAATCGCATATTCGAAGATTTATTCGAGAGGAATCCCGTAAAATTGCCGAGGAAGGAAAAGATATTTGGGAAAGAAAAATCAAACGCCGTAAAATAACGATTAGCAAAGAGGAACTTGAAAAATTTATCCATAGTCTCAAATACGCGGACATTCAAGAATTTTATTTAGCGATTGTCAGTCAAAAAATTGACGTCGATACATTAATAGAACAATATGTTATTCGATTAAAACACCCATCTGGAGAAGAAGTAGGGCAAACGCCGGATGCAGACTCCCTTTTCTCCAAGTTTATTAATTCCGCACGGGATATTACCAGCGGCATTTCTGTTCTTGGAGTGAACGATAATTTTTTGCATCAGTACGCAAAATGCTGCAATCCCATCCCAGGCGATCCCATTGTCGGATTTGTGACGACGGTGGAAGGCATAAAGATTCATCGGAAAGATTGCAAAAACGTTGTTTCGCTCCGTCTTGCAGAAAGTGAACGCATTGTCGAAGTCGGATGGCCGTTGGAGCACAAAGCAGACTTTATTACAGGAATTCATATAAGCGGAGAAGATCGCCCTGCATTACTAAGCGACATCACGCATGCAATCTCTACCTATCAAAATACAAATATCCGCTCTGTGAATGTGGATTCACATGGTTCCTTATTTGACGGAAAATTTATTCTTTATGTGAAAGATACCGATCATCTTACGCGTATAATCGAAAAAATTAAGAATATCCCGGGGATCGCGAACGTGGAACGATTCTCTGGAAAAGGAGATTAGCATTGTGGAGGCGGTTCGTATCAACCAGCGTGTCCTTGGCATTGATTACGGTTCGGAGCGTGTCGGTTTATCGTTGAGTGATCCGCTGGGCATTATTGCTCGACCGATTGAGGCGCTGAAAAACGATTCAGCATTATATGTCCAACTTCAACAAGTAGCCAGTCGAGAACATGTGAAACTGATCGTTGTCGGGATGCCTTTCAATTTAAAGGGACAGATCGCACAAAAAGCGGAAAAAGTGCAGAAATTTATCGAACAACTGAAGGCAAATCTCGGTGTTGAAGTTATAACGTGGGATGAGCGTTTTACTACTACCATTGCACACAATACGATGCTTGCAATGGGAACGAAGAGAAAGGAACGTCAGAAGAAAGATGGCCGTATAGATTCTATGGCTGCAGCAATTATTCTGCAGGGATTTTTAGATAATACAAAACATTTGCATTCTTGCTGACCATGGAAGAAAGCGTTCAACAAAATAAAAATGAACACCCACCGCATAGAATTCCAGCGGTAATGAAGTTATTTCAGATTTGTAAACGCAATCCGATAAAGTCACTGCTCATTTTCTTCCTGGTCATTGTCACATGCCAAATTCTCTTTCTTCCATATGGCGACATAAGGCAATTGAAAACAAAAAATGCAGGTGAGACGGCTTTTATGCGTGAACAAGAGGCGAATGCGGAGAAAGAGCATCGCCCATTTCATAAAATGCAATATTGGATATCACTTCGGTCAATTCCTCAGGATGCGATTGATGCTGTGATTGTTTCAGAGGATGGTACATTTTGGGCTCATCACGGATTTGATTGGTTTGAGTTCAAAGAATCCGTCGAACGGAACTTTGAAGAAGGACGGGCAGTGCGCGGTGCAAGTACTATCACACAACAGCTTGTGAAGAATTTATATCTTTCATCGTCAAAAAATCCGCTCCGAAAAATGAAGGAATGGATTCTGACGTGGTATATGGAACAGCAGCTGGGCAAATCGCGTATTCTCGAAAATTATTTTAATGTGATTGAATGGGGCGATGGTGTGTACGGCATTGAAGCGGCAGCGCGTTTTTATTTTGATAAATCGGCATCGGATTTAAATCGCGAGGAATGTGCCCGGCTTGCGGCGATTATTCCCAGCCCGCGTAAACATCGTGCCGATGTCGATTCGAAGTACGTGCTGCGCCGGTCCAAATTGATACTTGATCGGATGGATGCACGGGGAATGTAGAAAGCTGCAGGTATGAAACTCGGTGAATTAAAAATGTTAATCGAAGAAGGAGAGGGCTTTGAGCTGGAATTCAAGCGCAAAGTTTCTACACCCATCAAGGTGGCAAAAACTTTAATGTCATTTGCAAACACACAAGGCGGTATTGTGCTCTTTGGAGTTGACGATGACCGGACTATCATTGGTGTCGGCAGCGAGAAGGAAGAGATAGAAATGATTCAAACAGCTGCAAGTTTCTACTGCGATCCTCCACTCCAGCCGATTATTGACACTGTTCCCTATAAAGGTAAAGATGTAGTTGTTGTGGCGATAGAAGAAAGCGATCAAAAACCACATTATCTCAATATTGATGACGAGGAAAAAAACGGCGGGACTCGAGTGTATATCCGCGTGCATGATAAAACCGTAGAAGCGAGTAAGGAAGTAGTGCATATTCTTCAGGCAGAAAAGCCGGATGCCCCGCCATTGCGCATCGTTATAGGAGATGCAGAGCGGCACCTGTTTAATTACCTTGACGAGAACGAGCGCATTACGGTGAATCAATTTTCAAACCTTGTAAATATCTCTCATCGACGGGCATCACGCTCACTGATACAACTTGTACGTGCTGGAGTTTTAAGGATCCATACTCAGGAAAAAGAAGATTTTTACACCCGCGCATTTTAAATGATCCTGCTGGCAGAATAGGGACCAGCCGACGGAAACTATTTCATATGCACTTTCAAAGCTGGTTTTCGTAAGTACACTATCATCCCAATCGTTGGAATGATCCACAGAAAAAATCCAAGTATTATTGCGGCCATCCCTAAGGGATTGAGATTCTCCAAACCCATACCCATAAGTCCTGTGACAGTTGAAAGCATCGCCTTCATCTGTTTCCAGAGCATAAAACTTATCATTGAATCAATGCACGCGTTCATCATTCCGACCCAGCAGGCAATTTCAAGCATCGTTCTCCCGATCGCCTTGAAATGGATAAACTGAATTGATCCAACGAACACGTATAAGAAATACAGAATTGTATAGACCGACCAGATGCGGCTGTATTGGAACATTTCAGTAATTGCATCCGTCCCACCTTTTGCCTGCGGGAACATCTTAAAAACCATAGTGAGTTGTTCCATTGGATTTGTCAATAAATTAGTAACATCCGAAAGAATGATAACAACCGAAAATAATGCAGTGGACCAGCCAATAATGCGAACGGATCGTATCATAATTATTGTTCCTTTTTAAAAGGCGGTTGTTGAGAGAACTCGATTACAGAGTCTGAAATATTTTGGATAATTTCAAGCAGAACACATGAGAAACATGAAGTAAATTGTTCAAATATAGTCTAAAGAAAATCGTATATTCAAACAAGAATGAAATGATGAAGAGCATGTGCAGCGGACTCAATATATGAATGACGTTGGTCCAAATCGGAAAGAATACGATCCGCGGATGCATTCGGCAGAGCATATTCTCAATCAAACGATGGTGCGTATGTTCTATTGCGGGCGCGCATTTAGTGCACATATCGAAAAGAAAAAATCAAAATGTGATTATAATTTTGAACGGAATCTCACTGCTGAAGAAATTGTACACATAGAGGAAAAAGTTAACGAAATCATTAAATTAAATCTCCCTGTTCACGAAAAGATACTGACCAGGGAAGAAGCGGAAAAAATTGTTTCGCTGACAAGATTACCCGACTATGCGGGAGATACTGTGGGTCTTATTGCCATAGGAGATTATGATCTCTGCCCATGCAGTGGCGTGCATGTTCTCACAACGAGTGAGATTGGAGAATTCAAGATTATTTCTACCGATTGTGCAAATAGCATCTTACGAATTCGATTCAAGATTAACTCATTGATACAATAGTGATAATGGCAATCAGTGGTGTGAATCGATAAGGATAACGTTGCTCAGGAGAAGGCATTGTTTCCTGTTTCAGTATGCGACTAAAACATTCTTAAAATTTGAATAAAGCTAAATTTATCCATTCATTCTTTTCTGATTTATTCTTATCATGTTCCGGTACATAATTTATAATCACAGGATCATATCAAGCATGAAAAATAATCAAATTCATCGCGCCATCGGCGCACTTGTTCTCCTCGTTTCTGCAATTCAATATATTATCACAGCGCAAGTCTCTGTCTCATTTTGGGATCCGGGCGAACTTTCTGCCGCCGCTTATTTGATGCAAGTGCCGCATCCTCCGGGTGGTCCATTGTTCTCGATTGTCGGAAGAGTTTTCTATATGCTTCCAATACCGGGCGATCTCGGATTTCGAATGAATTTAGTATCTGCACTGTCAAGTGCCTTCACAGTGTTGTTTTTATATCTCATTGCAGTCAAAGTTATTGAAAACTATAAAGGCAAATCAACCGGTGTATCAATAGAGAGTGTAGGGACATATATTGCTGCAGCAATCGGCGCTCTGACGCTTTCCTTTAGCGATACGTTTTGGTTTAATGCGGGTGAATCAAACTACTTTGCAGCAAGCATGTTGCTGTACTCTTCCATCGTATGGCTGATGATGGTTTGGAACGAAAAAGCAGATGAGCCGGGAAATGAGCGCTACCTGTTGATGATTGCATACATTGGTGGATTGTCTGCTGGACTTCATTTAATGAGCGTATTGACAATTATTATTGTAGGGATTGTTGTTGTTCTTCGAAAGTTTGTCAATAACGATGAACAATATTTGGAATCATCATATGTTCTTTTAGGACATGCTGTACTACTGTTTCTCATTGCAGCGATTCTCTGGAGCGGAGAAAAAGCGACTCAACCACCAACGCCAGAAATGACGAGTGCATTTGAAAATAAGTTCATTGTTGCGATGGCGATAGCAAGTCTGGCAGTGCTTGCTGTGTTCAGAAAAAAAGTGCTTCATCGAAATTCTATTTATCTCGCGCTTCTTGTCGGAGGCGGAGCATTTGCTGTGATCTTTACCGGAATTATCAGATACTTCCCAAAATTGTTACTTTTTATAGCCGGCGATCACCTCGAAGCAGGGCTTCTTGTTCTTTTGGGAGTCCTGGCAGCAGGAGGTATTGGAGCATATTATGCGATCAAACAAAAGCGAATGATCCTCGCGCTCTCCATTACAGGCGTGATAATAGCGGTATTAGGGTTTACGACGTACACGATGATAGTTATTCGAGCGAATGCAAACTTGTCGATGAATGAAAATCATCCAAAATCATTCGCACAGCTTATCACTTATTTAAATCGCGAACAGTACGGTGACTTCCCCATGTTTCAACGCAGGTGGTCGTCAGAACCGGAAAAAGCCGGCATCTATACTAATTATACCAGTGACCTCGATTTCTTTTTGAAATATCAGATGAATCATATGTTTCAACGGTATGTTGCCTGGAATTTCATCGGGCGAGCATCGCATGATCAGGACGGAGATTGGACGTGGAAAGGATTTTTTGGAATCCCATTCTTCTTAGGTCTCTTCGGTCTCTATTCACATTTCCGCAAGGACTGGAAAATGGCATCCGTCTTTCTCATGACATTTATCTTAATGGGATACCTGATTACCTATTATCAAAATCAACAACAGCCCCAGCCGAGAGACCGTGAATATTTTTATTGCGGTGCATACTTTGTCTTTGCTTTGTGGATAGCACTTGGCGTTAAAGGACTGCTCGATTTGGTGAAAGAACATATTACGAAGCCATCGGTTGCAAAGCCGGCATTTTATGGCGTGCTTGTCCTCAGCACAATTTTTATTCCGGCGAGAATGCTGCAAGTAAATTACTTCACACATGACCGTTCAAAAAATTGGGTGCCCTGGGATTTTGCATACAACGTACTGCAGACATGTGATAAAGATGCAATTCTCTTTACGCAAGGCGATAATGATACTTTTCCGTTATGGTATATTCAGGATGTAGCGGGTGTACGACGTGATGTAAGAATTGTAAACTTGAGCTTGGTGAATACACCGTGGTATATTCTGTTGATGAAAAACTCGGCAGCTTACCCCGAAAGTAAAACAGTGCCAATGGGCATTTCTGATTCTTATATTGCTACCATTCAACCGATTGCTTGGGAACCGAAAAACGTTGAACTGCCGGTGTCAAAAGAGGCAATTCAGATGTATAAGGAACAGAGGGGTGTGGTCATTGACACTTCTATAACGAATAGAGGGAAAATCACATTCCTGCTGAAAAATACGTTACAGTTCGGCACGACGAAAGCCCTTCGTGTCCAAGATATTGCCGTCTACGATATCATCATGGCAAATGACTGGAAGAGGCCGATTTATTTTGCGTCCACGTGTTCACCGGATGCAAAGATCGGCCTTGATGATTATATGTGGTTTAAAGGATTGACTTGGAAGCTTGAGCCAATGAAATCATCGCAGGTCAATTACGGAATGGATCCGTCCATACTGGAAGCGAATCTTCTCAACGAACCTGTCGGATTCTCCAAGACTCCTCAGAGCGGATACAAATTCCGGGAACTTGCAAATCCCAAAGTATTTTTTGATGAGAATACAACGAGAATTATAACCAATTATCGCGCAGCATTCCGCGGCTTAGCAGCGTACTATATGAATGTTGAGAAAAATCCGCAGAAGAGTATTGTGGTTCTTGATAAAATGGAAGCGCTTATGCCGCACAAGAAAATTCCTCTTGGTTGGGAATATGCTTGGGAAATGGCCAATTTTTATAATGCGCTCGGACGTATCGATCGGGTGAAGGAAATGGGAACAGAGATAGAGCCGGCATGCCTCAGCCTTATTGAAAAAGGTGATGTGAATATGAATACATATTACAATCCGTACCGTGCACTTCTTGATCTCTATGAGATGGAGAAGGAATACAATAAGACGTTGAGCGTTTTACGGCAGCTTGAAATAAAATATCCAAATGATCCCGGCTTGAAGCAGAGAATTCAAATGGTAGAACAATTGAGCAAACAGCCTTCAGCGGACACAACGGGAAAAGGAAAATAACGATAAACAATGCGGCAAGATGTTCATATCGTTGTCAATAAGCATACGCCGTATGTTGTTCAAGCGTTTGAGAAAATCGGACATGTAACCGCGCTTGACACCCGCGAAATTACCAAAGACACGGTACAAGATGCCGATATTCTCATTGTCCGCTCAGAGACAAAAGTAAACCGTGACCTTCTTGATGGAAGCCGCGTAAAATTTGTCGGCACCGTAACTATTGGAACGGATCATGTTGATGAAGAGTATCTTGAAAAAAATGGAATTACATTTGCAAGCGCGCCTGGCAGCAATTCCAATTCGGTATCTGAATATATAACGGCAGCCCTTTTAGACCTAGCGCATATCCATGGTTTCATGGTACATGACAAGACCATAGGTATCATAGGTGTCGGCAACGTTGGAAGCAAGGTATGGCGGAAGGCAGAAGCCCTTGGCATGCGAGTACTGCTGAATGACCCGCCGCTTGAGCTGCAGGGAAGCAGCTATCCGCTGGTTTCTCTGGATGAGTTGATGGATGCAGATGTTGTGACGCTGCATGTTCCTCTGACGCGCACGGGGTCTGATGCGACGTATCATTTTTTTGATGAGAACAGAATCCGCAAAATGAAACGTGGTGCAATTCTCATCAATACATCGCGTGGCGCTGTTGTGGAAACAGAAGGCTTGAAACGCGCGCTGCTTGATACATACCTTGCAGCTGCAGTACTTGACGTATGGGAGGGAGAACCAAATATCTGCACATCCCTCCTTGAGCTCGTTACATTGGGATCTCCTCATATTGCAGGATATTCATTAAATGGTAAAGTGAACGCTCTGAAAATGAATTATGACGCTGTGTGCAGTTTTCTTTCTCTTCCCCTTGATAGAGATATTAATGCGCTCGTGCCAGCTCCGGTATTGCCCGAATTAAAAATTGATACGATGAAAAAATCATGTGAACAAGTACTTCGCGAAATCGTAAAGGAATGCTACGATATTCGTTTGGATGATCGGCTTCTGCGTCAAATCATATCGCTTCCGGAAACTGAACGCGGTCAATATTTTCAAAAACTCCGGGCAGAATATAGAATAAGAAGAGAATTTTTAAATACAACAGTATCTCTCTCGAACAGTGCCAAGGAAATATTCGCAATGCTTCGATTGCTCGGGTTCAAAGTAAAAAACCAGGTAACTTAAATGGCTGAAAATTTGGGCGCAAGAATTCTGAGAATGAATCCGGAACAGACGGATATTCCCCTGCCGCAGTATGCAACAGAAGGATCTGCCGGAATGGATATCTGCGCGGCGGTGGAAAGTGATATCGAACTGCAGCCTGGTGAAACTTCACTCATTCCGTCCGGTTTCATCATAGAATTACCACAAGGGCACGAAGCGCAGGTTCGGCCGCGAAGCGGTCTTGCCGTCAAACATAGTGTTGGAATTCTTAATTCGCCCGGCACTATTGATTCCGATTATCGCGGCGAAGTAAAAATTATTTTGACTAATTTTGGAAAAAAGCCATTCATTGTTCACCGTGGCGACCGTATTGCTCAAATCGTCGTAACAAAATACGAGCGTGTTGAATGGAAAGAATCATCATCTCTTGACGAATCTATACGCGGAGACGGCGGTTTCGGACATACCGGGGTTATGTCTAAAGGAAATATCAAAGATGGCTAAACGGCGGACATCAAAGCGATCGATGCGTACGAATTCTTCAGAATCGGGTACGACACAGGACATGAGATGGGATTCGCTCTTTACTTCACTCGGCAGAATTGAAATCGTTCTACTTGTGGGAGGTATGCTCCTATTATTAGTTCTTATGTACACGATTCATGAAATTCTTTCTCCCTTTCTTGCACTCGGCGCTATTCTCTTTATTCTTTTTCCGCTTCGCCGTTATGTTCTTGCCCGGAATATTATGTGGCTGGCTGTCGTTTTGTTTTCATTGTGGTTTTTAGATGCGATATCGACTATTCTTGCTCCGTTCGTTGTATCGCTGGTCTTCGCGTATATGCTTAATCCGATCGTGGATCTTTTCCAGGGCTGGAGAATTCCGCGATGGGTTACTTCACTCGTGCTCATTCTCTTGTTCATCGCATGCATAACGCTTGTTATATTTTTCGTGCTTCCCGTAGCGTTAACTCAATTTGAAGGTGTACTGGACACACTGTCAAAAATCATGAATGACTATCGGAATACGATATGGGATAGTCATCTTATAAAAATTTTGGAACGTTATGGTATTTCCGTAAATGAACTTCGGAATACATTTTCAAATCAATTAACGCCTCGTTTTGAGGACCTTCTTAAAACGATCCTGAAAGCGCTCGGTGCTTTAATGAGTAGTATCTCTGGGTTCATAACTCAAATATTCTATATCATCCTGGTACCATTCCTTACGTTTTATTTCTTAACAGATTTTCCTAAAATAGGCAACCGCTTTTTGAAGCTCTTTCCCAGGCGAACACGCGATCAAGTGGAAGAATACATGAAACGCGCCGACGATCTCATTGGACATTATTTACGCGGTGCATTGACTGTTGCGTTTTTGCAAGGCATCATTGTTGCGGTCCTTTTTTCTTTTGTTGGAATTAAATATGCACTTCTTCTCGGTCTCCTCGCTTGTCTTTTCGATCTTGTGCCGTATTTTGGTCTGTTCGCAATTATGGTATTATCAGGAGTCGTAGCGCTGTTCAGTGGTCCGCCAGTTTTGACGAAGCTGTCAATCGCCGTCGTGTCAATCGCTGTCCTTCATATGACAGAAATTACTTTCCTCTCTCCCAAAATCATTGGCAGCAAAGTGGGATTGCATCCGCTTCTTATTATTCTTTCGTTGCTCATCTTCATGTATTTTCTCGGCTTCGTTGGTTTGCTCATTGCCGTCCCGACGACGGCATTAATCATATTGTTTATTAGAGAATGGGAAACACGGAGACGCGGAACCGATGCAAATCCCGATGAATCTTCCACTGCGGCGCTCTAATGTCAAGCACTCTTTATCTCGTGGCGATTCCAATAGGTAATTACGATGACATTACCCTGCGTGCGTTGAACGTACTAAAGTCGGTAGATATTGTTTTGTGTGAAGAACGAAGTGAAGGATTGCGTTTGCTGCGGCAGTATGGAATTGAAAAACACGTTGAGACTTTGAATGAACACAACGAACCTGCCGCAGCATGTATGATAATAGATGCATTGAAGGAGGGCCGTTCGGTTGCATTGGTCTCAGATGCAGGCACGCCGGTGTTTTCGGATCCGGGGAGAGTATTGGTAGAAAAAGCTATACGGCAGAACATAAAGATTGTTCCAGTGCCAGGTGCTTCTTCGCTCTTGCCTGCACTTATCGTCTCAGGATTTCCAATCAAAGAGTTTGTATTTGCAGGATTCCTATCGCCAAAACGTGAACGGCGTCTCACCGAATTACGCAATCTTAGAAAAGAACAGCGGACTATTGTGCTCATGGATACGCCCTACCGTCTTGTGCAGCTCTTACGTGATATGGCCGATGTCTTCGGAGAGACACGGCGCGTGTGTGTAGCCTTTGATCTCACATTGCCATCAGAAGAAATTTATCACAGCACATCGCCAAACCTGTATCATCAATTTCTGAAAGATGGAAAAAAAGGTGAATTTGTGATTGTACTAGAAGGAAAATAACATAGGTCGTTCAGGGCACTATGAAAAACACAACAATTATACTAGCGGACGATCATCCATTATTACGACTCGGTTTGCGTGAGATTATACATCAGCATGCTGGCTTTCGTGTCGTTGCAGAAGCCGGAAATGGTGAACGGGCGCTCGAACTTATTGAAGGGTTACGACCGGATATTGCGGTCCTTGATATCGATATGCCGAAACTCACCGGACTTGAAGTAGTGAAGCAAATCCTTGCACGAAAGATCCCGACAGAAATCATCATCTTGACTATGCACGATGAAGCATCATTCTTCGAGCGCGCACTTGACCTTGGTGTGTTGGGATATGTGTTGAAAGAAAGTGTTGAGAATGAAATAATTGCAGCTATAGAATCTGTCCATAATGGTAAGCCGTATGTGAGTCCATCCCTTTCAAATTTTCTTCTGAAACGCAATCCTCATTCTCACGAAGGTACAGAGAAGAAGCTCGGCATTGCCGATCTTACTCCTGCGGAACGGAAAGTACTGAAACTTGTGGCGGATAATAAAACCACAAAAGAAATCGCAGATATGTTGTTCGTGAGCGAACGTACCGTTGAATCACATCGGTCAAGTATTTGTGCCAAACTTGATGTTCATGGTCAGAATGCTCTCCTTCGTTATGCTATGACGTTTAAACACCGCTTATAAGTGTTTTTGTTTCCGCGGAATTCAATCCCTAAACAGATTTAGTGCCCTCTTGTACTTCGTCCGTACTAGTACGGATCAAATTCGGTACCGGTACGTATAGTATTCCATCCTCATTCGTGTTATTATTTCTATCAAGAAGGCGATAGAAAATCTTCATAAGCGGAACGAGAGATGATTCCTGTAGGTACGATACGAAAGAGATACTCCAAAATAATAATTCTCATGATTACTATTTCGCTTTCTACGTTTGCGAATAATAATCTTAAGGTTGTGCGAACGTCATCGAATTCACTTGATGTGCTGCTTGCCAATTCTGATGAAGTTTCCGGAGTGCAGTTTTGTATCCATTCTTCACCCGGCATTGTATTAGAATCCGTTACGCCGGGGACCCGAACGGTGGAATCGTCATGGATCGTCGATTCTTACAATGCGAATGATTCCACTGTTAATGTTTTGGTTCTTAATGCTATAAGACAAAGTTTTCCCAATGGCTCGGGTAGTCTTGTCTCTATTCATTTCACTATGGTCAACACGAAAGAAATGAATTCTGTTGAATTAACAAATGTCATGGTCATCGATGGAAAAGGTGATAGTCTTGGAGTAACGATTGCAAATTTAGTTTTGGATGATAAACGCCTATCAGCGACTAATACCGGTGAACCGGAAACATTTATCCTTGGGCAAAATTATCCTAATCCGTTCAATCCAACAACTATTCTTAACTATCGATTGAACAAAGCTGCCTTTGTACGTTTAAGCGTTTATGATATAACAGGACGCGAAGTAAGCCGGTTGATCAATCAGTATCAATATGCTGGTGAGTATAATGTAACGTGGGATAGTAATTCGAACAATGGGCAAAAAATGGCATCAGGTATATATTTTGCCCGGCTCAGTGTCGATAACAAAAGTTTCTCGCAGAAAATGTTGTTGACAAAATGAGCAGGGCTGCAATATTTGGAGAAACACATTTTAATGAAATCCGATCGTAAAGAGGATGGTCATTCTTTGCGACAGTCAGGTACAACGATGGTAGGACAAAGGACACAGCGACTGTTTTTGTGCTGGCATATTTATACTTCATAATAGGAGGGTATCAAGAATGGCAATATCTCAATGTCTCAGGTGTGGGAATCGTTCATTTGAATCAGTTATGAAAATCCCTATTGGCTTTCCGCGGAGGGTCATGTTTATCCAGTGTTCTGTATGCGGTGGAGTAGTTGGCGTTCAAGAATTGCATAATCAAAACGTACAGAAGATACCCGAGCAGGTTAATCAAACACAAGAACAGGTCAAATCTTCGTTCACAACTCAGCCCGCCGGTCCGTCTGATATAACCACAGTTCTGAAGCATCTCTACGGCTGAAATTATTTCGAAATATCGTTGTCAGGATTCATGCCGCTTCTTTCAAATCAAATATTGGAGTTGATATGAAAAATGAAATTAAGGTTGAAGAACTTAAAAAACTTATGCCGTCAACAAGTGCAATTTATTTTCCGATTATTGGACTGCAAATCTTTATGGCCGCATTTTTGTTCTCAAGTGAGAATATCATTTATACATTTCTGTTGCTGATAGGGGCGGTGGCGCTTACAGAGGGTTTTGAAAAATCGCGATTGCATAACAAACTCAAACAAATCATAGAATAAGAAACTGGATATGCTTCACTGAGTCGTCTGGACGATGCTGAGAGGAATCGTATTTGTCTGTTCGGTCTTGTTGATTTTCCAGCATCGGGTTTCTTCAGAATATAATTTACTCGAATCGGTATTGATGCTGAAAAATATCTCGGATTCAAACAGAAAGACTGCACACCGCTCTGCACTTAGAACGGGAGAATGTTTTTCAGAGTTTTATTGATTTACATGTCAAAAGGGACAAAAGATCTAAAATAATGGAGGATCATCATGGCTGTCGCTCGTACCATCAGAAATGAAACAAAAGCCATTTCGCTGAAATTCGAAGATTTGAATAAAGGGGAATATCTTTTATATAAATTGAAAGTGTGTGGAGCTCAAGGAATATTTTCAATTGTAGATGAAAAAAGCAGAACCCTCATAAAGAGCACTGAATTTCCTAATCCGCAACAGGATTACTTGCGTAAATGGCCGAATACACAGGAAGATATTCCATCTGAAAAAGATATTATTTACACGCTTGTTGTATCCTTCAATAAGGCAACGAAATATACGTATATCGTTGAGCATTTTAAGGTGGATGGATCTATACCAGTTACAATTAAAAATATTGACTTTGAGAGCATGAACTCCACAGATTCGGATTACAATACATTGAGAATACTTTTTACTTGAAAATATTTACTACAAGAAATCATCGGTCACCTGAACCTGGCATAATATATCTAATTATAGATATTGAAACGAGTTCAGCCTGACAGGCACACGGAGTTGAAAAATATTACATTGTCAGTTGATAGCCAATATATCCAGTAATGACAGTTTCGCCAGATAGATTATGTCCTAAAGAAAATAAAATGTGATGTCGGTCGGTGAGATTAATAAATCCGCCAAAATTGAATCCCGCTGTTGATTCGGAACCTTGCGTTTCAGCAGTTTGATAATAGATCTCACTTCCTATTGAAATGATTTCAGAAAAATCGAACTGTAATTCCCACCCCGTAAACATCCAGTTCTTTCGATTCGGTCCAGGATTATACCAGACTCCGCCACCCCCGTAGGTAGTGAGTTTTCCCCAGCTTTTTTGTATCCACAACGGTATGTATGTCTGGATTTTACCGTTTCCTAATTGTTCGTGCTCGTTACCTGTTGGAATTTCAATTAAGGGGAAAGTTCCTATTTGTGGGACCGTAGCTGTTTCTTCAACAAATCGGTACTTCACGCCTATTTCTGTATCGGAATAACCGTAATGCGTTCCCTCACTTGTACGGACATATCCAAGCGGAGCAACGAGATGTACTTGAACATTGGAGATCATACCATAATTTATTTCAATATGTGGACAAGTAACGTCGCTCTCATTTCTCATATATTGTTGGGATGACGCTATGTAAAATTCCCAGTGAAGATAATCGACAGGCTGGGGGTCGTCGGTTTTAAAAGGGGGGCCTGCAGAAGTTGTGGCAGACAATAGCAAGAAAAGAATACAGATACGGGGTATAACCTGCCTGTATATTCGGGTGAACATTATTTTCATATAACTTTAAACAAATAATTGCCTCCAGAACGTTCCTTAATGCAACTTATCAGACAAAATAATGGTTATAATGAAAAGAAATGTTAGGATTTCATATAAGGAGGAAGTATGAAAAAAGGATTTATTCTCTTCACCTTCGTTATATTCTTTGTGAGCACACAATTCCTAACCGCTCAGATGAATCATACGAAGCACGAGAAATCAACAATCAAGCGGGCAATTGCAGTGATCACTTCCACAAAAGGGAATTCAGTACACGGTGTTGTGACATTTGAAGAGGTCGACAAGGGAGTTCACGTTGTCGCACATCTAGCAGGTTTGGCACCGGGAAAGCATGGATTTCATATCCACGAATTCGGTGATATCAATTCCGAAGATGGGAGTTCAGCAGGCGGGCATTTTAATCCGATGGGAATGCCTCATAGCATGCCGATGAATGATAAACGCCACGCAGGTGATATGGGTAACATCGAAGCAGATGAACATAGCAATGCACAACTCGATTATATTGACCAGATTATGAAACTGAATGGTGAATATTCGATCATAGGACATGCAGTTATTATTCACGAAAAAGCTGATGACTTCAAAACACAGCCGACTGGAAACGCTGGTTCAAGAATCGGGTACGGAGTTATTGGTATTGCAAAATAAAACGGTTAATTTCTTTGGACCAAATTAGGGTATGTAGGTCGTGTGATTTATTTTTGTAGGTACCACAGTACCGCAATCTTATATTTGCCAACCAAGAATTGACCTCTCTCTAGCCCTGGCGTTTGGTGGAACGTCAGGGCTATTATTATTTAAGAATTATTGTTACCATTGAAATAATCCTTAAAATACATTTCTCAAAAGAATCTCTTTATGTGCGGCCGATATGTTCTCATTAACGGTAAAATGATTTTTCTGCTTATGGGGAAAAACCGTTTGGGAAGCAGGAAAGATGCGCTTGACGATCTGCCTCGATTCAACGCCGCACCGATGCAAAGCATGCCGGTGATTGCCGTACGCGAAGGGGAACTTGTTCTCCAGAAAATGCAGTGGTGGCTCATTCCTCATTGGTCGAAAGACGGCAGCATAAAAACAACCACCTTCAATGCAAAGGCGGAAACGCTCGATCAGAGCAAAATATTTGCTCCATACTTCAAATCAAGTAGATGTCTTATCCCTGCAGATGCTTTTTATGAGTGGAAGAAAATAACAATACAAAAAGAGGTGGGAGGGGAGATAATTGATGTACAGGAAAAACAACCGATCTGTATTCGGATGAAAGACCATAGCACATTTATGTTTGCTGGGTTGTTCTCTGTTTGGAGGAATGATAAAGGCGAAGAATTTCCCAGCTTCACGATTATTACCACAACCCCTAATATGCTGATGGCTGAAATCCATCACCGTATGCCCGTTATTTTAAAAGAAAAGCATTTTGACGAATGGCTCGATCGCGAGAATAAAAAAATAGACGATTTAAAAAATCTTCTTATTTCATATCCTGCAGCGCAAATGGAAGCTTATGCTGTGTCGAAATACGTTAGTAACTCCCACAATGAAGGACCGGAATGCATGAAAAAAGCGATACCAAAGGATGTTTCTCCAATCAGTCTCAACAAATAATCTGGACGCACGCTTTACGTGTGACACTTTCAAGCCTTTGGCTAGATAGAAAGGGGTGCGGATATAAAATGATCCAGTTACTCTCAAGTGCAGTGAACAGTATCTATTTATTTTTCATATGTAAATTATAGTACTTCATATCTTTTTTCAAAAGTATACGTAAACAAAACTGTATGCCTATTCCATCCTCTCAAGACCAATAATAAAAAAAATAAGTCACGGCAAAATTATGATCAATATTCAACAAATCACAAAAAAATACGCGAAAGTTACGGCTTTAGATGCGGTCTCGTTAGAAGTACAGCGGCAGGAGTTTTTCGGATTATTGGGGCCGAACGGGGCAGGTAAGACCACACTCATGAATTTACTTGTCGGGTACATGAATCCGGACAGCGGCACAATTACAATCGACGGCGGTAATGTAACACAGAATACATTGGAGATCCGGAAGAAAATCGGGTTTGTCCCTCAAACCCTCTCACTCTACGATGAAATGTCTGCACAGGATAATTTAGAAATGTTCGGGCAGATGTTCGATATCTCACGGAATCTTTTAAAGAAGCGCATCGAGGAGCAACTCACTGCTGTCCAATTGTACGAAAGACGCAAAGATAAAGTCAAAACTTTCTCAGGCGGCATGAAACGGCGGCTGAATATGATCGCAAGTTTGTTGCACGATCCGTTAGTACTCCTGTGCGATGAACCGACTGTCGGTGTCGATCCTCAATCGCGCAACGCGATCTTCGATTTTCTTACTTCCCTTAACAAACAGGGGAAAACGATCATATACACAACGCATTATATGGAAGAAGCAGAACGGCTTTGCAGTCGTATCGGCATTATCGATCATGGGAAAATCATCGCTTTAGGAACAATTGACGAACTGTTAGAACGACTCGCTTATGAAGAAACGATTGCAATTATCAAGAATCCGGCAACCGCAAAAAACAAGGCCGTGTTTGAAAAATTCGGAACATTGCTTGAAGAAGACGATCGTTTCGAGTTGAAACCAGCGGAGGGATTTTTATTGTCGGAATTTTTTGCCGGTATAGAAAAACATGGAATACAATATTCTTGGGTCGAATTGCGCCGCCCGTCGCTTGAGATATTGTTTCTCCAATTAACAGGAAGGAGGTTGCGGGATTGAAACAGATTTATAAATTATTCAAAAGCTCATACCGGATTTTTTGGAATGATAAAGTCTCCGTCGCATTAACCTTCATTGTGCCGTTGGTGCTGATGAGCATTTTTGGGGCAGTCTTTGGCGGATCGGATTCGGGTCCTCAAGGAATACGGCTTGCAGTTTTGAATCAAAGCACGTCATTTGTTGCTCGCAGTATCGAATCTTCACTTGATACTATAAAAGCATTCCGGATCATCAAGTCGTTCAAAACTGATTCTGGAAAGACAATTGGTTTCGATACACTTTCGATTCAGGAATATGTTCGGAGTGGACAAGCAGCAGCTGCGCTGGTTCTTCCTCCGGATACATATGCAGATACATCGGTTGGACTCTATGTCAAATTCTATTACGATCCTAAGAATGACATGGAAATGCAGACAGTGCGGGGATTAATCCAGCAGGTTGTGTTCAGTCAGTTTCCTTCGGTCATGGCGCAAAGCGCTTTACGGCAGGCTGAGCGTTATTTAGGAATCGAATCTGGCAGTGCATTCAATCGCAGAATGGCTACTCTTGTTCATACATATTTCAAGATTGATACAAATATTATTTTACGTCCTAAACTTTCCGATTTTAATATTGGAGGTCATAATACTGCCGGTACCAGTCAAAATTTCCTTAATAATGTTGTTCATATCGACAACCAGCAGCTTATTGGTAAAGAGGTGAAGAATCCCTGGGCAACGCGGAGTGTCGGAGGATGGGGCATGATGTTTCTTATGTTTACGTTGACAGCGACATCGTCATCGTTGTTTGATGAACGGAGATCCGGTGTGCTGATGAGACTGTTAACCTCTCCGGTTTCGCGTACGCACATTCTCTGGAACAAATATATTTTCAATATGTCGCTCGGAATTATTCAATTACTGTTTATGTTCATTTTCGGCTGGGTCATGTTTCAAATAGATATTTTCTCAAACTTTTTTAATCTCTTGCTGATCATTATCGCTGCTTCTGTCGCATGCACAGCACTCGGGATGTTGATAGCAGCATTTTCCCAAACGCGTCAGCAGGCAAACGGATTAGGAACGTTATTGATACTGAGTATGAGTGCAATCGGCGGGGCATGGTTCCCAACTTCTTTTATGCCCTCGACTATTCAATTCTTCAGCAAACTGACGGTTGTGTACTGGTCAATAGATGGTTTTATGGAAGTTTTATGGAGAGGTGTTGGGTTTATTTCCATCGTGCCGCATCTTGTAATATTATTAGGTATCGGCGCATTTTTTAATATCATCAGCGTTCGTCAATTCAGAAAAGGACATATATTCGATTAACATCAATCGTAAAATATTCCTGTTTTACAAAGTTGTCGTGACGTAGAGGATGCTGAAGAGCGACAGTTCTGTTGAAAGTTCAAATATGAGCAAAACTTAATCCCGGATATTTACTTCTTGATTCAAAAGTATTATAGATAAGGACACAAAGATTCAATCCAAAAAATAATGATGCCTGCAGAGAAAGGAGCATTACTCATGCAATTATCAGATATTCAAAAGTTAGGCGGTGTTTCGCTTATACTTGGTTCGGTTCTTTTGTTTGTATATTCAGTTTTATTTCCATTCCTGCTGCCTATGAAGGAGATGAATGCTGATTTTACGTTGCTCGTATTAAATCCAAACTGGATTAGCCTTGGCGTATGTGTATTTGCCGGTGTTATACTGATGATCTTTGGTTTTAGTGCAGTATATTCAAAATTATATGCGGAGTCAGGTTTGTTCGGGTTGCTTGGATTTATCTTTGTTGAGCTTGCATATATCTTACAGGCAAGCAAAGTTACCTGGGAAATCTTTCTTTGGCCTGTTATTGCATCGCATAGGGAATCACAATTTCTTTTACGGGACTTCATTATTAAAAATAGTGCACTCGTTACAACATTCAGAGTGCTTGCCGGCATAACGATATTTCTAGGTATCATTCTTTTCTGTATAGCTCTCATACGTTCAATGCGTTTTCCGAAGATCGGTGGAATTCTGATTTTCGTTGGAGCTTTTATGTATGGACTTGGTCCGCTTCTTTCAGTGTATGTGGCAATGGCAGGTATTTTTATTCTTTCAATAGGGTGTACGATAATCGGTCTGACCTTGATAAAGAATCCTACTGGATAATGAGATGCGAAAATTCAGAGTCGAAGGATTCCAAATTCTGAAAGAAGTGAAAAAATAATAGACGGCGATCCTTGATGGTTGGAATTAAAATTGCAGGGGATCTTTACTGAAATCGAACAACAGTTGCGGTGATGGCAGAGCTATGAGGGACTGCATCTATGCATGAGGTAAAAGACTGTAGGGGAAGAAAAATCTCAATCCTATTGTGATACCGAAGTACTCATACAGGGTTGTGCGTTTTTCCGCATTGCTTTCAGCCTGGAATAATCGTAGTATTCACTTTTCAATCGAGCCGCTTTAGAGCCATGTAGTACTATTAATTGAGCAGCAGATGACTTGGAAATTCATCGAAATGTTTCTCCCTCCTCGCGGCCTCAATGAGGATCAAAACCGCATCAGACAGATTGTCCATACGATTTGTCTTAGTATAACATTCCTTCTCTTTATTCCCATGTACACGAGTGTACGAATAAACCATTGGAATACTACCTACACACTCCTTCTCGAAGAACTCCTGCTTTGGATTACTTTATGGCTCAATTATCGTGGGAACTTGAAATGGGCGAGTCGCCTGATGGTAGTGTCCGTATTTATTTTGGAGACATTGCTCGTCATATTTGCCGGCGAAGGCTCGCGTGATATAAGCATTCTTATTTATCCTGCATCCATCGTTATAGCAGGATTGCTATTAAGCAAGCGTTCGTTCTTCATATTAACAATCGTCATTATTTTCTCGTTCGCGCTTATAATGGTTGCAGAAATAAAAGGCTTTATCGTACCACAGCAAAGTTTAAACGTCAACACACGTGATATAGTGGATATGATAATCATTCTTGTCGTAACAGCGGTTATCGTATCATTCCTTACAGAAAATTTACGGCAGAGTGTTGCTAGGAATCGGGCATTGCTTTCCGCGCTGCCCGATTTGGTGTTTCGTTTGAACCGCGAAGGTACATTTTTAGATTATTCTACGCCGCGGAATCTAGATTTATTTTTACCGCCTCAAGAATTATTAGGGAAGCATGTTAAAGCAATATTCCCAGAATCCATTGCTTTAAAAACGATGGCAGCTGTGCAGGCAGCGCTGGAGCAAAAATCTGTGCAACAATTTGAATACGAACTTTCGATCGACGGCAGAAGAGAATACTGGGAAGCTCGTGTTGTTGCCCTTTATGACGATGAAGTCGTTGTCGTTGTTCGAAATATTACCGACAAAAAACTAGCAGAAGAACAACAACGGATGTCTGAAGAAAAATTTGCGCATATCTTCATGACAAACCCGGATTCTCTTACATTAACGCGTTTGAAAGATGGTGTGTATATCGATGCGAATGACGGTTTTACACGCCTCTATGGATTTAGAAGAGAAGAAGTGATAGGACACAATGAACAGGAAATCCATATCTGGAAGGATCGGGAAGACCGGAAACAAATTATAGAGCTTCTTCGAGATCAGAGCAGGGTGGAAAACAAAGAAGCAGATTTCGTCAACAAAGATGGAACATACTTTACAGGATTACTTTCTGCAAGTACCATCCAGGTATCAGGGGAAACCTGTATTATTTTCGATGTACGCGATGTCACAGAACAAAAGAAAATGCAAACCCAACTAGTGCAATCACAAAAAATTCAAAGCATCGGGACGTTGGCCGGAGGTGTAGCGCACGACTTCAATAATATTCTCGGCATTATTTTCGGGTATGCCGGGCTCCTCGAGAGAAATCGACTTGATGCCGTGTCGCATAAAGAAGGGCTGCAAGCTATTGTGAAAGCAGCTGAACGTGGTGCTGCGCTTGTGGGTCAAATTCTTACATTTGCTCGCAAAGCGGAAGTAACTTTTATTCCTCTCAACGTTTCCGATCTTATGCGAGATCTGCTTTCCATGCTCAAAGAAACTTTCCCGAAGACAATAACATTCACAGAAAAATACGCGGATGATCTCCCAGATATTATGGGCGACAAAACGCAAATTCACCAGGCATTATTGAACTTGTTTGTCAATGCGCGAGATGCGATGCCTCATGGAGGTCATATTACAATCGTAGGTACTACCTGTCTGCAGGACAAGCTGCGCGAACGCTTTGCCACGGCGTATCATCCACTGTATGTCTGCATGCATATTACTGATACCGGCTCCGGTATGGATGAAACAACGCGCCAGCGTATTTTCGATCCATTTTTTACAACAAAAGAATATGGTAAAGGGACAGGACTTGGACTTTCCGTCGTTTATGGAATTGTTCAATCTCATCAGGGATTTATCGATGTGGAAAGTGTTGTTGGAAAAGGAACTACATTCTCGCTGTTTTTCCCCGCCACGAATATCATCGGTTGGAACAAGAAGGAAGAACAGTCACCGGTAGAACTGCCGCATGGTACAGAAACCATTCTGATTGTAGAAGATGAAGAATTGTTGCTGGCCATGGTACGTATGCGATTGGTATCTTATGGGTATTGTGTCATTGAAGCATCCGATGGGGAAAGGGCAATGGAAGTTTTTACTCGGCACCATAAAGAAATTGCATTGGTGTTGAGCGATCTGGGGTTACCGAAAATGAACGGGATCGATGTCATCAAAAAAATGAAGGAAATTGATGCAAATGTTCAAGTCATTGTCGCAAGTGGATACTTTGAACCTCAACTGAAATCGGAATTGGAGCAACTAGGGGTAAAAGGCTTTATTATGAAACCGTATAAAATCGATCAACTATTGCTGATAATCAGGGAAGTTTTGGAAAAGAGAAAAAGTTAACTTCATTTTTCCAATATGATATATGCAGAGGTTTGAACAGTACCTGTAGATTTTATACTGCATCAAAAATTCTTACATCATTTTAATCTACGAAATAATCTGAACGGAATCGTTACCATCACTATTGAATATCTTGAAGGTAACAGATATGACTTACGGTAACAACATCGCCGCCGCAACTACTGATGTCCATAAACCATTCTTATCACCCTCTGCAGATTGTGTCACGTTGAATGTGCGGACAATCTTACCGGACATCTTGAATATTTTTTCCCGTTCATCCCATTCTGTATTCGGGTCAAACTGCACTCCAAGTGTTGTGGCAAGCATCGAAGCCGCAAGGTCTTCTGCGTACTCACCGGCGCGCTCATCGGTTTCACCAAACGGGTGGTGCTCTGAAAGATACCCGTAGACTGTGTCGTCGGCGGGTTGTGCAACTCCAATCGATGCAGCGATAAGACGGTTGGGTTCGTTTGTAGCATTGCGTGCCATCACACAGAATGAAATTTGGCCTGCGCTGAGTTGCTTGACGCCTTCATCTTTCGGTATACGTTTGCAGCCCGGTGGATAGATGCTGGAAACTGTAACAAGATTGCAGATTTCGATTCCTGCATCGCGCAAGGCAAGTTCAAAAGATTGCAGATAGTCTTTGTGACGTCCGACGCCTTTCGTGAAAAATATTTTTGCGGGAGTGAACAATTTATTTTCTCCGACTCATGGTGAATAATTATCGTTTAACTTTTAGAAAACGCCGCTTCCCGACTTTAAGGATGAACGCATTCTTATCCGGTAAGAGCATGTTGGGATCGACTACTCGCTCATCGTCGATACTGACTCCTCCTTGATCGATAAGCCGCCGCGCTTCACTTTTAGAGGCGGCAAGTTTTGCATCTGTTAATAGTGCGGTAATGCTCATAGACCCGCTCCGCTTAAACTCTTCAATATTGTCCGGAACGCTTTTCTGTATAAATATTTTATCGAATTCTGCTTCAGCATCATCTGCTAATGCTTGGGAATGATACATGCGCACGAGCGTTCGCGCAAGTTGCCGCTTCATGTCCCGCGGATTGGTATGAACACCTTCTAACGAAGAATGAATTTCGGTTAATTCCTTTTTCGGGATATCAGTCACAAGCTCAAAGTACTGGTAGATCAATTTGTCGGGAATGCTCAGGGTTTTGCCAAATATTTCCTTTGGTGAATCGCTCACGCCAATATAATTATCCAGGGATTTGCTCATCTTCTCGACACCGTCTGTACCAACAAGAATCGGCATTGTCAGAATTACTTGCGGCTCCTGATCGTATTCCCGCTGAATATCTCTTCCGACTAAAAGATTGAATTTCTGATCCGTTCCGCCAAGCTCAAGATCGGCATGGATAGCGACTGAGTCCATTGCTTGTGCAAGAGGGTAGAGGAATTCATGGACGCTGATCGGTTCGCCTGCCTTGTAGCGAATTGTAAAATCATCGCGCTCCAGCATGCGTGCTACGGTGTACTTACTGGCGAGACGAATCACATCTGCAAAGGTCATCTTATTCAGCCAATCGGAATTGTATTGCATGGATACTCTTTGTGTAGAGAGTATTTTTTCCGCTTGTTCGAAATACGTTTGACCGTTCCGGTGTGTTTCCTCAAGTGTCAGAGATGGGCGTGTCTTGCTTTTCCCTGAAGGATCGCCAATCATTCCAGTAAAATCGCCTATGATGAGAATCGCAATATGGCCAAGGTCTTGAAACTGCCGAAGTTTTCGGAGCACAACAGAATGACCTAAATGTAAATCAGGTCGGCTTGGGTCGCAGCCAAGTTTAATGTTGAGTGGTGTATTTGTTTTGATGGAGCGC
>Ga0182021_10001491_pt1 | contig 26880 bp, 23 predicted proteins | sample 612E3MmetaG_FD_120493 | JGI IMG/M metagenome (GOLD analysis project Ga0182021, IMG submission 120493) | Permafrost microbial communities from Stordalen Mire, Sweden - 612E3M metaG (Illumina Assembly) | ecosystem: Environmental > Terrestrial > Soil > Wetlands > Permafrost | place: Sweden...
AAACGGGATGGCGATGCCGATGACGACCAGGCAGCCGAGCGTTTCGGCCAGGAGGCTGTAGTAACGCATGGCGTACCGGGTCACCTTCGGATTTCCCTCCACGGTCAGGTAGACGATGAGGCGCTTCAGCTCGCGCAGGGAAAGGTCGAGCGGATTGCGGTCGATCAGCAGCATGAGCTTCGGATCCTCATGAAAATCGGGGAAGGTCCGCCGGCCAAAGGCGGTGGGGCGCACCATCTCCCCGGTTTCGACGTCAAACTTCACCTCGCTCCCGTGAAAAAAGGTCCAGGCGCGGGTGGCCGGATCGTACTCCGCCTCCTTCGCCAGATAACGAGTGCTCTCGCGGCGCTGCGCATCCAGCACCGACACCGTTACCCCGTGGGCGCGTTCGGCAAAACGGTTGTAGCGATTGATGTACCAGAGGCGGCCATCGGTCCGGTTGTCAAACGCGATGCTCGTGACCAGGCCGGCGCGCTCCACGCCGTCCGTGCGTGCCTCGTGCCGGAACACCAGGCTGTCCTTGATGCGGCGCGACTCTTCCACCGACCAGGGCACGACGACCGAATTGCACAGGAACATGAGCCCGCAGCACAGTGCGCCGATCAACCAGATGCCGCGCGTCAGGCGGAAGATGCTGAGGCCGGCGGCGCGCATCGCGGTGAACTCGTTATTCCGGTGCAGCTGGCCCAGGCTGTAGAGCAGCGAGATCAACACGGCGAGCGGGAGCACCACCGTGAGGAAACTGGGCATGCGCACCGCGTAGTAGACGCCGATGTCGATCACTTTCGCGCCGGCGTCGAGCAGGTCACGAAAATCATCGTACATTTCCTGCATGAGCAGCAGGCCGATCGTGGCCGCAAGGACGAGGCCCAGGATCTTCAGCCATTCGCTGACGATGTGCCGGTCGAGAGTGTTCAAGGGAGATGGTGCCGTTCGCGCGGGCGGCGCCGGACTTGGCCGGCGGCTTCATCAAAGGGTTTCCGCGCCCCGAGGCAAAACTTCAGTTCATGTCCCGGTCATTTCACCGCGACGTAAATCACGCTGGCCTGCGGCCGGCCTTCAATGCTCACGGCCACGCGGATGGTGGCGTCCGCGGGCTGCTGCGTATCCACCGGGTTGACCACCAACCGGTAGCGGCCGGCCGGCCCGGGCGTGAGTTGCGCCCGAAACCGCGGGTTGTCGCACTCGATTTCCCCGACGGTCGTCGTGGCGGGCTCGGTGACGACAATCTCCGCGCTTTTCGCGTCCGGCTGGTCGCCGACCCGCCAAAACAGGAAACGCGGGATGATGGTCACCACCTCCGGAATATCCACGCTCAGGGTCAGTTCCGCGAATTTGCCGGCGGGATCGTCCGTGGTCACGGCCAGGCTGCGCCTCACGCGGCCAATATAGCCGGCCAAGCTCAGTTCGACCCGGATCGCGCCGGATTCGCCGGGCGCGCAGACCGCCTTCTCCGGCCCGGCCGACACGCAGCTGCAACTGGGATCGACCGAGAGGATCCGCACCGGCTGGTCACCCGTATTGTGGTATGGAAAGGTGAGAGTCATTGATTCCTGCCCCGGCCGCGCCTTGAGCTGCAAATCGGTCGTCTCCCACTGCAAAGAGGCCAGGCAGGCGGGTCCACCCGCCAGCAGCGCCAGAATGACCGCCGGGATTCTCATCGCGCTGCAATCTGGATCATCTTCATCCCAAAGCCAGCCGAATTCGCGCAAGATTCGGGGCCGGCGGCCCGGGCCGCGCGGCTTCTCTTGATTTTTCCAGCGTCTCTCGGTTATCTTGCGCCTCTTCTTATCTCGACTTATGTCCACTCCGCAAAAATTCGAGTTCCAAACCGAGATCCGGCAGCTGCTCGATATCGTCATCCACTCGCTCTACACTGAAAAGGAGATCTTCGTGCGCGAGCTGGTCTCCAACGCCGCCGACGCGCTCGAAAAACTACGCCACCTCCAGGTGTTTGAAAAAGAGGTCTTCGACGACCGCCTGCCGATGGAGATCAACCTGACGACGGACGACAAGGCCCGGACCTTCACGATCCAGGATTTCGGCGTCGGCATGACGCGCGCCGAGCTGATCGAGAACCTTGGCACCATCGCGCATTCCGGCTCGAAGGAGTTTCTCAAGGCCCTCGGCGAAAGCGGCGCCAAGGGCGCCAGCCTCATCGGGCAGTTCGGCGTTGGTTTCTACAGCGCCTTCATGGTCGCGAAGCGCGTGCGGGTCTACGCCCATTCGTGGCGGTCCGCCGAGCCCGGTCACCTCTGGGAATCGGATGGCACCGGCGAGTACACCATCGAGGAGGCCGACGGCCAGCGGCGCGGCTGCAAGATTGTGGTCGAACTCAAGGACGAATGCTCTGAGTTCAGCCTCGCCTCGGTGATCGAAGCCAGCCTCAAGCGCTACTCCTCGTTCGTGCCGTTCCCGGTCAACCTGAACGGCAAGCGCGTCAACACGATCCAGGCCATCTGGCTGCGCAACAAAAACGAGATCAAGGACGAGGAGTATCTCGAGTTCTACAAGTTCCAGGCCAACGCGTTTGACACGCCCCGCCTGCGCCTCCACTTCAGCGCCGACGCCCCGCTGGCCATCAACGCGCTACTGTTTGTGCCGGAGGAGAACCCCGAACGCTTCGGCCTGGTGCGCACCGAGCCCGCCGTCGCCCTGTATTGCCGCAAGATCCTGATTGATCCCCATCCGAAGGACCTGCTGCCCGAATGGCTGCGCTTTCTCAAGGGGGTCGTCGACAGCGAGGACCTGCCGCTGAACATTTCGCGGGAAATGACGCAGGACCGGAGCCTGATCGCCAAGCTCAGCCGCGTGCTCACCCGCCGCTTTATCAAATGCCTGGAAGAGGAGGCGAAGGACCGCGCCGACAGCTACAAGGATTTCTACAGCCGCTTCGGGGTCTACCTGAAGGAAGGCGCCGCCCTCGACGCGACGTACAAGGACGAGCTGATGAAGCTGCTGCGCTACGAGTCGTCGCTGACCAAGCCGGGGGAAACCACCAGTTTCACCGACTACATCTCGCGGATGAAGGACGGGCAGAAGGAGGTCTATTACCTGGTTGGCCCGAACCGTGCGGCCATCGAGGCCGGGCCCTATCTCGAGGGTTTCCGCGCCCGCAATCTCGAAGTGCTCTTCTGCTACGAGAACGTCGACGAGTACGTGATGACGAACGTGCACGAGTTCGACGGCAAGCGCCTGCTCGCCGCCGACCACGCCGATGTGAAGCTGGACGACCTGCCGAAGCCGCCCGCCGAGGGCGCCCTCACCGAGGAACAGACCAAGACACTGGTCGCCTGGGTCAAGGAGACGCTCGGCGACCGGGTGGCCGAGGTGAAGACCAGCGACCGGCTGGTCGACTCCCCCGCCCTCGCGCTCAACGCCGACAAGTTCATGTCGCCGCACATGCGCCGCCTGATGAAGGCCATGAAGACCGAGGGCGCCGGCGACACCCCGCCCCGCGTGGAACTGCAGCTCAATCCGCGCCACGCCGTCATCAAGCATCTCGACGCCGCCCGGACGGCAAAGCCGGATGTGGCGAAACTCATGGCCGAGCAGATCCTCGACAACGCCCTCATCGCGGCCGGCCTCCTGGACGATCCGCAGAAGATGGTCGCCCGGATCTACAAGCTGATGGAAACCATCAGCTGAGCCCTGGATTTCCCGCGAGCAGCACCGCGCCCTGCGGGATGACTGCCTGGAGTGTAGGAAGCGCGCTTGCGCGCGATTTCGCCCTCCTAACGCGCGCAAGCGCGCTTCCTACAACTGTCGTTGCCAAGGCCATCAGGCTTTGGACCAAAGAAATCCAAACTCCCACGAGGAGGGCTATAGGGAATCAATTGACTTGGACGCCGCCACCCGGATCAAGCGTCAGGACGGACATTCGCGAGAGCGCGAGTGTCTGAAGATGTTACCTATCCGTAACGATTCACTTCTTTCTCGTTTTGCAGTGTGCGAAGGATACGATTAACCTCTTTCCTGCCGCCCGGCCCTCTCCATTCATGCCCAAGCGTTCCTCCAGACCCAAGAAGATCGCCCCGATTCCCCCTCTGGTGGTGGAGAATCCTCCCTTGCCACCGCCGGAGCCGACTTCGCAGTCCGCGCGCATGGCCTATTTCAACCGCGAGTTGTCGTGGCTTGCCTTCGACCGCCGGGTGCTTGAACAGGCGCAAAACGAGGGCAATCCCCTGCTCGAACGGGTGAAGTTTCTCGCGATTTTCAGCTCGAACCTCGACGAGTTCTTCGAGATTCGCGTGGCCGGCCTGATCGAGCAGGTCGACAGCAATGTCACCGAGCCAAGCATCGACGGCCTGGGTCCGCGCGAGCAGCTTCGCCGCATCCACTCCGTCGTGGCCTCACTCCTTGATGACCAGCATCGCTGCTGGCACGGCCAGCTGATGCCGGCGCTGGCGGCGGCGGACATCCATTTCAAGACCGCCGACCAGCTCAGCCAGTCCGAGCTCAACTGGGTGAAGACCTATTTCCGCGAGCAGGTTTACCCCGTGCTCACGCCGCTCGCCGTCGACCAGTCGCATCCTTTCCCCCAGCTCGGCAACAAGACCCTGAACGTCGTGGTCTCGCTCGATAACCCGGACATTCCCGACTTGGTGGGCTTCATGGCCATCCTGCCGGTGCCGCGCATCCTGCCGCGGCTGGTCGGCATTGAGCCCTCCCGGCACGGGCCGCAGCGTTACATCTTCCTAAGCGAGATCATCAAGCTCTGCGCCAGCGAGCTTTTCCCGGGCTATCGCATCCATGGAGCCCATGCCTTCCGCGTCACCCGCAACAGCGACCTCTACATCGACGAGGAGGAGGCCGAAAACCTGCTCAAGAAGATCGAGGAGGAACTGCGGAATCTTCGGCGGGGTGCCGCCGTGCGCCTTGAAATCGAGGAAGGCGTGGACGACCGGACGTTTGCGGCGCTGTGCGATCACCTCGGCCTTTCCCACGAATACGTTTTCCGTCTGCCCGGCCCGCTCAATCTCATGCGGCTGATGAGTCTTTACGATCTCATCGACCGCCCCGACCTGAAATTCCCGGCCTTCACGCCCGCGCTGCCGCCCGTCCTGCAGGCGCCCGAGCGGATTTTCGACGTCATCCGGGAGCAGGACCTCCTGCTGCATCATCCGTACGATTCGTTCACCCCCGTCATCGATTTCGTCGAGCAGGCGGCGCGCGACCCGCAGGTGTTCGCCCTCAAGCAAACGCTCTACCGGACCAGCGGCGACTCGCCGATCGTGCGCGCCCTGATCGAGGCCTCCCAGAATGGCAAGCAGGTCACGGCGCTCGTTGAGCTCAAGGCCCGCTTCGACGAGGCCAACAACATCCAGTGGGCCCGGCAGCTCGAAGAGGCCGGCGTTCACGTGGTCTACGGGGTGGTGGGGCTCAAGATCCACTGCAAGTGCAGCCTCGTGGTGCGCCGCGAGGCGAAGGGCCTGCGGCATTACGTCCACCTCGGCACCGGCAACTACAATCCCCGGACCGCGCGAAGCTACACCGACCTCAGCTTCTTCACCTGCCGCGACCATATCACCGGCGAGGTCGCCAGCCTGTTCAACTCGCTGACCGGCTTCAGCCGCTCCCCCAGTTTCCAGCACCTGCTGGTCGCGCCCTACAACCTGCACACCCGCATCCAGGAGCTCATCGGGCGCGAGGCGGAGCATGCCCGCGCCGGCCAGCCGGCCCGGATTCTCGCCAAGATGAACAACCTGGTCGATGGCTCCACGATCGAGAACCTCTACGCCGCCTCCCGGGCCGGCGTGCGTATCGACCTGATCGTGCGCGGCACCTGCTGCCTTGTGCCCGGCATCCATGGCCTCAGCGAAAACATCCGGGTGCGCGGCACCGTCGGCCGCTATCTCGAGCACGCGCGCGCCTTCTATTTCGAGAACCACGGCGGCGACTCGCTGGTCCTGGCCGGCAGCGCCGACTGGATGTCCCGCAATTTCTTCCGGCGCGCCGAGGTGCTCTTTCCGATCGAGGCGCCGGAGCTCCGCCGCCGCGTGCTGGACGACCTTTTCCCCAGGGAGTTTCAGGACAACGAGAACGCCCGCGAACTTCACGCCAACGGCGCCTACCTGCCCGTGGCCCGCCGCGACGGCGAGCCCTCGTTCTCGGCCCAGGATTATTTCATGGCCGCCGCGGCCAACCGCGCGCCCCTGCCGGATTGAGGTGCCGGGCAGGCGGCCGGCGCCCGTGGCCTTGACGCCGCGCGGCGGGCGTGCGACAAGGCGGAGGATCGATGGGTTGGCAATGCCGTCCGGGAACACCGCGGGCGGAACGAACGACCACCAATGAAGCAACGAAGGGAGGAATGAACGATGCAACTGACGACGGTCAGAATCGACAAGCCGGAGGCCATCAATTTCATCCTCGGACAAACCCACTTCATCAAGACGGTCGAGGACGCCCATGAAGCGCTGGTGAACGCGGTGCCGGGCATCAAGTTCGGGCTGGCGTTCTGCGAGGCCTCGGGCAAGTGCCTCGTGCGCTGGACGGGGACGGACGCGGCCATGATCGAGCTGGCCCAGAAAAATGCACTGGCCATTGGCGCCGGCCACGCATTTCTCGTGTTCCTCGGCGAGGGGTTTTTCCCCGTCAACGTGCTGAACGCGCTGAAAACGGTGCCGGAAGTCTGCCGCATCTTTTGCGCCACGGCCAATCCGACGGAAGTGATCGTGGCCGTGACGGACCAAGGTCGTGGCATCGTCGGGGTGGTCGACGGCTTCCCGCCCAAGGGCGTGGAAGGCGATCAGGACATCGCATGGCGCAAGCATTTCCTGCGACAGATCGGCTACAAACTGTGAGGATGTTCGGCCAGAAGCAGGCAGTTGCAGCCGCGTTCTGCCGGACCGCGCAGTGCTCGAGGTTGCGGAAGCTGAATCGTCTGACGGTCCGTCGCCTGCATTGTTCGCCAGACTGGCGCCGGTGGCTGCTGCTGGCGATGGCTGCGGCCGGTTGGACGGCCGGCCACGCGCCGGGCGCCGAGCCACTCCCGGCAAGAAGGGAGGAAACTGTTATGCAAATCACGAGCCCCGCATTCATGGAAGGACAGCCGATTCCAAGGAAATACTCCTGCGATGGCGCCGACGTGTCGCCGTTGCTGCGATGGAGCGAGGCGCCGGCGGGCACGAAGAGCTTCGCGCTGGTCTGCGACGATCCGGACGCACCCATGGGCAACTGGGTGCATTGGGTGATCTATGGGCTTCCCGCGACGATGAGGGAGCTGCCCGAGAGGGTGGCGACGATCGAGGTGCTGCCGAACGGCGCGAAACAGGGCCTGAACGGTTTCCGGCGCGTGGGCTACGGCGGACCGTGTCCGCCGCCGGGAGGCCCGCATCGCTATTTCTTCAGACTTTACGCGCTGGACACCGAGCTCCCGCTGAAGCCCCGGGCGACCAAGCGGGACCTGCTGCTCGCGATGTCAGGCCACATTCTGGCCGAAACTCAGCTGATGGGAACCTACGAGCGGGCGAAGTGAGCGGAGCCAATGCGAGGTGAGCTTTGCCTGATTCGCGCACACATCGAGGGCCGCACCCAGAGGATGCGAGGCTGTTTGCCCCATCCGCGTGGCCCCTGTTGCGCCAGGCAGCGGCTGATCTCTGCTGGCTGTTGAGCCGCGACTATACGGCGCCAGCGGCGCTAAAACTGGTTGGCGACCGTTATCAACTGGCGGTCCGGCAGCGCGCCGCGATTGCGCGATGCGCCTGCTCCGATGCGTCCCGGGCGCGGCGGGAGGCCCACGAGGTGGGCGCCGAACGCTTGACGGGACAGGCGCTTTGGCTGGACGGCTACAACGTGCTCACGACCGTTGAGGTCGCCCTGGGCGGCGGCGTGATCTTGAGCGCCTGCGACCGCACTTATCGCGACATCGCCAGCATGCATGGCACCTATCGCAAGGTGGCCGAAACCCGGCCGGCCCTGGAATTGCTCGGTCGGATGACGACCGTCTACGGCGTCGCCACGTGGATTTGGTACCTCGATCGTCCGGTATCGAACAGCGGCCGCTTGAAGAGAATCATGGCGGACTTGGCAGCGGAGCGCGGCTGGTCGTGGCAGGTCGAGCTGGTTCAGAATCCGGATGAAGTCCTGGCCGCAACTGCAGAGATCATTGTGACCGCCGACAGCGTCGTCTTGGACCGGTGCCAACAATGGTTCAACCTGACTCGTGCGGTCATCGATCAGCACGTGCCGCAGGCCAACATCGTTCCAGCGGCCGACTAATCTGCCCGATTGGTCCCGGGGAATTTCGGCCTCGGGTGCCAAACTTCTGCTTGGCGAACACCCGCCGGCCGGCTAGAATTCAAACCGGAGGTGAGCAAATGGTGGATGGCCCGATAGTCTTTGCTGGTTTGATGCCGCACGCGCCGATCCTGGTGCCGGGCGTGGGGCGGGAACGCCTGGCGGAGGTCGCGGCCACGGTGCAGTCCATGGCGACGGTGTCCAGTCACGCCATGGCCGCGCAGGCCGATACCCTCGTGCTCATCTCCCCCCACTCGCCCCGGCAGCCAGGTGCGTTCGGCCTCTGGCAAACCCGGAAGCTGCGCGGCTCGCTGGCAAGGTTCGGATCGCCGGAGAGTCGCGTGGAGCTGCCGCTCGACCGCGCCTTTGCCGAGCGGCTGGAAACAGCCGCCGCCCATCGCGGACTGCGGACGTGGAGTATCACCGGCGAGCCCCTTGATCACGGCGCGATGGTGCCGCTCTGCTATCTTGTGTCGGCGGGTTGGAAGGGACCGACATTGATCCTGGGGCTGAATTACACCGGCGATGGCGGCTGCGACGAACTGGGCGAGGCCATCGCCGCCACGGCGCGGGAACTGAACCGGCGGACGGCCATCATCGCGAGCGGGGACATGAGCCACCGGCTCACTACATCGGCGCCCTGCGGCTACCACCCCGATGCGCACCGGTTCGACGAGACGTTTATCGCGCTGCTGCAAACAGGCGCGTTCCGTGAGATCATCCGGATCGACGCCAGTCTGCAGGAGCTGGCGGCGCAGGACGTCACCGATTCCACCACGGTGGCCCTGGCCGCGACTGGCTACAGGACAGATGGCCATGCCATGCTGAGCTATGAAGGGCCTTTCGGAGTCGGCTACGGCGTGGCGATTCTGTTTGAGCCGGAACATTCCGACCGCCGTGGGTCGACCGTGGAGAAGGCCGGCAGAACCCTCACCCGCTTCACGGAGCTGCCGGCCGTCGCGAGATGCGCGGTCGAAGCCCAGTTCCGCGACGGCTCGAAGATGCCGCGGCCCCGGGCGGCCGGGGATCTGACCGAGCGACACGGCGTTTTTGTGACTCTGCGAACGGACGAGGGCGCGTTGCGCGGGTGCCGGGGTACGATGCAGCCGGTGGAGAGCGACCTGGTGCAGGAGACCTGGCGCAATGCCGTGGCGACCGCGTTCCATGACCACCGTTTCCCGCCGGTGCGGGCGGCAGATCTGCCCCACTTGCGATGCAGCGTGTCCGTGCTCGAAGAGCTGGAGCCGGTGGCCTCGCCGGAAGCGCTGGACCCCGCGATCTACGGCGTTCTGGTGTCGGCCGCCGACGGACGGAAGGGCGGGCTGCTGCCGGCCATCGCGGGAATCGACTCGGTAGAACAGCAACTGGCGGTTGCGCGGCGCAAGGCGGGCATTGCGCCCGACGAGTGGATCGGCATCCAGCGATTCCGGGCTAGATGCTTCCGGGAACCGAACTTCGTGGAGGAAGGAGGTTAGCATCATGGTTGGGAATCCGCGCCCATCCGACCATCCCGCCCGGTGGTGGATCATCCTGCCCGACGGCCGGATGGAGTGCCGGCTGTGCCCACGTTTCTGCAAGCTGCAGGAGGGACAGCACGGCTTCTGTTTTGTCCGGCAACGGGACGGCCCCGAAATGGTGCTGACAACCTACGGGCGGAGCAGCGGCTTCTGCATCGATCCGATCGAGAAGAAACCGCTGAACCATTTTCTGCCGGGCACGAGCGTGCTGTCCTTCGGCACGGCCGGATGCAATCTCGGCTGCCGGTTCTGCCAGAACTGGGACATCAGCAAGGCCCGGCGGTTTGACCGGTTGAGCGAGGCCGCTTCGCCGGACAGTATCGCCGCCACCGCGAAACGTCTCGGCTGCCGGTCGGTGGCGTTCACCTACAACGATCCAGTCGTCTTCGCCGAATATGCGATCGACGTCGCCCAGGCCTGCCGCGAGCAGGGCATCATGACCGTTGCCGTGACGGCCGGCTACATCACCGCCGAGGCGCGGCCCGAGTTTTTCCGGGCCATGGACGCCGCCAACGTGGATTTGAAGGCGTTCACGGAGGATTTCTATCACCGCCTTTGCTTCGCCGAACTCCAGCCCGTGCTCGACACCCTCTGCTACCTGCGCATGGAAACCAACGTCTGGCTCGAGGTCACGACGCTGCTGATTCCCGGCGAGAACGACACCCCAGAGGAGCTCGACCGGGCCTCCGACTGGTTTGCCGCCAACCTGGGGCCGGAGGTGCCGTGGCATTTCACCGCATTCCATCCCGACTTCAAGATGCTCGCAACCCCCCGGACACCGCCCGCCACCCTCGCACGGGCACGGGCGATCGCGCGCGCCAAAGGGCTGAAGCATGTCTACACCGGCAATGTCCGCGACCGGGAAGGCGGGAGCACGTGGTGCCCGTCGTGCGGCGCGCTGCTCATTGGGCGCGACGGGTATGAACTGAACGGGTACCAGTTGGACGGCAGCCGCTGCAAGGCCTGCGGATGCGAAATCGCCGGCCGGTTCGAGTGCTGGCCAGGAAGCGAGGGCGCGCACCGCCAGTCGGTGCGCCTGAGCTGATTCCTATCTCTGTTTACACCGGTGAAATCACGCTTATCATGCTCGCCATCGGCGTCGAGTTGCGCCCCGCGGCACGGGACGTGCGGCGGGCCGCTCCTCGGCGGGGTGTCTGAGTGAGAAGAACCAAACCAACAGGAGCGCCCATGCCAGCAACCAAGCTGAAAGAATTCCTGAACAGCCGGGGCGTCAAATACGTCAGCCTCCAGCATTCCCCGGCGTACACTGCCCCGGAAATCGCGGCGTCGGCCCACGTCTCGGGCCGCGACTTCGCCAAGACAGTCATCGTCAAAATCGGCGGCGCCATGGCCATGGTCGTGCTGCCGGCCAACCGCAAGCTGGTGCTCGCCGACCTCCACGAGTTGCTCGAATCCGACCGAATCAGACTCGCCTCTGAGGAGGAGTTCAAAGGGGCCTTCCCCGATTGCGAAATCGGCGCGATGCCCCCGTTCGGCAATTTGTACGGGATGCCCGTGTATGTGGCGGCGAGCCTGGCCGCGGAGCCGGAAATCGCCTTCAACGCCGGCACGCATACCGACGTCATTAAAATGGCCTATGAGGACTTCGCGCAGCTCGTCAACCCACAGACGATCGAGTTCTGCACCACCTAGCCATTCAACTCAGATCCCTGATCGAGCCGAACTCCGGATCAAACAGCCGCCGGTAGGTGCGGACAATCAGGCCGTCCGTGAGCCCGGCCAGCCAGTCGCAGATCCGCCGGGCTTTGCCGACCGTGGTCGCCTCGGCGGCGATGAGCGCGCCCACGTTAGGCGGCAGGATGTGGATCACCCGCGGCCCGGTCTCGACGTAATTGCGCCAGCATGAGTCCCACAGGCTCGAGAGCACCAGCCGCGCCTTGTGCTCCATCTGCTGGAGCTGCGAGCTCTCGAAGATGATGTCGTTGGCGAGCTTCTTGAAAAAGAGCGCTTCGCGCTCGACCTCGGGGGCCACCACCAGCTCGAAACGGTAGCGGTTGGTTTTGGCCGCCATGAAATTGTCGCGCTCGCGCAGCCGGCACGCCTGAAGGAACCGGCCGATCTTCATCGAAAACACGCTCTCCAGCCGGTCGCCGCGGATGGCGTCAAACAGGGTCTCCAGCAACCGCTGCTGGGGCGCGTCGATGGCCTCGCCCGCCGCCCATCGCTCGATGCGTTCGATGCTCAGGAAGCCGACCTTCACCCCGTCGACGATGTCGTTGAGCGAATAGGCCGCGTCGTCCGCCCAGTCCATGATCTGGCACTCGACGCTCTTGAAGGCGTTGAGCGCGTCGCCGCCGCGCAACCCGGCCGGAATCTCCGCTCCGGCGAAAACGAAATCACGGTAGACCCGCTGGGGATCGTAGAGGAAATGCTGGGCCGGTGGCAGGGAAAACTCGCCGTGAAGCTTCTTGTATTTGAGCACCCCGTCCAGCAGCGCGCGGGTCGGTTGCATCCCGCGGACGCCGCTCTCGTTCTGGTAGATCGTCTCCGCCAGGAGGTGCAGTGTCTGGGCGTTGCCCTCGAAGCCGCCATAGGGCCGCATCAGCTCCTGGAGGGTGCGCTCGCCGGAATGGCCGAACGGCGGATGCCCCAGGTCGTGCGCGAGGCAGGCCGCCTCCACCAGGTCGGAGTCGATATGGAAATTATCGCGCATCGGCCGGCCGCGGCTGAGCAGGTACTGGCAAATCGAGCGGCCGATCTGCGCCACCTCCATCGAATGCGTGAGGCGCGTGCGGTAGAAGTCGTACTCGCCCGACAGAAAAACCTGCGTCTTCGACTGGAGCTTGCGGAAAGCGTGTGAATGAATGACGCGGTCACGGTCGACCTGGAACGCGCTGCGGTAGTCGGGTTTGCGCCGGCCGCTCAGCGTCTCGTCGTCGAAAGCCGTGTAAAACGTGTTCTGCATTGCGGAGGGCGTAGGCGGGCCCGGCGGGCGGCGCAAACGAATTTGCGCTTGTGCGGCCGCGCGGCCGCTTCTGGACTGGAGCCCAATCCCATGCCGTGCGTCCTTTTCCCCACCGCCATCGGCCCCTGCAGCCTTGCCTGGAACGGCGCGGACCTAACGGCCTTTGCCCTGCCAGCGAGTGACCAAGCCAGCACCGCCGAACCGGCCGGACTGCCCGCGGCAACCCCCGACTGGGTTCGCGAGCTGGTGGCCCGGGTGGAGCGGCATCTGGGGGGCGAACCTCAGGACTTCACTGGTGTGGCGCTTGATTACAGCACGGTGGCGCCCTTCGCCCGGCGGGTCTACGAGGCGACGCGGAAAGTGCCGGCGGGCCGAACCTGCACCTACGGCGAGCTGGCCGGAATGCTGGGGGAGCCGCCCGGCGCCAGCCGGGCGATCGGCGCACTCCTCGGGGCCAATCCGTGGCCACTGATCGTGCCCTGTCACCGCATCGTCGGCGCCAAGGGCCGGCTCACCGGCTTCTCGGCCGCCGGCGGGGTTCGCACCAAGGCGCGACTGCTGGCCATCGAGGGTGCCCAGCTCCTGGCGGAATAGGCGCCGTATCCCGTCCGCCCGGGTCGGTCGCGGGTCCGCCGCCGCCGGACGTGACGACCGGCTTGGAGGTTGTTTCCGCGCGGGAGCTGGTTAGGGTTCCGGGCAGAACCTTTTTTCTCATGGCAAATAGAACCATGCGCGCCATCGCCAAACTCCGGCCCGGCCCCGGCCTCGAACTCACGGAGGTGCCCGTGCCGCAGCCCGGCATCAACGACGTGCTCATCAAGGTCAAGAAGACCGCGATCTGCGGCACCGATGTGCACATCTACAATTGGGATGCCTGGGCGCAGCAGACCATCCGGCCGCCGATGGTGATCGGCCACGAGTTCGTCGGCGAGATCGTCGAGGCCGGCAGCAACGTGCAGGGCTTCAAGCCCGGTGACCTCGTCGACGGCGAAGGCCATATTGTGTGCGGCCAGTGTCGCAACTGCCTCGCGGGCCGGCGCCACCTCTGCAAGGATGCGAAGGGGGTGGGCGTGAACCGCGACGGGGCGTTCGCTGAATTCCTGTGCATTCCCGCCAGCAACGCCGTGCACGTGGACCCGGCGATTCCGTCCGACGTGCTCGCCTGCTTCGATCCGCTTGGAAACGCCACGCACACCACCCTGCAATGGGATCTCGTGGGCGAAGACGTGCTCATCACCGGGGCCGGTCCCATCGGCTGCATGGCCACGGCCATCGCCAAGAAATCCGGCGCCCGCAAGATCGTGGTCACCGATGTCAATCCCATGCGCCTAGCCCTGGCGCAGCGCATGGGCGCCACCCGCGTGGTCGACGTATCCCGCGAAAATCTCCACGATGTCCAGCGCGAGATTGGCATGAAGGAGGGCTTCGATGTCGGCCTCGAGATGTCCGGCAGTCCGCAGGCGCTCAACGATTTGATCGACAACATGTATCATGGCGGCCGCATCGCGCTGCTCGGGATCATGTCGGAGAAGACGGCAATCGACTGGAACAAGGTCGTCTTCAACATGCTCACCATCCGCGGAATTTACGGCCGCGAGATGTACGAGACCTGGTACAAGATGACCGCGCTGATCCAGGGCGGACTCGACATCACGCCGGTCATTACCCACCGCTTTCCCTACGCCGATTTTCAGGAAGGGTTCCGGCTCATGCGCTCGGGGCAGTCGGGCAAGATCATTCTCAACTGGGACGGCACCTGAGGCGCGGCGGGGGCGGCTCAGCCCACGATCAGGTGGTTCACCAACTCACCAACGGCGATCGCCAGACCGGAAGAGAGCAGTGTGCCAATGAGCACATACTCCAGCGACGCGCGGTCGTCGATGTGCCGGATATGCGCAAACGCCTTGGCCACGAGCACAAATCCCACGGCTTCATAGTGGCCGCCCAGCACGAACGCATAGATCAGCCCCCGTTCGAGAAAACCGATCACCCGGCCCCGGTCGTAGGCGACCACATCCACCTCGTCAGAATCCGCTGCCGCCCGCGGCTTGAGGTTCAACACATCAAAGACGGCGCGGACCGCGAGATTCATTTCGCTCATTGCCACCAGCAGCCCGAACAACGCTAGCATCGCGGTCGTTGTGAATGAGCTCTGAAAGATCGCTTCGAACGCCGTCAGCTCCCCGAGCCCCCGGAACGCCGATTCAATCACCGGCCAGAATCTCAGGCCAAACGCCGGCGAGAACCACACGCTGAGCGCCAGCAGGTAGATCAGTCCAAGCGCGAGATGGCCGGCGTTGCGCCGCCAGCTCAGGGCCTCCCAGAGAACGCCGGCGAGGTTCATCAACACCACCGTCGCCGCCGCTGCGAGCAGCCAGGAGTGCCATTCGAAGAGCGCCAGCCCGGCGAGTTCGATTCCCGTCTTGATGCCCCACAGCCGCCAGTTCACCCCGCCCGATCCCACTTGGTACCATAGCCGGGTGATGAGGACGAGATTGGTGAAAACGAGAAAGACAAGACTCATGGTCGGCCGGGGTTGGAGTTGAGGACTCGGGGTCCAACTTCATCACAGAAACTTCCGCCGGCGTCCAGCCTTGGTGCGCGCGATCAGAAGACAACCCCTCGGCCCATCGGCTGGTCCGGCCGCGGCCAAAACCGGTGCGGCATTTTTGCTTAGGCTTTGCGCCGGCACCTGCCATACTGCCCGCATGCTTGAGCAACGTTATGCGGACTACCTTCGCTCCACCCTCGACGGGATCGACCGGGCCGGGCTCCACAAGCGGGAACGCATTCTGGCCTCGCCCCAGCGCGCCCGGATCGCCCTCCAGACCGGCCAGCCGGTCCTCAACCTTTGCGCCAACAACTACCTCGGCCTCGCCAATCATCCCGAAGTGATTGCGGCCGCGCACGCCGCGCTCGACCGCTGGGGTTACGGCCTCGCCTCGGTGCGGTTCATCTGCGGCACGCAGGAGATCCACACGGACCTGGAGGCGCGTCTCAGCGCGTTTCTCGGCACCGAGGACACCATCCTCTTCTCCTCCTGCTTCGACGCCAACGGCGGCCTGTTCGAAACCCTGCTCTCCGCCGAGGACGCCGTGATCAGCGACGAGTTGAACCATGCCTCGATCATTGACGGGGTCCGCCTCTGCAAGGCGCAACGCTATCGCTACCGGAACAATGACCTCGCCGACCTTGCCGCCCGACTGCAGGAGGCGGCCGCGGCCGGGGCGCGTTTCAAACTCATCGCAACCGACGGCGTTTTCTCGATGGATGGAACCATCGCGAATCTTCGCGGCATCTGCGATCTCGCCGACCGTCATGGCGCGCTCGTGATGGTCGATGACAGCCATGCGGTCGGCTTCCTCGGCCGCCAGGGCCGGGGCACGCCCGAGCATTGCGACGTCAGGGGACGCGTCGACCTGATCACCGGCACGCTCGGCAAGGCGCTGGGCGGCGCCAGCGGCGGTTATGTGAGCGGCCGCCGGGATCTCGTCGCCCTCCTCCGGCAACGGTCGCGACCCTACCTGTTTTCCAACACCCTCGTGCCGGTCGTGGCCGCGGCGTCCATCAAGGCCCTGGAAATCCTCACGCGCTCGACGGAACTCCGCGACCGGCTCGAAACCAGCACGCAGGTTTTCCGCAAGGGTCTCACCGGCGCGGGGCTGATGATCAAGCCCGGCATCCACCCGATCGTGCCGGTGATGATCGGCGACGCCGCGCTGGCCCAGCGAGTTTCCGCCCGGTTGCTGGAATTGGGAGTCTACGCCGTGGGGTTCTTCTACCCGGTCGTGCCGCAGGGCGCCGCCCGGATCCGCACGCAGGTGTCGGCCGTGCACACCCCGGAGGACCTGGCCTTCGCCATCGCGAAGTTTGCCGAGGTGAAGGCGGAGTTTGGATTGTGAGGCCGCCGCCGATGCCCCATGCTGCTCCCATCATGAGCCTTTCCTCCCCCCGGTGCCGCAGACTTGTTTCCGCCGCCCGCCAGGCCGCTGAGGCCGCCTATGCGCCCTATTCGAAATTTCCCGTGGGCGCTGCCGTGCTCACTGCCTCCGGCAGGATATTCACCGGCTGCAATGTGGAGAATGCCTCGTACGGTCTGAGCTGCTGCGCCGAGCGGACGGCGGTTTTCAAGGCCGTGGCTGGGGGCGCGCGGAAGATTGTCGCGGTGGCCGTCTACACGCTGACGCTGAAACCCACCCTGCCCTGCGGCGCCTGCCGACAGGTCATCCACGAGTTCGGTCCGAAGGCGGTGATCCTCTGCGCGTGCCGCTCCCGCGAGCCCATTAAGACCACGCTAGACCAGCTGTTGCCTGGCGCGTTCGGCCCGGCGGCGCTTCGCAGCCGGTAGGGGTTGGTTGGACTGGCGTCTGGCCAGGCTCCTAGGGCGTGAGCAACTCGCGGAGCGCCTGCCAGTAGGTTTCGCCGGCCGTTTCGAGCAGGTTGTTGTGGCCCGCGCCCTCGACCCACAGCCGTCGCTTCGGCTCCGGCGCGGCGGCAAAGAGCTTCTGTCCGTGACTGAACGGAATCACCTCATCCGCCGTCCCCTGGATCACCAGGACCGGGCATTTCAGCCGCGGCATCTTCTCGAGGTTGACGAATCTGTCGAACGGCATGAGCCGGACCTGGGTCATCACGCGAAAGGTGCTCGTGAAGGCGCTTTCCAGGATCAGCGCCCGGCAGGGCTGCCTGCTGGCGAGTTCCACCGCGGGACCGCTGCCGAGCGAACGTCCATAGAGCACCACGCGGTCCGCCGGCACCCTGAGCGGCCCGGTCACATACGCCAGCACCGCCTGGGCGGCCCGCAGCGTCGCCGGCTCGCCCGCGCTCCCCCCGCTCCAGCCGTAGCCGGGATAGTCCCACGCCAGCACCGAGACCTGCAGGTGATCGCGCAGCAACTGCAGGCGCGGCTCGACTCCCCCGAGATCCTCAGCGTTGCCGTGGAAATAGACCACCGTGTAGCGCGCATCCGGGCACGGGAGATAACGGGCCGCCAGCGTCCCGCCCGCCGCCGCGGAAATGTGCAGAATGTCACGGTCATTCGGATACGTTGGCGGTGGCGGGAGGAAGATCAGCCCGTCGGAATACTGCCAGGCATAGAACCCGAGCGCGGCATAGGCAAATGCCAGGGCACCGACCGCCACCACGAGGAATTGGAGCCACACCATGGCCGGTCGCCGCGGCATGTCACCCTCCGGCCAGAGTATCGCGCACCGCCGCCAGCACCTGGTCGCGCGGGAGGTCCCGCTCCGACCGCCCGGCGAGATCGCGCAGTTTCACGACCCCGCGGGCCAGTTCGTCGCCGCCGTAGATCAGCGCGAGCCTGGCGCCGGACTCGAGCGCGGCCTTGAACTGCTTGCCGAAGGCCAGGGGCCTCAGCGGATATTCCACGCGGTAGCCCGCGGCGCGCAAGGCCTGGATGTCGCCGAACGCGGCCTTCCGCTCCTCCTCGCCGCCCAGCACGGTGTAAACATCGGCCGCCTGGACCAGGGCCGGGATCAGGCCCCGCGCCTCCAGCAACAGTCCCATGGTCACGTCGCCGATTGCGAAGCCGACCGCCGGCAGGTCCGGTCCGCCCAGTTTCGCCACCAGGTGGTTGTACCGGCCGCCGCCCGCGATGGCGCGCAGCTCGCCCTGGCGGTCGAACGCCTCAAAGACAAAACCCGTGTAGTAGGCCAGCCCGCGCACCACCCCGAGGTCAACCTCCACGAACCGCGCCAGGCCCATGGCCGCCAGTCCGTCGAGCAGCCGGCGCCAGTCGGCCAGCCGCCCCATCAGCTTTCCCCCGCCCACCGGGGCCAGCGTGGCGGCGAGCTGTTCAAGGCTCTTGATCTGGAGAAAGGCCAGCACCTTTCCCTTTAACGCGGGATCGAGCGGTCCGAACGCATCCGTGAAAACTTGGAACGCGCCGTCGCCCAGTTTCTCGTGCTTGTCGATCGCGGTGAGCAGCACGCGCACCCGCGGCTCGTCCAGTCCCAGCGCCTCCAGGTAATAGCACCACAGGTCGCGGTCGCTCAGCCGCACGAAGAAGTCCCGCTCGGTCAGCCCGAAGGCCGTGAGGCATTGCACCAGCAGCGCGATGAGCTCGATGTCCGCCTCGACACCCGCTTCGCCAAAGAGGTCGGCGTTGAATTGGAAGAACGCGCGCTCCCGCCCCTTTTGCGCGCGTTCGTAACGGTAAAACTCGGCAATGCTGAACCACTTGATCGGGCGCTTGAGGCTGCCGGCTTTCGCCCCGACCATGCGGCAAACCGTGGGCGTCATCTCCGGCCGCAGGGCCACCTCGCGCCCGCCCTTGTCGGTAAAACTGAACAACTGCTGCTCGATCTCCTCGCCCGACTTGGCCTTGTAGAGCTCAAGCGACTCCACCACCGGCGCGTCGTATTCGACGAAGCCGAAGGTCAGCGCAGCCTGGCGCCAAAGGCGGAAGATGTGATTCCGCCGCGCCAGCGCCTCAGGAGGAAACTCCCGAAATCCAGGCAGGGACTGAAACAAAGGCATGCAACCACTCAGGTTGCAGGCGTTGCAGGCGCAGGCGGAGCTTCGCCACCCTTATTTTGCAGCGCGACCAAATCCAGCTTCTTGAGCTTTGCCTTCAAGATCTTGCCGGATTTGAATTTGACCACGGCCCGCTGCGGGATGATGACTTCGGTTTCAGGTTTGTTGGGGTTGCGCCCCACACGGGCCTTGCGAACTTGCACTTCCAGAACACCGAAGTTGCGCAACTCGACGTTGCGGCCTTCCGCCAGCGCATTCATGATGATATCCAACGTCATCTGCACCGTGGTCTGGACCTCTTTTTGCGGAAATCCGGTTTTCTCGTAGATTTGCAGGACAATTTCGCGTTTAGTCAGGTTAGTCGACATGTTATATCCTTTCTCTAAAATCCAAGCTGAAAACGCTTTAAGGTACCCGAAGAGTAAATCCCGTCAACATCAAAGGCTTACAATCTCCATAAAAAATGAGTGACAAAAATCCCCCCGAATCCTTTGAGCAGCTTCCAAAGCAAATTCAGGAACTCTTTAAGGCGTCGAATGTTAAGACATTTTTCCCGCCACCTACAACGGATGGGACCGGTACCAATTCTGAAGATACTGACGACGAGAGAAATAAAAAACACCAGGCCACCTTGCAGCTAATCCGCGAGTTCAATCTCAAGCCTCGGGAGATTCGGGATTATCTCGATCGATTCGTTATCCAGCAAGCGGAGGCAAAGCAGGTGCTCTCGGTCGCAATCTGTGATCACTATAACCATGTCCGCCAGTGCCTCGCAGATCCAGCGTTGCGAGAGCGCGACTACGCGAAGCAGAACATCCTGCTGCTTGGACCGACGGGTGTCGGCAAAACATATCTAATGAGATGCATCGCCAAACTTATAGGCGTGCCCCTGGTGAAAGCCGATGCCACCAAGTTCTCCGAGACCGGCTACGTCGGCGGCGATGTCGAGGACCTCGTGCGCGACCTCGTGAAAGGATCTGACGGCGACGTCGAGTTGGCCCAGTATGGCATCATCTACATCGACGAGATCGACAAAATCGCGTCCGCCTCCGGCAGTTCCGTCGGCCGCGACGTCTCCGGCCGCGGCGTGCAGATCAATCTGCTCAAGCTGATGGAGGAGACCGACGTCAACCTGCAAAGCCAGACTGACATCGCCGGTCAGATCCAGGCGCTCATGGACTTTCAGCGCCGTTCGGGGCCGCACAAACGGACCATCAACACGCGACACATTCTCTTCATTGTCAGCGGCGCCTTCGACAAGCTCACCGAGCAAATCAAGCGCCGCGTGCAAAGCGGCCAGATCGGCTTTGCCTCGGCGGCCCGCGACCGGCCAGCGGACGACAGCGACCTTCTGCACCTGGCGCAAAGCCGCGATTTCATCGACTACGGGATGGAGCCTGAATTCGTCGGCCGCCTGCCGGTGCGCGTGGCCTGCAAGACGCTCACCACGGAAGATCTCGAGAAGATCCTGCTGACCTCCGAGGGCAGCATCCTGCAGCAATACCGCGCCGACTTTTCCGGGTACGGCATCGACTTTGAAATCACGTCCGAGGCTCTGCACGAGATCGCCAGCCAGGCTTACGCCGAGCGCACCGGCGCCCGCGGCCTCATGACCGTGCTCGAAAGGGTGCTGCGCGGCTTCAAGTTTGAGCTGCCTTCGACGGCCATCAAGACATTCAGGATCGACCGGTCCACGATCGCGGACCCGCCCGCGACGCTCCAGCGCCTTCTCCGGCAAAACGCCGCGCAGCAGCGCGACGTCCTCGCGGCCGACGTCGCCGCCTTCGCGGCGCGGTTTCAAAAGGACCACGGTTTTGAACTCGCCTTCGATGAAACGGCGATCGAACGGCTCATTGAACTGAGCCTCGCGGCGGACAAGACGATCCGCGCGTTGTGCGAGGAGAAATTCCGCGATTTCCACCACGGGCTCAAACTCATCGCCGGCGACGGCGAGCCTCGCCGGTTTGCCATTTCGCGGGAGGCCGTCGACGCACCGGACAAGGTGCTGTCGCGCTGGGTGGTGGACCGTTTCAAGAGTGGCGCCAGCAGCGGTTAGGCGAGAGCCGGGCCCAGGTCGACCGGCGGATTCACCCGGACGAGCGCCGGCCTTTAGCTTTGCCTTCAGGCCTTCGTGCTTCGATTTTCGTTCTTCGTCCTCCCGACCATGCCCGACTCCGCTGCGGTCAACACCATGTTCGCGCGCATCGCGCGCCGCTATGACCTTGCCAACCGGCTACTCAGCGGCGGAATTGACCGGTGGTGGCGGCGCCGGCTCGTCGCCGCCGTGCGCCGCGCCCATCCCCAGGTGGTCCTCGATCTGGCCACGGGCAGCGGCGACGTGGCGTTTGCGCTCGGCCGCGGGCTCCCCGCCGGGGTTGAGATTATCGGCATGGATTTCTGCCTGCCCATGTTGGACGAAGCCGAGGCGAAGAAGCGCCGGGCGGGCGGCTACGCCAATGTTTCCTTCCGGCCCGGCGACGGCCTGGCGCTGCCGCTGGCCGACGCCTCCATCGATGCGGTCACGATTGCCTTCGGTCTGCGCAACATGGCCGACCGCCCGCGGGCGATCGGGGAAATGCGCCGGGTGCTCCGGTCGCCGCACGGGCGCCTTTTCGTGCTGGAGTTCTCCCAGCCGTCGCGCTGGTTCCGTCCGCTTTATTTCTTTTATCTTCGGCGCATGCTGCCGCGGCTGGCGGGCCTCATCACCGGCGACCGCGCCGCCTACGAATATCTCGGCCGGACGATCGGAGATTTCCCCGGTCGCGAGCGCCTGGGCGCCGAGTTTCGCGCCGCCGGATTCTCCTCTGTGACTGCGACCGGGCTGAGCTTCGGCATTGTCGCGCTCCACGAAGCCACGGTCTGAGCCCGGACCTCGCCACACGCCGCGTCGTCGCGCGCGGCGGGCGAGGCGGGCACGGGCTGGCGATCACCATCATCCGTTTCGCAGATCGTTTTCAACCGCAGAAGTCTTTGAAGCATTTTTCATGCTAGGTTTCATCTGCGCACTTGCCAGCTGTCGCTGACTGCGCTTCCATTCCGGGGTGGCCGCGCTCAAGCTAATTCTCAACGAACTTCATTACGAGCTGCTGCGGAAGATTTCCGAGGGCGGCATGGGCCTCGTGTATGAGGCCCTCCAGTACGGCGCAGGGAACTTTCGCAAACTGGTAGCCATCAAGCTCATTCGGGAGGAGTATTCGAGCATCCAGGAGTTTCAGAAGAACTTCATCGGCGAAGCCCGGCTGGTGGCCGACCTCATCCACACCAACATCGTCCAGACCTACCACCTTGGCCTCGTCGGTGGTCAGCATTTCATGGTGATGGAGTTTGTGAATGGCGTGAATCTCGAGCAGTTCCTCGAACGGCACCGTCAGCTGGGCCGCCCGGTGCCCGTCGACTTCGCCGCGTTCATCGCTTCGCGCGTGGCGCGCGGTCTGACCTACGCCCATCAGAAGACCGACCGCGACGGGCATCACCTCAATATCGTGCATCGCGACGTCAATCCGAAGAACGTCATGGTGGCGTATGAGGGCGACGTGAAGTTGACCGACTTCGGAATCGCGAAGGCGTTTAACCTCATGTACAATGAGGAAGGCAAGGTCATCCCCGGCAAGGACGAGTATTGCTCGCCGGAGCAGGCCAGCTACGCCGTGACCGACGCGCGGGCCGATCTCTTCTCCCTCGGCATTGTTTTGTCCGAATTGCTGCTCAGCCGGAACATTTTCCGATCGGACGACCGGCTGCAGTCGCGGAAGAACGTTCTCGGCATGCCCATTCCGCGCTTCGCGGAGCTGCGCGCGGACATCGACGAGAAGCTTGAGGCCATTCTCCACAAGGTGCTGGAGCGCGACCGCAACAGGCGCTACCAGTCCGCGTCCGCCCTGCTGACCGATCTCGAGATGTATCTCTACAGCGACCGCTACGGCCCCACCAACGAAAAGCTCGGGGTCTACCTGCGCGAACTGTTCGACCAGCCCGAGCCGGCCGCCGCGCTGCTCCCGGCGGGGCCTTCGCCGGTGGTGTGACCGGCGCCACCGGTACGCCCCCCCGTCATGAGCGGACCTGGTTTTCATCAACATCTCAGTCAGCGCCAGACGCAGCAGATGGTGCTGGCGCCGCAGCTGCGGCAGTCGTTGAAAATCCTCCAGGTCGCCGCCCTGGACCTGCGATCCGTGATTCAGGAGGAGCTGCAAACCAACCCTACCCTCGAGGAGCTGCCGATGGAAGGCGTGAGTCTCGACCAAAACGGCACGGAGGAGGCGCCGGAGGTCCCCCCGGCCGACCAGGCGGAACCGCGCGAGGAACTCGATTTCTCCAAGAACTTCGAGGTGTTGAACAAGATCGACGACGACTGGCGCGACGACCTGGCGCAGGGCGGCGGCGGCCAGCCCTACACCTCGGAGGCGGCGGAGAAGCGCCAGCATTTCTTTGACTCGCTCGTCAGCGAGACGTCGCTGCAGGAACATCTGATGCGGCAGGCCGAGGTTTCCGACTGCCCGCCGCGGGTGCTGACCGCCATTCGCTACCTCGTCGGCAGCATCGATGACCGCGGGTTCCTCACGGCCACCCCGGCCGACATCGCCCTGATGTCCGGCCTCGCCCTGGAGGACGTGCAGGCGGCGCACAAGCTGCTCCGCACCTTCGATCCGCCGGGCATCGGCGCGCAGAACCTGGAGGACTGCCTGCTCTTCCAGCTGGCCAGCACCGGGCGCGGGGACTCGATCGCCGCCCGGGTGGTGCGCGACCATTTCGAGCTGCTCACCCGCCGCCGCATTCCCGATCTGGCCCGCCGGCTCGGCGTATCCCTTGAGGAAATACAGGTGGCCATCGAGGAGATCGGCACCCTCGATCCGTCGCCCGGCCGCCGTTTTGCCGACGACAGCAACCGGGTCGTGGTGCCCGATGTCGCGGTGGAGAAGGAGGACGGCCGGTGGCAGATCCGCCTCAACAGCGATTACATCCCGCGCCTGCGCATCAGCCAGACGTACCGGGAGCTCATCGCCAAGGGCCAGCTCTCCAAGGCGGAGCGCGACTATCTGAGCGAACGCATGCGCTCCGGGCGTTTCCTGATCAATTCCATTGCGCAGCGCCAGCAGACCATCGAGCGGATCACCCGCGAAATCATCACGGTGCAGGAGGAGTTCTTCGAACACGGGGTTTCCCGGCTGAAGCCGCTGACGATGACGCAGATCGCCGAGGTGGTCGGCGTGCACGAGACCACCGTCAGCCGGGCCATCGCAAACAAGTACATCCAGACCCCGCACGGCGTCTTTGATTTCAAGTATTTCTTCACGCCCGGCTACCAGGCGCAAAGCGGCGACGCCGTGTCCAACACCAGCGTCAAGGAGATGATCAACGATCTCATCGCCGGGGAGGACCGGGCCCATCCGCTGAGCGACCAGGAACTCGTGGCCAAGCTGCAGGCGAAGGGCATCAAGGTCGCCCGGCGCACCGTCGCGAAATACCGCGAGGAGCTCGGCCTGCTTCCCAGCAACCTCCGCCGGGAGTATTCCTAGCCGAGGGCCAGGTCGGGCTGGATGGTGAGGGCGGATTGGTCGTCGCGCGCGCAGCCCGCCGGATCGCACCACGCGGCAAACGCGATCATGCCGGCGTTGTCTCCGGTCTGCCGCGCCTGCGCGGCCAGAAAGGGCCGGCCGCCCTCCCCGGCCACGGCCGCCAACGCCGTGCGCAGCGCCCCATTCCTGGCCACCCCGCCGGACAAGCCCAGGCTCGCGTAGCCGCCGCGGCTGAGGGCGGCGGCGGTTTTTTTCGCCAACGCATCGATCACCGCCTGCTGGTAGCTCGCGCACAGGTCGTCAAGTCGCGCCGTCACCTCGGCCGTGCTCAGCTTCTCGACGAGATAGCGCAGGCTGGTCTTGAGCCCGGAGAAACTGAAGGACAGATCGCCGTTCGGCTGGATGCCTCGGGGAAAATCGTAGGCGTCGGGGCGCCCGGCCAAGGCCCGCTGCTCGATGAGCGGGCCGCCCGGATAGCCGAGCCCGAGCAGTTTCGCGCCCTTGTCGAGGGCCTCGCCCGCAGCGTCGTCGCGCGTGGCGGACAGCACGGAGAGACGCCGGCCGCGATCGATCGTGAACAGCAGGGTGTTGCCGCCCGACACGATCAACCCCAGGTGCGGCAGCAGGCGGTCGATCCGCCCGGCGAACGCCGCCGGTTCCGCGGCATGCACGGCGATGAACGGCGACCAGGCATGGCCGCGCAGGTGATTCACGCCCAGCAGCGGCACGCGCCAGGCAAGCGCCAGGGCCTTCGCCGCCGCCAGGCCGATGGCGAGACAGCCGGCCAGACCCGGCCCATGGGTTACGGCAATGGCGGTGACCGCTGCCAGTTCGCCCTGTTCCTGCAGGCGCTGCAGCAGCGGTGGCAGGTTACGCAGGTGCTCGCGCGTCGCGAGGTCGGGGACGACGCCGCCGTAGCGATCGTGCAGGGCGATCTGACTGTGGACGAGCTCCTGCCGGAGCCCGTACGCCGGATCAAACAGCGCCAGCGCGGTCTCATCGCACGAAGTCTCGAGTGCAAGGATCATGGCCCCGCCGCCTTCCCCGGCGCCGGCTGGCTGCGCGCCACGAAGAGATCCACTCCCTGCAGCACATCGACCGCCGCCTGCAGCGGGCGGTCCTCGATGGGCTCGAAGCCGAAGCGCGCGGCGAACTCCCTCTGATCCGTGAGGTCCCGCCGCAATCGCTGCAGCCGCACCTTGCCTTCGTCCTCCGGTGACACCGTCACGGGCACCTGGGGTTCGATGCCTTTCTCGTGGATGCTCACGCCGCTCGGCGTGAAATAGCGGGCCGTGGTGAGGCGCAGGGCCTCGCCGTCATTGAGCCGGAAGACGCTCTGCACGGAGCCCTTGCCGAAGGTGGTCTCGCCCACCACCACGGCGCGCGCGGTATCCTTGAGCGCGCCCGCGACGATTTCGGCCGCGCTGGCGGTGCCAGAGTTCACCAGCACCGCGACCGGCAGGTTCAGGCCGCCGGCCAACCGTCCCGCGCGCAGTTCCTGCCGGCTGTCCGCCGTGCGTCCCTTGGTGTAAACGATCAGCTCACCCGGCTTGAAGAATGGCTCCGCCACTTCGACCGCGGCATCGAGCAGCCCGCCCGGGTTGTTGCGCAGGTCGAGGACGAGCGCCTTGGCGCCCTGGGCCTGCAGTTGTTTCAGCGCCTGCCCGAATTCGGCGCCGGTGCGCTCGCTGAACTGCGTCAGCTGGATGTAACCGATCCCGGTTCCCAGCATCTGCGCATCGCGCACGCTTTCCACCTTGATGATCTCGCGCGTCAACGTCAGCTCGATGGTGGCCTTCGTGGCCGGCCGGAACAGCGCCACCTCCACCTTGGTTCCCGGCTTGCCGCGCAACCGCTCGACGATCTTGCCCATGCCCAGCTTTTCAATGGATTGTCCGTCGACCTTGATGATCTGGTCGCCCCGGCGGACGCCCGCGCGATCGCTGGGAGTGTCGGCGATCGGGGCGATCACCACGATCCGGCCGTCGCGCTGCTCAATCTGAATGCCGATGCCGCCAAACTTCCCGTCCATTTCCTCCCGCAGTTCGCGGTAGGCCTCAGCTTTCAGAAAATCGGAATGGGGATCCAGCGACTTGAGCATGCCCTCCAGCGCCGCCCGGGTTAACTGGTCGTAGCCCGCGGCCTTTTCCTCGACGTAGTTCTTCCCGACGAGATCGAGCACGCTGCGGAA
>Ga0182021_10001492_pt1 | contig 26878 bp, 22 predicted proteins | sample 612E3MmetaG_FD_120493 | JGI IMG/M metagenome (GOLD analysis project Ga0182021, IMG submission 120493) | Permafrost microbial communities from Stordalen Mire, Sweden - 612E3M metaG (Illumina Assembly) | ecosystem: Environmental > Terrestrial > Soil > Wetlands > Permafrost | place: Sweden...
AGAAAATCAAATATGGACTTCCCTTCAATCTCTTCCTTAGATTTTCCGAATCTTTCTGCAGCTGTTTTATTTACGAGCCTGTACCGTCCATCAATATCAATGATGATTATTGATGTACCAGAATTCTCAATTAGTTCTCTATACCTGGATTCTGATAAACTAAGTTTTTTTTCTGCAAGCTTAAGTTTAGTGATATCGATATGGTGAGCCTGATTATAAACCAGTTTCCCTTCGTTATCTCTAAATTCCTGCACTGAGACAAGTGCAATAAACCGTGTGCCATCACGTCGGATTAATTCTATCTCCATTACTTCCACGACACCTTTTTCCGAAAGGATCCGTAAAACCTTATTTCTATCATCCGGATTTGAATAAAGTTGTCCAATGTTGTGGACTTCTGTATTCATCTCATCCAAACTTCTGTAACCATACATTTGGATGTACGCACGATTAGCCTGAATTAATTTCCCGTCGGGTGTTGCTAATGAAATTCCCATCAATGAATTCTCAAACGGAATTCGGAATCTCTCTTCACTTCCAGCGATTGCCTCTTTTCCCACAAGCATCTCTTCAGTAAGCTTGAGTTTGATTTTCAAGAAAGTAATTACTCCGGCTATACCTATAAAAATGAATGTCCTTACGAGGGGCTCTATGATAAAATTTGAATTACCTCGAAAAATCAGAGCAAGAATGAGATAGGTAAATGCAAGGAGGAGAGAATAAACAAAACCTTTCTTTGCATAGTACATACATGCAATGATTATAGGGACATAAAACAAATTCTGAAAAATTATAGACAAGCCGGAGGAAAGGCAATAAATACTTGTTGCAATGACCACCACTGAAGTAATAGCGATTGTAGTTATCGGAGACCATCTTAAACCAATGTTATCAAAGTGTTTGAAGTGATTCATTCGGAACTTCCTTCGCATTCAATCGGTTTTACTGTGTTCTTATTCAAAACCTCATCCGCATAAAAAACATTTAATTCACGCTAATATCTATATTTTTGCTCACTTAAAATTAATAGAAATAAACCTAACATGATCAAATCTTTCATATTGTTTTGTCTTAGTTTCTTCAAATCAAAGACACAACTTCATTTCCACACCCCCAACTCTCCGGACTTTCGATATTAATATAATTTTTACTATGGCAAACACTATGGCAGTGTTTTATAAATTATTATTTTGTTTATAGTTACGAGTTTTTGAATATTCTTTGTAATCAGCAGGTCGCGGGTTCGAGTCCCATAGCCAGCTCAAAAAAAAACTCGAAAAATCGGGGCTTTTTGTTTTTATAAGAAGTTATTGGATGTTACTCTATAAGTAAGTTGCCAATTCTAATAAAATCCCCTGCTTGAATCCGGTAAGAATAAATTCCTTCCGGTAAACCATTAGCCGGTGCAGACACAAAATGATAACCCGAATGTTCACGTTTGTTAACTAAGGACATTATTTCTTTACCTTCAGTATTAAAAATTTTTATAACAACAAAACTGCTTTTAGGTAAATCATATTCTATTTTAATTTGTTGATCATTTTTTTGTGAATTACTTCCTACTACTGTTTTAGTATTATTTAGATTATCAACATCAATTTCTTTCGTAGAACCTACGCCAATTTTATTATCGGAAAAATAAAACAGATCAAAAGTATATAGCGCTAATCCAACAACAGCAAACACAACTATAATTATTGTTAAACCTAATTTTTTCATATGATTTTTATCGTTTGCATAGGAAGATTTTATTAATAAGATTAAACTTTAAATGATTTAATAAATAGTAAGATATAGTTCCACTCATATTTTTCAACTAGAAAATATGAATATGGTTTATAAATTGTCAATCATTCTATCCAACAAATTGAAAGAGATTTTCTAAGGTTTGTTGTTTTCTATGAATATTACTTTTGGATTATTTACTTTTAAGTATAAATAGGTCTGCCCATGAAAATTATTTTTCCAATTGTGTTTTCAGTTCTACTGTTTTTCTCTTGTACAACTCAAAAAGAAACCATTAAACAAAAAGAGGAAAAACCGGTTGTAGTTATTGAAAAAAAGAGAGAATTGATTTTTTCTTTTGAAATACAAAAATCTAAAACTACTTCTTCGCTGAGAGGTGTTTCTGTGGTTGATTCTTTAACTGCTTGGGCAAGTGGGACAAATGGTATATTTCTTAGAACAACAGATGGCGGCATTACCTGGTATGACGGAAAAGTCAAAGGATTTGAAACGCTCGACTTCCGCGATGTTGAAGCGTTTGATAAAAATACTGCAATTTTAATGAGCGTTGATGCACCGGCTTTCTTTTTCAAAACTACAGACGGTGGGAAATCCTGGAAAAGAAAATATATGAACAGAGATCCAAAAGTTTTTTTTGACGGAATGTCCTTCTGGAATAAAAAAGACGGTATTGCCGTAAGCGATCCGATCGAAGGGAAATTCTTTATTGTAGTTACTAAGGACGGCGGTGATAATTGGGAACAATACCCTTCATTATATATTCCATCCCCACAAGACGGTGAAGCGGCATTTGCAGCAAGCGGAACATCAATTGCCGTTAGCGGGAAAGATCTTGTTTGGTTTGGTACAGGGGGAGGAGAGAAAGCAAGAATTTTTCTTTCTGAAGATAAAGGTGAGAATTGGAGAGCGTTTAATTCACAAATAAAAAGCGACAGCTCTTCATGCGGAGTATTTTCTGTTTGCTTCAAAGATGAATTAAATGGAATCGCAGTCGGCGGAGACTACAAGAACGATAAAGATAAAACTTTGAACTGCTCAATAAGCGATGACGGCGGTTTAAGCTGGCAGTCTGTAAAATCCAACCAGCCGAATGGTTTTAGATCTTGCGTAAGTTGGAACGAGAAATATAAATTTTATTTAACCACGGGTACTTCCGGAACCGATTACACAATTGACGACGGAAAAACTTGGAAGACAATTGATTCGAGGGGTTTTAACAGCATTTGTATTTCTAAATCAGACGGTAGCTGTTTTATAGTCGGCGATAAAGGTGTGATTGCAAAAGTTAGTGTAAAACAAATAAGTCAATAAATTTTCTAAACGAATTTAGATTTTACTTGATTAATGAAAGCGAATCTAGTTTACTTTTGATCATATCATTTTTTGAATTAAATGACAAAGATTTTTGCCAATTTAATTTTGCATTTTCATAATCTTTCTTATAATAATAAATTAATCCAATAGTTTGAAAAGTATTCCAATCATCTGGTTTAGATTGAGCTACATATTGAAGATCAGATAGTGCTTTATCATACTTTTTTAAACTAAAATAGGCGTTCCCTTCTAGAAGGTGAGCAAAGAATAATTCGTCTTCTTTAGGTGGAAGTGGAAATTTGAAAAAATTTTCCATTTCCTGAGTAACTGCATAAGGATTATTAAAGCCAGCCCATCTTATACCATTGAGAAGAAATTGCTGTGAATAAAACATATCCGCCATGTCAATCAAACGCTTATCCTTGTAAATGCTTCCCCATTCATCTTTAATTTGAATATCGTATTTCTTGTATTCAACATTATTTCCTTTTTCTACTATTTGAGTTAATATTCCTCTAGGAACTAATTGATAATCCTCTTCTAAAAATTTCCAGGGTATTTTTCTGAATGTAAAATAAATCGGTCTACTTTTTATGTAGCTCTTAATGATAGCTTCAGCAAATTCATTTTCATTATTCAATCCTTGGAAATTTAGTTTAAGTGATTTATTGAAAATATTATTACTAGCAGGATTTGGATTTAAAGATCTTTGAGGAATAATTGTAATATCGCTTCTTTTCCCTTCCACATTTTTGAAATACCATGGAATAAATGTTTCCTCATCATATTCTACAAAAACGATCGCGTTTTTTTCGGCCGAGGTAAGAAAATTTTCACCATAAATTTGTGCAAAATCATTTTTGCTTTTATCACTGTTAGAATAATTTGAAATAAGTATTATTAAAGGAAGCAAAGCAAAAATAAATTTATAAGAATTTTTAAGTATAGGATTTGAATAGTGCGATAGTTTTCCCTCCACATATTTCATCACACCGTAAAGACCGAGACCAATTAGAATTGCTGTTATAAAATATATTACCAAAAATTGTGCGTCGAAATCGGAGATTAGATTAGCGGGATTTTGAAAAGTGAAATGAATGTTTATAAATATTATTGAAACGAAAAAAACTAACAGTTTCCAATTTTTGACAAGGAACAATAATCCTAACGCTCCTAGAATTCCAAAGTACCAAAACTCCTGTGTGAAGAATTGATTCAGGAACCAATCCATTTTAGATATCGTATCTATGCCGTTAACATCAAGGTTCGCATTTTTAACTTCACCCGTTATCATGTTTGCTGCAAAACTTGGAAATAAATAATGCTGAAGATCTATTAACGAACTTATTTTTCTAAAAAGCAGCGGCGGATCCTGGCTAGACCGAATAGGAAGATAAAGATAAATAGAAAACCCTAACACGAAAAATAGAAGAAGAACTAATATAGCCTTGGGTTTTAGAATAATTTCTTTTTGCTTTAGTAATACCAATAGAATTATAGAAACAAAAAAAACAGCTTCCGAAAAATGCTGACTAAGACCCAATCCAGCTAAATAAGAAATCAGAATTAAGTACTTAAATTCATAGCCATCTAACCATTTAACTAATAAATACAATACGATCGCAACAAAAAGAATTGAAAATGTATAAATCTCTGCAACGGTTGCCCTTGACCATAGTGTAGCTGAGAAAGCAAAAATAAATGCGCTGTAGATCGAAATGATTTTATTTTTTGTCAACCGTTCGACTATCAGGTATAAAAAAGTAACAGTTAAGGATGCGCTAAAAGCAGAAAATAAATTCACGGCAGAAGCTGTTTCTAAAAACGGTAAGAAAAAAGTAAATACTTTTCCAACTATTGTGTAGAGCGGAAATCCCGGAACATGGCAGACACCAAGCGTATATACATTGGAAATGAACTCGCCGCCGTCGCCCATATATACTGTATGGCAAAGAGTAATTGTATATACAAATAATGATAAGAAAAAAACTATAAGAGGGAAAAGTTTTTCTTTCGTTATTTTAGAATAATTTTGTTTAAGGTCCATGCCAATAATCCTTGAATTACACCCAAAGAACAACTAAGGTGATCCCAAAAAATTATAAAAAAGACACCTACAGCATTTAAAAGATCATAATGCTTTTTAAAATATTTAAGAAACCTATAATTCAGTCTGTGATAAGTTATTACTAAGATAAAAAATAAAACAGCAGTTGGATGATAGACGAAGGATAACAGAAAAGTTATTATAAGCGGCCAGACTAAAACCGTGCTATATATAAAAGAAGGGTAAATATTAACAAATCCTTTTGTCGGCGCATCTTTTAGCTGATGATTACTCGCCGCGAGTTTAACAAACCAATAGCTTCTATTGAAATCATTTTTCAATAGACCCATTAATTTAAATTCTTTAAGATGCTCAACAACCACATTGGGATTCAGCTCAATTTTATAATTTAGCTTACTCATTCTCTTTCCAAGTTCAATGTCATCAATTCCGTGTTGTGAATGCAACTTAGTATTAAATCCTTCCAACGCAATAAATGCTTCACGTTTTATGGCAGAGACGGCCCCAAATATCCAATCAACCGTTAACTTAGTCTTCAAATAGGAATAGCGAATCCAAATATTTTTATATTTTGTAGCTAGATTAGATTGTTTGTTAGGTATTGCATATAAACCAACAACAGCATCTAATTCATTTCTATTAAAAATATCAACGATATTTTTTACAGTATCCGGCAGAACTAAAACATCGCTATCAATAAAGAGAAGGATCTCGCCTGAAGCCAATAATGCGCCTTCATTACGACGTGAATTAGCATTCTTGTTTTCTGTAGATTCTATAACCGTAACACTATAAGACTCAGCAACTTTTACTGTATTATCGGTTGAATAATCATCTACAACTATTGTTTCGTGGATCGGATAATTTGATCTCTGCAGGCTTTGTAAACATTTGCCTAATGATATTCCACAGTTATAAGCAGGGATTATTATTGATACTCTAGTTTTATTCTGAACACTCAAATCCATTTATACCACACAAATTTAGAATAAATAGTAATTATTTCTATTCAATAAAAATATTTTTGATAAATCTTACTTTGTCAAATATCATTCTTAGTTGAAGAGTTCTTAATAATCTTACCGCTCTAGTCAATTTAAGCAAAGTTAAATTTCTATACGATTTATATCTTTTAAAATAGGTTTTTTGCATTTCTTTTTTAAATAAAGGATAATTCCGATGAAAAAGTTCACCAAGAAAATCCCATGGTTTGGGTACACCAACTAAATGATATATTCTCCCCTCCAAGTATTTTTCTTTTGGCTTATCTTGTGGCCACACTCTTGTAAAATATTTATCCTTTAATAAATGAAAATGATTATATAAAACATAATTCAGAATAGTCTGATCATGGCCTATTAATTTATGAGAATATTGGTTTGCGAATTGCAGACATTTATTCGTCATATCATGTTTGCGCCAAAGATTAAGATCCATCAGTAAAAGTCCGCTGCTAAAAAAAGGTGCTCCCAGGTCCATACCAAGCGAGAAAAAAAAATCTTTTTCCTGAGATTTGCCAATTTTATCCCAAAGGCAGCAACCAATAATTTTTCCGTTGAGCTTCTCATTAAAAAGGTCAGCTAAATCTACTTTTATTATTAAATCACTATCTAAATACAAGATACGCTCTTCATTTACTAAATCAGCAATCATTATTCTTGTATAAATAAACTTATTTCCCCAAAATCCTGGTAATTTTTTAAAATAGTCCGCATTTAAACTAATTGGTATTATTTCATAAAACCCATTAAATGGTTTTAGTGTTTTATGTAGAGCTTCTAAGTCATATGCTGCGTAACCATTGTTTATTAAGTAAATTTTTATTTTACTTCGTGTGTTTTCTAAAAGAGTATATAAAGTTACATGAAGACCTACTTCTATATTCTTATCCGCACAAACGACAACATTTACTTTATTTTTCATTGATCAATAAATTTAGAGAAGTGAGTTTAATAATTCTTTTCAATTTTAATTTATTGGGTTGTTAATTAAAAAGATAAATTTTATTTAGTCAATAACATTTGTTGCATAGTCCATAATTGATGTCTAATTCCTTGTGGTATCCATTTAAGTTTATCGAAATTGAATATTTGATAAGAAGGTATTTCAGTTAAGAGAGAAACCATAAAAGCAAACGAAGAGCTCTCGTCAATTATCAAATAATCGCATTTAGAAAGCAGGTACATGTCTATAAGCGCTTCTTTGCCGTTTTCAATCATATCATGATCGATTGAAAATTGATTATGCATTGTTTTACCAGGAGGAGGATACCATTTATCGGTGCTAATTACTTTTGAATATTTTTTCTCGACATAATTTTTAATATCAATGTTATCCGTAGCTAAAAAGATTTGCAGCTCGGAATCGCGTTCGATTAGCCGATCAAGTTTTTTTAGCATTGCTTTAATCGGTACCTTTTTATCTGCATACCGAATATGCAGACCTACTACTCTGGTTCCAAAAAACTTATTCTTAAATTGTAATATCCGTTCTTGAATTTCAGAATCAAGAACAAGATAATCATTCAACACTTTTTTAATAATGGAACGGGAATTTATTTCAAAATCATTCCTAAGATCTTTGGCGATTTGCTTTTTTAGACTATTCAATTGATTAAAATATGACCAGAAGACCAATACATCTTCGGTGTAATTCAAATTAGTAACGTTAATTGAAAATTTCGAAAATGTTTTAGGATGATTTAAATGATATTTTGAATACTGATGAACCATTTCACCTACAGATTTTCTTAGATTTCCTTTCCAAATAGTAGGCGCAACAGAATCTGTTAAAGGCAGATCATTAAGCGAAAAATTCAAACTACAATGAAAAAATTTACCGAATGAATTATCACCATCGTTTGAGTAAACATTATCTGACCAATCTACAATCAATTTCCTCTTTGTGAGAAGAGAATATATTACAGCTGTGGAAAGACATAAAAGCCGGTTGCCAAATCCCGCAATTCCTTTTACAAGAAGTATTTTATCCATAATTATATAAATATTTTGGATTAAATCCTCTTCAACTTTCGCTTTTTATATTCCATGCTAACCATAGTAGAAACAACAACAAGCCCGGACAATCCTGCAATTAAATACGAAAGAGCAATTCCAATTACTCCCTCTCTTCCCAAAAAATATGCGACAATTACAAGTACTGATGCTCTTATAATTACTTCTATTGTGAAAAGGTATGGTTTTAAAAAATAATGAAGAATAATTCCTAATGAAACAAAAATAAAGGAGATGATGGAAGGGATAGAAAGTATAATGAAAATTGGAACCGCATCTATTTTTTCGATCCCATATAACAGTCCGATAATTTGTTTTGAGAAGAACAAGCTTATAAAGCATATTATTGCAATAGGAACCACTAGCCGGAATGTTCTTGTAATAAATGGTTTAATTTCATCCGTCGATTTTAATCTAGAGCCAATGGGCATAAAGTAAGAACTAATATTGCCTCCGATAATCGCAAATACTAAACTAAGTGATGTTGCTATTCCAAAAAGACCTATATCTTTGCTCGTAGCATATAGTGCAAGCAAGATAGTACCCAACTGTGAAATAAACTGTCCTAAAATCCCTGTAAATGTTTGCCAGCTTCCATATTTAATTAATTTTTTAAAATTTGTTAGATATACTTTCCCTTTAGAAAAAATTAATTTATAAAAATGTACGCTTGTAATTAACACGCCAAGCCAGAACGGAAAAATGAATGCCCAGAAATAGTTTTCTAAATTTTTGAAAAAGATCATTACGGATAAAATTAATCCTAGGCGTGTTACAGATATGACTATATTAATCCGGGTTAACTTAAGATATTCCAAATTTACCATGTAAGCGGCAGTTAAATAATTATATAATCCGGATCCTAACACTCCAATCGTTACAGCCTTAACTAAGGAATTAGAAACTTTGACAGTAAGCAATCGATCATTGATTAATCCAAAAAGAATGTAGAAAAGAATACTTGTAAAAGTAAGAATTACTATTTGAAGATATAAACCGCTTTTTAGAATAGTCGCTGACTCAATATTATTTTTTTCATCTGCATATTCAGAAGCATATCTTGTTGCGCTTAGAGGGAGCCCATAATTACCAAGACTTGTTGTTGAACTGAAAACAGAAATTGCAACCATAAAGATTCCGAACTCACTAAGAGATAATGTCTTGCCAATTATTAAGAAACTAAAAAAACCAAACGCTGATGAAAATATATTACCACCAAGAAAAGAAAAGAGTCCTAACATCGTCCCCTTTTTACCTGCTAATAAACTTGTTGATTGTTGTCCCTTCTCTTTCCTAAGATCAGTCACTCCTTCCCATTTTGCACCAACATATCCTGACAGAAAGAATAACTGAGAAAGAAAATAAATAATAATCATCTGAATCTTTACATAGAATGGGAAACCTTTACCAACCGACTTTATTAATTTAAGATAATCCGAGAGGAGGGCTTTCTCAACGCTTAATTTTTTTTCTTTCTTTATAACTCGAAATAAAATATGAGACCCGATTCCAAAACGGTAATAATGAATAAAAAATGAAGTGAATGTAAAATTATGATAATGATTTATTTCTAGATCAGGCAGATACAATATCTTTTCACCAAAATCATAAATGCGGTTCACAAATTCTCTGTCTTCTGCGCCAACGCCAAACCGCTCGTCAAAGCCGCCATGTTTGAGAAATACAATCCGCCTACATGCAAAATTGTTGGAAGTTAAGAACCGGGCTTTATTCTTTTCCCTGTTAAATAAATTTAAAAAGAAAAGTGTAGTTCTATTGTAAACCTCGGAAAATTTATTCTCCGGAATTTCATTCTTAGACGGACCACCCAAAGCGGTAATTTTTTCATCGTTAAAGCAATAAAATATTTTTTGCAGCCAATCAATTGGGATTGTACAATCATCATCAACAAAAGCAATCAATTTTCCTTTAGCTTCCCTTGCACCTATATTACGAGCAACTGCCGGACCACCATTTTGAAGATTTATAGCTCTTATATTCCACTCGGTTGTTAAAGTGGTTAAATAATAATGAGTCTCATCAGTACTTCCATCGTTCAGAATCAGAATTTCAAATTTCTCTTTCGGAAAATTTTGTTCAAAAACACTTTTTAATAATCTTTTCAAAGATGAAAGTCTATTAAAGGTCGGTACAACTATTGAGATTTCGATATTATTTTCTTGTTGGTTCAATGTGTAGTTTGTTTCTGTTTTATTTTTTTTAATGCTTCAGTAACTATCGGTCGATTCTTAAAGAAATCCGGACTTTTATGAAGTGCAACATCATTTGCATCGAATGATTTACACTCAAGCAAAAATCCAGCGTCGTGAATTTTAGCTTTCGCATTTCCGGTTTTACTAATAATAATATCATCAGAGATTCCAATCATTTCATTTGTAATTGATCCATCTTTGGCTAACTCCGAACTAAACTTAAGATATAATCTTACATGATCTTTAGATACTGCATATATATTGCAAAGTGTATCAATATCACTTTCCTGATAAATTTTATGATCGTCTTTTAAGAATCCTGCCAGACCATGCGGAATCTCCGGTTGATCAATAAGCTTTAAGAATAACACAGATAGTTGTTTCGGCTTAATTAAAATATCATCATCAATTATGATGAAGTAATCCGCATCTTCTTTACTAGCAACGGTCCACCGGAAACCGCATTCGCATTTAACCGGCTGATTAATTATAACAAATCGATTATTCTTACTCTTTACCCATCTTTCTATCGGTAATTCCGGATTTTGATTACTTAGAATAATTTTTTCGACAAAATTACATTTTAATAAAATGCGTACAAGCGGTTCAAGGTTTCTTGCTCTCTTTTCATAATAGCTCGCTAAAATTATTGTAACCTTCTCTTTTACACCCAGTTCGATATTGGGACTAAGATAACTTTCAATTCTCCACTTCCAATACAAGAGTTCTCTAATTCCTCTTTCTAATAAATAGAATTTACCTTGCATACTTGATAATATTTTTTTTAGGTTTTGATTCATATAAATGGTTTTTCAGATTCAAGCGTTAAAAAGATTATTACATAATAGATAATTTATTATTTAGTATGAAGAATTTCTAATCCCCTTTTGTGGCTGTTTCTTAAAAGTAAATATTTAATAAATTTCTTTATCATATTTTGAGGTACATATTTCAGAAAAAACATTGTTTTCATTATATACCGTGGTTGTATTACATCAAAGAACAACTCATTAATTGGTATTTGCTTAGACCAGATTCCTCTTCTCAAGATCTTAAACTGCTTTGGATATTCACCGATCTCAAAATCGATACTTTTCATTTTTGACTTCCACTGCATGAAGTGAATGTAAAACTTTTCAATATTGTTTTTATCAAAGAGTTTTCCTTCTTCCCAATACCACCCCAATGGATTAGTATCAAGTTCCGGCCAATCAATTAATGGTTGTTCTGGCCAATAGATTTTTACCGGTTTTATTTTTTTATCAAGAACTTTCTGAGCAAAGTTTGCTTTTAGTGCCAGTAGATTTCCTATTATTTCCCACGTGAGTTTTATTTTTCCGGTGTTAGTGTTATTTAATAAATTGATATTCAAAAATGTTGACATTATTGTTTCATCAAATACGGTATGGTTTTCAGCAGAAAGCATTGATTGATACTCCGGGATCTCTTTAAATAAATTATTAATATGCGGAATATTTTTCCAGAGATTAAAATGACCGGATAAGTTATTCTTCCTGCTAGATATTATATCATGATTTTGAAGAACTGATTCCGCAATAAAATGTCTTATGTCTCCCCAAATTACATCAAGATCGCAGTGCCCCCAAAAATCATATCCTTTGATGTATTCTTCAAAAATAATTCCGTACGCAGGTTTAAGATCAACTTGGGAATAATTGTTTTTGATAATAGGGAAACCGATTTTATCACCAGCCAATTTTAGTAATTGATCTAAATTCATATTTACAAATTTGACATTTGACGGAACGATTTTGGGGAATGGGCAATCGGTAAAGATCAACCAATCAATTGAGTTGTTATTCTTGCATGATAATAAAAATGCAGGAAACCATTTTGGCCAGGACCCGAAATATGGTACTATGAGAATTATTTTTGACAGCGTCATACAATTTCAAAAGGTTTAAATCTCTTTAATAAATAATATTAATCTACTCACATACGAAATATAGGATTACTGTTTTTAGTTTTACTCAACCCGCCGATTAAATACTAAAGTTGACGAACGAGTATCAGCTTTCTTATTTGTATGAACAAGATCGAGACCGGCTTCGGATAGTTTATCAATTGCATTGTGGACATCACCAAAAGCATGATGAAATTCAACGGCCAGCACACGTGTTCTTTTCAAGAGGGAAGAATATGATTCAATAAAATCGAATTCTGATCCCTCTATACCAACTTTTATTAAGTCAAGTGAAGTCTCTTCTCCGATCATTTTTTCAAGATCAACATAAGAGAGCTGTTTAATTTTACCTCTTGTAGTCCAGTCCAGAAGTGGTTTTTCACTAACATAATTTGTAACATCGTCTGTCTTACCAAGTTGAAATGTTGCCGTGCCGGTTCTTTTACCCACTAATCCGGATAAAATCTGAATATTGATATTACTATTTCCAATAGATTTCATCTTTGACTGAAGTTCCTTCACTAAATGGGGAGCTGCTTCTATCAACCAAAGATTTAATTTTACGTTTCTCTTTTTAACTAAAAACCTATCCATCATCCGCATAGTAAACAATCCGGCATTGGCTCCGCAATCAATAACATTAATTTCTTTTTGTCCTTCTAAAGACAGTGTCAATTCAATAGCTCGGTCATACTCATTCAGAAGAAATATTTCGTTAAAGATCCACCAATTCGCAAAACTCCGTAACGGCATTACTAAACCCGATTCAAGATGAGCGTCGATTTTCATGCTCTCAAGTTGTTTTTTTGAGAGCCACTGCCTTAGTTTAAATGGCATTATCATAAATATTTGTTACCTGTTTAATGAATGAAATAAGTTAAATACTATCTATAAGTTGTTTTTTCGAGACAAATACAGTTCCAATAATGACTATTATATTTAACACCGGCAGAACTGATACAGTTCAAAATTCAGTAGGTAATTCAAAATTTTAAAGAAAATTGTATTTTAAAACTGATTTATTATTATTCTATTGAGATAATAAAATAGTAGTATTATGGAGAAAGAGGCTAAATCATAGATAATCAAGTCTGAGTAAATTATTTAATCTTAATTGCTGAATTAATTAATTTACCTTTCGAAGTATACATATTTATAATAGTTCTAATTTATCTAGTGTGTATTTATTTTATTGTAGATACCAATCTTATACTTTGGTTTAGGATTTTTGAACTTTCTGGGCAAGAATATGTTGAGCCACATTTACATTAAGAAAACTAATCGAACAAGAATTAATTCAACTATTTATCCATAAAATTTATTATTAGATGTACGAACTAGCAATAATCATCGTTACCTATAATTCAGACTCAGAAATAAGGAAATGTCTAAAAAGCATTATTGAAAAGACTCATAATGCTACCTATGAAATAATTGTAATAGATAATAATTCAGCCGACATGACCGTGCAAATTATTAAATCTGAATTTCCAAAAGTAAAATTGATTATCAACAAAAATAATATAGGTTTTGGTGCAGCAAATAATCAAGGTTTAAGGGAAAGCAAATCAAAATATGCCTTTATATTAAATCCTGATACAGAGTTAAAGAATAATGCTATAGATGTTTTATATAATTTTATGGAAACATGTAGAAATGACAAAGTATGGTGCGCAGGCGCCAAGCTATTTGATAAAAACGATGTACCGGAAATACTTGAAAACCGTCCTAGAAGCCTTCGATTAGCGTTATTAGAACAATCATTTCTTGATAGAATTTTTAAGAATACTTGGAGGAAATTGTTTTATATAAAACATAACCCGCAATTAACAGTTCCAATAAAGGTTAGATTTGTTTGCGGTTGTGATATGTTCGTGAAACGTGAGTTTTTTGAAAAACTTGGATATTTTAACGAGAAATATTTTCTTTATTTTGAGGAAGAGGACATAAGTTTCAGAGCTCAAAGACTATCCTTCATTTCTTTTATAATACCTCAAGCAGAAATTTTTCATATTCAGGGACAGTCAACACGTAAAAATTTGGAATATGTTATCGAGTTTAGAAAATCAGAAATGGAAGTGCTCGGAATGTGGTATAAACCTTATACCTATTATGCAATTAAATGGATTAATATTCTAGGGACTGCTATTAGGGCTGTAATCACATTGAAAAAAGAATTCTACGGGCTTGTAATCTTCTATCTACACCATAAAAGGGAAAAATTAACTTAGGATTTGTTATTAAAGAAATCGATTGACAATTGTTAGTTAAATAATCAGAATAAAAAAAGGGTTTCAATACTTTTCAACATTTTCAATCAAGATAAGCAGATAAAGTTTCGTTGAAGCATTTTTCCCAACTGAACTTTTTCTCTTGTAAATATCCTTTTGTAATTAATTTTACTCTCAAGTCAGAATCGTTTAAAAGAGTCTCACACTTTTCTATTATCTCTTCTTGATTTTCCGGATCAAAATATAATCCTGCTTCTCCAACAATTTCCGGCATCGAACTTCTATTACTAACAACTACCGGGCAGCCATAATGCATTGCCTCCAGCGGGGGGATGCCAAATCCCTCATATAAAGAAGGGAAAACAAAAGCTGAAGCATATTTGTATAAATTCGCCAATACTATATCACTTCCGGATAAAAGAACTACTCTATCTTTAATTTTATTTTTTCCGACTATTTCTTCTTCTATTTTATTGAGTCGAGAGACACCAAATTTCACAAGTTTGAAATTATTTCTTAAATAGTTGGAATTAGAGTATGCGGTTAATAGAGCATGGAAATTTTTATGCACCCCTTCCCCGCCTACATGTAATATATAGTCTTCTTTAATAATACGTTCATCTTTAACTTCGATTGTTAATGGATTAGCAATATGAGTAACCTTTATTTTTTCTTCCGGTATTTTCAAGATATTAATTAAATCAAGCTTTGTATATTCTGATACTGCGAGTATCTTAGAGGATCTAGGAGAAGTTTTTGCAATTAGCTTTGCAGAAATAGAAAGATCAATATTTTCGGGATAGTAAATCCCGATCAAATCGTGAACTGTTAAAATTCTTTTACCTTTAAACTCCGGATACAAATCCAAATACAAAGTTGGATGATAAATATCAAATGTTTTTTGATGACGATATTTTGCAAAGAGCAATCTGTTTATTATTCCTAAAATTTTGAATGGAGTCAAAGAGGCGGAACGACGAAATCCGGTAAAGTCTGCACAATCATGCTTAAATAGCTCTATTTCTCTAGCTGTCCAAAACAGACCGGCAAATAAGTGGACGTCTAATTCTTGGCAATTTACCGCATGTTTTATTAGTTCATAAGTATAACGTGATATACCACCATATCTTATATAATGGAATGATTGATAATCATATAATATTTTCATTAATCAGCTTTAATTTGATTTGCAAAATAGCCGAAGCTTTATTCATTATAAACAGCTAATGTTTCTTTAAAACATTTTTCCCAGCTAAATTTTTTCTCTTGAATAAGTCCCTTAGCAATCAAATCATTCCTTAGCAGTGAATCACAAAGTAAAAGCTCAAGTTTTTCAATTAATTCTTCTTCATCTTCCGGATTAAAATACAAACCTGCATCCCCCACGACTTCTGGTAAAGAACTTCTATTACTAACAACAATAGGACAACCATATTTCATAGCTTCCAACGGGGGAATTCCAAATCCTTCATACAAAGATGGGAAGACAAAAACGGATGCATATTTATACAAATTAGAAAGCAGGATATCTCCGCCGGAAACGAAAAGTATTTTATCTGTAAGCTTATTTTTTTCTAAATATTCCTTTTCTTCCTTAGTGGTGATAGACATTCCAAAATTAACTAGTTTGAAATTATTTTTTAAGTATTCAGAATGATTATACGCACTTAGAAGACGAACAAAATTCTTATGACCTATTCTAGCACCTACGTGTAAAATATAATTTCCTTTAACAATTTGTTCTTCAGTTACTTCTCTTTTCAAAGCTCCGGCAATATATGTAACCACAATTTTCTCTTCCGGAATTTTTAACCTTTCTATCAAATCAATTTTAGTGTTGTTTGAAACGGCAAGAATTTTTGTTGCTTTAGGTGCAACCTGTCTTATCAATTTAGCAGTTATGGACTTACCTATATAGTCCGGGTAAACATCACCAAGCAGATCATGAACAGTGTAAATAAATTTTCCTTTATGAAAAGGATTAAGATACTGGAATAGAGTTGGGTGATAAACATCGAATTTAGACGTGCTACAATAAACTGTTAATAATATACGATTGAGAATTCCAAAAATTTTGTTGTGGATTGCAATGTCTGGACGTTTTATACCATAGAAAAATGAGCAATCTTTTCTGAATTGTTTTATTTCCCATTCAGGCCTATAGATTCCAGCAAATAACGATACTTCGAGAGTTTTGTTTTTTAGCGCTTGCCTAATTAATTCATAGGTATACCTGGCTAAGCCGCCGTAAGTGAGATAATTAAAAGCTTGGTGATCATAGAGAACTTTCAAAGTGATTTACCTATAACATGTTTTGCATAATAAATATTCTGACCAAAGTACCATGTGTATTCACAAAGCAGAAGTGTTGGGAAAGAAAGGAAATACATCGAAGCATATTTTCTGTTAATACAGACAAACATCCAGTGAATTAAATTATACCAGGGTACGAACGGGGAAGAAATTATGTAGATCAAAGATTTATACTTACTCCATCTCATTCTATTAATTTTCATATCGGCATATTGTTTTCCTCGATCATACCGGAGTTTGATTAAATCTATAAACTTTATATTATGAATATGACTTACAACCGCCCTGGAATTGAAAAGCATTTCTATTTTTTGATCTGCTATTCTATAACAAAATTCTATATCCGCCGCTTCATATTTTTCGTAGAACCCTCCTAGATCATCGAATAATTTTTTTTTGATTGAAAAATTTGCAGAAGGAAACATTTTTAATATTCTTGATTTACCATTAGGCAGCCACATCCAAAATTTTTCAATGTGTGCTACGCCTGCCCAATAATTACCCGGAAAGCAATTTATAGAACCGCCGACAACAGTATATCCTTTCTTAAAAGATTCGTATAAATTCAACAACCAATCTTTATCAGGAATACAATCCGGATCTAAAAAGACTAGTATTTCTCCTTGTGCATGTTTAGCGCCAAGATTTCTTGCTGATTGTGATGACAATTTTTTGACAGAGGAGATTAACTTATAATTTGAGTTCTGCATAATAATTTCTTTTGTATAACTATTTGGTGAACTATCAACAAATATAACTTCAAAATCTGTGAAGCTTTGGTTCTTTAATCCGCCTATGCACTGAAGAATAGTTGCGTGTGCATTAAATAAAGGAGAAACTATTGTAATTTTCATATGGTTGTCAATTTTCGGATGAATAAGATTACTCTAATTATTCTGTTTTCATTTAGAACAAACCTTTCTTAAACAAAGGTATTTACATCAGCGAATCAATAAAAAGTCAGAGTATCAACTCTGTGCCTCTTTAATATAATCTCAGTTTTAGTCTTAGAGTTAAGAATCTGAATCAGGTCTTATAACAAAAAAACAGAATTAAAATACAACGAGTTCCAATATGTTCTAAATAAGTTCTTGGGCTACTTCTTCCCAGGTTAAAATATCATCGGTTTTAATTTTTTTCCTATCATACTGAATAGCCATTTCCATAGCTTTTTTAATTGTTATTCTATCATCTGTTTTATAATAAAACATATGTTCCCTTTCTGTTTTCAAGAAATCGGGTGCTACAATTGGTAAACGATTATATGTATATTGAATCACTTTTAATGTATCTGTAAAAGATTCACCATGAGGAAATTTTGCAAGAGTATGTAATCCTAAATCAGCGTGTTTAACAAAAGGAACTGTTTCGACGAAAGGAATCTCACCGTATCCAATAATGTTCTTTTTCATAGGTAGATTTTGAATCGGTCCAATTATATGAAAATCTACATCGGGAAATATATCAGATGCTATTTCTAAAAAACCATGATCGAAATAATTTTTACCAACAAAAACCGCATTTATTCCTTTTTGATAAGGTGATATTGTTACTTGATCAAAAATTTTTTTCTCTATACCATGATAATGTAATCTTACATTCGGTAATAATTTAAATTTATTATAAATATAATTGCTGGGAGTACTTACTAAATTAAATTTACTAGCAATTTCATATTCTCTATCAAGTATAAATCGGGGATTATTAAACAAGCGAATATCATCAGATACCCGGTAGACAAAACGGGCAGATGGATTTATTTTTTTTAACTCATCAATAAGCTGAATTGATGATGTACTATCAAATATTAATAAAGAAGATTCCTTTATTTGTTGCGTTAGGTTTTTAGGTATTCTCTTCCCATAGTATGGATACAAATTAGAAAACGATCTATTTAGAAAATTATTTTTGTGATTTACGTAATGAAAGAATGTAAAATGTATATAGCTTGTTAATTTTTCATTTACCCTGACTAATTTATTAAGATTTTTAATTAAGGAGATTTTAAATCGGGAATCTTTTCTTATCGAAAAAATACTTATCTGAGTTGTTACAAAAACAACATCCCAACCCATTTTATAAAATGCAGATGCTAACCAATGAAACCCAATTTTTGTTTTTGAATTATATAACTGCCATGATATTAAAATTACTTTTTTCATTTCTTAACTTGAGGAGAGACGAAAGTGTGATTAACAAAAAATAGAGTAAGATAATTATTTGGTCTTCTTAAGTTTCTCGTGAAAGTTATTAATCTTCTCAACATAATTTAATGTTTCCTCGTATTTCCACTTCGGAACTTGCTTAGCTACATTTTTAATTGACTTCCATGAAGTATGATCTAAACTATTATCTTTTGCTTTTGTTTGAGCTTTCATTATTGTTCCGCGTCCGGCATTATAACTCCCGTAAGTAAAATTCAGCTTTTCAGGATCTACTTCGATTTCTTTCCAAGCTTTATATAAATTTCTATCATAATAGATTCCGGCACCAATATTCCATTCCGGATCCTCAATCTGTGTAAATTCTGAATTAATACTTTGAACTTCTTGAAAGGTTGAAGGCATTAATTGCATTATTCCCCTAGCTCCTACTTGACTTACTGCATCGGGAGTTAAACCGCTTTCTGCAATTCCCTGTGCTTTGAAAACTTTCCAATCGAATCCCGGTCCGAAAAATCTTTTACTGTACTTTTTGAAAGTATCGTCGTATCTGGAAAAATGTTTTTGAGGATAGACGTGATTATATAAAAAGAAGATTAATACAATGCATAAAATCTTTTTCAATTTAACGAACCTCCGATAATCAAAGCGATAGCAATAAATAGAGCAGCAATAAAAATTGCTACAGCAATATTTCCTTTTTTCAATTCGTCTTCAAAATTTATTTTAGGCGACAACAGATCAAACACCTTGTAAGCAACATACATCAAGACTACACCTATTACAGCATACATAATATTGAGTAAAATGATTGTCCATTCCATACTAACTCCAAGAAGTTCTTATTAACTGATCTGAATTTACAGTAAAACCCTCCGACAAATCAAGACTCAACAAAATGAAGCAAAGCTAAAATCTACTTGCTAATCTTATTAATAGCCGATAAATTACGTCCCCAGATAGTCTCTTTAGAAATAGTCAATCATTAAGAACAACAATCAGAAGAAACAATCAATTACAGGATAGATATGAGTCTAAGTCAAATTGCAAGATCAATTAAAGCTTCCCCTACATTGGCTTTGAATGAAAAGGCGGCGATCTTAAGAGAAAAAGGCGATCCGGTGATTCATCTAGGCGGAGGTGAACCCAAAAGCAGAGCTCCAATGGATGCACTACTTGCAGCAGTAAATTCACTTAATACCGGAGAGGTTCGTTATACACCTGCAGACGGAATTCCTGAATTGAAGAAAGCAATTATCCGTTACACAGAAGAATTCTATCACCGTAAAGTAAATCCTGAAAATGTAATTGCATCAGGTGGAGCTAAACAATCTATCATGGTAGCAATGCAGGCAATCTTAAATCCGCAAGAAGAAATTATTTATCCCGCTCCTTATTGGGTTAGTTATCCGGATATGGCAAAACTTTGCGGTGCAATCGGTGTTGCTGCATTACCTGAAGATGGAACTTTTTATCCGCGACTAAAAGATATTGAACAGCGAATGGGTTCATACACTAGAGCAGTGATTATCAATAGTCCGAATAATCCTTCCGGCGCTATGTATTCGGAAGAATTTATTTCCGACATCGTTGATTTCTGTGAGAAGAAAGATCTCTATTTGATCATGGATGATATATATCATCGTCTTGTATTCGACGGAAAGAAACCGATAAGCGTTTATGACTACACAAAAAAATCTGTTGAGAATTCCAAGATCATAATTGTAAATGGAGTTTCAAAACAATATGCAATGACGGGATTTAGAATTGGCTGGGCAGTTGGAAATAAAAAAGTTATAGAAGCGATGTCGAACATTCAAGGACATCAAACTTCCGGTCCTTCTGTGCTTCTTCAGAAAGCGGCAGCCGGTGCTCTTAACGGAATTCAATCGAGCGTTGAAAACTTACGCGTAACTTTAGAGAACAACCGGAATGTTTTAATCGAACAACTCCGCTCTTTCAGCGGTGTAAAAGTTACAGTGCCGGATGGAACGTTTTATTGCTTTGCAGATTTTTCAGCTTACGAAAAAGATTCTCAAAAACTTTCTTCATTCTTAATTGATAAAGTTATGGTATTAACCGTTCCCGGAAAAGAATTCGGTTTAGATGGTTATTTAAGAATAAGCTACTGCGGAACGATCAAAGATATAACCGAGGGTGTTGAAAGAATGAAATGGGCTCTCGATCTGAATTCACCTAACGAACTTTATATTGGCGATAGAAAATTAGTGAGGGATTGGTCATGAGTAAATATTTGGAATTCAATACCCCCGCAACAAAGCAAGCTTTAGATCTTGCTTCCGATTTCCGTCTGAAGAATCAAGGACTAACAAATCTTGATCGCGTTTTTTGGAATTTACCCGACGAGGCTCTTTACGAAGAGATCATTTTCAGAAATGAAGGCAGGATTGCTAAATGCGGACCTCTTATTGTAAATACCGGAAAACATACTGCTCGTGCCGCGGCAGATAAATTTGTCGTTCAGGAAGAATCAACCGCCAAAGATATTTGGTGGGGAACTTACAACCGTCCTTATGCTCATTCAATGTGGTCTCAATTAATGGGACGTTTGCAGGCTTGGGCTCAAGGCGAAGAATTGTTCGTTCAGGATTGTTATGCCGGTGCCGATCCGGAATATAAAATGCCTGTTCGTATCATTACGGAAAAAGCATGGCACAGTTTATTTGCACGTAATATGTTCCTCACTACAAACGATAAAGATGAATTGAAAAATTTTATTCCCCAGTTTACCGTTATTGCCGTCCCGGGATTCAAAGTAGATCCGATAACCGACGGTACGCGGACAGACACGGCAATCATTTTAAATTTCAGTCAGAGAACCGCAATCATTGCCAATACACTTTATGCGGGCGAAATTAAAAAATCCGTTTTCACTGTTTTGAATTTCTTACTTACTTTTGAAGACGTACTGCCAATGCACTGTTCGGCAAACGTTGGAGATAAAGGTGATGCTGCTTTATTCTTTGGATTAAGCGGAACAGGTAAAACAACTTTATCTGCGGATCCAAAACGTAAACTTATCGGTGATGATGAACACGGCTGGAGTAATCAAGGAGTATTTAATTTTGAAGCGGGATGTTATGCAAAGGTAATTCGATTATCGGCAGAGAATGAACCGCAGATATATGAAACGACACGCCGTTTCGGAACAATTTTGGAAAATGTTGTTTGGGATCCTACTACACGGATTATTGATCTTGATGATGATACAATAACTGAAAATACCCGCGCATCATATCCGATCAACTTTATACCGAATGTAATCAAAGAAGGTTACGTTCACACTCATCCTAAAAATATTATTTTCTTAACTTGTGATGCGTCTGGTGTTATGCCGCCAATCGCAAAACTAAATCCGGAACAAGCACAGTATCATTTCATCAGCGGATACACTTCTAAGATAGCCGGAACTGAAATCGGTTTAGGCATTGAACCGCAGATAACCTTTTCCGCATGTTTCGGCGGACCTTTTATGGTTCGTCATCCCTCGGATTATGCTGCTATGCTGAAACAGAGAATGCTGAAACACAATGCAAATGTCTGGCTCGTAAATACAGGCTGGGTTGGCGGAAGATTTGGTGTTGGTAAACGAATTAGTATCCGCCACACAAGAAATCTTTTAAATGCCGCTCTCGAAGGAAAACTTGAAAATGTAAAATACCGGAAAGATAAATTGTTCGGTTATGAAGTTCCTATGACTTGCCCCGAAGTTCCGGAAGATGTTTTATATCCGGAAAACTCGTGGGGAAGTAAAAATGAATACTGGAAAAAGTACGACGCATTAGCAGCACGTTTTCAAGAAAACTTTAAGCTGTTCGAAAAAGGTTGCTCTCAAGAAGTTATTAGTGCCGGACCAAAAAGATTGTCGCAAATAAAATAAATTTATTACCGGAGCTTCCAAAAACTCCGGTTAAATTTTTAAAGACTATAAAATGAGAATTACAAAATTATTCTTAATTCTTGGAATAATAAGTTTATCGCATCTGTTAGTTTGGTAATAATAAACAGATAATTAATTATCCTTTCTCTTTATTTTTTTTAACTCAAATACTATATTGTCCATTACTTAGTTGAGAGTTGATTTCAATTTATTTCAGTTCACTTTATTTCTCACATAACATAATCTTAGGTAAAAAATGCCTATTTCAAAACACATAAATAAAATTGGTATTTCCCCTACAATGAAGATTGCGGCAGAGGCAAAGCTAATGCATGCGCGCGGCGAAAATATAATTGATCTTTCGGTTGGGGAACCGGATTTCCCAACCCCATTGAATGTTAAAGAAGCAGCAAAACGTGCTATTGATAACAATCAAACCCGTTATACGCTCAATAATGGAACTATAGAACTGAGAACCGCTATTTCTCAAAAACTTAAGAAAGATAACGGATTAGATTATTTGCCGAACGATATTATTGTTTCTACAGGGGCGAAACAAAGTCTTTTTAATGCAGTTCAATCTCTTGTTCATGATGACGATGAAGTTATTTTTTCTTCGCCATATTACGTTTCATATCCTGAAATGGTAACATTAGCGCACGGTCATTCCATAATAATTCCAACAACTGAAGACACAGATTTCAACTTAACTCCGGAACAATTGGAAAAAGCAATTACTACAAAGACAAAAGTTCTGATACTTTCTTATCCTACTAATCCGACGGGCTCTTGTTACACGAAAGCAGAATTGGAGGTGATTGCAAAACTTGTTGTAAAGAATAATCTCTATGTCATTTGCGACGATATCTATGAGAACATAATTTACGACGACAATAAATTCGTTTGTTTTGCTTCACTAAATGAAAATATTAAAAACCGAACAGTTGTTGTTAATGGTTTTTCAAAATCTTACGCAATGACAGGCTGGCGGCTCGGCTATGCTGCGGGACCGGAAAATATCATCCAGGCAATGAACAAGATTCAAAGCCACAGCACATCGAACGCATCATCTATTTCTCAGGCTGCTGCTCTCGAGGCTTTAAACGGACCGCAGGATTTTATTCAAATAATGAGAAAAGAGTATGAGCAGAGAAGAAATTTTATTTTTGAACAAATTATTTCGATAAAAGGAATTACATGTTTCAAACCGAAAGGAGCTTTTTATCTCTTCCCAAACATCAAATATTATTTTGGAAAATCAACTTCAATATTAAGGATTGAACATTCATTTGATCTTGCAATGTATCTGCTTTATGAAGCTAAAGTTGCAACTGTTCCGGGCAGTGCCTTTGGCGCAGAAGGTTACCTGAGATTATCTTATGCAAACTCGATGGAAAATTTGAAAGAAGGTATTGAAAGAATCAAAGAGGTTTTGGCAAAACTACATTGAACTTTTTTCATGATTTTTATCATGCTCTAGTCCAAAAATAGAGAGTAAGATAAACTAACTGACTAGATACGATTCAAGAGCACGATATACTTTTTCAACCGGCATTTTTTCTCCGCACCATAACTCGTATGATTTAGCGCCTTGTTCAATTAACATTTTAAGACCGGTTATAATTGTAGCTCCCTGACTTTCGGCAAGTTTTAAAAGTTTTGTCTTTACCGGATTATAAACAATATCAAAAACAATCTGACCTTTCATAAATGATTCTTTGATCGCTGTTGCCGAATCATCTACCTCTGGATACATGCCCATTGATGTGGTGTTTATAATAAGTTTTGAATCGCGGAATATTTCAACAAGATCTGGAGGAATAAGAGGAAATACTTTGAAGTCATTAAAAATCATTTTAGCGGAAAAATATTCTTTTAGTGATTCAGCAGTTTGTTCTGTACGATTTATAATATTAATGTGGCCAACTTTGAAATTACGAATGAGCGCATAAATTACACTGCGAGAAGCACCTCCGGCGCCAATCACAGATACTTTCGCTCCCGCAATTTCATCCTTAAATGGATTTAATGATTCCACTACTCCCGAAACATCTGTATTATATCCGCGCAAGATGCCATCCTCGTTGGTAACAGTATTTACAGCGCCCACAATGTTTGCCTCTTCCGAAACATCTTTTAATAATGGAAGAATTTTTTCTTTCAAAGGAAGAGTAACATTTAATCCTTTTATTCCAAGAGCAACCATTCCTTTTAGAGCCTCTTTTAATGCGTTTGCAGGAACATCAAAAGGAAGATAGATATAATTTTGTCCTGACAATTCGAATGCAATGTTTTGCATTAGAGGTGAATACGAGTGCTTTATAGGATGGCCAATAATTCCGACAATTTTCGTATTGTGATTAAATTTATTTTGAGATTGCATTTTTAATTATTGTTTGTTTTCATCGAGTAATTTGATGAATAGTTTAGATGTTTTTACTTCAGGGTAATCTCTCGTAAACTCGTTTCTTATATTTGGATCAAGTTCAAAAGCTAATTTGAGATTATCGATTGCTTCCTGAGTATGCCCCAATAAAAAATTAATCTTTGCCTTTCCGTAAAATGAATTTGCATGTGAAGAATTTATTCTAATGCATTCGTCGAAAGATTTTAATCCTTCCAACCAAAGGCCTACTTCTGTATAAGTTTCTGCCAATTTAAACCAAGCATTAAAATTATCCCGGTTAAGTCCGGTTGCTTTCAAATAATTATTAATTGATTCTTGCAGATTGCCAAGTGAATATTCCAGATCTGCAATTGCAAACCAGGCATCTTCGGGATTTCCGGTTAATGAAATAGCTTTGTTAAAATCTTTCAAGGCTAATTGATATTTTCCAACCAGATCATAACAATAACCGCGTGCGAGATATGCTTCATAATATTCGGGATCCAGCTTTATAGATTCTGAATAAGAACGAATCGCCTGAGCATACGATCCGAGTTCTTCGTAAGTCTGCCCCATATTAAAAAGTATCGTTTCATCAAAAGGATCAAGATCATAAGCTTTTTTGTAAGATTTGAGTGCATCATTAATCCTTGCCACTCTTGAATAAGCATATCCTACATTGAACCATGAACTTGAGAAATCATCTTTTAGAGCAATAGATAGTTCAAAACAATTAATTGCTTTTTCAAATTGTTCAAGACGTAAATGAACTATCCCTTTATTATACCAGCCGGTAAAACTATTCGGGTCATACTCTAAATATTTATCGTAAGCAACTAATGCTTTATTCAACTGATCTGTATTCTCAAAACAAAATCCAAGTTCATACCATGCTTCCAAATATTCTTGATCAGCAGCGATTGCTTTATTAAAGTATTCGATTGCTTCCGAATATTTTTCCTTCTTCTGATATAAAACACCAAGACTAAATAATGTTTCTTCATTATGCGGTTCAATCTCTAATGCTCTTTTCAATGATTCGACAGCATCTTCGAACATTCCTAAATTATCTTCAGCGATTGATTTGTTGATATACGTTTCAACATCATTCGGATTCAAAGAAAGGGATTTATCAAAGCAGTGATATGCTTCTTCAAAATTAAAAGTGTTGTTTAAAAGAATTCCTTTGAACTGCCAAGCATCGGAATTATAGGGAATAGCTTTAAGCAGCGCATTGGTCAGATATAAACCGTCTTCAATAAGATCATATTCAAGGCAAAGCTGAACAACTTCCTCGATATAATCCAAGTGAGCAAATGTATGTTCATTATCTATGTGTTCCCGGCAGATTTTTATTTTCGATTTTACTTCTTCCTCGTCATAATTTGAATCATAATTGTCGTCTAAATAATCTTCAGAAAAACTCATTAAAACTCCCAGTTAATTCGGAAGAAAATGTATAGCTAACAAAAGTGAAAATCAAGTTGAAATTAAGAAGGTAATTTCGGGTGAGATTAAAATATTCTTCTATAAAAGAATCATTGAAGACTAAATTTGTATTCTTGCAATGAAATTTTTTTTACCCCGCCTGTTAGTTTTGCTGTAT
>Ga0182021_10001493_pt1 | contig 26859 bp, 21 predicted proteins | sample 612E3MmetaG_FD_120493 | JGI IMG/M metagenome (GOLD analysis project Ga0182021, IMG submission 120493) | Permafrost microbial communities from Stordalen Mire, Sweden - 612E3M metaG (Illumina Assembly) | ecosystem: Environmental > Terrestrial > Soil > Wetlands > Permafrost | place: Sweden...
CACGGCGACGACCGGCCCGTCGTGGCGCGGGGCCGCCCCGCCCGCGAGGTGGCGGCCCTCGACGACCTCCTCGGGCCCTCCCCCGGCATTGCGAACCGCGTCGCGAAGCGACCGTACGACCGAGTCGTCGCTTGCCACGACAAGGCAGCGCTCGCCCGCCTCGCGCGCCGCCGCCCACGAGAGCAATGCGGCCTCGCGCGCCTCGGGCCCGTCACCTACGACGAGCACTTCCCGGCCGGCGAACAAATGGCTCTCCCACCCGCTCGAGCGCGACTCGACCGAGGCCGCGCCCCGCTCGAGTCGCGGCGGGACGAAGGCACCGAGATGAGGCGCCAGGACCGCGGCGGGCCCGAGGCTGGCCTCGAGTGAAGCTGCGGGCGCGAAGAGGACCACCCGGCGCATGCTCGCCGTGGCGGACTCGAGCATGGCGGACAGCTCCCAGGGACCGAGACGATGGGCCTCTGCGAGCACGAGGACGCCGGCCTCAGCCGGCCCTGGCACCGGCGCGGACGCGGTGCGCCGCAGCGCGGCGACCGGCGTCGTCTCGATCCCGGTCACCGCTTCGAAGGAGGCGGCGGCGTTTCGCGCCGGCGCCACGGCGGCGATCTGCGCCTGCGGCCCTGACAAGAGCCGGCCGAGGGAGTCGAGCGCCGCGAGGCGGTCGCCCGGGCGGTACGCGAGCAGCTCGACCGCTCCCGGACGGTCCTGCACGAGCTTTCTCATCCGCTCCTGCAAAGCGAGGAGCTCCGGAGTCGTGTAGAAGGGCTCGGCGATGCCCGCGGGAATGGGCCGTGGCGAGGACGGCGCCTTGAGGGTGAGGCCGGGGCGGCCCGCCGCTCCGGGGACCGGGACGACGCGACCCTCGGCCACGACCGCGTCCACGTCCCGCTCGACGTCGCCCACCGGCGCGCCTGAAGGCAGCGTCGCGCAACGCGCCCGGACGAGATCGCCCCGGCGGAAGGTGCCGTCCCGGGCGGCGACGCCTCTCTCGCCGAGCGCCCGCTCTGCCCACGGCTCTTGTGGCGATCCTTCGGGCCGGGGTCCGGCGCCCGGCTCCGGGACTCCGGCCGACGCGGAACCGGAGGGTGAAATGGCCGAGCCGGTCCCCGTGCGCCCGGACACCGCGGCGAGCCGGGTGTCGGAGACGCCGAGGCGGTAGGCGCGCTCGCGCCACTCCGAGACGAGCTCCTCGTAGGGAGTGCCGAGATCTTTCTCGGGTCTCGTCCTCACCGCGGCAAGGCGCCTCGCTCCCGGTCCGGTCCGGCCCGATTGCTCGAGGGCGGCCGCGATCTCGGCCGAGCGGCGGGAGAACGCCCGGACGACGTTCGGGTCGATGCCCCCGAGGTCGGCCCAGGAGCCTTGCAGCTCGCGCCACGACACGCCGAGGCGGCGCGTCAGCTCGGACCGCAACTGGGTCTCGTACAGGTCACGGGCCGCCCCGAGCTCGAGATAGATGCCGCGGCCGTCAAGCGCCGACCAGCGGCCGTCCGGTCCCTGGGCGAGGTTGGCGACAAGGACATGGCTGTGCAGATGGGGGTCCGGGGCGCGGCTCGTGCGGTGAAGGAAGGCTGCGGCCACGAATCCGGACGCGGGAACAGATTCCGTCGGCTCGCCGCGCGAGGGGCTCCGCCGCACACGGGCTCCACGCCGCTCCAGATATCCGAGAGCCGCCTCGGCCGCCTCTTCGTGGCCGGCGCGCACGTGGTCCCGCACGTCCTTCGGGCCGAGGGCGTGCAGCAGGCTGACGGATTTCGGCGTCGAGTAGGTGCAGTCGTAGGCGGCTACTCGTACCCTGGCATGCCGGTGCGCCAGCAGTTCCCCGGTGGTCGGGTCGACCCCGGAGAAGAGCGCCCTGAGAGCAGCGCCTTCCACTGTGCCCGAAAGGCCGAGGGCTGCTGCGGCACCCCCGAGCCAGCGCCCGTCCGGCTCGATCAGGCCGCCCGTCTGTTCGCGGCCGGACGCCAGCGTCGCCAGGTAGTACCCCTCTCTTCCCCGGGCCAGCTTGGCGACACTGAGCACGCACCTTGGCTAGGAGACGCGGCAACCGCCGAACCTACCGGGATCGGTCAAGGCCCCCCTTCAGAACGCGCTGTCGATCGGCGGATCCGCCCGCCGAGGCCTCTGAGCCGGCGCTGCGCACGGCAGGGCCCCCTGCGGCGTCGTAGCCTGTCGGGCCAGTAGGGGGGTGCGCGATGCCTTGTCCCAGCTGCGGGGTCGAGAACAGGTCGGGCAGCAAGTTCTGCCGCGAATGCGGGAGTCCGCTGGCTCGCGTCTGCCCGGGCTGCGGAACTGCCGTCCTCGCCGATGCCAAGTTCTGCGACGAGTGCGGGACCACTCTCACCCAGGCCGCGCCCTCTGCCCCGGCGGACGCAATGCCAGCCTCCGAGCGCGCCGCACCGGCCGCCAGCACAGGGACCGAGCTGCGCCATGTCTCGGTGCTGTTCTGCGACCTCGTCGGCTTCACGCCGCTGTCCGAGTCGCGGGAGCCCGAGGAGGTACGCGAGCTCCTGTCTGGCTACTTCGAGCTGGCCCGAGCCATCGTCGGCCGCTACGGGGGCGTGATCCAGAAGTTCATCGGCGACGCCGTCATGGCCGTCTGGGGAGCACCGGTGGCCAACGAGGACGACGCCGAGCGGGCCGTGAGGGCCGGCCTCGAGCTCGTCTCCGCCGTCTCGACCTACGGCCAGGACCGCGGTCTCGACCTCGCCGCCCGGGTGGGCATCGTGACCGGCAGCGCGGCGACGACCGAAACCGCCGAGGAGGGCCTCGTCATCGGCGACCGCGTCAACACCGCCGCCCGCATCCAGTCGGTCGCACCTCCAGGCTGCTGCTGTGTGGACGAGACGACGCGGGCCGCCACGGCAGCCGCCATCGCCTACGTCGACGTCGGGCTCCATGAGCTCAAGGGCAAGGCCGAACCGATCCGGGTCTTCCAGGCGGCGAGGGTCACCGCCGCCGTCGCAGGCTCGCAGCGCTCGAGCGGTCTCGAGGCGCCCTTCACCGGGCGGGACCACGAGCTGCGGCTCGTCAAGGAGCTCTTCCACGCCGCCGCCGAGCGCCACTCGGCGAGGCTCGTGCTCGTCTCCGGTGTCGCCGGCGTCGGGAAGTCGAGAATTGCCTGGGAGTTCTTCAAGTACATCGACGGCCTCGCCGGAGGCGTGCTCTGGCACGCGGGCCGCTGCCTCTCCTACGGGGAAGGCGTCAGCTACTGGGCGCTCTCGGAGATGGTCCGGGCGAGGCTCCAGATCGGCGAAGAGGACCCGCTGGACGTCGTCGCCGAGCGGCTGCGCACGGGCCTCGAGCGCTGGATACTCGACCCCGCCGACCGCGAGTTCATCGCCCCCCGCCTCGGCCAGCTCCTCGGCCTACCCGCTGCGCAGGTGCTGGCGCGAGAGGAGCTCTTCTACGGCTGGCGGCTGTTCTTCGAACGACTGGCCGAGCACCAACCGGTGATCATGGTCGTCGAGGACCTGCAGTGGGCCGACGCCGGCATGGTCGAGTTCCTCGACCACTTGCTGGAATGGTCCGGCGACCAGGCCATCTTCCTTCTCGTCCTCACACGGCCCGAAGGCACCGACAAACGCGGTCTCGGGCTGAACAGGAGAAACGTCAGCGCCGTCTCGTTGGACCCACTTTCGGACGAGCTCATCGGCGATCTGCTCGACGGCCTCGTGGCGGACCTTCCGGCCCCGGCTCGGTCGAGCATCATCGAACGTGCCGAAGGAATCCCGCTCTACGCGGTCGAGACGGTGCGCAGCCTCCTGGACAAGGGGGTCCTCGCCAAGGGGGACGACCAGGCGCTCCACCTCGTCGGCGAGATCGGCACCCTCGAGATCCCGCCCGGGCTCACAGCCCTGATCGCCTCGAGGCTCGACGCGCTGTCTCACGAGGAACGGCTCCTCGTAAAGGAGTGCTCGGTGCTGGGCGGGTCGTTCCCGCGCCAGGCCGTCGAGGCGATCTCGGACACCGAGCCCGGGCAGCTCGAGGACCTGTTGACCTCGCTCGTGCGAAAGGAAGTCCTCACGGTCCGGGCCGACAAGCTCTCGCCAGAGCGGGGCCAGTACGCCTTCACCCAGTCGCTCATCAGATCCGTCGCCTACGACACCTTGACGAGAGCCGAGCGCAAGGCGCGCCACCTGCGGACGGCCGAGCACATGCGAGCTGCGTTCCCGGACGAGGGGGCCGAAGTGGCCGAGGTCATCGCCGCCCACTTGAGCGACGCCTGCAAGGCGGCCGCGGACGACCCCGACGCCGGCGAGCTCCGGGCACGGGCCAAGCAGGCTTACGTGATAGCGGCCGAGCGGGCCGAGGCGATCGGAGCCCCCGAGGCGGCCGAGACCGCCTACCGGACAGCGGCCGAGCTGAGCTCTGACGACGAAGAGAGCGCCGGCCTCCTCGAGAGTGCCGGGCGCATGGCGGACTCGGCCGGATCCCTCGAGCGGGCCCTCGAGCATTTCGAGGCGTCCGTCGCCGCCCACAAGGCGGCGGGCCGCGTCGTCGAGGCTGCCCAAGCGACGACCTGGCTCGCGACCGCCCACCACGGCCTCGGCCGGGTGGAACAGGCGATCGGCCTCACGCGCGAGGCCTTGGAGTCCATAGACCCGGGCGCCGCCCCCCCGGTTGTGACAGCCGGGCTGTATATACGTCTTGCCCAGCTGCTCATGTATGCCGGCCGCGCACAGGAGGCCGCCGAGCCGCTCGAGCAGGCGCTCACCCTTGCGCAGCACTACGAGCTGGCCGAGCCTCTCGCTCGCGGCCTTCAGATGAAGGCCATGCTGCTCTCGGTGACCGGCCGTGTCGTGGAGGCCCGGCTCGACCTCGAGGCGAGCCTGGACGTCGCACGACAGAACGGCTTCACACGTGTCGAGATCGGTGTCGAGAACTTCCTCACGGACGTGTGCATGACCCGCGATCTCCCCGGAGCCGAAGAGCACGCCCGCTCCGGCCTGGCCCTTTCCCGGAGGTGGGGCTCTCGCATGCAGGAAGCCAACACGGCGGTCAACCTCATGTACGTGCTGACGATGGGAGGTCGTTTCGAAGAGGCCTACCGCTTGGGCGCCGAGGTCATGAAAAGCGCCGGAGAGGGGACCTCGGCGAGCAACATGGTCCGCATGCGCCTCGCGACCCTGGACGCGCTCCGAGGCGAGGCCGAGAGCGCCCGGCGACACCTTCTCCGCTCAGCGGGGGCGGCCGAGACAGACGACGTGCAAGACCGCGCAGGCTACGCCTCGACCGAGAGCGGCGTCGCCCTGGCGGAGGGGAACTTCCCGCTCGCGCTGCAAGCCGCCATCCGGGCGATAGACGGCGGACTGCGAGACGGCCTGGGGCTCGCTCATGAAGTCGTCCGCCTCGGTTTCTCCGACGCCATCGACGCCGCCCTGGCGATCCCGGACATCGCCGAAGGCGAGAGGCTCGTCGATCTGCTCGCCAGCCACCCACCGGGCGAGGTCCCGCCCTTCGTGCGTGCCCAGATCCGCCGGGCCCGCGCCCTTCTCGGCGCGGCCAGGGGCGAGTACGAGGATGGGGAGGACGGCCTTTTGGCAGCAGAAGCGACGTTTCGAGACCTGGGCTACCCGTACTGGACCGCCCGGGCCCAGCTCGATCTTGCCGAGTGGCTCGCCCGACAAGGCCGCACCACCGAGGCCCTGGCTCGTGCCGGCGAGGCGGCGGCGACCTTCGCGCAGCTCGGCGCCGAACCGATGCTCATCAGGGCGCGCGGCCTGCTCGACGCGGGCGAGGTCGTGCCCGTCGGTGGCGCGGGGTCGCCGGCGGCCGTCTGAAACAGGGGCGGTGGTTGCAAGCGATATCCCAGGTTGTGCTCAGCTGACGCACAGCTCGATTCCGTACGCTGACTCGCAACACGCGAATAGGCATCACGAGCAACACATACGGATGTGTAAGCACAAGGAGTCGGGACCGTGCGCGAGAACGTCGTCATCTCATATCGGGGCGCGAGCTACGAGATCGGCCGGGCACCGGGAATCTACGGCATCTGGGCGATAGCCGATCCGGCCTCGGAGCCGCTCGAGTGGTGGCCGGAGACCGCTGACGGCTGGTACAGCGCCTGGTCCAGGTTCAGTTTCCTCGAGGTGCCCGGCACGATCGGCGCCGTTGCCGAGAGCCGTGCCGATGCTTCTGGCGTCCCTCCTCAAGCCGTCGCGGGCGTGGCTCTTCTCGTCATCGGCGTAGTCGGCGGGGTCGTCGGGCTCTTTCCCGGCTACCTGAACGGCGCCAGCCTCGCCTCACAGCCGGCCGAGCTCGTGCCGCACGCCATCTACCTCGCCGCCTGGGCGGCGAGTGCCGTGTTGATCTCGCTCGGCGGTGCCCGGCTGCGGATCGGGGCGATGCTCGGGGTGGGCACGAGCCTCGTGACGTTCGGTTTCTTCTTGTCCGATGCCGGGACGCCGATCGCCGGGGGCGCCCACCTCATGGGCGCAGGACTGGTGCTGGGGCTCTTCGGCTGGCTCACCTGCGCCGTGGGCTCGGCGGCGGCCTTCGCGATTGCGCGGCCGGCGAAAGCCCAGGAAGGCCGGCGCCGCTCTGAGATCATCCGGCTCCTGCCGCTGTCGTTGTGCGCTCTCGGCGTCGCGGCTGCGTTCGCCCCGGCCTGGGACAGCTACGTGCTGACCACCTCCGGAGGGACGACCCAGTCGTTCACCGCCGGCAACGTGTTCTCCAATCCCGCCCCGGTGATCGCCGGGAACGTCGCGGTCATGGTCGCCTTCGTGGCCGTCGTCGTCGCGGCCGGCTTCTGGCGTCGGGTCCCGGCGGCTGCCGCTCTGGTCGCCGGCGCCGTCATCCCGATGGCGGCACAGGCGGTCTCGGCGCTGGTCCAGCTCGGAGAAGCTGCCACACCGGCGATGTTCGGCATATCGTCAGCCGCCGCCGCCCAGGCCGGCCTCAGGATCACCTCCGGTGTCACCTGGGCCTTCTGGATCTACTGCGCGTGCTCGGTCGCCCTGGTCTTCTTCGCCGCCTCGATGTTCGGCGCGCCCCGCCGCCTCGCCAAGCCCGCGGATGCAGCAGGCTTCCCGATGAGCGCCACCGCCCACCAGGCCTAGGACTTGTAGCGGTCCAACGCCCTTTGCGCGGCCCTGGAACCGGCGTCGGCGAGCTCCGGCGGGTCGACCACGTCGGCGTCGGGCCCCAGTCGCAGCAGCAGCCGGCCGAACCAACCCTCCGGGTCGCTGACCGGGATTGCCGCCACCATCCGGCCGTCGTCGAGCGACTCGAGGCCGTTCGTCACCAGACCCTCCACGGCGAAACGGGCCTCGGCTGGGAACACGACTGTCGCCACCACCGCCTCCGACGCGCCGAGGAACGCCTCCGGACGCGACAGAGCCTCGCGCTCGGCCGGGCTCAGCGGGCTCAGGTCGGCCGGGCGTCCCGTCGGCCGCACGGCCCTCACCCGGTCGATCTGGAAGCGGCGCAGTCCGTCCGCCGTGTGGCACCAGGCGTCCAGGTACCACTTGCCCTCCCGGACGACGACCTGGTACGGGTCGACGATACGGGGCGCCGGCTCCGCCGCCGAGGCCCCGAAGTAGTCGATCTCGACCTGCTCGCCGGCGGCGAGGGCGGCCTGCAGGGGTGCCAGCGCCGGTGAGGACTCGACCTCGACCGCGAGGCTGGAGGATCCGAGGACCGTCTCGAGCTTGGCGAGCGCGTCGGCAAGGTCCCCTTCGTCGTCGGCCCCCGGCACGGCGAGCAGCGCACGCGCGGCCGCCGCCAGGGCGAAGCCCTCCTCGGGGGTGAGCCGGCGGGGATGGGCGAGCTCCCGCAGCCCCTCGGCCACGACACGGTCGTCGTCGATCAGCAGGTCGATCAGCTGGTCGGGCGTGTACGGCGGCACACCGCAGCAGGCGACGAGCTCCAGGTCGTGAAGCAGCTCGGCAGGGCTCATCGAGAAACGGGTCGCGAGATCCGCCACGGGCGCCTCCCCCACTCTCGCCAGGTACACGAGGATGGCGAGCACCCGGTTCAGCCGGTCTCCCGCAGTCGCCTGGGGCGGGGGCAGGACGCGCCGGGAGGGCGCATCCTCGGCTACAGGTGCCGTCTCTGCTCTTTCAGGAACGGCGGATCGCGACCACGGCCCGACACCCGGAAGCCTGTCCGGCAACCTCGGCGCCGGCAACCTCGGCGCCGGCAACCTCGGCTCCGGCTCCCCCGGCGAACGGACCGGGCGCACGGCAAATGCCTCGAGGCGGGCGACGACGGCGTCGCGCAACCCGGGAGGGCCGAGGACCTTGGCCGTGTCGCCGAGGCCGACGACCCAGTCGACGAAAGCACCCTCTTCCGGGGCGGCGATCCGCAGGCGGGCGGCACCCGACGGCTCCCAGGCCTCGACCGAGCCGGCGCCGACCGTGGCGACCACGCTGCGGGCGAGGCGGGCATCGACCACCATCGTCACCTCCTCGGCGAGGGGATCCGCGTCCTCGGTCTCGCCGCCCGGGCCGGCCGGTCTTGCCCCCACGCGCCAAGGGAGGAAACGAACCGCTTCGCGCAGATCGAAGCCCTCCGGCAGCTCGAAAGCGGCCGATTCCCCGAGCACCGGGGCGTCCTCGAAGCGGTCGACGCGAAAGGTCCGCAGGCCCGCGTCCGGAGCTGTCCGGTCGCGCCCGACCAGGTACCAGGCGGTCAGCCGGAACGCCAGGCCGTAGGGCTCAACCTCGCGGCGGCGGCCCCTGTACCCGAAGCTCACGAGCGCCCGGTCCCGGACCGCCTCGTGCAAGGGGCCGAGGGCCGGCAGCGAAGGGAGAACCGCGATCGGCGGCAGTCCCGGCTCGGGCACCTCCCCCGCCGCGCCCAGCTTGGCGACGGCGTCTCGACCCGCAGCGCCGCCGAGCTGCACGGCGGCGACGGCGAAGCTCAGCGCCTTCTCCTCGCGGGGCTCCAGCCGGAGCTCAGGCAGGTAGTAACCCTCAGGGTGGATGCGGTAGCCGAGCTGTTCGTCCCCGGCCAGCGGCTCGACGCTGATGGGGATGCCGAGCTCGCGAAGCGCCCGCTTGTCCCGCTCGAAGGCCTGGCGGCTCGCCTCCTTGCCTTCGGGATAGCCGACGACATTCGAGGCGATCTCCCGCAGCGACAACGGCCTCGGCGTCTCGAGGAGCACCAGGACCAGGTTCGTCATCCGTTCGAGCCGGTCTGCTCTTGCGACGGGCGGCATCTTTTGAATGGTAGGCCGCTCCCGCCCGGGGAACTACCGCCCCACCTCCCGCTCGGCGGCACGCGTCGTGACGATCCCCTCCGTGAAGCTCTCGAGGGAGTGCACGAAGTGCACGGTGCGCGGCGACCAGAAGTTGTCGAAGGCGTGTTGGGCCAAAGGCAGCTCGGCGTAGACGACCGACTGGGTGCTGCGGGCGCGAAGCGCGCTGACGAAGGACCTGGCGGCCCGCACGGGCACGAGCACGTCGTTGCGGCCGTGCACGACGAGGAAGGGCGGTGCGGACCCGTGCACCCTGAAGATCGGCGACGCCGCGGCGAAGTCCTCGGTGCTCGACCGCTCGAACACGTGGCGCTTGAGGATCGGCGACAGGTTGGCGTTGCCGATCCTTTCCCGGTCGACGAAGTCGTAGACCCCGTAGAGGGGGATGCAGCCCACCACGGAGGTGTCCTCGTCCTCGAAACCGGGCTGCCACGCCGCATCGTTGGCGCTGAGCGCCACGAGGGCAGCAAGGTGCCCGCCCGCCGAGCAGCCCGACACGAAGACCAGGCCTGGATCTCCGCCGTAGTCGGCGATGTTGGCTTTGACCCAGCGGAGGGCGAGCTTGCAGTCGAGGACGTGCTGGGGCCAGCGCGCCTTCGGGCTGAGGGCGTAGTTGGCGGTGACGCACACATAACCGCGACCTGCGAGGTGCTCGAGCATCGGGATGCCCTGCTCGCGCTTATCCCCCATCATCCAGGCGCCCCCGTGGAAGTACAGGACCACCGGTGCCGGTGGCGCCCCCGATCGGCCCGCGCCTGCCCTGCGGTACAGGTCGAGGCGATGAGCCCGGCCGCCGTCCTCCGAGTAGGCGATGTCGCGGATCCTCTCAACGCCTCGCGGCCGGAACGGCAGGGCGGCCAGGACCCGCCGGGTGTCGCCCGCGCTCCAGCCCAACTGCGGCACCGTCAGCCCCGACTCGGCGAACGCACCCCCGAGGTACCGGTGGGACCTGAGGCCGGAGGCGAATTGCACCGCCAGGCCTGCGCAGCCGGCCGCGGCCAGCGAGGAGCCTGCCCAGCCCGGCGCGCTCTCGAGCCCGCCCGCGAGCCCGCAGGCCAGTTCGGCGACGACCACGACCAGAGCCAGGTGCAAGGGGGCCTCGCCGACGATCCAGCTGGGCACGAACGACAGGGCCGATCCGACCGCGCCCCGGAGGGGAACGAGGGTGCTGAGCGCCAGGAGGAAGGCCACGACCCCTATGGCGAGGCACGCCCAGTTCATGACCGAATGATATCGACGAGCGGATTCGGGACTTTCGGCCCTAGGGTTGCCATCACTGCACCGCGATGATGCAGGGGGAGGTGGGGACACCGTGGGTCACATGGGGATGTTCGGGGGAATCAACACGCTCGCAGCGCTGGTTCACCTCGGCGGTACAGGTAGGTACATCAGCTGGGGCGTCATCCAGATCTCGCTCGCGAACCTGATCATCATCGCCGTGATGATCGTGCTGTTCGCGGCTGCGATCATTCTGCCGTTCCCCAAGCACGAGGCGCGCAAGAAGTGAGCGCACAATCGGTGGACACGTTCGCGGCCGGTGCCGAGAAGGACACCTGGACCGGCCGCATCCGCAAGCGCGGTCTCGAGGAGCTGCCTCCGGACCGCCTCTTGCCGGACCGGCAGCCCGCCTATGTGGCGTCTTGGATATACGTCTTCGGAGCCTTGAGCATCGGTGCCTTCGCCGTCGTGCTGCTCTCGGGCGGCGTGCTCGCAGTCGAGGGCCCGTCGTGGTGGCACAAGTCCAATGCCGGTCTCTTCGTGAACTCGCTCCACATGTGGAGCACCGAGTTCTTCTTCATGTTCATGGTCGTCCACCTCTGGGCGAAGTTCTTCATGGCGGCCTGGCGCGGCAAGCGCAAGGCGACCTGGATCTCCGGGGTGCTCGCCTTCGCCCTCTCCATCGGGACGGCCTTCACGGGCTATCTCTCTCAGCAGAACTTCGACTCGGAGTGGATCGGCACGCAGGCCAAGGACGGCATCAACTCGACCGGCGCCGGCGCCTTCTGGAACGTCCTCAATTTCGGCCAGATGCTGATGTGGCACATCGTGCTGCTGCCCCTCGTCGTCGCCGCCCTGATCGGGGTGCACGTGCTCCTGGTCCGACGCCGCGGCGTCGTACCGCCTTTCGCCCCCACCGATGGCCAGCTCGCGAGGGCCGGCCTGAGCCTCACCGGAGCTGTGGCGGCACCACCCGCTGAATCGGGAGCGGCCGCCCAGCTTCCGGCAGAGCTCTCGACCCAGATTCCGGCATCGACTTCGACCCAGATTCCTTCGGGCCTCTCGGACCAGGAGCTCGCCGCCCTCATCGAGGTGCCCTCCCAGGAACCGCCGGCACAGGAGCCGGCGGCACACGAACCGCCTCCGCCAACTGTGCCCGGGTCACCGGACGCAGCCACCTCGCACGAGCCCGCTGCGCAAGGCCCCGCCGGGCAGGACTCGATGTGGCAACTGCCGAAGGACGAGTCATGAACGCCACCGCCGCAACCGCGAAACCGAGAGCGCATCGCCGGTTCAGGCCGGACCGTGACGTCGTCGAGTGGCAGGGAGGATACCGCCGCTACGACCTCGTGAAAGAGGTCTTCGTCTGCTTCCTCGTCACTCTCTTGCTGGTGGTGGGCTGTGCGATCATCTTCTCGTCGCCAGACGAGACGCCCGTGACGGTGAAGTCGTGGTCGAACGCGGCGCCGGTCGATTTCGCCCAGACGGCGATCACAGAGCTCGACGGGACGAGCGGAGTCGCCACCTACGGCCCTCCGTACAACACCACGCCAGGCGCGAGCCAAAAGCTCGGGCCGGTCTCGCTGGAGAACGCCGTCGGCGCCAGGATCCCGATCGACACGGCAAAGGACTTCGTGCTGAAGCCGCTCGCGACGCTGCCCGACCGGCCGGCGCTCACGACCGCCCTCGCCGACTACAACTCGGCCTCCTCGACACAACAGGCGAGCTGGGACGCGGCCTACGAGAAGGTTGTCGCCAACGCGACGTTCTCGGGTGGGCAGCTGGCGGTCAAGAGCGGTCCCTACGGGCCGGTGGGCGTCCTCATGACCAACCTCGAGTCGATGGCCCGGACAGGGGCCCTCGACGGGGCGCTGCTGCAGTCGCCTCAGCTGTACGACACCAACTACACCGACCCGCTGCTGTTCGTCGCCGACGGCACCTATATGGCGAGCCTTGCCGCCGTGCGGCACCTCCAAGGTGACCAGTGGGGAATGATGAACGAGACCGGGAACTTCCCCGGCCAGCCGTGGCTGTGGCTGTACACCTTCTGGTACCAGGTGGCCCCGATGAACAGCTCCGACAACGGCGACGTGGAGGTGTGGGCGATCATGATGGCGCTCACCGTCCTGCTGATACTCCTGCCGTTCATCCCGGTCGTGCGATCCATCCCCCGGCGGGTGGGCGTCTACCGGCTCATCTGGCGGGTCCACTACCGCAACCTCGGCCCTGAAGCCCTCCTGCAGATGCCTCCCGATCGCGAGTCCCGCCGCCGGTAACCTCGGAGGTGAGCTTCAGGGGAGGGCCAGATGGCTTTACGTGTGTTCTTGGTCGACGACCACGAGATCGTCCGCAACGGCCTTCGGTCGATGCTGGAGGCCGACGGTGACATCGAGGTCGTCGGCGAGGCCGGCACCGCAGCCGAGGCGACCACGAGAGGCGTCGCTCTAGGCCCTGACGTCGCGGTGCTGGACATCCGGCTCCCCGACGGCGACGGGATCGAGGTCTGCCGGGAGCTGCGCTCTCGGCTGCCGAACGTCCAGTGCCTCATGTTGACCTCGTTCGCGGACGACGAGGCGCTCTTCGCCGCCATCATGGCCGGGGCGTCCGGCTACGTCCTGAAGCAGATCAAGGGCGCCGACCTCGTCGACGCCGTGCGACGGGTCGGGCGCGGCGAGTCGCTCATCGACCCTTCGATGACAAAGCGCGTCTTCGACCGGCTGCGCGACGGGCCGGCCCGTGACGAACGCCTCGACCGGCTCTCGGACCAGGAACACCGCGTGCTCGACCTCGTCGCCGAGGGGCTGACGAACCGGCAGATCGCCGACCGGCTCTACCTGGCGGAGAAGACCGTCAAGAACTACGTCTCGAGCATGCTCTCCAAGCTGGGCATGGACCGCCGCAGTGAAGCCGCCGCTTACGCAGCCAGGTTGTCAGAGCGCGAGAGCGCGAGAGAAGCCGCGAGGCGGGCGGACGGGGGTGGCTTCGGGACTCGGCCTTGAGCCGCGATACGGTCCAGCCGCGATGGCCGCTTCCCACGCCTCCAGCGACTCGTCGTGACGGACAGCAACCGCTGCATCCATCAGGGCGTCACACTCGCGCGTGCGCTGCTCCGCATCGAGACCGGCCGCCGTCCGCCGCGGAAGGGGATGACAGACCGCAGGAGTAACCTCGTCCTGTGGCCCGCAAACCTGCTGATCTCCGGTCGGACCCCGCTGTCGTTGTCCTCAACCCGGACGACGAGGTGACGGCGGAGTCGTTCAACGCGTGGCTTGATCGACGCCAGGCAGGCGACCCGGTCGATCCCGGCGTTCGGGCTGCGGACACCCGGGCGGAAATCCGCGCCGCGGACGAGGTGTGACTCCGGTCGTCATCGACGCGTCTGCCGGCATCGAGCTGGCCGCAGACACGGTTCGGAGGCGGCAACTGCGAACGCTGCTCCCCGTCGACGCAGTCCCGTGGGTGCCCGAGGTCTTCTACGTCGAGTGTGGAGCCGTGCTTCGCCGATGGGACCTGAATGGAGTTCTCGCTCCGGCGCAGGTGGCGTCCGCGATCGAGGAGCTCATGGCCTGGCCGCTTCGGGTGACCCAAGTCCGCGGGCTGTTCGCGGACGCCTGGAGACATCGCTCCAACATCACCTTTGCCGACGCCATGTACGTTGCACTCGCGGAGCACCTGGGTGCATTGCTGCTCACCGACGACCACCGGCTCGCCAACACGCCAAACCTGCCTGTGCACACCCTGCGGCTACGCTGACGCGGCAGATGGGCACTGCGGGTCGGCGATCGCCAGGCTGACTACGCGCCGCCCCAGCCACGAACGCCGCGACGATGTACGTGGCATGCCGGTCGAGGGACACCCAGGCCCGGTCGTAGGCGTGGTGGTGCGAGGATCGGCGTGCGAGGCCGCTCCCTGGATGTCACGCAGCGGCACTCCGGCATCGAGCGCGGCGGTGATGAAGTGTGCCGGAACGTGCAGCGCCATCCACCAGGCTACGGCGTCTGGTGGAGGTCGCTGATCCTCACGACCCTCTCTTCGGAGTGCTCAAGGAACTGGGCTTTGATCATCGGGTCGACCCTGTACTCTCGGCACTTCTCGCCGCTGGACTCCGTCAGGGTCAACGTGCCGAACAGCTCCCCTTGCGATTGGAGGATCGCAAGGGCCGAACGGGCCTCAAGTTCATTCTGGCATTGTGACCAGGGAGACCACACACCCATCGCCAGATCGCGATAGCGCTCTTGAACCCGCGCGTGACCGAGCTTCATCTGCGTCACTTCGTCCCTCCTGTCTCCGGTGGCCGCTGCTCCACGTCAGTGAGACCTTGTCGGCGGGTGGCGCTGGGAAGTCCGACTCTTCTCGCCCTCGTCGGGACGGCGCCGCGCCGGGCCGAAAGGCACGGCCAGACCCGGCCGACGCCCCAGGCAACGGGCAATAGCGGTCGGTTCGTGCACCTCTTTGGGCGAGGTCGCAAGTGCCGCTCCTGCTCGGGCCTCCAACCCGCACATAACTTCGGCGTCAAGACGAGCTGGGACCGATCTGCGAGCTGCAGGTATTCGGTGTTCCACGCATCTTCTTCTGTTCACCCAGCACAAAGGTTAGATGCCGCGCCCTTAGATCCCGAATTGAGCCCCGCGCACGGCGCTCTGGGCCTCGGCGGGACCGCTCAGGGACACCCTGGCGACCTGGCCGCGGCCATAGAGGTAGAGCACGAGCTCCTGGGGACCCCCGGTCAGCACGGCGCGCGGCTCCCCGCGGTGGGCGACGATCCGCTCGCCGTCCGGCCGCTCGAGCTCGAGCCCGGCCCCGCGCAGCTTGCGGGTCATCAGCTTGGACATTCGGCCCAAAGAGGCCCACAGGGCGGTGTCGAGCTGCGGGTCCTGTCTCGGCTCGGAGCCCGGAACCGCCCGACGCACGTCCTCGGTGTGCACGAAGAACTCGACGAGGTTGACAAGCTCGTCCACCGGGCGCGACCACGCCGGGGGGCCGGAGCGCACCTTGGCCACGAGGCCCCTGTAGCCGTCGGTCCGCAGCGCGGCGGACATCGCGCTGGCGGTGAGGCGGGCGAACGGGCCGCCGAGCAAGATGCCTGGCGCCGCGAACGGGCGCCGCTCGCGCACGAACAGGTGGGCGGCCAGATCCCTGGTCAGCCACCCCTCGCACAGCGTCGGTGCCTCGGGGCCCGCTCCTGTCAGCTCGTCGCACAGACGGTCGCGCTCGGTACGGGCCAGATGGGATTTGGACGTGGGGGCCTCCTTGCGATGCTGCGATAACGACGGTAGCGGGAAAACGTCCCGGCCTAGCGGGAAAACGGCCCGGCGGAGCGGACAGCGTCCTGGATCAGCACGCTGGGCTCCGGAGCCCCCGGACACCGCGTCCAGATCGGAGATGGTATGCAAGCGTCATGGGAATGGTCGAAGTCACTGCCGAGCGGATGATCGAGGCGCCGGCGGAAGCCGTCTACGGTTACCTGGCGGACCTGAAGGAGCACCACCCGCGTTTCCTCCCTCCCGCGTTCACGGACTTCGAAGTCGAGTCCGGCGGCGTGGGCGCGGGCACGGTCGCGCGCTTCAAGGTCACCGCCGGCGGGCGGACCCGCCAGTACCGGATGACGGTCGCCGAGCCCGAGCCCGGCCGTGTCATCACCGAGTCGGACACCAACTCGAGCCTCGTGACGACCTTCAGGGTCGACCCGGTGGGTGCCTCGGCACGGGTCACCATCTCCACAGCGTGGAGGGGCGCCGGCGGCGTCGGGGGCTTCTTCGAGAAGATGTTCGCCCCAAAGGCGATGCGGGCCATCTACCTCGACGAGCTCGAGCGCCTGAACGCCTATGCCCGCTCCCAGGCAGGGGCGGGCTCGGCGGGCTAGGCATCCCGCCCCGTCTGGACGCGGGACGCGCCGGCGCCGCAGCGGGTAACGGCTGCCGGCACCGAAGTGAGACGCCCGCCGCTCAGCGGGACGCGGAGTCCTGCGCGGCGACTTGGCGCTCGTGGTGCAGCAGCCAATCTTTCATCGGGAGTCCTCCGCCGTAGCCGACCAGGCTCCCGTTGGCGCCGATGACCCGGTGGCAGGGAACCACGATGGCGAGCGGGTTCTTGTTGTTTGCCATGCCGACGGCCCGGCTCGCCTTCGGGTTGCCGATGCGGGCGGCGACGGACCCGTAGCTCTCGGTCTTCGCGTACGGGATGTCAGCCAGCGCCTGCCACACCTGGAGCTGGAAGGCGGTCCCGCTCGGCGCGAGCGGCAGGTCGAATTCAGTCAGCTCACCGGCGAAGTACGCCTCGAGCTGGCGGCGGACCCTCGTCAGGGTGTCGGCGGCCGGACCCGTGGCCGAGACGTCTGCCCGGGGCGCGAAGCTGCCCGGGAGGTGAAGCTCGCGAAGTCCCGCGTCATCCGCGACGACGAGAATGTCGCCGATCGGCGACGGACATGTCGCCCAGGAGGCCGTCGGCGCTCGGCCCGCGCCGTCGCTCGTGTGCGGCTGGGCGGCGATCAAGGTGGTCATGCTGCCTGCTCCTTTCGTGCCGCTCCGCGGCTGTTGGATGAGTCCACACCGGGTCCGACCGGGGTGGACCACAAGTACTGCAACGCATACGAGCGCCAGGGCCGCCACGCCTCAGCCATCGCCGTCGCGCTCCGGGGGTCGGCCGGCAGTCCCCGCGCCTCCAGCGCCCGCCTGACGCCGAGGTCGCTCGCCAAGAAGGCGTCCGGGTCGCCGAGGGCGCGCATGCGGACATAGGCGACGGTCCACGGCCCGATCCCGGGGATGGCGACGAGGCGCCCGGCGACCGCGTCACGGTCGGCGCCGGCGTCGAGCACGAGATCTCCCGAGGCGAGCGCCGTCGCGAGTGCGATCACCGCTCTGGCCCGGCCCCTCGGCATCGGAAGCTGGTCGGGCGAGAGCGCCGCGAGCGTCGCCGCGCTGGGGAACAGGCCCGTGAGCTCGCCGGAGGCCTCGCCCAGCTTCCGCCCGTGCTCGTAAGCGAGCCGGCCTGCGATCGTCCGGGCTCCCGCCACGCTGACCTGTTGCCCGAGCACGGCCCGAAAAGCCAGCTCGTCACCGTCCACATGACCCGGGGCGCGAAGCCCCGGCAGGACAGACACCGACGGGCCGAGCACGGGATCGGCTCCGAGGGCGTCGAGGACCGCGACCGGGTCGGCGTCGAGGTCGAAGAGCCGCCGCAGCCGGCGCACGGCCGCCGTCAGGTCGCGCAGGTCCTCGAGGGCCAACTGGCACCGCAGGTATCCCTCGGAACCGCCATCGGCGCTGACCTCGGCGACACAGGTCCCGTGCGGCAACGAGAGCGTCCTGCGGTACCGCCCGGCATCGCCCTCTTCGACCCCGGGGACCGCCCGGGCGGCGAGGAACCCGAAGAGCGGGCCCGCCTGGAACGGGCGCCTGTGGGCAAGCCTGAGGGCGACCGCACCGGGCGCAGCCCAGAGCGCCCCCAGGTCGCCGCGCCGGGCCGTCGATCGTGCCCTAAGCTCTGTCGGAGCCAGCGCGAAGACCTCCCTGACGGTGTCGTTGAACTGGCGGACGCTGGAGAAACCGGCCGCGAAGGCGATCTCGGCGGCGCGAAGCCCAGTCGTCTCGAGAAGGATCCGCGCCGTCTGGGCGCGCTGGGCACGGGCGAGCGCCAGAGGACCGGCGCCGACCTCGGCGAGGAGCAGCCGGTTGAGGTGCCGCTCGCTGTATCCGAGCCGCCGGGCAAGGCCGGGCACGCCGTCACGGTCCACGACGCCGTCGCCGATGAGGCGCATGGCGCGGCCGACGACGTCGGCTCGACGGTCCCATTCGGGCGAACCGGGCGTGGCGTCGGGGAGGCAGCGCTTGCACGCCCTGAAGCCCGCCCGTTGGGCTGCAGCCGCGGTCGGGAAGAGACGCATGCGCGACACCCTCGCCGGCGGCGACGGGCAGCTCGGCCGGCAGTAGATGCCCGTCGAGGTGATGGCGACGAAGAACCAGCCGTCGAAACGGGGATCGCGGCTGCGCACCGCCAGGTACCTCGCCTCGTCGTCGAGTGGCGCCGATCCGGCCGCACAGGCCGGCCCGCTCAAGATCGTCGTCTCACCCATGCCGCCAGTCTGCCAGGTGCCCATATCCGGGTCTGGCGGAAATCGGACAGGGCGGTGGAGCCCGGGAAGCAAGTGCCGGCGCGCGGGTCATCGTGACGCAGGCGCCGCGACCGTGGCCTCCGACTAGAGCTCCTCGGTCAGCTCTGGGCTGTCAAGCCGGAGAGGCCGGCCACAAAAGTCGTCACCTTCTCCTGCCAACCGTCCTCCAGGGGCCCCTTGAGAGCCGTCACGCAGACCGTGCCTTCGGCCACCTTGACGAAGCCCCGCTTCTGCAGAGACTCGTTCATGATCGGGATCACCCGCTGCCACTTGGCCATTTCCGCTTCTGTCGGCACCTTCCCGGTCCGCTTGTCCGGCCTGGGTGCGATCTCAGTGGTCAAGAGGGCGTACTTCGTGCCGGCCGGCAAGGCAATTTTCTTGAGGAACCGGCGCACGCTCCCGATGGGCTTGCCCATTCGCCCAGGCGAGCTGAACACGTACAGGTCGGCCGGTGCCGGCTGCCCCGCTTTGACGTCCCGCACATGGTGGACGCCGACGGTGACGCCTTTCGCCGCCATCTGGCTCTTGAACTCCTCGGCGACCAACGCCCCGTTGCCGAACTTCGAGGCGTGGTAGTACTCGATATTCAAGCTGCAGCCTCCCGGTGCGGGTCCAATTGAGCGTCCTCGCCCGATCGGCGGACATATCCACCCCCAAGGTAACCCGCGTCGGCGCCGTCCCAGTAGAGGCGAATGTCATATCGCTCGCCGGCACCCAGGATCCGACGGGCACCCCGGATCCGACGGGCACTTAGGATCTCGCGCCATGGACAAGCTCTCCGTGCGACCTATGACGGCGGCCGAGTTCGAGGCGATCCGAGCCGGCATGATCCGCGAGTACGCCGCCGAGCACGTCCGCGCCGGCAACTGGAGCGCGGATGAGGCAGAGGCGCGGGCGACCGCCCAGACCGACGAGCTGCTTCCCCAGGGTGTCGACAGCCCCGACATGTTCCTGCTCACCGCCGTCGACCCGCAAGAGGTGCAGGTGGGTCACGTCTGGGTGGGCCTGAAACGCCCGTTCGGCGGCAGCGGCGCCTGGGTCTACGACATCGAGATCGACCCCTCCCAGCGCGGCAAAGGGTTCGGCCGCGCCCTGCTGCAGGCGGCCGAGGAGGAGGCTCTCCGGCGCGGTGTGACGACGATGGGCCTCAACGTCTTCGGGCCGAACAACGTCGCCCGGAGCCTCTACGAGTCGGCGGGCTACGAGGTGGCGTCCCTCCAGATGCGAAAAGAGCTCGAGCCGGGCGACTGAGCCGCGGAGGGCCTTGATTCGCTTAGCGTCTCTGCGGTGCGGGCCCTCGTCTCCTGTTCGATAGGCGGAGCCGGCCATCTCGGCCCGCTTCGCCCGTTCGTCGATGCTCTGCTTCAGGGAGGAGACGAGGTCCTGCTCGTGGTGCCGCCGTCGCTCGAGGATCAGGCGGCGGCGTTCGGTTGCCGGGTGGAGATCGGCGGGGAGCCTCCCGAGGCGGAGGTCGCACCCGTGCGCGAAGCGATCGCGACGGCTCCCTCGAACACGGCGGCGGATCTCTCCGAACGTGAGCTGTTCGGCCGGATGGGCACGGCCGCGATGCTGCCCGCCATGGAGGCGGCGTTCGCCGCGTGGCGGCCCGAGCTCGTGCTGCGGGAGACCTGCGAGTACGCGGCCGTCGTCGCCGCCTGCCGGGCAGGTGTCGCGCACGCTCAGGTTGCCATCTCGCAGGGCGCGATCGAAGCCTCCGCACTCGGAATTGCCGCGCCGGCCCTGGACGCTCACCTCCGGGGCATCGTTGCCCACGTCAGGTCTTCGACGTATCTGACCCGCTTTCCCGCCTCGCTCGATCCGGTGTCGTACCCGGACACCCGCCGCTACAAGGTGCCCGGGCCGGGGACGGGCGCGCCCCTCCCGCGCTGGTGGGACGACGAAGCACTCCCGCTCGCCTACGTGAGCTTCGGCACGGTGGCCGGCTCCATGTCCAGTGCGGCCGAGGTGTACCGGATCGCGCTCGACGCCGTCGCCGGCCTGCCGTTGAGGGTGCTGCTCACCGTCGGCAACCGCGTCGACGTCGCGAGCCTGCATCCGATACCCGGCAACGTCCGCGTCGAGGCCTTCGTTCCCCAGGACGACGTCTTCGCCGAGGCAAGCCTCGTCGTCTGCCACGGCGGCTCCGGGACGACGTTCGGGGCTCTGGCAGCTGGACTGCCGATCGTGTTCGTGCCGCTCTTCGCGGACCAGCTCCCCAACGCCCGCCGCGTGGCCGAGGCCGGCGCGGGGCTGCGGGTGCTTCCGTCCAGCCCGAGCGGCGAGCGCCCCCGGGCGCGCGACTTCGCCCCGGTGCGCATCGCCGAGGCCATCCTCGCCGTGCTCGGTGATCCCTCCTACGCCCGGGCCTCGGAGCGCATCGCGAGGGAGATGGGCTCGCAAGCCTCGGTCGACGAGATCGTCGAGGGCCTGCGACCGGGCGGGACAAGGCCGCGAAAGGCCCGACCGGGCGCCTGACCGCGGCTCGGCGGCACCTCGTACTGTTGGCAACCTACGAGGAGGTCCCCATGCCGCTCCACAAGCACACGCCCGAGACAGGTGGCGACGACGAGCTGAGCTTCCGGCCGCAGTTCGCCCAGCACGGCGCCGTCACCGACGTGCCGAGACTGCGCCTCGGCCACAAGGGAATGCCGCCCCGGACCGCGTTCCAGATCATCCACGACGAGCTCATGCTCGACGGCAACGCCCGGCTCAACCTCGCCACGTTCGTGACGACCTGGATGGACCCCGAAGCCGAGCTCTTGATGGCCGAGTGCGCCTCCAAGAACATGATCGACAAGGACGAGTACCCCCAGACGGCCGAGATCGAGCGGCGCTGCGTCAACATCCTCGCCCGCCTCTGGCACGCGGAGGGCTCGAGCGCCACCGGATGCTCGACGACCGGCTCGAGCGAGGCGTGCATGCTGGGCGGCCTCGCCCTCAAGTGGCGCTGGCGCCAGCGGCGCACGAACGTCGGGCTGCCCACCGACCGCCCAAATCTCGTGATGGGCTCGAACGTCCAGGTCTGCTGGGAGAAGTTTTGCCGCTACTTCGACGTCGAGGCCCGCCTCGTCCCGGTCGGGCCGGAGGTGGCCCACCTCAGCCCGGAGGGTGCCGCCGAGGCCTGCGACGAGAACACGATCGGGGTCGTGGCGGTCCTCGGGTCGACCTACGACGGCGCCTACGAGCCGGTGGAGGAGATCGCCGCCGCATTGGACGCGCTCTCCGCCCGGGGCGGCCCTGACGTACCGATGCATGTGGACGGGGCGTCGGGGGCGCTCGTGGCTCCGTTTCTCGACCCCAAGCTCAGGTGGGACTTCAGGTTGGCGCGGGTCCAGTCGATCAACGTCTCGGGGCACAAGTTCGGCCTCGTCTATCCCGGAGTCGGCTGGGTCCTCTGGCGCGACGAGGCCGCTCTCCCCGACGAGCTCGTCTTCAAGGTCAACTACCTCGGCGGCGAGATGCCGACCTTCGCGCTGAACTTCTCCCGCCCCGGTGCGCAGGTCGTCGCGCAGTACTACAACTTCCTGCGCCTCGGTGCCGACGGCTACCGCGAAGTGCAGTCGGCGTGCCGGGACACGGCCCAGTGGCTCGCCGGTGAGATCGAGCGCCTCGGCCCCTTCACGCTCGTGTCGAGGGCGGAGGGCATCCCGGTGTTCGCCTTCCGGCTCGCGGGCGACGTGCCCTACAGCGTCTACGACGTGTCGGATGCCCTCCGGTCCTGGGGTTGGCTCGTTCCCGCCTACACCCTGCCCCCGGCGCTCGAGGACGTTTCGGTGCTGCGCGTGGTCGTGCGCAACGGCTTCAGCCGCGATCTCGCGAGAATGCTCCTGGACGACCTGCAAAAGGTGATGCGGGTCCTCGCGAGCTCGACTCAGGCCCAAGGGGGCCAGACGAAGGATCGCTCGGGCTTCCACCACTGAGCTCCGGGCCGTTCGCGACCCCCTCGTCCGGGCCGGATCCGGACCGGCGCCATCCCCCTCCGGCGCACACCCCGTAGTTACCATCGGGCCACGCCGGATCGAGAGCCGGTGGGCCACGCCAGATGAGGCCGGCGGGCCACGCCGGATCGAGAGGCCAGATGGGAAAAGCCAGATGGGAAAAGGGAGTCCAATGGACCCGGACGTCACACCGGAAGTAGAGATCCGCTCCAGCGCCCGGCGCCGCAAGACGGGCGTCGCCTTCTGGGAGGGCGGCCGCGTGGTCGTGGTTGTGCCGGAGCGCATGTCGCGCGCCGCCAAAGACGTGTTCGCAAAGGAGCTCGTCCAGCACCTGATGCAGCGCACCGGCCGCCGTCACGCCTCGGACTCGGGGCTCGAGGCACGGGCCGCCATTCTTGCGGACCAGTACCTCGACGGCGTCCGGCCGTCGTCGATCCGGTGGTCCAGCCGCCAGCAACGAAGGTGGGGCTCCTGCTCGCTCCACTCGCGCGAGATCCGTGTCGCCTCCCGCCTGCAGACGGTGCCGGAGTGGGTGCTCGACGGGGTGATAGTCCACGAGCTCGCCCATCTCCTCGAGGCCGGCCATACGCCGCGTTTTCACGAGCTCGCCAACCGCTACCTGCGCCAGGCCGAGGCGCACACCTACCTGGACGGCTTCGGCCACGGGCTGACGACCGCCGGAGTGCCGCTCAGCGGCTGCCCCGACGCCGGGGCCGAGGGCGAGGACGACGAGGGCGTGGCGGCCTGCCCCTGGTGAACAGGAGATCGCCGCCCGATTACAGAAGCGTTGCAAAGACTTTTCGGCCGTGAGCTGTCGCGGGACCCGGTCATACACTCGCCCCAGGACTCTCGAAAGGAGCTCGGCCCATCGGCTGTATGCAACCGGCCGGTTGTGGGGTCGCCGTAGCGGGACGACGGCCTTCTGAGTACACCTCCGGCTGGTACGCCTGATGTCCCCCATGTCGACGGGCGGCAACGGCCCGATCGCCCGCGTCGTGTCGCGCACGCGCGAGGCCATGGTGCCGGTACCCGTAGGCGACGTCCAGGCGGCCTCCGCCGACGGCGTTCCGGAGATGGCCGTCCGGCTCCGGCCGATGCGCCGGCGCCTCGGGCTCGCCACCTTGCTGCTCGTGCTGTTCCTGACCTTCATGGACAACACGGTGATCAGCGTCACCCTGGCGAACGTGCAACAGACCCTGCACACCGGCATCAGCCAGCTGCAGTGGGTGATCAACGGCTACGCCCTCGTGTTCGCGAGCTTCATGCTGCTCTTCGGCACCCTCGGCGACCAGCTCGGGCGTAAGAAGATCATGCTGGCGGGCGTCGTCTTGTTCTGCGCCGGCTCGGTGCTCGCTGCCCTCGCTGCGAACGCCAACGAGCTGATCGGGGGCCGGGTCGTCATGGGGCTCGGCGCGGCTGCGTCCGAGCCCGGGACGCTCTCGATGATCCGCCACCTCTACCCCGAAAAGCGCGCCCGGGCGAGAGCGCTCGGGATCTGGGCGGCGGTCTCCGGACTCGCCCTCGCCATGGGGCCGCTGATCGGAGGCGTGCTCGTCGGCTTGTACTCGTTCCGGGCCGTGTTCTGGTTCAACTTGTTCTTCGGCCTGGTGGCGCTCATCGGCGCCGCCGTCATCCTCCCCGAGAGCGCCAACGCCGCCCGCTCGCGTCTCGACTTCGCCGGCTTCCTCCTCGGAGCCGGTGCCCTCGCGGCCGTGTCCTTCGCCACGATCCAGGGCGAGACCGCGGGCTACAGGAACTTCCGCATCGACCTTCTGTTCGCCGCCTCGGCGCTGCTGTTCGTCTTCTTCGTGCTCTACGAACGTACGGCGGCGCACCCCATCCTCGACGTGTCGTTCTTCAAGCGCTCAGCGTTCGCCGGTGCCAACGTCGTCGCCTTCTGCACGTACTTTGGCACGTTCTCGATCTTCTTCTTCGTGGCCCTTTATCTCCAAGATGTCGGCACGAGCTCGGGCTACGGGACGGCGCTCGACTTCGTGCCCATGGCGGCGGCCATGATCATCGCCTCTTTGCTGACCGGGCGCTGGGTGGCCCGGTCCGGCCCGAGGCTTCCCATGACGGTCGGCTGCGCGCTCGCAGGGATCGGCATCATCTTGACCGAGGTCGTCCTCACCCCGAGCTCGGGGCTGTCGACACTGGGCTGGACGCTGCCCATCGCCGGGGCCGGTTTCGGCATCGCCATCGTGCCGGTCACCTCCACGGCACTGTCCTCCTTGCCGGCCGAGCAATCCGGCATGGCGGCATCCGCGACGAACACGAGCCGCGAGCTCGGCGCCGTGGCCGGCGTGGCCATCCTCGGCTCGCTCGTCAACGGTCAGCTCATCTCGAGCCTCGTCCGCCAGCTCAACATGCTCGGCATCCCGAAGTCGTTCCAGGACACGGTCCTCACCGCCGTCACGACGGGGACATTCAGCTCCCAGGCCAAGGCCTTCAAGGGAACGCCGGCGATCGACAAGATCGTGCACGAGGTGACCCAGGCGGCCTACGTGGCCTTCGGCCACGGCCTCGACGCCTCGCTCTCGGCCGCGGGATCGATGATGCTGCTCTGCGCGTTGGTAGCCCTGGTCACGATGCGCCGGGCGCGCGTCCGCGCCACCGCGCCCTAGGCAACGCCCCGGCCGCCGGGTGGCCGGTGTCGTCACGCCCGCCGGGCGGCCGGTGTCGCCCGACTCGCCCCAGGGCCACCGCTACGCTTGGCAATCGCGTTGCACGCCGGTGTGCACCAGGTCTCGCGTACGGTTGGAGGACCTCTGGCTGAGCTAGCCGGCCGAGCTGAGCTCGGCGACGAGGGGTCCAAGGGCGCGCCCGCAAGTCCCGCCGTGGCCGTCGGCGATCGCGGAACTGCCGGTGCGTTCGTGGCGGGAATGCGTTCGAGCACCGGCCTGCGCTACGCCGTGCGCCGCACGCTGCTTTCGATCCCGGTGCTGTTCGGCGTGGTCGTGGTCACCTTCCTCCTCCTGCGCCTGATCCCCGGCGACCCTGCCCGCACCCTGCTCTCGATACACGCCACGGACGCCCAGGTCGCGGCGCTGCGCCACCAGCTCGGCCTGGACCAGCCCATCTGGCGGCAGTTCTGGCACTACCTGGACGGCCTGCTGCACGGCAACCTCGGCACCTCGATCTACTACACCAAGACCCCGGTCGCCTCGGTGCTCGCCCCCGGCATCCCCCTGACCGCGGCCCTCGTGCTCGTGGCGACGATCTTCGCGGTCGTCATCACCGTGCCCCTGGCCGCGCTCGCCGCCACCCGTCAGGAGCGGGCCGCCGACCACGCCGTGCGGCTGTTCTCCGTCGTCGGGCTCGGGATGCCCTCGTTCTGGCTCGGCGTCATCTTGAGCATCTGGTTCTCCCTCGACCTGCACTGGTTCCCGGTCGGGGGCTACGGCACGGGCTTTTGGCAGCACCTGCGCTCGTTGATACTCCCCGGCTTCTGCGCGGCCTTCGCCATCGTCCCGGTGCTCATCCGCAGCCTGCGCGTCGGCATGCTCGAGGTGCTCGGGGCCGACTTCGTGGCGACGGCGCGCGCCAAGGGCCTGCGCAGCTCGCGTGTCACCTTCGTGCACGTGGCCCGCAACGCCCTCATCCCGACCGTCAACCTGCTCGGGATCAATATCGCCTACCTCATCGGCGGCACCGTCGTGATCGAACGGGTCTTCGGCCTGAACGGCCTCGGCAACGCCATGCTGAACGCGATCGATGCGCGGGACTTCCCCGTCGTGCAGGGTGTCACACTGCTGTACGCCCTCGGCGTGATCATCGTCATCCTCCTCACCGATCTCGTCACCGCCCGGCTCGACCCGAGGGTGAGGCTGAAATGAGCACGGCGCTCACGCCCCCGCCGGAGCTGGTCGAGACGGGCCAGGACGTCTCGGACCGGATCTCTTTGCGGTCGCGCGCCCTGCACAGCCCGACGCTCATGACGGGCGCCGTCATGACGGGCAGCATCGTCGCCCTCGTGCTGCTTGCGCCCGTGATCGGGCGCTACAGCCCAGTGACCCTGGACCTCTCGCACCCGCTCTCGGGCCCGAGCGCGCTGCATTGGCTGGGGACCGACGAGTTCGGCCGCGACACCTGGTCGCGCATGCTCTACGGCGGGCGCACCGACCTGCAGATCGGGGTGCTGGCCGTCGTCTTCCCGTTCTGTTTCGGCGTGTTCATCGGCACCCTGTGCGGCTATTTCGGCGGCTGGCTCGACGCGATCGTCATGCGGGTCGTGGACGTCGTGCTGGCTTTCCCCTTCTATGTCCTCATCATCGCCCTCGTCTTCGTCGTCGGCGAGGGCACGCACGGGATCTACATCGCCTTCGGGCTGACCGACTGGGTCGTCTACGCCCGCACGACGCGAAGCGCCACCCTCGTCGCCCGCAACCTCG
>Ga0182021_10001495_pt1 | contig 26857 bp, 16 predicted proteins | sample 612E3MmetaG_FD_120493 | JGI IMG/M metagenome (GOLD analysis project Ga0182021, IMG submission 120493) | Permafrost microbial communities from Stordalen Mire, Sweden - 612E3M metaG (Illumina Assembly) | ecosystem: Environmental > Terrestrial > Soil > Wetlands > Permafrost | place: Sweden...
CTTGCAAGCCCGTAAGGTTGCTGGGTTCAACCGCCGGATGCGGAAAACCGCATGTCCGGTGGTGTGGGAGGGTGGCGGGGCGCAATCCCCGTCACTCGACCCGATCACGATTGGCTGCCCCACAGCCAAGTGCATACTCGTTACTCCGCTTGCCGCGGACCGCTAGCGGAAAACCAACATCGTCGAGGTCTGGTTGACGTGGCCCAGGTAGGCTTCCCCATAGGTGCTGAAGCCCACCATCGGGATGCCCGAGAAGATCGCGCCGTACTGGCCGCAGCGGCCCTCTTCGCGAAGTTGCTGCGTGCGTAGAATGCACTGGAACTCGATGATCCCCTGGATCTGGCCAGGAGCCGCTTTCTGGGCCTCTATGGCGGCCCGGGTGTCTTCGACGATGTCGGTGGCTTCCAATACGGCCAGTTCCATGCCCTCTTTGATGTGGGAGTAGAACCGGATGCCGCGGCCCGCCACTACCCGGGGGCTGCGGACAAAAGGATCGCCTTCAATCATCAGCCCCAGCGGGTGCCGAAAGAACTGGGATGAGGCCTGTTCGGGTTCGATGCCCAAGGCCGCGGCATAGGCATTCAGGGCCGGGCGCCGGTTGAACTCGATCACCTCGCGCTGGGTCTCTTCGACCTTGGTGGCTACCAGGGTCTTGCCAGTCGGTTTGAAGCTCTGTGTCTTGACGATGTCGAAGCCCGTCTTGAGCCGCAAGAGCACCAGCACGGCAGCATCCGTATAGAGCCGGCCATTGGCCAGGACATCGGTGGTTTCGAGTTTCGTGTCGCCACCGGCGGATCCACCGACGAAGAACAGGTCGGTGGCATCGCCCAGCTCTTCCATCACTCTCTCTTGCGCCCCGCTCAGGCCATCCAGCAGCACCAGGCCCACGTGGGAGCGCAGGTCCAGGGTGGAAAGCGGGGCCTGAAAGTCCCGCTCCAGCTTCAACAGCGCGTCCCGGACGCACGTCCCTGAACTGATGTCCTCCACCACGGCGGCCGCCGCGTGCTCCACCACGCCCTCACCGAGGAACATGGCGACCACCGATCCGCTCAACATGGCGCCGCCTACGATCTCGCCGGCCGTAGAGCAGCCCACGATACACGCCTCGGGAAAGGCCTGGGAGATCTCCCGGTTGAGCGCGGGCAGGTCGTACTGGGGCGAGGCGAAGAAAATCACCGCTCGTGGCTTTGAATTCCCGCACTGCGCACGCAGATCGTGAACCGCATCCGGCACGGGTTTTGTGGAAAATGCCGTGGTGACCGGCCACTCGTCCGATCCTAATTGCACTCCAAAATCGACGGCTATTTTCCTGATTTTTGCCATAATAACCGGATCGTCCGGCGAGGTCTCGCCGAATGAGCCGGGATTGACGCCCTTCAGAACCAGTTTCGCCTTGGTGGTGAGGGCGATAGTCGGGTTGCCGTTGGCCCGTTGTTCTACAATTGAATCGATCGTCCGTTTGATTTGCCCGGCCATCCGCGAACCGCTCCTTATCCCTCGCGCGCCTGCACTGGGATCGAAAGTAACGGGCCCCGCCGGCATGAGATTGCCAGGTAATGCCTTGGACCCGGACCCGCAAGACGTTAATTCACGAGAATAATGCGCCGAATTTCAGGCCATAAAACCTGATTTTCCATGCTGAATTATGATACCATGGAATTCGATTTAGACGAAATGTGGTGAGCCAGTGCGCGTGCTGTATGTAGAAGGCAGGCCGGTGGTCTCCGGGAAGCTCGCAGCGGAGTTGGCCGCCGCGGGCGGCGTGGATACGGCGCGATCTCCGGGGGAGTTCGAAGCCTTGGTGCGCCGCCACCGCTACGATCTGGTGGTCGCCGAATCCTTGCCCGGGTGGCCGGCTCTGGAGGCCCTCCAACTGCTTCAACGCCTGGAACCGGGCGTCCCCTTCATCGCGGTGGCGGATCCCGCCGAAGACGAGATGGCCGTCGAATGTCTCCGGCGGGGCGCGGCCGACTATGTTCTCAAAGACCGCTTGGCGCGCCTCCCCTTTGCCATTGGCCGGGCTTTGGAACAGAAGGTCTCGCCGGGCATCCGCCAGCCGGGGAAAGACGGGCAGGTGCTGCTGGAGTCGCTCCTCGCGACCCTGGAGGACGCGGTCCAGGCCCTGACGCCGGATGGCATCGTGGTGAACTGGAATGAAGCCGCCGAGCGCCTGTACGGCTATTCGGCCCAGGAGATGGTCGGCCAATCGATTTTCATCACGGTACCGCCCGAGCTTGTGTCCCGGGGGCAGGCAATTCTGGCCGCGGTGAGGAGTGGAAGGCGCGTCGAGCCGTACGACACCGTCAGGATCCGCAAGGATGGCAGCCGCGTCGATGTATCGATCACCGTGTCGCCCATTCGGGACTCCGCGGACCGGCTGGCCGGGGTATTGGTGCTGGCCCTGGACATCACGCCGCGGAAGCGCGCCGAAGAAGCGCTACGCGACAGCGAGGAAAAGTTCCGCCAACTGGCGGACAATATCGACGAAGTCTTCTGGATGATCGAGTGCGGCACCGGGCAGGTGCTTTACGTCAGCCGTGCGTACGAGGAGATCTGGGGCAAGAGCTGCGACGGTCTCTATGGCAACTGGTCTTCGTGGGTGGAAGCCATCCATCCGGACGACCAGGCACGCGCCGCGGATGCCTTCGCGCGGCAACTCAAGGGCGAGGCCGTCGAATCCGAATACCGCATTATTAGACCGGATGGCTCGCTGCGATGGATTCGGGACCGCGCGTTCCCCGTTTTCGGCGAGTCCGGCACGCTCATCCGGATCGCGGGTTTCGCGGAGGATATCACCACCTGGAAACTGACGCAGGACGCTCTGCGGGCCAGCGAGTCCCGCTTCCGGCGTCTGGTGGAAGCCAACCTGTTCGGCGTGTTCATCGGAGAGGGCGATGGACGGATCAGCGAGGCCAATGAAGCGTTCCTCCGGATTCACGGCTACACCTGCGAGGATCTGGAGGCCGGCCGGATACGTTGGGACCGGCTCACTCCGCCGGAGGAGGAACAGATGCTGCGGGCGACACGCGAGCAAATGGCTGCCGGTGGAGTGGCCATCCCGATGGAGTGCGAGGCGCTCCGCAAGGATGGATCCCCGGTTCCGGTCCTGATGGGCACGGCGTCCCTGGATGGCAAAGGCAGGGCCATCGGATTCGTGCTCGATTTGACCGAGCGGAAGCAGTCCGAGCTGATGCTGGCGCGGTATCTTTCGGACATCGAAGAGAGCCAGATGCGGATCGAGGAGCAGTCGGCGCAACTGGCCCGGCAGGCCGGGGACCTGGCGCTGGCCCGGGACCAGGCCGAGGCCGCCAGCCGCACCAAGAGCCAGTTCCTCGCCGCCATGAGCCATGAGATCCGCACGCCCCTCAATGGGATCATCGGCATGACCAGGCTGATTCTGGACACCCCGCTCTCGGCGGAACAGCGGCGCTACGCGGAGGTGGCTTGCGCCAGCGGCGAGACGCTCATCGCCCTCATCAGGGACATCCTGGACTTTTCGAAGATCGAGGCCCGCAAACTGGCGCTGGAAAACATCGACTTCGACCTCCACCAGATGTTGGAACGCACCGTCGAGATGGTGGCTCTGCCTGCCGGCGAAAAGGGTTTGGAGCTGACCTGCCATGTGGCTCCGGAAGTTCCCTCGGAGGTGCGCGGCGATTCGAACCGCCTTCACCAGATCCTGCTGAACCTGGTCGGCAACGCGATCAAGTTCACGCAACAGGGAGAGGTGGCCATTCGAGTCCGGGTCGATCGGGAGGACGATACCACAGTCACCCTCCGTTTCGCGGTCGCCGATACCGGCATCGGGATTTCGCCCAGTCGCCAGGCGGCCCTGTTTGTTCCGTTCGTCCAGGCGGATGGATCCACCACCCGCAAGTTCGGCGGCACCGGTCTGGGTTTGGCGATCTCCAAACAACTGGTCGAGCTGATGGGAGGAGCGATCGGCATAGACAGCGAGGAAGGCCACGGTTCGACATTCTGGTTCACCGCGGTGCTGGAGCGGCCAGCCGTCCCGACCGTCCGGGCAACGGACGAACACATCGGCTGTGAAGGCTTGAAGGTTCTGGTAGCCGACGACAACGCCGCCAGCCGGATGGTGCTGGACACGCTCTTGAAGTCCTGGGGCTGCCGTCCGAGCCATGCGGCGAATGGAGCGTCGGCGATGGCCGCGCTGCGCAAGGCGGTTCAGTTGGCCGATCCATTCGCCCTCGCGCTGCTGGATTCGGACCTGTCGGGCGTGGACGGGATGGAACTGGCGCGCCAGATTGCCGCGGACTCCTCCCTGAGCGGCACGCTTCTGGTGATGATGCGCGGTCTGGGCCATCGGCGTGACGTCGGGCAACTCGAAGAGCCGGCTCTGTCGGGTTCGCTCACCAAGCCCGTGTTCGCGTCGCGCTTGCGGAAAGCCCTGGACATGGCGCTGGGAGGGTCGAGGTCGGCGCGGGAATCCGTTTGGGAACCATTCGTCAAACCGGCCGGCCCCGTACCCGTCGCCGCCGTCCCGGCGCGGATTCTGGTAGCCGAAGACATTCTGCCCAACCAGGAGGTGGCCCTCGCGATCCTCGCGAAACTCGGACACCATGCCGACGCGGCCGGCAACGGCGCCGCGGCCCTTGCGGCCATGGAGAAGGAGAGTTACGATCTGATTCTCATGGATTGCGAGATGCCCGATGTGGACGGATACGAAGCTACCCGCCGCATCCGGCGGACCGAGGCCTTCACCGGAAGACCGCGCATTCCGATTATCGCTTTGACCGCCCATGCGGTCTCGGGAGACCGGGACAAATGCATCGAGGCGGGAATGGACGATTACCTCTCGAAGCCGATCGATCCGCGGCAACTGGCGGCCGCCATCCAGAAGTGGCTTCTCGCGACCGCGCCGGAGAGCGTCCCCTCGGCCAGGCAAGACCCGGCGCCGCGAAACACCCTCGCCGTGTTCGGCGAAGACGAACTTCTGGAACGTGTCATGGGGGATCGATCCGTTGCGGGCAAGGTCCTCACCGGATTTCTGAAGGATTTTCCGGTCCAATTGAGTTGCCTCGCCGAGCAGTTGAAGACGGGCGACGCGGAAGGCGTCCGGCGGCAGGCCCACAAGGTCAAAGGTGCGGCCGCTACCATTTCGGCGGGCGCCTTGCGCGGCATGGCCCACGAAGTCGAAGAAGCCGCCCGGGCGGACCGACTGGAAGGCTCCGGCCATGTTCTGCTCCGCATGGATGCCGCTTTCGAACAACTGAAGGCCGTCCTGAGAGCCTCCGGCTGGGAGGCATCCGAGACACAGGGGAGCGCGTCACTGTGCGAACACTGATTGTGGAAGACGATTTCACAAGCCGGCTGCTGCTGCAAACGCTGCTGGCCCGCTACGGCGAGTGTCATATCGCCATCAACGGCAGGGAAGCCGTGGAGGCTTTCCGCCTGGCCCAGGCCGACCGCCGGGGCTACGATCTGGTCTGCATGGACATTACCATGCCGGAAATGGATGGGCACCAGGCAGTCCAGGAAATTCGGCATCTGGAACAGGCTGTCGGGCCGCCGCACAGCCGCGTGACCATCATCGTGACCACTTCGTCTAGCGACCGGGCGGATGTCGGCATGGCTCGGGAGGAAGACTGCGATGGCTATCTCCTGAAACCCATTGACGCACGCCGGCTCAAAGGCCTCCTCCAGACACGCGATCTGATCTGATCTTTGCCCGGGAGTAGGCCGCGATTCGAAACCGAGCGTTATGACCGATGGCGCATCCGCTCCCGGACGTTCGCGGCTCGGAGTTGGCAGACCACGAAACACGATGGTCCGCCCCACGCTGCCATCCCGGGGCGCCTGGCCGTCGATGGCGGTGAGCGCCCGCGCGATGTTCCGGCGCCGCGGCTTGCCGCTTTGACCAGGGCGACGGCGGAATTCCGCTCGGGGGCGGTAGCCTTGGCGGCCTGCGGGCCAAGGGCTGGGGCCAGGGCGGTCAACCGCAAAATCGTATCGGCGTGAAAAAGTAGCTGGCACTTGGACTGCCTCCCCAATTAGAATAGGGTTTTACCACCCATGAATATGGAAGATCGGAAGGAGCGATATGGACCATCCGCGCCGTAACTTTCTGGCGGCTGGGATGGCCCTTCCCGCCGCGGCGTCTGCCTCGCGGTCATCCGGCCCGGCGTCGCAGGCAAGGTCCAACCCGTCATCCACCAGCCCCACGTTCCGCTACCAGACCCTGGGAAAGGCCACGGCCAACCCGTTCAGCGCCGCCGACCAGAAGATCCCGACCGCGCACCTGGAGCGCATCGCTCCGCTGTATTGCCGGATGTGCGGCGAGTGCGGCGGCTCTTGCCGCCAGGGCCTGCCGGTGGCCGGCGTGCTGCGGTTCCCGACCTACGCGGATGGTTACGGACAGTTCGCGCCGGGCCGCGAGAGTTTCCTTCAACTGCCACCCGGGCAGGCCGCCGTGAAATGCGGCGACCGTCCGGGTTGCACGGTGAAATGCCCTTACGGAGTAAGAGTTTCTGAAAGGCTCATTCGAGCACAGGAGATGTTCACATGTTAAAGACGATTTGCGCCGCCGGGCTGCTGGCTTGCGGCCTGGCGTACGCCGCCGACCCGGCTCCCGTTCCTAACTGCACCCTGGTGCCAGGCTGGACGCAGAAGGGCGAAGCCCGAAGCTATGTCGGCGACAACCTGTTCGAGTACATGGACGGCAACGCGGAAGGCTACCTGATTTACGGCTTCCAGAGTATGCACGGCGTCAACTGCGTCAAAGGCCCGGTTACGCTGGTGATCGATATTTCCGATTTTGGCGAAAACGATCTCTCTTACGGCATGTTCACCGCCAACCGGGATCTGCGGCAACCCGAGGCGAAGCTCGGGGCGGGCGGCCAGATTGTGCCGCGGCGCGCGATATTCACGAAGGGCCAGTACTACGTGGAAATCGCGGCCGGTCCGGAAGGCGACCATACGGCCACGCTGAAGGAGTGGATGGCGGCGTTCGAAAAGATGGTGCCGGGCAACTCCAATCCGCCCGTGGCCCTCTCCTGGTTTCCCGCTGAAAAGCAGCAGACGCTGCGGCTGGTGCCGGAGAGCGTCCTCGGAATCCGGATACTCAAACGCGGTTATGCCGCTCAGTACGATTACGGCAAGGCGTTTGTGGTGACGGAAGCGACCCCGGAGTCGGCTAGCGCGCTGCTGGTGAAACTGCGCGGGCGGTACACCGATACCACGGCGGCCGCCGGCGTGGGCGAAGAGGCTTTCCAGACCAATGACAAGTACCTGGGAAGGCTGTGCTACTTCCGCAAGGGACGGTACATCGGTGGATACGCCAACGTAGCGGAAGGCCAGGACCCGATAGCGTTGTCCAAGGCTCTGGCGGCTAAGCTGCCGTAGGGACCGCTCTCTGACGTTCGCGGCTCGGAAGGCGTTTCAGAGCCGCGAACGTCAGAGAGCGGTGTGCGGAAGCTGCTATGACAAAAATTGGTTTGGCCGGCGTGGCGCTGGCGCTCTCTGTCAGCGCCCAGCAACAGCCTTGGCCGGACCCGGCGTTCCCGTTTGGCGCGGTCTATTTCCGAAAGTCGAGCCCGCCGGAACAGGATTGGGAACGCGACCACAAGACCGCCGCGCAGTTGGGTGTCAACGTTTTCCGCCACTGGTTCATGTGGGCCTCCATCGAGAACTCGCCGGGCCAGTACGATTGGCGCGACTACGACCGCATGGTGGAGCTGGAAGCCCGGAATCATATCAAGGTGGTCATCGCCGAAATCGTCTCGGCGGGGGCGCCGGAGTGGATGTGGGACAAGTATTCGCAAGCGCGACACATTGCGAGCGACGGTTCCGAGGCCTTTCCCGCCGTCAATTCCGGCAGCGCCACCAGCAGCGCGCCCCTCTGTCTGGACAATGAAGATGTCCGCGCCCAAGCCGAGAAGTTCCTGACCGCGCTGGTGGAGCGCTATCGCGACAACCCCGCCACTTTGGGCTACGACGTGTGGAACGAAGGCGGAGTGCAACAGTGCTATTGCCCGGCGACGCAAGCCAGGTTCCGCGAGTGGCTGAAAGCCAAGTACGGCACCATCGAGGCCCTCGGGCGCGCCTGGCACCGCTATAGCTTCGCCACTTGGGACGCGGTACACCCGCCGCACGGCACCGGCGGCTACCCGGACTCGCTCGACTGGCTGGCGTTCTGCCGGGACGATGCCATTCGCCTGCTGCGCTGGCGCACGGAGCTGATTCGCCGGCTCGACAAGAGGAACAAGATCACCGCGCACGGCACTGGCGCGCTCACCGAGATTGAGTGGCGCACGGTGGCGGGCGTGGATTCCTATGGCTACACGTGGGTGGCTTCGCGCCATGGCAACGATCCCTGGATGCAGTTTCAGGCGGTGGACCTGGTGCGGGGCGCCGCGCGCGGCAAGCCCTTCTGGCACGCGGAAGCCACCGGTGGGCCGCTGTGGATGCAGCCGCAGGTGGTGAACCGGCCGCTCGAAGACGGCCGCAGCTCGGAGGAGAAGGACGTCCGCGTGTGGAGCCTCGTCGACATGGCCGCCGGCGCTACTGGCATCCTCTTCACGCGCTGGCGCCCGCTGCTCGATGGCCCGCTATTCGGAGCCTTCGGGCCCATGGGGATGGATGGCTCGGTCACCCCGCAGGCGGAGATGGCCGGCCAGTTGGCCCGCTGGACCAACTCGCATACGGACCTCTGGAAGTCGCGGCCTGTGAAGGGCGACGTGGGGATCGTGTTCGTGCAGGAGTCCGAGGATTTTAACGCGGTGCAGAGCGGCGGCGCGAGCCGGGCGGGAACGGCCGCGGGCGCCTACACACAGTCTGTCCAAGGGGCTTACCAGGCGTTCTTCGACTCGAATATCCAGGCCGATTTCGTGAGCATCGACGACATCGGGGAGTACCCGCTGATCTACCTCCCCTATCCGGAGCATCTTAAGAAATCCACCGCCGACAAGCTCCGCGCCTATGTCGCGAAGGGCGGCAAGTTGGTGAGTGAAGGCTGCCCAGGGTATTTTGGGGACGGCGGCACGGTTGGCACCGTCCAGCCGAATCTCGGACTGGACCAGTTGTTCGGCGCGCGCGAGAGTTATGTGCAGTTCACCCCCGACCTGCTGACCAAGCTGACCTTGACGGTGCGCGACAAGCAGATCGGCGGCCAGTACTTTTTGCAGGAGTACAAACTGGCGGGTGGGAAGGCGGTGGGCCAGTACGCCAACGGGCACGTCGCGGCCGTCGAAAACACGACTGGCGCCGGCAGGACGCTGCTCATGGGCACTTTCCCCGGCGCGGCCTACTTCCGGAGCCACGCGCCGGCCACGCGCGAGTTCTTCGCGGGCCTGCTGGCCTGGGCCGGCGTGCAACAGCAGGTGCAGTCGAGCGATCCGGAAGTGAAAGCCCGGCTGCATCGGGGCGCGGGCGGAACGTATCTCTGGGTGGTCAATCCAACGCGCACGGCGCGGACGGTGAAGGTCTCGCTGCCGGCCGCGTTCCAGCGGGCAATGGAGTTGTGGCAGGAATCCAGCCGCCCGGCGGTAAGCGGGAACATCGCGGCGGTTACGGTTGAGGATCGCAACGCGGCCGTGATCCGGTTGGAGTAGCGGCGCTGGCGGGCGGAATTGCCTGCCCCACCATGCCGCTTGACTGAGAATTGCCTCGGGCGTACCATCGTCAGTAACCTTCAGCGAGGGGGTTTCCAGCATGAAGCGGCGTGAATTCCTGTCCGGAGTTCTGGGATTTCCCATGATCGTTCCGCGCTCGGTGCTGGGTGCCGGCGCGACCCCGCCCAGCGATCGCCTCACGTTTGGCGCCATCGGGGTGGGAGCGCAAGGCGGCGGCAACATGCGGCAGTGGATGAACCACGACGACATCCGCATGGTGGCCGTGTGCGACGTTCGGGCAGAGTACCGCCAGCAGGCCAAGGAGGCGGTGGATGCCAGATATGGCGATAAGAGCTGCGCCGCTTACAGCGATTTCCGCGAGCTGCTGGCGCGCCCGGACATCGATGCCGTGAACATCGCGCCGGGGGAGCGCTGGCACGCGCTTATGGCCATCGAAGCGGCGCGCCACGGCAAGCACATGTACTGCCAGAAGCCCATGGCCCTCACCATCGAGGAGGCCAAGGCGGTGCGCAGTGCCATCCAGCATTACAGGGTTTCCTACCACTTGGGCGCCCAGCAGCGTTCCTCGCAGCTTTTCCGGCACGCCGCCGAGCTGGTTCGCAATGGGAAAATCGGGCAGCTTCAAACGATTGCCATCGGCTCGGCCGGGGGCGGCCGCACGGCGTTGCCGCTAGGTTTGGGTTTCACCGCGATGCCGGCCGAGAGACCCGCTCCGGTGCCGCCCGGCGTGGATTGGGATCTGTGGATCGGCCCGGCGCCGTGGAAGCCGTACAGCGATTTGCGCATCACGCGCACGTGGATGTCGATCTACGATTACGGGCTGGGTGCGATCGGTGGCGAGTACGGAATTCACGACGTGGACGCCGCGCAATGGGCCAACGACAGCGACGACACCACGCCCGTCAGCGTCGAGGGCACCGGCGACGTGTACCACGACATCCGCGACACCCTCACTACCTACACCATCGAGTACCAATACGCCAACGGCGTGAAGATGCTTCTCATGGATCTGGTGACGGCCCGGAAGCGTTTCTGGCAATTTCAACTGGGCGAGAGCGTCAAGGGCGTCAGTGTGGGAATGATCTTCCTGGGAACCGAGGGGTGGATCTGGGTGAGCCGCGTGGGCATGCGCACGCAACCGGAATCCCTGGCGCGCACCGTGTTCGGGCCCAACGACAAGCGGGTGGTCTACAGCGACGACCACCAGCGAAACCTCCTGGATGCGATCCGGACCGGCAGCCCACTGGCCTGCCCGGTGGAAGCCGGCGCTCACGACGAGATGATCTGCCAGATGGGAGACATCGCCTGCCGCCTGGGACGGAAGCTGAATTGGGACCCGGTGAAGGAGAGGTTTCAAGACGACGAGACGGCCAATCGCAAGATGTCGCGGGTGATGCGGAGCCCCTGGAGGCTATAGAAGAACATGCGCGCAATGTTGGTCACGATCATGGCCGGGGCCATCCTTGGCCCGGCGCCGGCCCAGGTGCCGGCCAGTGGTCCTACACCCGGGTCGGCATCGGTACGGCTGGAGGATTGGGGGCGGATCGCGACGGCGGCATCGCGACTGCTCGACTGGAAGGTGGGGGTTCCGGCCAACGCTTTCCCCGGCCTGACGTTTTCCGAGGCGGCGGGCAAGGCGGACGCGCTCGGTGTGGCGTTCATCGAGGGTTTCAGCACGCAGAATCTCAGCCCGGAGATTCCTAAGAAGCTCGACTACCATCTGGCGCCGGGCGAGGTGAAGGCGGTGCAGGATCGGCTGCGCGCTTTGAATCTCGGCATGCCGGTCTATTTCACCGCCACCATCGGCCCGGACGAGAGCTCCAGCCGGAAACTGTTCGAGTTCGCGAAAGCGCTGAACGTGGAGACGATTGTCTCCGACCCCGCCCCGGAATCTCTGGCGGCCATCGACAAGCTGGCCAACGAATTCGGGGTCAATGTGGCGCTGTACAATGGCAGCCCAAAGAGCCTGCTGAGCGCGCTGGAAGGGCGCAGCAAGCGCATAGGCGTCTGCGCGGACATCGGCGCCTGGGTGCGGGAAGGGATCCAGCCGCTGGACGGGCTGGCGCTGCTCAAGGACCGGCTGATCGCCATAAACCTGGGAAACAGGAGCGGCGCAACCGGCCTTCCGGAGTTCTTCCGCGAGATGTACCGCCTGGGGATGAAGCCGTCGTTCGTCGTGATGGATTTGCTCGAGAGTTTCGAAAAAGCCGTGGAGCCGGTCATGGTGGAGCGAGTAGCCGGGATCTCCCGCACGGCGGCGATCCGCAGCCCCGACAAATTGGCGCCGGAGGCGCGGCAGGCGATTGAGTCCGCTCTGCCCCGACAGGCCCCGGCCAAGCCCAAGCAACCGCGAAAACTGCTGGTGATGGATCTGAATGTCGCCTATCCCGGGCATCGATCCATTCCGGAAGAGAACCTGGCGATCGAGCTGATGGGAAAAAGGACCGGCGCTTACGATGCCGTGTTCAGTAACGATCTCGACAATCTCAAGTACGACAAGATCGGGCAATTCGACGCCGTGTTCCTGAACAACACGGTCGGCATGATCTTCCTGGACCCGGAGGTACGCGCAGGCTTGCTCCGCTTCGTGCGCGAAGGCGGCGGGCTGGCGGGGAATCACGGGGTGAGCCACGCCTCCATGGATTGGCCCGAGTTCGGGGAGATGATCGGCACCTGGCACGGGACTCATCGGGAAGCGACGGAGTTGGCGACCGTGAAAATCGACGATCCGAACAGTCCGCTTACCGCGGCATTCGGGGGCAGGGAATTCGAATACCACGACGAGTATTTCCGGTTTCCCACCGGGCCGTATTCCCGCGCCAAGCTGCATGTGCTGCTGAGCGTCGACGTGGCCAAGACGGACATGAATCAAGGCCGGGCCTGCGCCCAGCCGTGCGTCCGGGCCGACAACGACTACGCCGTGAGCTGGATTCAATCCTACGGCAAAGGGCGGACATTCTTCCTTACGCTGGGCCACAATCCGACCCTCTTCACGACGCCGGCGCTGGCCCAATTTGTTCTGGCGGGAATTCAATTCATCCTGGGCGACCTGGAGGCGGATACAACGCCCAGCGCCAAACTGGCGACCGCTCCCAGATCGAGGCATCAGCCCTCTGAGATCGAACCCTTGCTGGCCAAGGCCGCGGTGTACGAGTACGGCTTGAACCCGGACGCCATCGTGGCCTTCAGTGAATTGGTGGAAGACCTGCAAGGATACGTGGGCGAGCGCCAGGCCCTGGAAACCCGGCTGCTGCAGTTTCTTCAATCGAACGCCACGCTGGCGGGGAAGGAGACGGCCTTCAAGGAACTCGCCCTGATCGGCACGGAGGCGTCGATTCCGGTGCTGACGCCCATGCTGACGCGCGCGGAAACGGCGGAGATGGCGCGGTACGCGCTGGCGGCCATACCGGGCGCCGCCGTGGATGACGCGCTGCGAAGAAGTCTCGGCCAGGCGCCCAACGACCGGATCAAGATCGGGATCGTCAACTCGCTGGGGCACCGCCAGGATACGAAAGCGGTCCCGGCGTTGGCGGCCCTGGTGCCGTCCTCGAATTCGGAGGTGGCGGCAGCGGCGGTGGCGGCACTGGCCAACATCGCGGACCGGCCCGCGCTCGATGCACTGGCCGCGGCCCGGAGCAAGGCTTCCAGCCCTTGGCGGGACTTGTCGGCTGAAGCGTATGTGGCGTGCGCCGATCGATTTGCCGCGCGTGGCGAGAAGGCCGCGGCCGTCGCGGTGTACAAGCAGATGTTGGCGCCCGGGGAACCCGGCAGAGTCCGCACGCGGGCTTTGGTGGGACTCGCCGCCGCGGAAGGCAGGAATGCGGTACCGGCACTGATCGCCGAGATCGAGTCCAAAGATCCGGCCATTCAGACCGTGGCCACCCAGCTTCTCAACGGGCTTCCCGGTTCGGACATCACCAGGGTGCTGATGGCGGAGTTTCCGAAGGTGCCGGCGTTCGGCCAGGCGCACCTGCTGGCCGCCATGGCGAATCGCGGGGACGCGTCCGCCAGACCGGCCGTACTGGCGGCGGTCGGGAGCGGCACGCCCGCGGTACGAGCCGCGGCATTGGCGGCAATCGGCAAACTGGGGGACGAATCCAGCGTCAAGGTGTTGGCGGAGGCGGCAGCGGCCGGCGAAGGTCTCGAACAAAGCGCGGCCCGCCGGGGCCTGTACACGTTACGGGGTCCCGGTATCGATGCGGCCATCATCGCGGAGCTCGGGTCCGCGAGCGGCAAAGTGAAGCTCGAGTTGATTACGGCGGTGGGCGAACGCGTGGCGGTGAGTGCGGCGGATGCTTTGACCAGGGAGGCCCAAGGGACGGACCCGGATGTGCGCCGCGAGGCCCTGCGGGCGTTGCGCAACGTGGGCGGCGCCGGGCAGGCCGGAGGTTTGCTGGATGTGCTGCTGAAAGCGTCGTCGGTGGCGGACCGCAGGGATGCCGCACTGACGCTCGGCACGGTGCTGAGGAGGGCACAACCCGCTCCGATCGGTGCTGTGATCTCGGCGTACCATGGCACCACCGCTTTGCAATCGCGTCTCAGCCTGCTGGACGTGATGGGACAGGTATCCAGCGAGGAGGCTCTTCCGTTGCTGCGTGAGACCATCCGGGACGCCGATCCGGAGATCGCGCGGGGCGCCATCCTGGCGCTCACCGCGTGGAACGATTCCACGCCTCTCATGGACCTGCTGAACTTGGCGAAGAGTGTCTCGCGCAGCCTGCAAGCAGCCGGTGAAGCGATCGACAGCCAGGCAGGTCTGCCGCCAGGCTACGTGTCGCCCAACGGGGCGGGTCGAGGGGCTCGCGGCGCCCGCGGAGGCCCTGCCACCAGCAATATCCAGGTGCTGGCATTGCGGGGCTGCTTCAAGTTGATGGTGCTGCCATCGCAGCGCACGCCTTCGGAGAGCGGCCGGTTATTGAGCGAGGCCATGGCGCTCGCCACCCAAGCCAATGAGAAGTTGAGTATCCTCTCGCTGCTGCCTTCCTTCCCCTCGCAAGAGTCGCTCGAAGTGGCTAGGGCCGCTACGCGCGACCCAGCCGTCGCGAATGAAGCCAAGGTAGCAGTGGATCAGGTGGCGGAGGCGCTGAGGCCGAAGTAATGGCGATTCAAGAAGCTCCAGCGTCGCTATCTCTGTTGCCGAAGCGCGCCCGCCACGTTTAGCCGTCCAGCTCGATCTGCTCGTGTTGATTGCCGCCGCATGGGTAGACCGCCACGCGCGCGTCTCCCTTGTGCCGCTCCAGTAGGATCTTAGTCACTTCCTCCCACTTAGTGGCAAACAGCGTGTCTTTTGGGTAAGAGTCCTTTAGGGTCTTGTCCAAATATTGCGAATAGACCACCAGGGCGGATTTCGACCCCGCCGTTGCGTTGGGCGCCGGCGTGTTGCGGCGGTCGAGCATGGTGAAGTAGCCGGTGCCATCCCGGCCCGCGGCCTGGTTCAGCCAACCATGGATGTAATCCACCAGCAGAGGGTGTTGAACGATCAGCACACCCGTGCCGCCGTCTTTCAGCGAACGCTTGATCCAGCCTTGTCCATGGCTGGCCTGGGTATCCAGCGGGTACCCGTTTGCCACCACGATATCGGCATCCTTGAACGTGGGTGTGCCCCAATGCTTGGCAGCCACGCGAACCGCTGTGTGGTGGGCGTCGCGGATATCCCCCGAGTAGACGTGCGACGGCTGAAGCTTCTTGTTGTAGATCACTTGAACCGTGAAATCCACCTTGGCCAGGCGCGCGGCTTCGAGCATGTCCAGGTGCAATTCGTTCTTGAAAACCTTCAGCGGCCCGGTGGTCGGATTCCTGTTAAAGAATTTGTCGTGGTTGTCGGTTATGGTCGCAAGCGAGGCGACGCCCGGCAAAATGGACTTCGCCCCCCCACCGTAGCCGGCATTGTCATGGACTTTGAGGCCGCTGATGCATACTCGTAGATCGGCCTCCATGAAGGTCTGGTTTATGGCCACCGGAGTCTTGTAACTCGTGGTGCCGACGTTCTTGAGATTGATATAGCAGTTGTGCACCTGGTGGGCGTACCGGGTGGCGATATCCTTCCCGAGCTTCTTCTGAATATCTTCCCGGAAGTTCATGCGGTGGCTTCCCACGGCACACATAAACAGAATGCGGTCTTCCTTGATTCCGGCCGCCTTCAGCTCCGCGACCACCCACGGCGCGACGGCCCATATGGGTGTGCCCCTGGTGATGTCGTCGAAAGTAACGACCGCGCTCCTCCGGCCGGCCGCGATCTCGCGCAAAGGTTTCGTGCCGATGCTCTTGCTCAACGCCTGGGCGATCTGTTGTGGCGTGAGTGCGGGCGCATTGTAGCCCCCCGGCTCCTGGACGTTGATCTCCCAATTGTTCGGGAAATCCAGCCGCTCGTCCCGATTGCCCTGCCACTCGTGAGTCGGTATCACCACCGATTTCGCCGAGCCCTTCAGCGCCGCCACATTGGTCGGCTGGTAGGCTCCCACGGCCGTGGCCGTGCCAATCAGGGGAACCATACCGGCGCCCCTGAAAAGATCTCTTCGACTAAAACCGGAATTCGGCACAATTTCTCCTTCCATCGCGCAAGCTGAGTCCAGCGCGGACGGGCTGGACTATCTTTCACCCTGGACAGGTGCGCTCTCCGAAAAGCCGCATCCCTGGCGGATGCCCCTGGTGAGAGACGGTCTGACGCCGATCACGCCAGAAACACAGAGTATACTCGATTGCTACGCTCCGCGAATGGACCACCCTCCGGCCCGCCGGGTGTTTGCGGACAGGCGTCAACCGGCTACAATACGGCTTGGCGCACAGCCTGTGGCGCGGCGGCCAGCAGCTTGGAGATCCGGTTGTAGAAGTAAGGAAGGGAGTTTTCTATGCTCAAGCAGAATCGGCGGGAGTTTCTCGGCAAGGGGGCGGCGGGCCTGTTGTCGGCCCGGCTTATCGGCACCGGACTGGCGGCGGGTAGTTTCCTGCCCGAGGCGGTGGCCGCCATCAAGGGCAAGCAGCAGTCGGTCACCATTCCGACGCATGAGTTCTTCGGCGACATTGAGGAGCGTATCGACCTGCCCGCCTCCTGGGAGGTCAACGTCATGAAGATGGCGGGCCACGACGCGGTGCCCCTTACCCAGGAAGAGATGCGCCACCGCATCCAAAGCCCCATCGGCAAGCCCCCGTTGCGCGAGCTGGCCGCTGGTAAGAAGCGTGTGGTGATCACTTTCGACGACCTGGAGCGGCCTACCCCCGCCCACGAGATTGCGCCCCTGGTGCTCGAAGAGCTCAAGGCTGCCGGCGTCGCCGACGAGAACATCCTCTTCCTGGCGGCACTCGGTACGCATCGCGCTCTGCCCTCCGACGAGGTGGTCCGCAAGATCGGCAAGAACATCGCCCAACGATACGCCTGGATCAACCACAACTGCTGGGAAAACCTCAAGGACATCGGAGAGACCAGCCGCAAGAACCGCATCAAGGTCAACCAGAACTTCGCGGCCGCCGATTTGAGGATCACCCTCAACGGCATCAAGGTGCACCAGAGGGCCGGCTACGGTGGTGGCGCCAAGTCCGTGCTGCCGGGTGTGGCGTGCGTGGACACGGTCAAGTACAACCATGAGACCATCGGCGGCGGCAGCCGGGACAACGGGCTCAAGGTGTTCCATAACGAGGTCCGCCTGGACATGGAGGAGGCCGCGCGCCTGGCCCGCATCGACTTTTCCGTCCAGGTGATGTACAACCGCAGGCGGCGCACCTGCGCGCTCTTCGCGGGCGATATCAACGAGGCCCACCACGCGGCCTGCCGCATGGCCAATCTGCACTACCGGACGCCCACCTTCAAGAACGCCGACATCGTCATCGCCAACAATTACCCGCAGAACATTCAGAGCGAAAAGGGGCTGGATTGGGTCAACCGCAGCCTGCGGGATGGCGGCACCGCCGTGCTCATTATTCAGAACCCGCACGTCATGACCAGTTGGAACTACTGGAATGAGAGCGTGGCGTACCGCAACGGGCGCACCTACTGGGATGTCCTCGACGCCCGCAAACCCAGGCCCAACCAGACGGTGATCGTCTACTCGCAATACCTGGATGAACGCTCGATGAGGTATCCCCAGTTCCCGGCGGGCGCCGTGCCCGCGCGGACCTGGGACGACGTGGTGGCCCAACTGCGCGCGCGCCACAAGGGCGACGCCCGCGTGGCCGTGTATCCCTACTGTGCCGTTCAGCACGTCGAGGCGGGACTCGACGAAACTTGACGGTTAGGCCTTTTCCGCGGTTAAGTGCTTTGCAGTCTTCAGCGGCCGTCACCGGCAGGCGCCGATGGCTGGTCGCCAACCCGCGGTTATGGTCCCCAGTTAACCTTCGATAGCTTGATGAGGGGTTTCTGACCTTGTTATTCACAGATGAGGAGAAACCTTTCAAGTGGGTCTCTTACGAAAGAGCGGACGCCGGCCCCGAGCCCTTCGTTTGAGGGGTGCGGAGCCGCTGGAGTTCACGCTGGTGCTGCTGCCTCTGCTGGCGATGGTCACGGTCACGGCGGACACGGCGTGGGCCGTTTTCACGAAAGCCACGCTGCAACGCGCCGTCCGGGCCGGCGTGCGCACCGGGATCACCCTCACCAAGTCGCAGTTGGCGACAGGGGCATGTCTCACCGACACGGTGAAGAAGACGGTTCAAGACAGCGCCACGGGCCTTCTTAAGGGCGACGCCAAGTACGCCTTGATCAAGGTGCACTACTTTCAGCCGCCGGCGACGAGTTCGGGCAGTGCGGCTACCGATGTTTCCGGCAACGCCGACGGGGACCAACCGGGCAACATCATGCAGGTCTCGGTCGAGGGCTATTCTCTGGTGGCCTTGATGCCGCGAGTCTACAGCACCAGGATCGCGCCGGACAAGAATCCGCTGGTGATGCAGGGTGTGTTCTCCGCCGATCTGATCGAGCCGGCGTCGATCACGGACCGGCCGTGCATCGGGACTGCACCCTAGGAGCATGGTTATGAGACGTAAGGACTGTCGAGGAGCGGCTTGCATCGAATTCGCCTTCATCACGCTGGTCATGGTGCCGTTGTTGTTGGGCACGGGAGCGGCGGGAATCAACCTGATCCTGACGCTGCAGACCATCCAGCTCGCCAGGGACGCCGGGCACATGTACGCGCGCGGCCTGGATTTTTCGCAAACGGGCAACAAAACCGTTCTTGCGAACCTTGGACAGAACCTGGGATTGAGCAGCACCTCCGGCTCCGGTTCCGCGGTGGTGATCCTGTCGGCGCTGACCTACGTGGACGCCGCGACGTGTGGGGCGGCGGGCTACGCCGATGCGCACGGCAACCCGACGGGTGACTGCACGAATTATGGCAAGTGGGTCTTTATACAGCGGCTGACGATCGGTAAGTCGAGCGTCCGCTCGGGCAACATCGGCAGTCCCGTGACCGCCACCACCGACACGGGATGGGTGACGGTCGACGCCACTACCGGTAGGATCTCCAATTACGATTATGTAACCAGGCAGGGCGCGCGGGCCACATTCAACTCGGTGAACCCGTATGCCGTCGTGAACGGGACGGTGTCCGGCTTGCCGTCCGGCCAGGTGCTCTATGTTGCCGAGGCCGCGGCGACGGCATTCAGCATGCCGCCCTTCATCGGACCGAGCGCGACGTATTCCTATGACCTTTTCTGACCAATCGAGAGGAGCAACGATGCGGGGAAGATTCCATCGCGGAGGCCGCCGGCGCGGGGGAACGCTGATCATGTTCATGTTCATGCTGCCGACGCTGCTGGTTCCGCTGGTCGGTCTGGCAGTTGACGGGAGCAGGGTGTACATTGTGCAGGCGAAACTGGCGGGGGCCGTGGACGGCGCCGCACTGGGCGCGGGCCGCCTGCTCGGCACCAGCGCGGACACCGCCGAGATCGCCGGGGAGTTCTTGAACGCGAACTTCCCCACCGGCTTCTGGAACACCGCCCATTTTCATCGCGACATTCAGTTCGAGAAGACGTTCATCATGAACAAGATCACGGTCTCGGCGACGGTCGATGTGCCGCTCCTGTTCACGCGCATCTTCGGGCAATACTACGCCACGGTGGCGGCCAGCGCTATCGCCACTCGCAAGGAGACCCGCGTGGAGCTGGTGATCGACCGTTCCGGCACCATGTCGGGTGAGCTTACCTCGGTCCAACAAACGGCAACCCAGTTTACGAAGTCGTTCATTCCGGGGTACGACCAGATGGGCCTGGTGGTCTTCAGCGGCAGTGGGGTAGTCGGCTACCCCACTACCAGGCCTTACAATTACAGTCCCACCAGCGCCGGCGGTCCCGACAATAGCTTCCAGACCCCACCGAGCGGCGGCGGTAGCGACATGGTGGACATGATCGCCGCCATCAAGAGTGGTGGCTTCACGAACATGTCCGAGGGGCTGGCACTGGCTTACCTGGAGCTGCAGAAGGCCGACCATCGAGACCAGGACGCTACCAGGCTCAATGCGATTGTGCTCTTTACGGATGGCTTTCCGAACTCTTTTTCCGCGTACCTGAACGACCCGAGCAACCTGCCAACCAGCAACTCGCTCAAGGCGTGCAACGCCAGCCATGGAGTCTGCCAGTTGTGCAAGTGCACGAACAACCCGGCGACGGCGACCGACGCGACCACTCAAATGGTTGGCTGGATGTCTGGGGGAAACACGTCGGGGCAGACTGCGGGGGGCCCCTATTTTTTGGCCAGTTCCGACAGTCATTCCGCCGACTACTGGATGGCCTACAGCGGCACCCCCGACCAACAGCTTGGCACTGGCAACCTGTCAACGGCAGTCGCTAAATGTACCTATCTGGCTTCGACGACTTTGAACGACCTCCGGCAGATCCCGCCGCTTACTTACTGGGGAGATAGCACGGGCGGCACAGCCTTCAATCAATCGGGATCCTACAAATCGAAATCCTACGATTCAACCACTCCCACTGACTCGCTAAACGTGGGAATTGCCGGCTGGAACGCCACGGACAGCGTGGGCCTGAGAATCCTGAACGACACCAACCTGAACGTTACCATCTACGTCATCGGCTACGTCGGCACCGGCGGGAACCCCGACGCGTATTTGCTGAAGAGGCTCGCCAACACGAAGGATTCCTCGCGCTACAGTACAAGCTGGCAGGTCGGGCAGTACGTGGAAGCCAAGGACACCAGCGGACTGGCTCAGGCGTTCCAATCCGTGGCCGCGTCGATTCTGCGCCTGGCGCAATAGTCCTCGCGCCACCCGGCGCTATAGTTCTTTCCGGGACCAGTGGCATAATATGGCTCTAGGTCCCGAATGGCCAATCTGAAAACGCAAGAGCTCAAGCCCGGGCTGCTTCGGCAGCTCGGCTTCTTCAGCGCGACCGCGCTGGTAATCTCGAACATGGTGGGGACGGGCATCTTCGCCACCACCGGTTTCATGGCGGGCGACCTGGGCAGCGCCAGTATGATTCTGGCGTGCTGGGGCGTCGGCGCCCTGTTCGCTTTCGCGGGCGCGCTCAGCTATTCCGAGCTGGGCATCAATTTCCCCAGCTCCGGCGGAGAGTACGTCTACCTGACCCACGCCTTTGGCCCGGAGTGGGGCTTCATGACCGGATGGGTCTCGTTCTTCGCGGGCTTTTCCGCGCCCATCGCGGCCGCGGCGCTGGCGTTCTCCGACTACCTGGGGTACTTCTTCCCCAGCCTGAAACAGGCTAACGCGACGCTCGTGATCGGCTCGGGGGCGTTTTCCCTGCGCGTGGGCGGAGGCCAACTGGCGGCCTGCGGCCTGATCGCCGCCTTCACCATCCTGAACTGCTTCGGCGTGGGCCGCGCGGCCAAGGTGCAGAACGTGCTCACTTCCACCAAGCTGATTGTGATCGCCGGCTTTGTGCTGCTGGGGTTCGCTTTCGGCAACGGGAGCTGGAGCCACTTCTCCGAGCACGCCGTGCGCACCTCCACGGTGGCCTTGCCGGCACAGTTCATCGTCAGCCTGCTATGGGTGATGTTCGGCTACAGCGGGTGGAACGCCGCCACCTACGTAGCGGAGGAAGTGCGCCGCCCGGAGCGCACGCTGCCCGCCGCGCTGGCCGCCGGCACCGCCGTCGTGGCGGCGCTCTACCTGGGGCTGAACATGGTCTTCATTTACGCCACCCGGCTGGAGAGCATGAAGGGCGTCATCGCCATCGGCGCGCTGTCCGCCTCCAACCTGTTCGGGGCCAGAATTGCCGGCACTTTTTCCGCGCTGATGGCGCTCTCCATCGTCTCCACCGTCAACGCCATGGTGACCATCGGCCCGCGCGTTTACTACGCCATGGCCAAGAACAAGGCGTTCTTCCGCGCGGCGGCCTCGGTGGACCCGCGCTGGCACACTCCGGTCAACGCCATTTTGAGCCAGGGCCTGTGCGCCATGGTCATGACGCTGACGCCATTTCCCCAACTGGTGAGTTACATCGGGTTCAGCCTGACCCTGTTCACGGTATTGTCGGTGGCTTCGCTGTTCGTGTTTCGCCGCGGGCGTCCCGGATGGCAGCGGCTGCGCGCGCTCGAGTTTGCCTGGCCCCTCATCCCGGCCGCCTATATCCTGCTAGGCATCTGCATGATGGTCTACGGCGTCATCTGGCAGCCGGCGGCGTCTCTTACCGCGCTGGCGACCGTGGGCGCGGGCGCGCTGGTGTACCACTTCGGGGTTCGCGCGCGGCGCGCTTGATGAGCTCTCGGCTTTCAGCTATCCGCCACACCGCTTCTAGCCGATAGCCGATAGCTGAAAGCTTCGTACCATGGCCGCCATCCCAAAACCGTCGCATGTTCGCTACTGGGTGATTGTCTTCGCCGTCACGCTGGCGGTGATCACCTACATCGACCGCGTCTCCATCTCGTTCGCGGCGCCTTCCATACAGAAAGATCTCGGGCTCTCCAGCGTGCAAATGGGATGGGCCTTTTGGGCGTTCGGGTGGTGCTATGCGCTGTTCGAGATCCCGGGCGGGTACCTGGGCGATTGGATCGGCCCGCGCAAGATCCTGATCCGGATTGTGTTGTGGTGGTCGTTCTTCACCGCCGCCACGGGGTGGGCCTGGAGCTTCCTGTCCCTGACGGCCACGCGGGCCCTGTTCGGCATGGGCGAGGCGGGCTGCTTCCCGAATCTCACGAAGACCTTCACCACCTGGCTGCCCGAACGAGAGAGAGTGCGCGCCCAGGGCATCATGTGGCTCAGCGCGCGGTGGGGCGGGGCATTCACTCCGCCGCTGGTGGCGCTGGTGATGCGGTTGGTGGGATGGCGCCACGCCTTCGAGATCTTCGGCTGTTTGGGAGTGGTCTGGGCCATCGTGTTCTATTGCTGGTACGTCAACGACCCGTTGCAGAACCCAAAGCTCAACGCGGCCGAGCGGGACCTTCTGCGGGAAAGCTCGAAACTGGCTTCGGGCCATGGCGACGTGCCCTGGCGCAGGTTCCTCGGTTCGCGGCAGGTGTGGATGGTCTGCTGGCAGTATTTCTGCCTGTCCTACGGGTGGTCTTTCTACATTACCTGGCTGCCCAGCTACTTGAGAGAGGGCCGGCACATGGAGATCTCTTCAACCGCCCTGCTCAGCGTGCTGCCTTTGCTTTTTGGAGGGCTGGGCAACCCGGCCGGCGTGGTGGTGGGAGCCTGGCTGCTGCGGAGGACCGGCGACCTGGCGACCGCGCGGCGCATCGTGGCATACCTGGGTTTTGCCGGCGCCAGTTGGTTCCTGGCTTTCTCCACCGTGCTTCACGACCCGCTGCTGGCCATGTTGTCGGTGGGGATGGCCAGCTTCTCAAACGATTTGGTGATGCCCGGATCGTGGGCCGCGGTCATGGACGTCGGCGGCAAGTACGCCGGCTCGCTGGCCGGCGCCATGAACATGTGGGGCAACATGGGCGGGGCGGTGGCGCCGCTGGCCATCGGCTACATCCTGCGGTGGAGCGGCAACAACTGGGACCTCACCTTCTACGTGTCGGCCGCGATCTACCTGATGGGCATCGTGTGCTGGCGGTTTCTGGACCCGGTGACGCCGCTGGACCGCGAAGCCTGACCGTGAGGCAGCCAATCGTGGCTGCAAGCCGGCTTATAGCCGGCGCTTGGGAAAGGCCGCCGGAAAGGCGGCTGCACGCAAGATTGCCCGCCCCACTTGGTTGGCCCTGGCCGTGCAAGTATCCCGGGCGTGATCCACGGGAATCCGGAATGTGTGGGCGAGACAAGGGCCTTTCCGGCTGGCAGCGTGCGAATTGCTCACGGGGTGTGGCCTCCCGGCATCACTCGGAAAGGGTAAACGGCGGCGGCGCCCCTTGCTATAATCGATAGTTGCAGTCCGCATCGCTACGCATCCATTGACATTGCGCATGAAGTGCATCTCGGTAATCATCCTTTGCTCGGCCGCCATGAGCGCCGCCGACTTCACTACTGGGCAAGCCGCGAGGCTGGTGATCGGGCAGACCACGTTCACCAGCCAGGACCCCAACTCGAGCGACATCATTGTCGGGGGGGTGAGCGGCTTGGCGTATGCCGCCGATACTCTGTTCGTGGCGGACTCCAACCGCGTGGGCGCCGGCCCGTTGAACCACCGGGTTCTCGCTTTTGGAAGTCTTTCCAGCCAACTGCCCAGCCCTACCGCCCGGCTGTCGTATGATCGCAAGTGTCCGGTGTGCCTGGGCCAGGCTACGGTGGTGCTGGGGCAGCCGGATTTCACCACGGTCACCGAAAACCTCACCGCCGCGCAGAACAACCTGCGTCTGCCGACGGCCGTGGCTTCCGATGGCGTTCACCTGGTGGTGGCCGATACCGACCACAACCGCGTGCTGATCTGGAACCGTATCCCGGCCACCAATAACGCGCCCGCCGATGTGGTGGTGGGGCAGGCCAATTTCGCCGGTTCCTCCCTGCCGGCGGGAGGCGCGCCAACCGCCAAATCCATGCGCGGTCCGCAAGGCGTATGGATTCAGAATGGCAGGTTGTACGTGGCGGACACGCAGAACAACCGGATCCTGATCTACAACCAGATTCCCACCTCCAACGGAGTGGCCGCCGACGTGGTTCTGGGACAGCCGAATTTTACCACTGCCACCGAGGCGAACCTGGCTGCGCAGACCACCACGGCAACAGCCAGCAACCTGCTCAACCCGGTGGCGGTGTCCTCGGACGGGGTGCATCTTTTTGTGACGGACCTGGGCTACAACCGGGTTCTGATTTGGAACAATATCCCCACCTCCAACGGAGCGGCGGCCGACGTGGAAATCGGCCAGCCGGACATGACTACCGCCATCGCCAACAACGCGTTCAGCGGGACGCCGGCTTACTCCACCAGCGACACCACCAACAAAGAGACGCCGGTGTTGTGTACCGTCTCCAACGGCACGGACGCCAACAGCAACCCGACTTACCCTAACTCCTGCAACTACACCGTGAGCTTCCCGCGCTTCGCGCTGGCCGCCGGCAATCGGTTGTTCATCGCCGATGGCGGCAACGACCGGGTGCTGGTGTTCAACCAGGTTCCCACCCAAAATGCGCAGCCGGCCGACTACATCATTGGCCAGATCGGCGGCACGGTGAACCAGGCGTCGGACGCCGCGGATTCGCTCCGCACCCCCATGTCGCTGGCCTGGGACGGGACCAACCTCTACGTCAGCGACGCTTTCAACCGGCGCATCACGGTCTATTCCATGGGCGCCAACACGGTTCCCTACCAGGGTGTGGTGAACGCCGCCAGCCTGGCGATTTATGCCAACGGAAGCGTGAGCATCGGCGGTGCCATCCAGGAGGGGGACGTGCTCACCATCAACATCGGCGGCACGGCCAGCACCGACTCGGCGGGAAACCAGACCACCACGGGCGGCACGAATTACACGTATACGGTGAAGTCGACCGACTCGTTCACCAACACGGTTAGCGGTGTGGTGGTCAACGACGTGATTCTCGGCATAGCCGCCGCCATCGGCAATTCCAATGGCGGCAAGGGCGATCCCGACGTGCTGGCCACGGTGGACTCCGCCACCTGGCGATTGCTTTTGACGGCCCGGAAGCCGGGGCCGGACGGGAACAATATCTCCTATTTTGCCTCGACCGCGCCGTCTTCGGCCAACACCGCTTCGAAGCTCAGCGCCCAGACGGCGGCCGCGGCCCTGAGCGGCGGCGGGGACGCCGCCAAGGTAGCGGCGGGAACGGAGGTGTCGATCATGGGCACCGACCTTTCGGCCGGGACGGCTTCGGCGGATCCGAATCAGAATCAGTTGCCCTACACTCTGGCGGGCACCGAGGTGTATTTCAACGGCATTCGTGCGCCGCTGTTCTCGGTTTCACCCACGCAGATTAACGCCCAGATCCCCTGGGAGGTGAACGATACCACCAGCGTGAATGCTTTCGTGCGATCAGTCCGGGGCGATGGCAGCGTGGTGGCGACTACGCCGGTGGCCGCCACCATCGTGCCGCAGAATCCCGGCATTTATGCCCAGATTGGGACGTCGGATCCGGCGCTTCCTTCAGCCATGATCGGATTGGTCTACCATGCCTCCAGTTATGCCACCGGCGTGGTTTCGGTGGATGGCATCGCCAACGCCGGAGATACCGCCACGGTGACCATCGAGGACCGCTCCTACGCCTACACGGTCCAGAGCGGCGACACCTTGGACAACATTCGGGACGCTCTGGTGGGCCTCGTCAACCAGGATCCCAAGGTGACGGCCAGCGTTGCCGGCGTGTTCGACCGCATCATGCTGCGAGCCAGGGTTCAGGGTCCGGAAGGCAACAACATCCCTTACGGGGCCAGCGCCAACGACGGCGCCTCGGTCATCATGACTTCCATCGGGTCGACGCTCTGCTGCTCGAATGTGGCGGGAAGTCTGGTGACGGCCGGCAACCCGGCGCTACCCGGAGAGGTCATTTACGTGTATGCCACCGGGCTTGGCCTGCCAGTGGTTTCGGATGCCACTAAGAACCTGATCCAGACGGGCGTCAAGTATCCCCCGGGGAGTCCCAACACGGTGCCGGTGAATTTTGTCTCCTCGTTGGCGGGTGGAAGCACGGCCGACGTGCTCTCCGCCACGCTCCTGCCGGGCACGGTGGGAGTCTTCCAGGTGCTTCTGCACCTGAACTCGGGCCTGTTGAGCAACCCGGGTACCACCTTGACCATTGCGCAGGATATCTACGTCAGCAACGTGGTGACGTTCCCGCTGACCGGCAACTAGCGGTCTGCGTCTGAAATCCTGAAGCATATTGCGAAGCCCAGTGGGGCAGGCAATCTTGCCTGCAGCCGCCTTTCCAGGCGGCTGGACCCGCTGGAAAGCGGGTCCGCGGGCTGGATAGCCCGCC
>Ga0182021_10001497_pt1 | contig 26856 bp, 22 predicted proteins | sample 612E3MmetaG_FD_120493 | JGI IMG/M metagenome (GOLD analysis project Ga0182021, IMG submission 120493) | Permafrost microbial communities from Stordalen Mire, Sweden - 612E3M metaG (Illumina Assembly) | ecosystem: Environmental > Terrestrial > Soil > Wetlands > Permafrost | place: Sweden...
ATCACACTTGAAGCGAATACCGAGTACCGGTTCCCCATTATCAGTATTGTCAAAGGCGCTCTGTTCGTCGATGCCGGTAATATCTGGCTGCTGCAGGAAGATCCCGACCGCCCAGGCAGTAAATTCTCCGGCAACACATTTCTCGATGAGATTGCGGTTGGTACAGGTGTCGGCTTACGGTTTGATTTATCCTTTTTTATTCTTCGGCTTGATCTTGCTTTCCCGTTGCGCATCCCTTCTCTGCCTCAAGGCGAGCGTTGGGTTACCAATAAGATTAATTTTGGTAACTCTTCTTGGTTGAAAAACAACCTCCTTTTGAATGTCGCCATTGGATATCCGTATTGAGTTGAGTGAGCGGAATCTGTTTTTTGACTGCCGAATTTTCCTGCTGAGTTTTTTTCGAAAACTTTACTCTTAGAGAACGATAGTATCACCCACGTTCGCTGTATCGGTTTCCCTACCACTACGAATCATTTGTTGATGGTACAACGAAGGAGACGTGTGAGGATCTGGGATTTTATCTCTTACGAAGAGCCTGTACTCCTTCGAAAAGAATTAATCCCTTTTTCATCCTTTTGGTCTATTCCCATTTTACGGAATCATTCACATATTTTTGAGGCTGTCAAGGAGAATCGTCCCCTACCGAAATCGGACAGATTTCTGGGATGATGGAAATAATAGTGTGACGCAATTACCGAATTACGCAATTTAAAAATGGGGATACATGCTATGGTGAATCATACTAATTTTGAACAGACAACTCTTCCGCATAGAACCCTCCTTTACAATTATGCGTTCTATATAACAAAAAATTCTGATGATGCAAATGATTTATTGCAAGAAACCTTCCTTAAGGCATATAGATTCTGGCACAATTTCGATAACGGAACGAATGTTAAGGCTTGGTTATACCGAATCATGAAGAATTCATACATCAATTTTTACAGAAAAGAAACAAGAGAGCCGAAAAAGGTAGAATACAAAGAATATCATTTGCCATATGATACAATACCAGAACCATCGTTCGCCCATAAACAAGTGTTGAATAAAGCATATGATGAAATATTTGGTGACGAAATTGCCCGTTCCCTTCAATCGCTAAATGATTCTTTCAGGGAGATTATCATTCTTAGTGATGTCGAGGGACTCAGCTATGAAGAAATTGCAAAAACAATCGATTGTCCAATAGGAACAGTACGTTCCCGATTGCATAGAGGTCGAAAACTATTGAAGAAAAAACTCTTTGTCTATGCTAAGGAGAATGGATATATCTCAAAAGAGACAGCAGTATAAAGTTTTTTTTTGTCCCCTTTAAAAAAAAATATCCATTTATCGAAGGATTAATTCCTTTTTCATACTTTTGGGCGATTACCATTAAACAAAACCATCAGTATTCTTTTATCATAAGCAGAAGCAATGATCGTTTTTGTGTAATTCGCAAAGATAATTCTCTATGGGAAACAAAAGTTATCAAATAAAAAGCAACGACAATAGTTCAACCCCATTAAGAGAAATTCATTCAATCTTTAATAATTAGGAGGGAGGCTGCTACCCAATATGCAAAACCGAGATATGTCTGAACAGAGTACTCAGAACCAGAAATCCGACAAGCTTGATGCTGTGAATTCAGATGCCGTCTTCATTGGGTGGCAGAATACACCATCCGGAGATGTCTTTCCACTTTATAATGTAACGGCAAAAAATCATCCGTTATATTGCTCGACCGTGTCGGATCAAACATTACGCGAGCATAATCTAAAAATTCCTCAAACACCAAACTTACACAGTGACGAAAAAAGGTTAAACGATGAAAAATAACAACCATAATACAAAACGGTACCGCGAAAAATCGCCCTCCTTTCAAGGGACTGATCAAGGACCTTCTGAATATGAAATAGGGCTCAAGTCTATGAACCAACCCTCCGATGAGTCTCCGTATATCCAAATGGTTGACCAGATGGAAGATCAAGAGGAAGAATGGAATGAACAAGCATCTGATGCCCACAAGCGCAACGACATGCGGACTGGACGGGATTCGTTTGACGACACCGAATATCGGCGAAACCAGGATGATGAGAATCGTTGGCCGGATGACGGAGGAGAAAGCAGTTAAGCACACTGAAGCAATAATTACAGCATCATTCACTTCTAATCAAACGTTGCTTAGGTATTTTTAAAATTTAAAGAAGAAATGATATCCTGACTTTTTAAAGGAAAAAGAATGCGAGCACTCACTTCAATAGATGATATTCAGGATATTCAAACTGATTGCCAAACAGCATCAGGATACGGAGTGCAAAAACTTGATGTAACGCTCATCCGCCCAACGAACTATACGGACGACGGTTACCCGATCAAAACGCGTATCGGTGTGATCCGCAGCAACACGTTAACCCAGATCGGAACACTTGTACACGATCTCGTACATGAACCTTTCTTTCAAGGAGTACCACTCAATGTTCGTAAAATTGATGAAGCGATCGAGTGGATACCTGTGAAGGAAATCGTTCATCGTTCAAAGGTGTCCGGAGTGAAATCGATTGTTATGCTCGTTGGTGTGCAAACGAACCAGTATCCTCGTGCTTTAGATATTGCATTGAAGTTTCTACCGCATGGAATTCCGGTACTCATCGGTGGTTTCCATGTAAGCGGTATGCTTGCTATGATAGGTATTACACGCGACCTTAAAAATGCAATGTCGCAAGGTGTCACACTTGTTGCCGGAGAAGTTGAAGGTGGACGGTTGTCAGCAATAGTAACGGATATCCTCAAGAATAAAGCCCGACCACTCTATAATTTCTTAAATCCCACGCCCGATCTGCTCAACGTTCCGATACCTCATATCACGAAAGATGAATTCGAGAATTTCGCATCGCGGTTCACTACCATTGATACTGGGCGCGGCTGTGTCTTTAACTGTGACTTTTGTACCATTATCAATGTGCAAGGCCGGACTATGCGGCATCGAGAGCCAAAGCAAGTTGTCGAATTTGTAAGGCAAAGTTACATTGAGGCAGGCGTTTCACACTCTTTCTTTACAGACGATAACACTGCACGAAATCCACGATGGCGAGATCTTTTTTCAGAACTCATCCGCATGCGTGAAGAAGAAAACATCCCGTTCACATTTATGATGCAAAGTGATCTCGCAGCTCGGAAAATGCCCGGCGGAGATTTCTTTGAGCTTGCTGCACGCGCGGGCTGCAATCAGGTATTTTTCGGTGTGGAAAGTGTGAACCGAGAGAATCTCCGTTCCAAAGAAAAATTTCAGAACCAAGTTTCCGAGTACAAGGACCTCATTGAACATTGTCACGCACTCGGTATAACTTGCCACGCAGGGTATATTCTTGGATTGCCGTTTGATACGACAGCGAGTATCAAACAGGATATTGCCGAACTTCAACGAATGATGTTCGATTCTGCTTCTTTCTACATCCTCTCACCGCTTCCGGGTTCAAAGGATCATCAGCGATGGAGGCGCGAAGGACGGTGGCTCGATGATGATTTCAACAGATATGATTCAGCACATGTCGCGGTAAAGCCGGAGCGTATGTCTCCTGATGAGCTTATGGAAGCGTATCATAACGCTTGGGAACAGTTTTATTCCACCGAGCATATGGTCAATATTCTTAAGCTCTGGAGAGACGATCATTATTATTATAAAGAGAGATTGTCTTTTTTTATGTGGTACCTCTATTCATCCAGAATTGAACGACTGCACCCGATGAACTGTGGATTTTGGACTGTACGTCGTAGAAATGATCGCCGGTCGGGTCTTCCGCAAGAAGGAATCGTTCCGTTTTGGTGGAACCGATTAAAGGTTCTTTCATTCCGTGTCGGAGGAATGGTAAAACTTTTTTTACAGCTTGAAGAAGTCTGGCTTCGGAGCCGGCCAAAAAGCAACATCGAAGAAGCTCTTCATGATCTTATCTCAAAGACGAAGCAAGATATTATTGATTGGCGGGATCTGAGTGCGAAAGAGCTCGGTACATTCTATACGAAACTATCTATCGAGATGCCGGAGCTTAAAGTTCCATCTACTGTGCATCTTTGGTTCAAAAAGCGCAATCCGTTTGCCGATGCTTTTACGCGAATGTATGCTCAACGTATATGGAAACGGTGGTATCTTTATATTTGGAATCCTTTCAAGTGGGCAGAAGTGTGGTTGTTCGAATGCGTACATGGTTTTAGATTCCTCATGCATCTCCTTGGCGAGGAAATGGAGAAAAAGCCGGTTTCGCTCTTTAATCAGACTCAAAAATAAGAGTTCTGTCGTTATGATTTTCAATTCTTTGACGTTCATTGTCATTATCTCCGCTTAGCGCCACTATTTCGTGTTACGACTTATTCCTTTCATGCTGCTTTATTGAATCGATAAAGAATTCTGTTCCTTCTCTAACTTTTAGTACTTCTTTAAGACCGACAATGCAAACCAATGATGCTGGACCTCCATAACCTCATGGATATCCGTCGTCTTCAAGAGCGTTCCCCTTTTCGCATAGAGATACTTTTGTTATAAAACGAGCAACGGTTTTGCGTTTATTATGTTTGTTAACTCTGATCTCTTCGTTGCACTTTTATTTTATAGACAAATAAATTACTTAACCCCAATCAAGAACCCGGGATGTCCCATCCATGCCGTTCGTGTTGCGTGCGTGCTTAAATGGCTAACCTCTTTGCATTTTGAAGAAATCTATTCTACATTTGCTCGGCCATCGCAGGCATATAATAAATCCTTTGAGACAAAGAAGCTCTAAATATCACTTGATGATAAATACTGCCGTTGCTCTTGGCAGTGCGCTGTTCATCATGGTTCTCTGGTGGTATGGTGTGCTTGACGGTCTTGAACTCAAAACACTCGATTTTCGTTTTCATCAATTTACATATAATACGAGACCGAGCGATCGGATAGTCATCGCGGCTATTGATGAGAAAAGTTTGTATGAATTGAAAAAGAACTATAATACCGTATGGAAGTGGCCCCGGGATATCTATGCATTACTTGTAGAATATTTCCGTCGTGGTGGGGCAAATGTTGTCGCTTTTGATATACTGTTTAGCGATCCAGATGTTGACCGTCTTACGACGGATGGAGTTGTAACCGACGGAAAGTTTGCATCTGCAATGGGACATGCCGGCAATGTTGTTCTTGCTATGCAGTTTCTCGAAACGGCTAATGTATTAACTGAGGATAATCCTTATACTCCGCCTCTCGATTCACTTCATGTCTTTGTGGACAATCGATACTCTACCATCGCCCGGCATCCTTCAGCAATTCTTCCCTTAACGCAATTTCAAAGGAACGCTGCATCGTTCGGTTTTGCAAACTATCAGGAAGACAAACAGGATGGCATTTGTCGAAGAATTAAAGTAGCCGGCAAATTTCAGGATAACTTATTTTTTCAGTTAGGAGTAGCAGCGTATTTAAAGGCACAAGGGAATCCGCCGGTTGATATACAGACGGGCAAATCTTTTCGAACAGATGAGCATGAATTCCCATTAACTGATGCGAACGAATTCTTAATCAGTTGGTATGGAAAGGGTGGGCTGGGTGGCGTATTCCGGTACTACTCTATAGACTCGTTGATCTCTTCAGCCTTGCAGGAGCAAGAACATATTATCCCGCTTATCCCATCAACTCGATTTAAAGATAAAATTGTGATCGTTGGCGGAAGCGCTGCCGGTCTCTACGATTTTAAGAGTACGCCGTTCACAGCAATGAATCCGTACCCCGGTATGGAAATTACAGCAACGGTGATAAGTAATTTATTGCAGCAGGATATCCTTCGTCGCACCGATCCCATCGTCACTTTCTTAGCAATTATATTCTTTTCAAGTTTTGTTTCTTTCTTATTCGCAAAGGTTCACAGGATCAGAATTGTCGTGAGTTGTACGATAATTGTTTCCGTTTTCTGGATGGCAGTAGCATTTCTACTTTTTAAAACTAAAAATCTTTGGATCGATGTTGCGGTCCCTGAGATTTCTATTATGGCAACGTTTGCCGCATCGGCAGTTTTGAGTTACTACACAGAGGGAAGAGCGCGGAAATATCTTCGAAATGTTTTTGGGCGATACTTGAGTCCTATGGTCATCACTGAAATCCTCGATCGTGAAGCTGGACCAGAACTTGGCGGTACACAGATTGAGGGGACTGTATTCTTTTCGGATATTAAAAATTTTACGGCCCTTAGTGAATCCATGCATCCGGTAGAAGTTGTTAAACTTCTTAACACGTATTTCTCTATTGCAACTGAAATCCTGATGAAAAACGAGGGGCTTCTTGATAAGTACATCGGGGATGCTATTATGGCTGTCTTCGGTGCACCTATCGAAAAACATAATCACGCACATCTCGCGTGCAAAACCGTTCTTGAGATTAATCGGGCAATCAAAAATAATTTCCTTGAAGGGAAAGCAAAAATTCGGCTTACCACAAGGTTTGGTATTAGCTCTGGAGCAATGGTTGTTGGAAACATTGGCTCGGAGCGGCGCTTAGATTATACAGCCATTGGAGATACTGTGAATCTGGCGAGCAGACTTGAAGGAGTAAATAAAATGTATGGGACAACCATTATCATGTCCGAGCATACAAAAGAGAGGATAGGAGAAGAATTCTTCTCAAGGGAAATCGATACAATCAGAGTTAAAGGAAAAACTCAAGCTATTCGTATCTACGAACTGCTCGATCCTGTTTCAGTGAACGATGAGTCGTTCCGTCGCTGTATTGAATTTTTTAAGGAAGGGCTCAGGCATTATAAAAATGGCGAATTTCGTGATGCCCTTATTTCATTTCAGTCAGGCCAATCCTTCAAAGCAGATGATGGACCCACGAATGTCTTTATAAATAAATGTGACAATTATATACTCACTCCTCCGGCCGGTTCGTGGGATGGTGTAACAACACTTGAATTTAAATGAAAAGGACTGTTAAAAATTTATGAGGAGTACTGCTATGCTCAGAATGAGATCCTTTACTTTTTTTACCTTTAGTGTCGTCACCTTAGTGATCGTACATATATCGAGTACGTTATGCCAATCAAAATTCTATACGAAACGGATAAGTAACGAATTGCGGAAAGGCCCAGCGAACTATTATCCACTCATCGGTATTATTCCGCAGAATACGGAGTTGACAGAAATAAAAATAGATGATGGATGGTACCAAGTGCAGCTTGAAAAAGAACTTGCAGTATTGATCGAAACGCAGTTTACAACGGCTTGGATATCGAAAAATTGTTTAATTGATAAACCACTAGAGCAAAAAAATAAGCAATTGAAAATTAGCACAAAGGTTGGTACACCCTCAAGTGTAGCAGCGGCTATCCGCGGATTTGCTATACGGTTTAAAAGAACTTCAATGAAAAATGTCGACATAGTACTTGAGAAAGATGAACCGTGTTTTACAAATGAAGAGTACATTCGTTTCGTAAATGAGAGTACCATAAAACCATCACCGGTACGAGATCAGATTTTAAGGAAAAAGTATGATGACATGTTTAGCGAATATAATATTTCATTAAATGAATCCATTATCGGTTTTAATATTGCAGCCGAGATAGCTTCAAAAGGTGTAGTGAATAATCCGCAACTTCATAAGTATGTGAATCTTTTGAGTGCATTTATACTGCAACGATCTAATGCTTATGATAAATTTTTCAGAATATACGTGCTTGATAGTCCACAACCCGAAGCATTTTCAACACCATGTGGTATCATATTTATTAGTCTTGGGTTAATAAGGGCATGCACTTCAGAAGCTGAACTCGCAGCTATTATCAGTCACGAAATGACCCATGAAATCCTGCATCACGGTTTGAATGAAACACAGGAACGATCACATAAGATCAGAGCAGATGAAGTTTTTGCTGAACTTGATGAAGCGTCGAGGAACATTGCAGATTCCACTGAGACCGAGTTAGAAGAATATATGCAGGAAGCATATGACTCCGTTGTAAAGCCGCGACTATTAAGTTATGAGGAGGATGCTGATCGAGGGGCGGTAGTCTTTTTAACAGAGGCAGGTTATGATCCGAATGCTGTTGTCACACTTATTGATAGAATTCCGATTCTTGTTCCAAAACAAGAAAATGACCTTGAAGAAAATTCTTTCATGAAGCGCGACTATGATCAAAGGTCACACTCGGCGGCTACATTTATAAATGAATATTTTGGGCAAACGCATGGCGCCATCAATAGAGACAGATTTGAAAAATATTGCCTGTCGAAGTAACGAATAGAATCTCTGACATGTGTAGTCCTCTAATATTGTGCCAATGATAAACATATGCCTACTTTACGTAGTTACAGCTTGATTATTTCAGCAGTCTCCCGTAATATTGAATTGAAACTTTTTTGTTTGACAACTCATAAAGATACATAAAATTGTAAATATCTACTTTTAGCTTGTCGCAGGTCACATTCGATGGTTTGAATCAATATTACATTATAGTACCTGCACCATATGCTGGTGGACCTAAATTAATTCACAGTGGTATCGTACAATTGCTAGGAGGGAAGCAATGCGTACAAGATCTCTACTTTTTTTACCGCTTGCCTTTTTCTTGATGCAGGTCACCTCCTCCTTTTCTCAAGTTCAATCAATTAAAAATAAAGCAGATGACGCTTTTAAAGAACTGGAAGATTCCTCGCTCACTCTCCGGTTTTTCAATGCGTTAAGTGGCAAAAATATTCCCGACGCAGATATCTTTATTGAAAATGTCGGTGTTGTTACGACCGATTTTGAAGGGAAAGCATTGTTTAAACCTCCTTTCGACAATGGCCAACTCAAAGTTGAGTTTAAATGTAAGGGCTGCATTGCTTCGGCTTTTAATATTGAAATAATTGCAGGATCCCTTTTCATTAACCGTTTCTCATGCTCACCCAATCTGCTTCAAGGAGCGATCCGCATTGTTCTTGATTGGGATAAAGAACCAGCAGATTTAGATGCGCACCTGATTAAGCGAGGAGCATATCATATTTCCTATCGAGATATGAGAGCATCTTCGGATGGAAAGGTAAGGCTTGACCATGATGCCGCAAATGGTTACGGGCCAGAAACAATAACCGTCAATTCTATAGAAAGAGAAGGGAATTACGAATATAGTGTCCATAATTTTTCAGAAAAAAATACAATCAAATCGCAAGGACTCTCAGAATCAAAAGGGTCAGTAATGGTTTATGGCAGTACTGGACTATTGAAGATGTATCAAGTTCCAGCAGGTCAATTCGGATTGTATTGGAAAGTATTCAGAAGAGAGAACGGCAACCTTGTCGACGTCAATGAAGTAGGAATTTAGAGACTTATGAAATCTAAGTTGACATATTATTGCACTATACTTTTATTTACCGTCGGGTGTGCGCCTATAACGATCAAATACAAGACAGCTGTTAAAAACCCTGTTCGAGTAAAAGAGAACATAATTGTCAAAATAAACGAGACTGATATAGCACCGGCGTTTTCAAATCGTGAGACGATGCAACAATCATCGATGTCGTCCGTTCAGACATTCAGCAAAACTTATTTTTTACAGGCGATCATGAAATTGATCTGCAAGCGAAGATCGAAAAAATAACATATTCAAATGATCCATGGGGACTCATTCTGTTTCCTCTCGTTGTTGTTGGGTTGCCGATGGGAAAGGTGTCCTCGGCCTCTTTACCTATTTCGTTCTGAAGGGTCTGCAAGGAGCAGCCGATCTGAACAGAGACGGAGCAATTACGATTGGTGAAATGGAACAATATATTCAAGACGAAAATATTGCTGTACCGTATTTTTCGAGGCGTGAATTCCAACGCCTTCAAACTCCGCAGGTCATAGGAAAAGATTAGCAAAGAATCTTAATCAAATATTGAGATATCGGCATACATGAAAAATTATGTGTTTCTTTTAGTGTTAATCATAGGAGGATGTCATTTAGTATTAGCCCAGGATGCGAAATGGGTAATTGCAGCAGGTCGCAGTGTCGCCGGAAACGTTACTCCTGATGAAGGAAAACAACGTGCCCTCGACATTGCGAGAGGCGAAGCCATCAAAGAGGTGGTTGGTGTAAGAGTGCATGAAGAGCTTTTTCCGTAACATGGTGAACTCATGAAAGGAAAAACAGACAGAAGAGTACTTCGATACATTCACAAAACTTACCCGTTCGACTGCCGTTGGCAGGATGAAGAAAGTCAATGCACAGTGACAAATGAAAATAATATTCCTGTCTACACGGTAACTTTGCGGGCACTCGTTGCTGAAGAAAAAGGATCTCCCGACCATGCATTCAAATTCGAGGTGTCATTGCGTAATCCAGTGTTGCTTGACCGGGGCAATCCTTTGAAATACGACGAATTGCTGTTTAAAATAACAGCGACACAGCATTGTTATCTTTATGTGTTTAATTTGCTATCGAATGATACAGTTCTGCTCATTCTTCCCAATAAATACTTGCGCAATAATATCTTTACTACTGAAAAGAAAGAGAAAGACTTTGAACGAGACATTCGCCAGGTGGGTATACGTTTTACTGCCGCACTTCCGAAAGGATTAGGAAGAGTAAAAAAAGCTCTTTATGTTATTGCGCTCAAGGATAATATTGAATATAAAAGCGATCATTTCACTTGAGATGGAAACAATACTATCCCGAACTATAAATCTGCCTTGACTGATTTCATGAACTGGCTTGTTCAGATACCGGCTGACCGCCGAACCGAAACCTTTCAGAGTTATGCGATACGAAGGAGTCTCGAATGAACTATTGGTATCGTTTATTCCTCTGCATTGTTTTTGTTGTATTACAAATATCCCTCACTGTTGCGCAGGACACAGAGTACGAAAAATGGCTCAAGCAGGAAGAAGGAAAACTTCATCAATTCAAAGAAGAACGAGACAAAGAATTTTCAGGATTCCTCAAACGGGAATGGAAGGAAGCCCAAACATCACAAAGCGAAGCACCTCAACTGCAGCCCGAACCAAATATCCTTCCTCAATATGAGGGAAAAGCCCGTGAACTCCCGCAGTCGGATGTCAATCCTTCAATCACTGCACCTCTTGTACCGCCTGTTGCATCTAAAGAAAATATACCAATGCAATCGCCCGAATCACAATATCAACACAAAGTAACAGTCGATTTTTTTTCTGTTCTAATTTCTTTTGGATGTCAGGAAAATCCACCCTCAGATGCTGAATCTAGAACAACGCAAGATCACATTGTGAAAATGTGGACGTTATTAAGTAATTGGAATTACGCAGCTGTGCTTCAACAAGCATTGGCCGAGAGCAAGAGCCGTTTACTTAACGATTGGGGATTTACGTTGTTACTGTATGAAATTGGAAAGAAGTTTTTCCCAGGTTCAAAGAACGATGCAACAGTTTTTACGTGGTTTATGCTTTCTAAAAGCGGATTTCGTGTGAAGATTGCCTACAATGATAATGACATCGTTCTGCTTGTACCGACTAATAACACGCTCTATAATACTCTCTTCTTTACTACAAAAGAGGATTCCGTTAAATATTTTTCGCCTGCCTTGGAGAACGAACAAGTATCAGGCAGGGGTTTCTTAACCTATAAGGGGGAGTATGCCGGAGCTAGTAAACTCATCAGTTTTGATGTTGTCGCAATTCCAAATCTCGTACAAAAGAACTCACCAAAGGAATTATTGTTTGTGTACGATACATCGAAATACGTGATCAAAACAGAGTTCAGCAATGATGCAGTATCGTTCTTTCAATATTATCCCCAGGTCAATTACGAAGTGTATTTTAATGCACCGTGCTCAGCGGCAATGAGTCGTTCACTGCTCTCGCAGTTTGCAAAAATTATTCAGGGAAAATCGGAGACAGAAGCCGTCAATATTCTTCTTCGTTTTGCACAGACTGCTTTTCAATACAAGGTCGATGCCGAACAATTCGGCAGAGAGAAACCATTTTTCCCGGATGAAATATTATACTATCCGTTTTCCAATTGCAAAGACCGGGCTATAGTGTTCACATCTCTCGTAACTCATTTATTGGAATATGAAGTTATCGGCTTGCAGTATCCTGATCATGTCGCGACAGCAGTGAAATTCCAAGGACAAATCAAAGGCGATGCAGTGGCATATCAAGGGAAAAAATTTGTTATTTGTGATCCAACATATATCAATGCGGATATCGGCATGTGCATGCCGCAATTCAGGAATGTTCAACCACAAGTCATAACGTTACATCATTAACTAACTCATTCAATTCATTATTATTTTTTGGAGGTCTATATGCGTTTCTTTTTTAGTTTACTCTTCGTCGCATTGTCATTGATGCTCATAGGCTGTGGCGGCTCAAAATCACTTCAAGCTACCGATACGGGTGATATTCCCGATTGGTTTAATAACGTTCCTAAAGATCCCAATTTCCTGTATGCAGCGAAAACCGCTACTTCCCAAGACCTTCAGCTTGCATTGGACAAGGGTGCAACAGATGCTCGTGCAGAAATTGCACGTCAAGTAGAAATTAAAGTTGAGGGATTACAGAAAAGGTTCCAGGAAGAAACCGGCACAAATACCGATGCGCAATTATTAGAACAATTCACTCAAGCCAACAAAACAGTTGTTTCGACTACTCTTTCAGGCTCACAGATTACAAAGCAAAAGCAGGTAAAAGATGGCAGCCTCTGGCGGGCCTATGTATTGATCGAGTATCCGGTCGGGGCAGCGAATCAGGCATTCTTGCAGCAAATAAAGAAAAACGAACAGCTCTACACTCGTTTTCGCGCTACACAGACGTTTAAGGAATTAGAAGATGAAGTGAAGAAGCTTGACGATGCAAAGAAAGCACAATAACGTCATCATGTTGGTTGATTGTTTTTGTGCTCGAATCATATGTACGGTCATTGTTCTGTTAGGGCTTGCAGTATCTCTGCAAGCCCAGCAGTATCCTGATTGGTTTTTAAATCCAACGCTTATTCATTGCACAAATTCCGTAACCGGAATTGCAGAAAAATCGTTTTTGTCCGATTCAGTGGTCAATTATGCAATTTGCAATGGATTAAGACAGCAAAACATCAACAAGTGTGCAGAGATTCAGGCAGAAACATCATACTGGGGAACGGAAGCAGGTAAGTATTGTCTCTGGAGGAAATACGAAGAGACTCCTGGTTATACAATAATGAACACTCAGGATCATCAAAGGTATACGAAGAAAATCTATAAAAATGAAAATCTTGTTTTTGTTCTCCTGGTCGATACAGTATGTAATGTGTCGGGATCGGATGACCAGTTGATAAATATAACAAGTATGAGTACTCCACAATGGGTTGAGCATATCCCTGAATCGTCAGCCTATTGGTACGCTGTTGGCATTGCGCCAAAGTATTATTACGAAACCAGCAGTTGGTTCCAAGCGGAGCAGGAAGCACGAAAATATTTAGCATTTTCAAAAGGTATCTCTATTAGAGACTTGACGAAGGTAAGCCGTTCGGGAGAATCAAAACAGGTATTAGAAGTGGAAGTTGAAGTGAAAAATATCGAAGTTATTGCTCGCTGGAGAAGTCGAGAAAACGATTTATTCTATTGCCTGTTGCGGTGTCCGAAACAATAAAAAGAGAGATCGAGTATGAAAATGAAATATCAGATTTTTATGCTCTTCCTTTTTCTGAGTGCAGTCGGAAGTCTATGCCTCAGCCAACCTAAAATCGATGTCACAGAAAATTACTATATCGGCAGTGCAATGGGCGAAGATTTGCAGAAAACACGTGCAGCTGCGCTCGAAAACATGATACAAAAAATACAAATGTTCGTACAATCGGAGTTTAAACGTTATAAAGAAGAAACGGCAACCACCTATACTGATTCGACTGCTGCTCACGTGATTGCCCGCTCTTCGATGAAGCTTTCTGAGGTGGAAGAAGATGTAACAAATCCAAAACCTGGTGTCTATCGCGTTACGAAATATGTCTCCAAGACAATGGTCGATCAGATGTTCGAGATGCGGCGTCAAAAAATTATAGAACATTTAGATATAGCAGGGATTGAACTTGCAAAGGGAAAAGCAGGAGGGACTGTCAATCTCACTTGTGTTTTGGATAATTACTTTAAAGCGTTTCTCCTGTTGTTCACACTGAGAGATCGTGATACATTGAGTTATGTATTTCACCAGGAAGAGGCGCCGTATGTTCGTGTTTCGAAAGATTTAAAAGCAGGAATTCCCTACGCCTTGGAAAATGTGATTAATGGGATCCATGTTCGACCCATAAAGCATATTGAGGACGCAAATATGGTTTGGAAATGTGCAGTAGATTTTAAAGACATTCCCGTTACGAACATGCAGTATTCATTTTACGACGGTGCAGGCAATACGTACGGCGATATACGGAACGGGGAGACGTTGATGACATTTTTCTTCCCGACAAGAGAAAAACGCGAACGGGATATTGATGTAAAAATTGAATACAGAAACGAAGAAAATGAAGACGAATTGTTAGAGATTGCAAAGGCGATCAGTGCAAAAGAAAAATTGGCAGAAGTTGTAACATTCAAACTTCCAGCAGATGAAGTCACTGAACCGATTAAAAACATTGAAAACAAAAAAAGAGTATCCCCAAAAGTCGAACCCAATAATGCCGGTATAACCCAGGCGCAATCAATAAACATTCCGTCGTCGATACGAGAATTGATCGCTGTTCAAGAAAGCTGGAACAAGACAAAACCGGTTTTGATGGAGTTGAATAGGCGAAAACATATCATCGTGGGACGTAGAGAGGACTTTGAGTTCACTGACGGGCTTTTCATATTGACGGTAGATAAAAACGGTGCTGTAACGCTGCTGAAGTGCAGCAAAGACAAATTGTATGATCTAATAACCAAAAAGGAATTTTCACTTCAAGATTTTGCGGGCCGCCCTCTCTATTGGATTGAAGCGTTAAAGTAATCAAGGAAAAGAACATGTGTAAGCGATTAATGCTGCTCTTAGTTGCGTTTTTGTGCTTTCACCCTACTTCTTTGGCACAAACGGTTGAAGAGTTAGTGATGGAGGGGAATAAAGCGTACTCAGCTTCTGAGTATGAAAAAGCAGCTTCCCTTTTTGAGGAAGCAATCAAAATAAACAAATTATTACCGACTAATATATATCTCAGATTAGGACAAAGTTTTGAAGCGCTCCATCACTATGAGGCAGCAGTAATAGTCTATACAAGTCTGGAGGATAGGACTACACCAACTATTTACTTAGAAATTATTTCCCTTCTTTCAGAAAAACTTCAGAGGGTAGTTGAGGCACGTGGTGTTTGGAACAAACTTCGTCAGAAATATCCTAATACTCCTGAATATTATATTGGCATTTATAAAATCTTAACTGTCGAAGGGGATAATCGCAGTGCTATCGATAGTGTAAAAAGGGGAATGCTTTTGTTTCCGCATGACCTCTTTACCATCAAAAAAGAATACTGTTTATATTTTCTGAGAATGAAAACTTATGATAGTATCGCTGAGTTGTTTACAACCGACCAAAATTTAATATGTGAATCATCATACTTTTTATTTTTTATCGATATTATTGATTCACTCATTGTGAACAAACAAGAATATCTGGCAAGGAATATTTTAAAACAACAAAGAGATCTGAAATGTTTGGATGAATACGAGCGGTTCAAATTACTCAAATGTTATCTTGCGATGAGCGATACAAATACAGCTTTAGAAATTGGGAATAAGTTACTGGCAATAAACCCCAGTGATCCAAATTATTATTACGAGATCGCACAATTGGAAGAAAATAAGGGAAGCATCACACGAGCATTGGATATTTATAAACAGCTTTATGATAAAATCGGAAGCAACATCAATCGGGAAAAATATTTAGCTGTATTTTTGGCCGTTGCAAATAAGTATCAAAGAGAAGGGAAGTATCAAAAGGCGATCACAGTATTGCATGAAGCCCCATCCATGTTACGGAACAATCCGAGGATCGAATTAATATTGGCGAAGCAATATTACCTGCATGGAGATCTTGATTATGCTAGGAGATATGCTGAATATTCTTTGGATGAATTCTTGCGGCAACAAAAATTAAATCCGCTGGATACAAATATTTATATACATGCGGGGATATGTTATCTTATAATGGAAGATCTCACAAAAGCAGAAGGGGAATTCCAAAAGCACCTGAATCGAGCCGATAAAGCCGGAAAGGATGAAGCTGTACGCAAGCTTCGCGAATTAGCATTCGAAAACATCAATAAACCTGATGCAGAATATCTTTTGCAAAAATATTATGGACAAACACCAGAGAGAGATGTTCATTCTCAAGGGGCACAAATCGAAAAGCCGCAACTTATCACAATGATGGCGCTTGATTCATTTGGCACGTCCACAAAAATCAATCCTGAATCGGATAAGGCGTATGTACTGGTCCATTCGCAGATTCCTTTTTTACGGTTTGACAGTAATCGGAAGATACATCAGGTGAATCAACTCTCTTCCGGAGATTGGGAATTGTGGCTTCCAGCAGGTACCCATATACTGAAAATCTCTGCAGATGGTTTCCAACGCCTGGAACTTCCACCGATAAACTTTGGCAAAAAGCGGAGTTATGAAATGTCGATCAAAGTCGCTTCAACCGCACCGGAACCATAAAAGTTTGTACTGGACATAAAATGAATTATCCTTATTCACTCAGCCTAAATACGAATCGACCTCTATGAAGACACACAACTCCTTTCGAAATCTCATAATAATTCTTATTGCTTCAGCATTTATCGGATATGCTCAGGTGAAACCAACCGTATCGCTCATCGGCGGCGACGACGTTCCAGCACTCAAGCAGAAATTTACTCAGACTCTCGAAACCATTCTGCTGGAGCTGAACCGTGTGAACAAGGGAAAAGGGGATATCATGTCGCTGAAGAATTACTTTTCCGACGAGTCCTACCGGTTAATAAGTCAATATGTCACTCAAAATCATCCCTATACAGCCCGGAAACAATATTCGCCACAAGTGATTGAAAGGGAACATGGCCAATACTACGACATCCGCAGCATTGCAATGACGGTGAATTTGGGTGAAACGGAAGCAAGTCCGACACAGAATCTTATCTTCACTTTTTCGAAACAGGGGTCAATCGTGTCTTTCCGCAGCATGCTTCCCAATTGCGACTACGAACAAATGATCTCTGAAGGATTGAGTTCGCTTGATTCTTTAACGAGAGGACGCGTGTTGGACTTTTTGGAGCAATTCAGAATGGCGTACAATGCAAAGGATACGACTTTTCTGGAAAAAGTATATTCCGACGAGGCATTAATCATTGTCGGGACAGTCTTGAAACCGAAAGGGCAATCAGATGATTTCTCAAAAATGACCATAATGAAACAAGATAAAGTGAAACTTGTTCAGCAAAGCAAGAGAGAATACATCAACGGTTTGAAGAAAAATGCTTTTAAAAATTCTTTTCTCAATGTCCGCTTTGAAGATGTGAAAATACTCCAGCACGAAAAGATTCCGGAGCTCTATGGCATAAGCTGTAAACAGTATTGGAACTCTTCAAAATATTCGGATCAGGGGTACCTGTTTTTGATGATGGATTACAGAAAACCGGATACGCCTGTCATTCATGTGCGCTCATGGCAGCCTCAGCCATTTGAAGATGGTTCAGTGGTCGGTTTATATGATTTCGATGTTGTGAGTTACGGGAAATGAACAGGTAGCAGGTTATCGAGGGACGCTATCAATTCACTATCCGGGATTTGGGAGCTATGGTTGATGGATAAATATGTACAAAATTTATTTCATACTAGAAGTACGCACGCTTTGATCTGCTTCATTGCATGTTCCATGGTATGTCTCTCCCAGCAAAAACTCATTCGTCAAATGTTCCCGGAGCCTATTATAGAATCACAGAAAGTAACCCCCGAGACGGAAAAGGCGTACGTCCATGTCAAATCGCAGATACCTAATGTACGTTTTGACAGCAACAGGAAGATTAATAAGGTCACTCAGACATCGTCCGGTGACTGGGAATTTGGACGAAAGAAAAAGACATAGTTCATAAGAAAGAAAAAAAAATAAATCGATTAACGAGATCTCTTCGGAAAATACCGAATTAATTATCTATAAATGAACAGAACAACAAATGAATAGAACAATGGTTTAGACGTACGAGAAGGAATACACTCAACATGAAAAAATATATCATCATAGGGTTGATGACACTTTATGCTTTTTCGTTTTTCGGTTGTTCATCGACTGCCATGTTCGAAAGACGAATTGATACATCCAACGCATTTGAAAACAAAATTAAATTAAAAGTTGGATTATATATTCCTCCGGAAATCAAGGAGAGAATAACGTCCGTGGGCACAAGCACCATGGTTTGTTCTATTTGGAAAGCAAAAATACCAAGCGGAATAGGATACAGAATGGCAATTCAAAACGGCTTATCGTCATGTATAGAAGATGTTCGGTTATCCGACAGTCCTATCAATCCCGAAGTTGCCCAAAGAGAAGGATATGATTTTTATGTACTGCCTGAAATTGAAAATGAATATGCTTCTGTCACCGTGGACCAAGAGGCGCTCGAATTGGTGGGTAAAATTGAAACAAAATACCATACCTCCATACATCTGAAGATATATAACACGAAAGGAGAGAATATTCAAACATGTAACGTTCATGGATCCGGATATAATAACGAAACGCACACGACACTTGATAATATCTGTTCTCATATTGCTGATATTTTAACAATGAGTATGGAAACATGCCTGAGGCAAATTGCAGACGATATCTCTCAGGCAATCTATGGTTGTCTTCGGCCGTCCATCGATACAATGAATGAAAACGAAGGAATAGTATTTGGAGAAATAAAATTTGCAATAGGTGGACAGCCAATGCATGTCTTTAATGATTCTCTTCCCTCCCCTGTATGTTATTGTCAGCCAACGGATTCAGTAGAAAACGATTCCACCGGATTGGGGCAATTCGTATTTTCGCTTAATAAAAATGATAAAGGATGTTTTTATGCAAAACTCCCCAAAGGATCATATTCCCTGGATCACATCTTTGTTCCTTCATTGAATACTTATTTTTCACCGTATGATTCCCTTTATCATGATGGAAATAAGAGAATCAGTAAAATTGATAGTACGCATTATATCAAATTCGAAGTGGTTCCACAAAGAGCAACATATATTGGAACACAGTTGATCGATATAACACATTATTATGATCTGGAAGACCTTCACTACACTGGCTATATTGATCAGTCCAATACTCTTCTGGTTGGTAAATATCCCGAGACTGGCGGAGCGGCTCTTTTAATAAATACCCCGGGACAACTTCGTACGGTCAAAATTAACGCGAAAGACTATGAGTTGGTCAATGAATCAGTAAAAGATAGCACTTTGTCATTCACCTATCGCAAAAAAGACAACGACACGTATCAATTTATTTATGAAACCGACATTTTTTCACTAGGTCATCACTGGACTATTATAAATGAGGATAAAAATAACATTCAGGTATTTCAGACTAAATATCCAGCTATCAAATCTGAAATCGGAAGCCATCCAGCACACATGAATTCTGTTGTGAAGCAACGATGATGTGAAATATTTTAATAATGTGTCTATGAACTTTGTGCAAGGCGAAGGATAATCGGCGGCGAGCTGTTGTTTACGATGTGAAGTAAATATGTATGTTGATATGTTGAATGGAACTAACAAATAAAGATTCCCTACTTCATACAAAGGTATACATTATGAAAAAGACAGGATATATAAAAACAGCACTTCTTTATTTTATGAAAAATCCACTCTTCTTATTAATTTCTTTAGGTTTATTTTCTCTATCATGCGGCGGTTCGTCTACCTCTGTCAAGTACAAAAATCCGGAGTTTGACAGCGGTAAGAATTATAGAATTGCAGTTCTTCCGTTAAAAAGTGCACCCGTTGACGAAAAAAGTGGCGAAATAGTAACTGATATCTTTGAAAAGACTCTATTTACAAATGAAAATCTTGACGTCCTTGAAAGAAGTCGATTTAAAAAAATTATTGCAAAACAGAATCCAGGTGAATTTGATCTGCTTGAAGATCCCGTTGCGACAGGTAAAATGCTTAACGTGGATTTAATAATGCTTGGAGCAGTCACTGATTGGTTTAAAGGACCCTGGGGTGGTCAAAGAACAAATGTTGGAGTCTCAATTAAGGTGATAAATGTGAAAACGGGTAAAACCTATTGGTCTATTGATGAAACATATGGGCCTACGTATTTCACGGATGGAATCCCGACGAATGCACCTTGTGAAATGGCAGCGAAAAAATTGTGCAAAAATATAGTGGATGATTTTATGAGTAAATAGGTCCAGTTCTTCGCTCAAATGTTCCATTATACATAGGTAGACAGTTGATATCTTGACCTGAAAAACTTTGCGCGAGGAACAGTGCGTGTTCGTGTTTTCATCAATAATTCCATTTGAGAGGAAAAAATGAAAGAAAATACAATATTTAAATATGTCCAAAACGAATTCATAGCAATCAAAAAAAGGACAGGCTTGAACAGGACGATAAGGATCCTGATCTGCTTATTTGCGTTCTCCATGATGTGTCTCTCCCAGCAAAAACTCGTTCGTCAAATGGTACCCGAGCCTGTCACAGAATCACAGAAAGTAAATCCGGAGACGGAAAAGGCGTACGTCCATGTCAGATCGCAAATACCGAATGTACGTTTTGATAGCAACAGGAAAATCGATAAGGTCGTTCAGACCTCGTCGGGTGACTGGGATCTCTGGCTCCCATGGGGTACACATATACTGAAGATCTCGTCGGAAGGATATCAAACCCTCGAACTCCCGGCATTTAATTACGGCAAAAAGAAGAGTTACGAATTGAAACTGAAGGTAAGGTCAATCTATTCTATTATGACGGATCCCGCCGGCGCTATAGTGAGGATCGATGACCAGGATACATTAACATCACCCGGCAAGATTGAGCTGGAATTAGGAGCGCACAAGGTTGAAATAACAAAAAGTAATTATGAATCGTTGACGTACAATATCAATCTCAAGGAAGATGTGTTGTTGGATGAAAAAAAGTTATCTATGCTGAAAGCAGTGTTTTCACTCCGGACAGAGCCCTCTGAGGCAGATGTAGCGGTTGACGGACATACTATAGGAAAAACTCCGATTGAGACATCCCTTCCATTAGGAGAGCATAAGATTCTGATTTCTAAATTGAATTGTGATGATATTTCCTATCGGATCATCCTCGATGAATCGGGGTATGCCGATAAAAAGAAATTAGTTAAACGAGTGGGTATCTATAGAATCATAACGACACCGCCTTCAGCGGCAGTTAAAATTGACGGTGCTGATGCGGGTAAAACACCAATTGACATTGAGCTGAATGTTGGGAGACATACTGTCGAGCTTGATTTAGCACATTACGATGAAATCGTATACGAAATTGATCTCACGGAGAATGGATTAAGTGATAAAAAAGACCTAGTGCATTATTATCCCCATGAAGCCGGTTTAGGTATCGGCGGTGCAATGGTCCTGGAGAAGAATTTGTTTATGGATTCGACCGGTACAGTACCTTCAACAAAAGGGGGAATGTTTATCAGTATCTTTTACAGATATCATTTTACGTCCCATCTATCAGTCGGTGTCCGCATGTCAGGATATGCGCTTACACTTTCTAATCAAAAATATATTCAGGATGGAGTAATGAAGAATGATGAACTTAGTTTTGGGCCCTTTAACCTGAGTGCTGAAGCACGCTGGACTTTTTACCGAGAAAAGTTTGAACCATATTGCTACATTTTAATGGGTTATGTATCTGGAAATCTCTCACCTTCGTCGAGCTCGAGTACGACTATCAGCAGTGCAAGCGGCATCAGCGTTGGAGGGGGCATAGGAGCGACTGTAAGTTTATCGAAGCAATATGCTATGGCAGTCGAAGTCTGTGGATTAGCCGGATCTGGTTCGTGGGATAAGATTGCAAACCCCTATTCTCATGATTTAAATTATAATCCTTCGTTTCTTTCGGCTCATATAGTATTTTCGTATCGCTGGGGTGGTGAATAGAGCGTCTAAAAAAGAACTTATAGTATTTCGATAAAAATGATGCGAGAGCTGATCACGGACAATAAACTTATAATTTATGTATTCAATGCATGTGCTGTATGAAGGTGATGAGATAACTATTTCAACAATCGCACGAATTCATGAACTAATGCGGATTATTATTACTGTCATGACCGCCCTTTTGATAAGCTCATGTGCATCAATCATGGATGGGACAAAGCAGCGTGTTGCATTCGATTCAAAGCCAAGAGGGGCACAAGTATTTATCAATGGATTTGATCTGAATCAGAAAACACCGTTTGTCTATAGTATTGAAAGAAAAGTATCAGCAAAAAATGGTAATAGTGAAAATGAATATGTGTATATCTTTAAAAAGGAAGGGTATGTAGAAAAAATTGTACGAGATTCATCTCGTGATCGATATGATGCTTATTCTTATCTTAATTATCTTTATTTCTGGGGATTCTTAATAGATTCTTACACAGGTGCGGATAGAATTTATTCGGATACAATATCTGTTATGTTGGAACCTGATTACGGATATATGAATTCGAATGTCGATAAAATGAATGAAAACGAAGGAATAGTTTTTGGAGAAATACAAATAAAGATGGGAGGACAGACAAGTAGTGTTTTCGATATTTCTTCCGCTGCCGCTGTCGGATATTGCCAGCCTGGTGATTCGCTAAAAAATAATCTTACAAGGCTAGGTCCATGTGAATTTACACTCAACGAAAATGATGGAGGCCGCTTTTATATAAAACTGCCCAAAGGATCGTATTCTTTGACTCATATCTTTGTCCCATCGCTGAACACCTGTATTTCACCTTTTGATACTCTTTATCTTGATTCTGAAAAGAAAATCAGTAAGGTTGATACTGCGTATAATATTAATTTCGACGTGGTGCCGCAACAAGTAACGTATATCGGAACTCTCTCTATCGCAATATCTGCATATTATGATTTAGAATATCTTTGCTACATTGGATATGCTGATCAGGACAATAATATTCAATACAATAAACATCCTGAGATTCGTGGAGGAAATCTTTTAATTAATACTCCGGGGCAACTCAAGAGATTCAGACTTAATACGAAAGAATATGAGTTGCTCAATGAGACTGTAAATGATAGGAAGTTGTCCTTTACATACCGCAAAAAAGATAGTGACACGTATAAATTTATCTATGGGACCGACAAATATTCAATAAGTACTCACTGGGCTATTACAAATGAGGATAAAAATAATAGCCGTTTATTCCAGATTAAATATCCAAACATCACTTCCGAAATCCGTAACAATCCGGCGCAAATGATTCCTGTTTTAAAGTAACGTTGATGTGAGTAAGAAAACGATGATAAAGTACTCCTTATAAATTGAAGATTCATTTGAATGCCTAGTACTTTTAGTTGTTGGGCTTTCGTGTGAGCGACGTATTCGTCGTTCCGTTTTCAATTGTATCTTCCCCACGTGCGCAACTTTAAAAACCGTGATCCGAAATTTGTTACTCATCGTATGATAAAGACGCTGGAAATGAAATTGATATTCTTCGCCTGAATCGCTATGTTGTAATGAATATGAATTTTTAATATTTCTTCTTTGGTTTTCTTTGAAGGTTCGGCTAACGGACTGTTGCAGATAAAAAAATCGACATTCGGGGAGAACATACTCATGACTCATACTCAACCTTATCTGAAACAATTGCCGGTCATTCGAGTATCGCCCTGGCTTTGGATTTTTTCCCTGGTTTGGACAATTCTCATTCTCGGTTCGTTTACATTCCAATGGTTTGAACATCGTCGAATTTTTGAGGAACTCGCCCGGTTCGCAGCTGTGTCTATATTTGAACGAGATGTTCTTTATCGAAGCTGGGTGACACAACAAGGCGGTGTATATGTCCACCCTACTGATACTACGCCTCCTAACCCGTATCTCATTGTCGAAGATCGTGACATTGTAACCCAATCTGGAAATCATTTCACTCTTGTGAATCCCGCCTACATGACTCGTCAAGTGTACGATCTCACACAAAAAACTTCCGGGATACGTGGCCATATTACAAGCCTCAATCCATTGAACCCAAACAATGCCCCTGATGCGTGGGAGAAGAACAGCCTGGAAAAATTTCAGATTGGAATGAAAGATACGAGCTCACTAGAAAAAATTGACGGACTATTGTACCTGCGTTATATGCACCCTTTGCAAGTCGAACCTGGTTGTGTCAATTGTCACTCAACTCAGGGCTACAACGTTGGAGATGTTCGCGGTGGAATTTGCATTAGCGTTCCTATGGCACCTTACTATGCGTCGCAGGCAAAGGATTTTGCATCTATTTCGATCTTGCATGCGTTTCTATGGTTGTTTGGGTTAAGCTTGGGATGGTTTGGACAGATAAGATTTCGACATGGAGAAATTGATCGTATGAATGCTGTCCACGATTTGCAGGAAAGCGAACAGCGGTTCCGTTTAGTTCTTGAGAACATACAGGTTGCATACGTCCGCTTTGATAAAGACGGTCGATTAACCAATGCGAGCCCGTCTGCTGCTGCCATGTTTGGTTACGAAACCCCAGATGAAATGCATGGAATGCTTAAGCAATCATTGTATCAAGAATCAGAGGAAAGGGAAGCTATTATAGATGAAATGAAGAATCATGGACAGGTTCGTGATCGAATTTGCAATGGAATGAAAAAGGATGGATCTCAATTTTGGACTTCTCTCAACGCCCAGTTTTACTATGATGATAATGGCCAAATGCTGGGCACGGAGGGTTTTATTCGCGATATCACTGAACGAAAGAAAGCAGAGGATGCGTTACGCGTCTCTGAGGAAAAATATCGATTGTTGTTCTTGAATAATCCGGTGCCTATGTGGGTCTATGACACTATTTCTCTTGCATTTCTTGCGGTGAATGATTTTGCGGTGGATCACTACGGCTATTCACGGCAAGAATTTCTCAGCATGACAATCAAAGATATCCGTCCGTCAGAAGATATTCCGCATCTATATGATGTTCTTGAGAAATATACGGGGAATTTGAGAAAGGTCGGCGCAGCGAGACATCGCAAAAAGGATGGCTCACTGATCGACGTTGAAATTACAGCACACATGATTGAATTCGAAGGACACCAGGCAATGTTTGTTCTCGCAATGGATATGACTGAGCAAAAACAGGCTGAAAATTTGTTGAGACAAAGCGAAGAGAAATTTAAAGCGGCGTTTATCACGAGTCCGGATTCTATTAACATCAACAGATTGTCAGATGGGATGTTCATTTCCATCAATCAAGGTTTTACTCGTATTATGGGCTACTCGGAAGAAGAGATTATCGGCAAAACGTCGGTTGAATTGAACATCTGGATTGATGTTGCAGATAGAAATAAATTAATAGCTGGATTAAAAGAATTTGGAAAAGTAGAAAATCTTGAAGCTCGGTTCAAAGCGAAGGACGGGACCCAGCGCAACGGCCTTATGTCAGCCACCATCATCAACCTTCATACGGTGCCTCATATTCTTTCTATTACCCGTGATATCACCGAGGTGAAACGCCTTCAGCAGGAATTATTCCAATCGCAGAAAATGCTCAGTATCGGTACTCTGGCGGGAGGTATTGCACACGATTTCAATAATATTTTAAATATCATCTTGGGATATTCCGGATTATTGGAATCATGGAAAGATCGACCTGAAAAATTTAGAGAAAGTATCAATGCGATTACACACGCGGTCGATCGGGGAGCTGCGCTCGTTCACCAGATCCTGACATTCGCACGCAAGACAGAGACAACATTCGAACCGATCAGCATTCGCGATCTGATAAGAGAGTTGTGTTCTATGTTAGAGCAAACATTCCCGAAAGTAATCAGGTTTAACGTACACGTGGGTGAAGATCTTCCTCTCATCCATGCCGATCATTCACAAATACATCAGGTGATGCTTAATCTTTGTGTCAATGCACGTGATGCAATGCCTCGAGGAGGTACCATCACAATAGTTGCTGAGGTTACTATACGAGAGCAGATTCGAGAACGATTTTCATCCGCCGATCAAGAAAAGTACATCTGCATCAGTATCGCTGATACGGGCGAAGGAATAGATGAACAAACGCGTACAAGAATCTTTGATCCATTCTTTACCACGAAAGAGATGGGGAAAGGAACAGGCCTTGGTCTTGCTGTGGTCTATGGTGTTATACAGTCACACCATGGCTTCATCGATGTGATAAGTGCGCCGGGGCAGGGAAGTGTCTTCCAACTTTTCATGCCAGTTCCAGCCGTCACGGACAGAAACACTATTCCTCAGTGGACTACAGAGGTACCAGTATGTGGACATGCAGAAACGATCCTTGTAGTTGAAGATGAGGAATTTATTATAGAGACGTTAAGTTACGAACTTGAAAAAAGTGGTTTTTCAGTGTTGACTGCACGTGATGGATTGGATGGGATCTCCATGTTTCGAGAACATCAGAAGGAGATAGTCCTCGTTGTCACTGATATGGGATTGCCGGCGATGACGGGAATTGATGTGTTCAGAAAACTCAAAGAATTGAATCCGCTTGTCAAAGTTATATTCACCAGTGGATTCTTCGAACCGGAGGTGAGAACAGAACTTCAAAATGCAGGCGCATTGGGATTCATTCAAAAACCATATAAGCCTGAAGATGTTGTGCAAAATATACGGGAGGCAATAGATAATAAATAATTGAGACATCTGAAAAACCTCTCTTGAGTTCATAATTATGCAAGAGGGAATGAAAAAATAAATTAGTTTCGTTATCTAGTGTTCTTTGAAAAGGTTATTTCATCTACCAAGGTGCACATACAA
>Ga0182021_10001498_pt1 | contig 26853 bp, 28 predicted proteins | sample 612E3MmetaG_FD_120493 | JGI IMG/M metagenome (GOLD analysis project Ga0182021, IMG submission 120493) | Permafrost microbial communities from Stordalen Mire, Sweden - 612E3M metaG (Illumina Assembly) | ecosystem: Environmental > Terrestrial > Soil > Wetlands > Permafrost | place: Sweden...
GCCAGCCCCACGCCGGCGCAAAGCCTGGACGTTCCCGCGGGCCATCCGGGCGGGCGGCAGATCGCGGCGGGCGCGCACCCCTCTTTGTTCGTGCTCGGCGAGGCGCCGGGGGCTGCGAGCGCGGCTTCGATCGGCGTCGACGAGGTGCGCCGCCTGCGCTCGTTCCTGAGTCTGACCAGCCCCGGCGGCTGGCGCGCCATGATCGTCGATCCCGCGAACGATCTCACCATCGCCTCGGCGAACGCGCTGCTCAAGGCCGTCGAGGAGCCTCCGGCGCGCACGGTGTTCTTTCTTATCGGCCACGGCGCCTCGACCGTGATGCCGACCATCCGCTCGCGCTGCGTGAAGCTCGCCTTGCGGCCGCTCGATCCCGCCGATTTCGCGCAAGCCCTCCGGGCTGCCTGCGCGGCGGGGGACATCGACTGGCCGGATGCCCAAGCGCTCGAAAAGCTCCACAAGATTTCCGCTGGCTCGCCGGGCCGGGCTGTGGAATTCCTGGCCGGCGGGCTGCTGCCGCTTGCGGCCACGCTGGACAAGATTTTCAAGAGCCTGCCGCGCACCGATTTCGGCCTCGTGCACGGTCTTATTCAATCGGCGAGCGGCGCCCGCAATGCGCAAACCTTTGTGAAGCTTTGCGATTTGATCGAGGAGCGGCTGGAGGCCAGCGCGCGCGAAGGCGTGGAGGGAGCAGCGGGCACGGCAAAAGGCGCCGCCTGGGCTAAGGCGTGGCAAGACTTCCGCCAGCGCAGGGCAGATATGGAAGTGCTTAATCTCGATAAAGGAGCCTTCCTACTGAGCGCGTTTTCCGATATGGAAAGTATCGTGCGCAAACTTATGCACTCTTTTCCGGTTTGAAATGGCCGGAGAGGAAAGGGAACCCATACGAGCATCAGCATTTCGCCGGCCTCGAAGCGAGCGGCGTTTTGGTTTCCGCACAATGTGTGCTATATCTTTCTAATGCAGCTACCAACCCCGCTCATAACAGTATCGCCGCAGCGCCTTTCGGGGACGCCCGTGTTTACAGGTACTCGTGTGCCGGTGCAGGCATTCTTCGACTATTTGGAGGCGGGCGACACGTTGGAGGCATTTCTGGAGGACTTCCCCAATGTGAGCAGGGAGCATGCCGTGGCTGTGCTTGAAAGCGCGAGAACGGCGCTGCTCGCTAGTTCCCAGGCCGCCTAGGCTTGCGGATCTTGCTGGACAACTGTGTGCCCTGGCGGCTACGCGCCGCCCTCGCGGGCCACGATGTGTCGAGCGTCGCGCAGCTTGGATGGGCCGCTCTTTCCGATGGCGAGTTGCTCAACACGATGGGAAACCGCTTCGATCTTCTTGTGACGGTGGACAAGAATTTACAGTTTCAGCAAGATTTGCGGACGCGGCCCTTCGCGGTCGCCGTGCTCCGGGCAAAAAGCAACCATATTCGCGATCTGCTGGCGCTCGCTCCGAAGCTGCTTGCCGCGCTGTCCGCATTGCGCCCTGGCGAGGTTATCGAATTCCAGGCATAGCCGCGCGGAATAAAAGGAAGTGCTTAATCCCCGCAAAGGAGCCTTCCTCATGAGCGCATTTTCCGATATGGAAAGTATCGTGCGTATGCATACGCACGCTTCCACGGCTTGAAATGCCCTCACCCTCATATTCGATGGGGAGATCGACCATGAAAAGGGCCGCAATTACGATGACCGCGCTTCTCGTCGCCACACCGCTTTCGGCCCTCCCGAAATTTGGGATAGTCGAATACTGCCACATGATGCGCGACACGAATCGCTTCGACAAGACTTACAACCCAGATTGCCTTGAGGCAGAATTTGCAGCTGCGAACTTTCTCGTGGAGATCGAGAAACGCTTTCCTGAAAATACCAAGGTGCAATGCGAAGATGAAGTTCGCCGCCGTGGCATGCCGTCTTTCGTTCTGTACATGGCCTGTCTCGGCAAACGCGACAAGTAGACTAATACCTCCCCAGCCTTAAACGTCCTCACCCCAAAAAAAGATATGACCGAACCCGTAGCCAAACCGCATTTCACCGTTTCAACCGCGATTTCCTATCCGAATGCCGAGCCGCATATCGGGCACGCTTACGAGGCGATTGCGACGGACGCGCTCGCCCGCTTCAAGCGGCTGGACGGCCATCCTGTGTATTTCATGACGGGCGTGGACGTGCACGGCCTCAAGATGAAGCAGACGGCCGATAAGCAAGGTATCACGCCCTTGGAGCTGGCGGAGAAGAACACCGCGAAATTCAAGGAGATGCTGGCGGGGCTGAACGTCGCCTACGACGATTTCATCTCGACGCGCGAGCAGCGCCATTTCGACTCCGTGACCGAAATCTGGAAGCGGATGGAGAAGGCGGGCGACATCTATCTCGCTGGCTACCAGGGCTGGTACTCGGTGCGGGACGAGGCGTTCTACGCCGAGAGCGAGACGGTGCTCGGCGCCAACAACATCCGTCTTGGGCCGCAGGGCACGCCTGTCGAATGGACGGAGGAGCAGACCTATTTCTTCCGCCTGTCGAAATACGAGAAGAAGCTGCTCAAGCTTTACGAGGAGCAGCCCGATTTCATCCTGCCGCCGGAGCGGCGCAACGAGATCGTGAACTTCGTCAAGGGCGGCTTGCAGGATTTGTCGATCTCGCGCACCACGCTCGACTGGGGCATTCCCGTGCCGGACGCGCCGGGCCACATCATCTATGTCTGGGTCGATGCGCTGACCAACTACATCACCGCCTCGGGCTTCCCCAAGGTGCGCTCGAAGGCGTGGAAGGAGCGCTGGCCCGCGTCCCTGCACGTGATCGGCAAGGACATCACGCGCTTCCACGCGGTCTACTGGCCGGCCTTCCTGATGTCCGCGAAAATCCCGTTGCCGGACCGCGTGTTCAGCCACGGCTTCTTGTACAACAAGGGCGAGAAGATGTCGAAGTCGGTGGGCAACGTGGTTGCGCCGCTCGACATGGCGGGCACCTATGGCGCCGACCAGATCCGCTATTTCTTCCTGCGCGAGGTGCCGTTCGGGCAGGATGGCAACTTCACGCACGAGGCCATCGTCAACCGCATCAACGCGGATCTCGCGAACGACCTTGGCAATCTCGCGCAGCGCTCGCTGTCGATGATCGCGAAGAATTGCGATAGCCAGATCCCGGAGCCGGGCACCTTCACCAGTGCGGACGCGCCGCTGCTCGAAGCCGCGCTCGGTCTCCTGCCGGCCTGCCGCGAGGCGATGGAGCGCCAGGCGATCCACAAGGCCATCGAGGCCATCTGGCAGGTGGTCGGCGCCGCGAACCGCTATTTCGCAACGCAGGAACCGTGGGCGCTGAAGAAGACCGACCCCAAGCGCATGGGCACGATCCTTTACGTCACCGCGGAGATCGTGCGGCGCGTGGCGATCCTGAGCCAGCCCTATATCCCGGCCTCGGCGGCGAAATTCCTCGACCAGCTCGGCGTTGGGCCGGACGAGCGGGATTTTGCCGCGCTCGCCCCGGATATCGGGCTGAAGTCCGGCACGCAGATTGCCACTCCACAGCCGGTCTTCCCGCGCTATGTAGAGGATGAAACGCGCGCGGCGGAATAGGCTCAGGACTCTGGCACTATCCATCGGTGGCAGCCCCCTCACCCCAGGCTTCTCCCGCGAGGGGAGAGGGGGCAGGTTGTGCCCGTTGAGAAGGCGTCCCCTCTCCCCTCAGCGGGAGAGGGACAGGGTGAGGGGGCCTTGCGCCACGCCGCGCATAGCTTTTGGAATGCAGGATGCTCGTCGATAGCCATTGCCATCTCGATTTCCCGGATTTCGCCGCCGGGCTGGAAGAAACCGTCGCGCGCGCGAAGAATGCCGGCGTGGGCCACATGCTCACCATCTGCACGCTGGTCAAGAAATTCCCCGAAGTGCTGGCGGTCGCCAGGCGCTTCCCCGAGGTGACGTGCTCGGTGGGCACGCACCCGCATTCGGCGGGGCAGGAGCGCGTCAGCGTGGAAACGCTCGTGGAGCTGGCCGCGCATCCGCGCGTGGTGGCGATCGGCGAGGCGGGCCTCGACTATTTCTACCAAAAGTGCAGCCGCGAGGATCAGCAGGCCGTCTTCCGCACGCATATCGCGGCGGCGCGCGAAACTGGCTTGCCGCTTGTCATTCACACGCGCGACGCGGATGAGGACGCGGCGGAAATCCTGCGCGAGGAGATGGCCGGGGGCGCGTTCAAGGCCGTGCTGCATTGCTACACCGGCGGGCGGGCGCTGGCGGAAATCGCCATCGGGCTTGGGTTTTACGTCTCGTTCTCGGGGATTTTGACCTTCCCGAAATCGGGCGAGCTGCGCGAACTGGCCGGAGCACTGCCGCTGGACCGCCTGCTCGTGGAAACGGACGCGCCGTTCCTGGCTCCGCATCCGCTGCGCGGCAAGCGCAACGAGCCCGCCTTCGTCCGCCATACCGCCAAGGTTCTGGCGCAGGTTAAAGGCGTGAGCGAAGCGGAGGTGGACAAGGTGACAACCGCGAATTTCTTCACGCTGTTCGCGAAGGCGAAGGCCGCTGAGAGCGCCGCTGCATGATTCCAGTCGATGCTATCACATACGGCATTACCCCTCACCCTGTCCCTCTCCCAATGGGAGAGGGCACGCCAGAATTCTCGCTGCGGGTAGTTCGGGGGGCCCTTCTCCCATTGGGAGAAGGACAGGATGAGGGGTTGCGCCCTTCGTGCTTCCCGCAAACCCACGCAGCCTGCGCGGGGCCGGCATGACGCTGCGCATCACCATCCTTGGCTGCGGTGCATCGATGGGCGTTCCGCGCATCGGCAACGACTGGGGCGCCTGCAACCCCAACAACCCGAAGAACCGGCGCCGGCGCTGCTCGGTGCTGGCCGAACGGATAGGGCCGGGCGGCGTGACATCGGTCCTGATCGACACCTCGCCGGACCTTCGCGAGCAGCTCTTGAGCGTAGGCATCAAGCGCCTCGATGGCGTGGTCTACACGCACGACCACGCCGACCACACGCACGGCATCGACGACCTGCGCTTCCTAAGCTACATGCAGCGCAAACGCATCGATGTGTGGGCCGATGTGCGCACGCTGATGCTCCTGAGGCGCCGCTTCGATTATTGTTTCGAGACACAGCCAGGATCGAGCTACCCGCCGATCCTGTCGGGCCATCTCATCGAAAATCTCAACCCCGTTACCATCATCGGTCCCGGCGGCGATCTGACCATTCAGCCCTTCCGGCAACTGCACGGCGATATCGACTCGCTGGGCCTGCGGATTGAAGGCGTCGCCTACTCCTGCGATCTGAACGATCTGCCGGAGGAGTCCCTGCCGTCTGTCCAAGGCCTCGATTGCTGGATCTTGAACACGCTCCGTTATACGCAGCATCCAAGCCACCTTTCGCTGGAGAAGGCGCTGGGCTTCATCGGGCGCATGCAGCCGCGCCAGGCGGTGCTGACCCATCTGCATGTCGAGATCGACTACGACGAGCTGTCGGCCAAACTGCCGGCCAATGTGGTGCCAGCGTACGACGGCATGGTGCTGGAATTCTGAGCCGGAATACCGCGCTTTAGCGAGGGGTGCCGGCGGGCTCGCGAGGCGGCGGCCGGATTGCGAGAGGCTTGACGCGGCCGATTTGCGATCGAGGGCACACGCACCAATCCTTAGCAACGGCTGCTCGATGGAAACGGCGGCATACGGTCCGCTTCCGTCTTCGCGGCCCGCCGGCGCCGCCCCGTGCTGCAGCGAGCCCGCGTCTAGGCTGCCGCCAACCGGAAACGGCGCCTCTGGCCCCGCAGTGAGAAAACAACCTTGCCGAAGCAAGGGCATGAGATATGCAATTTAAATGCTACCAATCGATGCACGCATCGGCGCAATTGGGAACTGCGCTTGCCGCGCTATCCTGCATACCGTATATGGTATTAACAACACTGATAAATGGTGGTCTTGGCCATAGGGGTGGTTGAGAGGACCGGGGTGAAAGATAATTTGATCCGGCGCGCCAGAGCGATGAACGCTGGCGATGCGCTGGAAGCGGCTGAATTCATCAAACGATACACTCCCGTTCCGGACCGGCTTGCGCACCGGCTGCCTGCCGTTCTGGAGCGATTGATCGCAGAAGAAATATTGCTCGGCGTGGTGGTCGAGTACATCCACGATAGCGATGCGCGGCCTCAACTTGCCGGGATTGGCATTTCGGGCTTTGCCAGCGACAGATGGTCGGACGGTTTTCTGGCTTCCCCCGCCCCGCACATCGATCTTATTATTTTCGACCAGGCTTCCCGCGATGTCCAGGAGCCGGCCCTCCTGTCCTACAACGAGATCGCCGAGGCCAATGCGGGCGATGGGCTGACGCTGCTTCCCCTGCTCTGGCTACAGCTGACGGACGATCCCGCCGATCCCGAGGCGCACGCACTTTTGCGGCTTGGCCAGCAGACTTTCATCGACAGTCACCGGGGCTACCGGCTAGCCCGCATTATAAAGGAAACCTGGGCCGAGCGGGCCTTTGCCTTCCAGGGCGGTGGCTTCCGGGAGCACTGCCGCATACCCAAAGGCACGCCCCTGAGCTTCCATCCCGAACGCACGCTCGAACGCGATCACATCATCTTCACAGTGACAAGGCAGGAAATCGAAGCAAACTGGCCAGGCACCGCGGCAGGGCTTCTGTTCGCGCACGAGCCGCCGAGATGCGGCTTCACCCGCGCCGAGCAGCAGATCCTGGTGCGCGCCACGGACGGGCTCACCGATGCGAGAATCGCGAGAGACCTCGGCATTACCGCCGCCGCCGTTTCCATGCGATGGCGGTCGATCTACACACGGTTTCTCGAATGCGCGCCGCCTGCGCTCCGCTTCGAGGAAGCCTCCAACGGCGCGCGCGGGCAGGAGAAGCGGAGGCACGTGATCGCTTTCGTCTCGGAGCACCCGGAGGAACTGCGCCCCTATGCACGGCCCGCGCGGCGGAACGCGGCCAACGGCAGTAATCACGCGGCCAGGGGCTAAGCCTCGGTCTCGCGGGAAAGCCGGTGGGAGTTTGGGAGATGAATTTGAAGGATCGGGAGATTGGGGGGCTGCGAGAGAATGCGGGAGGAAGAGAACCGCACGACCCGCATTACCCCTCATCCTGTCCTTCTCCCTATGGGAGAAGGGACGCCAGAATAGTGCTTGGAGCATGCAGCCCCGTCCCATTGGGAGAGGGACGGGGTGAGGGGTTGTGCCCTCGAAATCGACGTGCAGCGCCGTGGCTTACTTCAAGAAGCCTTCGAACTTCTTCTTGAACCTGCTGACGCGGCCGCCGCGGTCGAGGATCTGCTGATTGCCGCCGGTCCAGGCTGGGTGCGATTTGGGATCGATATCGAGCTGCAGCTTCGCGCCTTCTTCACCGTAGCAGGAATAGGTTTCGAACTGCGTGCCGTCCGTCATCACAACGGTGATTTTGTGATAATCGGGATGGGTATCCTTTTTCATGGCGGGTTCCTTCCGCGCGCAGGGTTGCGCTCTGAATTCGTTGGATCTGAGTTGCTATACAGGACGAAGCGAGACGATGACAAGATCATCTGTCGCGGTGCGGTCCGCATTGGGCAAATTTCCCCCTTCCGTCTCCGGCTTGCCGGATTTGGCGGCCAAAGGCCGTGCTACGAATGGGACGCAGCGCTTGGAAACTCCAGGCATTCCAGGATCCTCCCAGTGCCGCGGACTTTGGGCAGTTTCAGGAGCTGCGCCGGTGTCAGGCCCAAGACGGGATGATGCCAGAAAGGGGCAACATCGGTGAGCGGGCGCAACACAAAAGCCCTCTCGTGTGCGCGTTGGTGCGGCAATGTGACGCATCGCGCCTTCTGGCGGCTGCTGCCCTTCCAGTTGCGGACAACCCCCTTATAGCTCACTATATCGAGGTCTAAGGGACGAGGCCGCCAGTGGAAAAAGGGTTGGCGCTCGTTTTTTTGCATGCGCCGCCCAGCTCGCGCCTCAATCCCTTTTAAAACTTGCAAAATCGCCTCGGCTGGTAGAGGCGTGGCAACGGTGACGATAGCGTTGTAGAAATTTGGCTGCTTTAGGTAAGCATGAGCTTTTGTGATATAGATTTTGGAAGTGCTTAATATTGTAATTCCGAATGCCTCCAACTCATTAACCGCTTTTCGAAGTGCGTATTGAGGCGGGCCAAAGTTACCAGTTAGATTGGACCCCAGCGCTATGACGACGACCATGCTCTTGAAATCTCATGCGATGTTTTGATATCGTAGGACGTATCGCTATATTTTGGATGATTCTTGAAGTGGGGTACAGAAGCGCCAAAATAAAGATACGAGCTGGCATAGCCTCAACCCAACCCCCAAGGATTGCACTAAGGTAACAGGATGAATTTCTACCCAACGGAGCGTATCGCTCTTTTCATAGACGGGGCAAATCTTTACGCCACAGCCAAAGCTCTGGGCTTTGACATTGACTATAAGCGGCTTTTGAACCTCTTTCGCGTTAAGGGCCTGTTGCTGAGGGCGCTGTATTACACCGCTCTGGCGGAGGAGCAGGAGTATTCGTCGATCCGCCCATTGATCGATTGGCTCGACTACAACGGCTACTCGATGGTCACGAAGCCCACCAAGGAGTTCACCGACGCTTCCGGCAGGCGCAAGATCAAGGGCAACATGGATATCGAGCTTGCCGTCGATGCGATGGAGCTTGCCGAGCACCTCGATCATATCGTGCTGTTCTCTGGAGACGGCGATTTCCGCACGCTCGTGGAGGCTCTGCAGCATAAGGGCAAGCGGGTCAGCGTGGTTTCGACGCTCACGACGCAGCCGCCCATGGTCGCCGACGAGCTTCGCCGCCAAGCCGATCAGTTCATCGACCTGTCCGACCTGCAGAAGGATATCTGCCGGACGCAGCGGCCCGAGAACGGACGCGAATATCAGGCGCACGTTCACGAGCAGAGGATGCACGAGCGCATGAGCGCTGCCGCCCATGCGCGTGAAGCCGCAGTGGAAAACGACTAGAGACCTGGACGGGCCATGACCATCCCTATGGCCCCTACGGATGCGCGTTCCGGACCCCGCCAAACGGCGGGGTCTAGCGAGCCGCAGCCGGATTGCCCCTTCTGCCCAAGACTGGTGAGCTTCCGCGAGGAGAACCGGGCCAGATTTCCAGACTGGTTCAATGCGCCTGTACCGTCTTTCGGACAGACGGACGCGGAATTGCTGATTGTCGGGCTGGCGCCAGGCCTCAAGGGCGCCAACCGCACGGGCCGGCCGTTCACGGGCGATTTTGCGGGGATTTTGCTCTACGATACGCTGCTGCGCTATGGCTTCGCGCGTGGCGATTATGCCGAGCGCGCGGACGACGGGCTCGTGCTCACCGGCTGCCGGATTACCAATTCGGTGCGCTGTGTGCCGCCCCAGAACAAGCCGGTTCCCGATGAAATCGCGGCATGCCGCGATTTTTTAAGCGGTGTATTGTCGGAAATGCAAAACTTGAACGCGATCCTCGCCCTTGGCAGAATAGCGTTCGATACGGTGATTCGCGCGGCGGGCCTCAAGCCATCGCAATGTAAGTTTGGCCATGGAGAGGTTGCCGATATAGGAAAAGGGCGCAAGCTGTTCGGCTGTTACCATTGTTCGCGATATAACACGAATACCGGCCGGCTGACTCCCGCGATGTTTCACGGTGTCTTCGATATGATCGCAGCCCATCTAGGACGCAGCGGACAAGATGCCAGAATTGAATGAATTGCTCGGAATTTCGGCCAATAAGGTCGCGCACGTTATTGTCCATTCCAGGGAAACCAGCGCAAAGAGCGTGGCTTGGGACGAGGACGCCGATCCAGATGCCGCAAGCGAATACGCGGATGGCGAGGTTATCCTCGAAGACCGGCCCGACGATGCAACGAGGCAGGTGCTTCGCGAGTTCCTGGAAACGCTCGACGGGGACGAGCAGGCAGCGTTGATTGCGCTGGCCTGGGTCGGGCGCGGAACCTATGCGTCAACCGAACTCGATGAGGCCGTCTCGGCTGCCAGGGCCGAGCATGGCGCGAACGCCTCTGCCTATCTGTTCGGCCTGCCGCTCCTGCCCGACTATCTGGAGGATGCCCTGGAACAATTTGGCGTCGCCGCCAGTGCCGGGGAAGAAGTGATATTGCTGCCCGCCGGCATCTGACGCGTTCCGCTCACGGGTTGCCGGAGTTTTACCGCCGTTAGCCGGAACCTCATGGCGGGGTTCCGTGTTTTCCGCTGCCCAGAGCAGGACCCCTCATGCCGCAGCCTAGCCGCGAATACGAGTTGAAGCTCGATCTGACAGGCAAGGAGCTTGACCGGCTGGCCGGAGACCCCAAGCTCAATGCCAAGGCCACGCGCACGCAAAAAACGCTGAGGTCCGTCTATTACGACACGCCCGATTACAGGCTGCACGCGCAGGGCATGGTGCTGCGTGTCCGCTACGATGGGCAAACTTACATCCAGACCGTCAAGCTCGATAATAATCCGAAAGACGGCATATCGAACCCCATCGAGGTCGAGGATCGCTTCGAGAACGGTGAGCCAGACCCAAACCGCATTCACGACATCCGGGTCCGGCGCAGGGTGCTCAAGGCGATCGGGGGCTCCGGCCTGACGCGGGCTTTCGAGACCGTGATGACGCGCACGGCCTACAAGCTGCGCCCGCGTGGCAGCCTCATCGAGCTGGCCCTGGATAGGGGCGAGGTTATTGCCCAGAACCGCAAGAGCGAAATCTGCGAGGCCGAGCTTGAGTTGATCCGGGGCAAGCCGGGAGACCTGCTTCAGGCCGCGCTGTCGCTTTTCGCCAAGAGTCCGGTCCGGCTACCGGGCATGACAAAAGCCGAGCGCGGCTACCGGCTCCTGCTCAAAACGCCGCCGGCCCAGAAAACCGGACCGATGTTTGCCGAACCGCCGCCCATCGAGAAGGGCCAGACCTGCGGCGAGGCGTTTGCGGCGATCCTGCGCTCGGCGCGCGAGCAGATCGTGAACAACAGGATCGCCGTGCTCGAAACGGACGAGGCCGAGGCGGTGCATCAGCTTCGCGTCGGCCTGACGCGGCTGCGCAGCGCCCACCGCGCTCTTAGGGAGGCGCTGCCGGACACGCCGCAACTGCGCCGGCTTGAGGCCGATGCGCGCACCATTTCCCGTGCCGTGGGGCGGCTGCGCGACGCGGACGTGACGATCGGGGAGATTTATGCCCCCGTGGCGGCCAATGCGCCGCGCCAGCCGGGGTTTGCCGCCCTTCTGGACGCGCTCAAGGCACATCGCGACGCCGCGCAAAAGGAGGCGCGGAGGGCGCTCATGGGGCAGGCCTGGACGCGGCTGCTGCTCAGCCTGACGCTCTGGCCCTCCATGCTCGAACAGGAGCCCAGCTTGCAAGAACCTGTGGAGGATCTTGCGGATAAGCTGTTGCAAAAACGGTGGAAAAAGGCAGCCAGGCTTGGCCGTTCCATCGATGGCCTTGAGGGTGAGGAACAGCATAGGATGCGGAAATTGCTCAAGAAGTTGCGCTATACCGCCGAGTTCCTGGCCACGCTGTTCCCCAAGGCAAGAACCAAGCAGTTCATTGGCCGGTTGAAAAAGCTCCAGGACGTGTTCGGCTATGTGAACGACGTGCGGATGGCGGGGGAACTGCTCGCTATCGCCAAGGCGCATCGCAGCGAGCCCGGGGCGCTGATCGCGGCAGGCCAGGTGCTTGGGCACCACGAGGCGGAGGCCGCCGAGGTGTGGCAGCGCGCGCCGAAGGCCTGGCGCCAGCTCAAGGCGCGTGGGCCGTTCTGGAAATAGCGGGGCGAGGCGGGATTGCGCCGGCCCGGCAGGCTTTACCACCGGCGCATTAACATAACGCGCCGCCCGGACGCCGTCACCTTTCCTTAAGACATCGTTTACCCTATTTCTTGGGTTTTCCAGTCTTTTTGCGCAATCGCCCGTCTCTCCATTCACGGAGCATAGAATAGCAGGGACTCCTTCCAGAAGACTTAATGTGACGATAATCACGTGTTATTGCAGGCGAAAAGCCGATGACGGCGTGCCGCGCAAGCCCGGAAAATGCACCGTTTCTTGGTTAATATTAAATCGACGGCTATATTTAAAGGTATTTTGCAAACGCGAAAATCGACCTGAAACGCGGAAAATTTCGCGGAAATGCGCACGAAATTCGTATGGGCGGCGCAGGTTAACCACGCAGACATTAACCATGCCGCGCCGGCTGCACGCGTTTACCTTGCGTTAACACGCCTTTGGCGCGCGAAATCGGAAGTGGCTACGCGCCGCAGCGCAGCGACACCTTTCTGCCCCCATCTGCCGGGGAAAGGCGCCCAAGCCGCGCGAGCGCCGCGACGGCAAGGCCGGCGCGCTTTTCAATCGGCTTGCCTTGCGCGAAATGACGCGCGATCTCCTCGACGCTCACCGGCGCCGCCGCTGCTTCGAGCACGCGCATGACGGCAACCGTCTCCGCCAGCTCCTATTTTCGTGCCCTGTGCTTGCCAAGGTCCGCAAGCGGCAACCAAGCTTGTGAGTTGCGGGCCGCTGCGCTATGAGGTTGCATGAAAGCGTGCTACACGTGCCTCGTCAAAGCGGGAGCCAGGGTGCCTTCGTGCTCGATATTAAGCAATTTGCATTCGGTGTGGCGGTGCTTGCCTTCCTGGCAAGCCCGGTGCGCGCGGCCAGTTGCGCGGAAGGCGCCGGGATCGTCGAGCAGATGGCAGGCACGCTCGATCTCTCGGAAGCCGAGCGGTCGAAGGTGAAGGCTTCGATCGCGAAGGCCAGGACCGAGGACAGCCAAGGGCGCGAGCGAGCGTGCAAAACCACCCTGGCGGGTGCCATCCGCTTCTTTCTCATAAGAACCGTGATCGATTGACGGGGCCTCCCGCGTTAAGAAAACGTTCCTTTCCCGTAGAAACCGATCAAGGTAGAGTTGAGGATAGGCGCGGTAGTACGAGACAATCCGCGCGCGCAAACGGCGTGGCTGTTCCGTCTTCTCCCAGTATATCAGAAAGCGATATATGTAACGGTTAGCCAGAAGCGGTGAGATGACACCGCACTTTAGCGGCGCGCTACTTGAGCGCAGTTACCCGGACTGCCTTCCTGACGTGCTGTCTTTACTACCCCGGCGAACCCGGCAGGCGCGCTTGTTGGTTGCTTCCCCGCCAGTACAAGCTTTCCCCTTATTAACGGAGGGCCGGCCTCCGCATTAACGCTTTTCGGGGCCTGCTCAGAGTTCACTCGCGTTACGGCCCGTCAGATTGCTCGACCGTCTAGCGCGGCCTTTGTCTCGGCGCTTCGGCCCGCCGGTCGCCCGGTCAAGCCGCCCGTCAGCTACTGGAGCTGTATTTGCCTCCGCATTTTTACTGAGTTTTTCGCGTTTTCAGGCCCAATTCCGCGATTCCAGAATCCCGCTAAATATAGAACAAATTCGCCAATTAACCTTGATAAAAGCGTGCTGCCAGAAATGAGCACATGCATTATTTGGCCGCATCGATAACTTGTACCTAAATTCATCAACTAACGAAGTCTTAAATAGCATCTGATAAATTAGTTCTATATTGAAAATCGCCGAAATTGGTACTGGACTTACGGGTATCATGATTAATAGAATATGAAACGGACACCAAGACAAGGCAGGACAGACCGGACGGAAACTGGACGGGCGGCAACCCGGCGGCAACCATGGTTGCGGCAAGGCGTTGACGCCCCGTTGCCCGGCTGCCACAAGCGCAGGAAAATACCGGCTTTGGCCGGTGCCCAAGAGCGCTGTCTCTTGCCTTGTGTTCCGGGCCTTTGTTATGCGGCACACAACTTACGGGGTAGAGAACATGCCAGCGTTCTTAGTAGGACAAATCCCGGGTTTGCTCTGGCGTTGATGGGCAGTCCCCGCATGGATCAAGAGACGCTGCAAGCGCTCATCGAAGTTTACAAGGGTCGAGCCAGCACCGATCTCCTTTCAATCATCATGGATGAGGCAGAGGGACAGCACGGCCGCACCGCCGTGCTCGGGCTCTTGCACGCCCTTCCCGAAGAGACGCTCTCCGACGACGGCTTCGCGCCCGTGCGCCGCCAGGCCTGCCAGTTCTGCCTCAACGCCGGCGATTTCGAGCAGGCCGAGCGCTTGGCCCGCGCTTCCGAACAGCCAGAGGACCGCGCCATGCGCGCCCGCGCGCTTCAGGGGCTGGGCCGGGTCCAGGAGGCCATCGCCATTTACCGGCAGGCCGTTGTCCAGGACCCCGCGATGCGCAACCGCGATCTGGAGCGCATTCTGGGCATCCGTCCGGGAACCGCCACCGCGCAGCCCGCGAAAATCATCTCGCTCATAAATTATTCGGCACGGCGCGAGGCCAAGAGCCAGCAGGAGCGCTTCGACCTGCTCCCCGACACGCTGCTTGAGGATTTGGACGACGCGGCCGTCACTTTTGGCGATGTCGCCGGCCTGGAGGATGTGAAGGACGAAATCCGGCGCCGGATCGTGCTGCCCTACTTGAAGCTGTCGCTGTTCGAGCGCTACCGGCAGAAGCCGGGCGGCAGCCTTCTGCTTTACGGTCCTCCGGGCTGCGGCAAGACGCTGATCGCACGGGCGACGGCGGGCGAAAGCGACGCGCGCTTCCTGTCGGTCAATCCCGAGGAAATCATCGACAAATATGGCGGCGACGCCGAGAAGCGCCTGCGCGTGTTTTTCGACGAGGCGCGCGCCGAGCCGCCGGCGATCCTGTTTTTCGACGATTTCGACGTGCTCGCCTTTAAGCGGGGCGCTTCGCACAGCGAGCCCGGCCAGGCCCTGATTGCCGCGTTTCTTTCGGAACTGGACGGCACCTTGCGCGACAATAGCGGCGTGCTCGTTGTCGCCGCCACCAATGCGCCATGGACGATCGATCCCGCGCTGCTGCGGTCCGGGCGTTTCCAGCGCACGATCTACATTCCCCCGCCGGACCTGGCGGCGCGGACGAAAATCCTGTCGGACGCAATCTTGGGCGTTCCCGGCCACGCGGCCGTCAATGTGGACCGCATCGCCCGCAAGACGGCCGGCTATTCCGGGGCCGATTTGCGCGCACTGGCCGGCTTGGCCAACAGCGCGGCTCTCATCAAGGCGCTGGCCGGGGGAGACGAAGTTCCGGTCACAACGGAGCTATTCGACGAAGGTCTAAAGGCTTCCGCGCCTTCGGCGCCGGCCTGGATCGCGCAAGCCAGGGTTTTGCTGAGGCCCTTGGAGCGGGACACCTTTTTCACCCGGCTTTTCGCTCCAGTCTTTCGCGGCTAGCACCTCGCGCGAACGGGTTTCGCCGCGCCTGTTGCCTGGATGCAACAAGCTGAGGCTTCCTTGCCAAGTTTAGGCCATAAAGGCCAAACAGATTGTCACAACCGGAATCCGGAAGGAAGCCGGTGCGGGATGTAAAAGCGGCTCATGCCGCCGAAGTAGCCGTTGGTACAGCGTTTCCGGCGCTTCCTTTCAAAAAAAACAGTCTGATTGATGTTGCAACCGGGAACATTTCGCGGGAGGTGCATTGCTGCGCCGGAATCCTGCGGGGCGAGTGGGAAGGCGGGGTATGTAGCAAAATGGTCACAGCGGGGACACTTCATACACCTTTGGTCTATTTGCAAGCACAGGCATGGCGCCGATGCGGCCCAAGCCGCCTGCCGAACGGAGCAGCGCGCAACCTTAGGTTGTCACAATGCGGACATGTTTGCCGCCAGAATGCCCGGCCTTCGCCCAAAAATAACTACACCTCAAGATCATACGTTGGCTGTAGGCGGATAGCGGAATGTGTGCTGGGTGGCGCTGCCACGGGTCCGGAGTCGAGCGTAGGAGTAGCGGGCAAAGCCAATGTCTAGAGCATTCCGGGCACTCAAAATCACGGCAGTTCCCCTGCTCTTCGCAGCAGCGGCGCTGGGACTGGCCACGGTTCACATCTCGGCCGAGCGCAAGGCCGCGCGCGCCAAGGCGCATGCGGCGCACGCCACGGCCGTGCAGGACGCGAATGTTCCCGGCGAACTCGCCGGTGTCAAGCTTCAGGTTCTCGCGCCGGCCGCCAAGCAGGGCGATATTCCGGCTGAGGTCGAGATGGCTCGCCGCTTGGCACTGGGCGAGGGCATGAAGAAGGACGAGGTGCAGGCCGCGGCCTATTTTCAGTCCGCCATCAACGAGTTGGGCGAGATCGATGCGCACGATAAGCGCGCACCGGCGGCTGCAACGGCGTACCGCTTCATGGCGCGGTTCCACCGGCGCGGACTTCCAGGCGCGCATATAGTGGCTAACCCGGCCTATGCCTTTGGCCTCCTGCACCATGCGGCAAGCTATTTCGGCGATCCAACCGCTCAATACGAGGTCGGCAAGGCGCTTATCGGCGGCGACGGGGTTCCCAAAAACGCGCATTCTGGCGCGCAATGGCTGCTGCGGGCCACGAAGAAGGGCTATGCGCCCGCTCAGGCGGAGCTTGGCGAGATGCTCTGGCGTGGAGATGGCGTGAAGCGCGTTCCCGGCGAGGGGCTGGGGCTGCTTGCTCTGGCGCGGCGCAACGCGACGCCTGCCGACAAGAACTGGATCAGCAAGATGTTCGAAGCGGCGCGCTCAGAGGCGCTGCCGGTCGAAATCCTCGTGGCGAACGCGTTCATCGTGCGGGAATCCGGGGCTTCGCCCTTTACCGCGCCTGCCCTCGGCATTGGGGAAGGCGATCTGCAAGACGGGACCGATTCCAGCGGAAAGGGTGCTGCGGCGCCCGTGCAGCCCATTGGAACACAGCAGGGCTCCGCCGCTCGCGGCAGTTCCCGCCTGCAGTCCGGACTTGGAGCCAGGCCAAAGTTTTTCGGCCTGGACACGTCCGATCGCAATGTGACGGCGAAGAAGGGTGAGCCGCACGCATCCGCTGGGGTCATCCAAATGTATCGGGCACCAGCACAGCGAGCGGCTGACGGGAACCCGGCGCCGGTGCGTTTGGCGGGCGTTACGAAGTAGCTGGCTGCGGGCCGGCATTAGAGGCAGGCTGCGAAAGCCCGCATTAAACGCACTCATGGATAATTCTGGAAACGGCAATTACAGCCGGTCCAAGCGCGCGGCAGGTTCGCCGCTGCGTGCCGCCTGCGCGCATAGACGCGCGATAGTGCCTTGAACGGACGGAATCTCCCCTCACCCTCTCCCTCTCCCCATGGGAGTTCCACACCAGCCGGCGCGGCCAGACTTCCTCTCCCATGGGGAGAGGGTTAAGGTGAGGGGTCGAACGCTTCGATCGAGCCGGAATCAGCCATCCGCGCCCGGCCCCGGCAAGGCGGCCGAAAGTTTTTCGCTTATTTCGCGCACGGACTGGTGCGCGCCGCCATGCAGGCCGGCGACCTTTGAGAACACCAAATTCGCCTGCGATTTCAGTATGATGCCGTCGCTCAGGATGCGAAGGCCGTTGGCTTTGAGCGTGGTGCCCGTGCTGGTGATATCGACGATGGCCTCGGCACTTCCCGATGCCGGTGCGCCCTCGGTCGCGCCAAGGCTTTCCACTGTGCGGTAACTGACCACGCCCTTCGAAAGGAAGTACCGGCGCGTGAGCATCGGGTATTTGGTGGCCACGCGAAGGCGCCTGCCGTGCTCAGCCGCGAAAAGCGCGCCCGCACCCTCCAGGTCGGCCATCGTCTCGACATCGAGCCAGCAATCGGGAACCGCCGTCACCACGTCGGCATGGCCGAAGCCGAGCTTCAGGAGCAGGTCCACCCGTTCGTCCGCGTCCGGGATTTGCTCGCGGACGAGATCCTCGCCCGTGACACCCAGATGGATGCGCCCAGACTGCAAATGCCGGGCGATCTCGCCAGCGGAAAGGAACTCCACCGCCGCGTCGCCGATACCCTGGATCGCGCCCCGGTAACCGCGCTCGTCGCCGGTCTTCCCGATCGGCAGGCCGCCGGCCCTGAACAGCGCGAGCGTGGCCTCCATGAGCCGCCCTTTGGACGGCACCCCGATTATGAGCTTGCCCCCCATCGCATCACCTCCGCGTGGCGCCGAGCAGCCGCTCGGTGTGAATGGCCGCGCCCACGGCGGGTACGTCGCGCTTGCCGCCCGACAGCGCGCTAATCAGGCCGTCGTAGCGGCCGCCGCCCGCGATCTGGCCCGCCATGCCGGCACCTTCGATCTCGATCTGGAAAACCATGCCGGTGTAATACTCGAAATGACGGCCGAAGCCCGCGCCGAATACGATGGGCATATCGCCCGCAGTGGCTTTAAGCGCGGTGAAAAGCCCTCGCGCTTGGGCTACGGCCTCGCGCAAATCCAGCTTCACATCGGCAAAAAGCGCCTCGATCGCATCGAAAGCGGCCGGCATACCGGCGGCGATGTGCAGGTAAGTTTCGATCAGCCGGACAGTCTCCTTGGACAGCGGCGTTTCATTCGCGTCTGCCGCCTTGCCGGCCAGGCGCTTCACAATCTCCTCCGGCCGGCGCCTCCCGATAAAGGAAATGCCGCGCGATTCGAGGCTCTTGAGCAGGCCTTCCGGCGTAATCTCCTCCTCTGGCAGAGGCAGGGTCAGCCCATCATGCGGCCGGGACAGGATCGCAAGCTCCTCGGAGAACGCATGCGGGCGCCAGAAGGCATGCGCCAGCCGGGCGCGCCAGCGTTCTGGCATGGGCAGCGCGTGCAGGAGTGCCGCGAACAGGCCGATATGCCCCGCCTTGACCGTGAAGGATTTGACGCCGCTCCGGCGCACCGCCTCGATGGTGAGCGCGGCCACCTCAAGGTCCGCCGCCTCGCCGCGCTCGCCGAAATATTCGATGCCGGCCTGGCGGAACTCGCGCGGGCAAAGGGGATCGGGCTTGCCCTCCTGTATGCGGAAGGCCGGACCGTTATAGCAAAACTTGGCCGCGACGCTCTGCTCCCCGCGCTGCAGGAAGACGCGGCAGACGGGAATGGTCAAATCCGGGCGCAGGCAAAGCTCCTCGCCGTTCGGATCGGTAAAGACGTAGGTGCGCGCTCGCAGCGCCTCGCCGGTACGGTCGAGAAACAGGCTGGCCGGCTGGATGAAGGCGGGGGCCACGCGCTCGTAGCCCGCCTCGCCGAACAGACTCATGATGCTGGCCGCCTGCGCCTCCAGGGCCTCGAACTCGATTGCGCCTTCCGCCGTCATGGTTTGCGCTGCCGTGCCAGAAGTTGCCGCACCGCCGCCACCATCTCTCCCTCTGGCACGGAGAATTGCGCGGGCCGTCCTTCGCGCCACTCCGCACGATCCTCGATCTCCCCGGAGAGGCGCGAGCCTTCGAGGAGGTCCTTGATGGTCACTTGGCCCTGGACGCGCTCATCCTCGCCCTGAATGACGACACATGGGCTGCCGCGCCGGTCGGCATATTTCATCTGGGCCTTCATGCCGGCATCGCCCACGTACATTTCCGCGCGCACACCCGCTTCGCGCAGGTCGCGCGTCATTTTCTGGTAGTCGCCGGCCCGCGCCTTATCCATGAGCAGCACAACCACGGGGGCTAGCCCTATGGCCTCTTGTGGGATTTTGCCGAGATGCGATAGCGCGGCGTAGAGTCGCGAGACGCCGATGGAGAAGCCGGTTGCCGGCACAGGCTGCGAACGGAAGCGCGAGACGAGGCCGTCATAGCGCCCGCCGCCGCCGACGGAGCCGAAGCGAACGGACTGGCCGTTTTCGTCCGTTGCGGGGAAGGTGAGGTCCGCCTCTAGCACGGGTCCTGTGTAATACTCCAAGCCACGCACCACGGTTGGATCGAAGCGGATGCGATCCGGCCCATAGCCGGCCTGCCGCACAAGCGAGGTGATCGCGCCGATGGTTTCGTCCTCGGGCGCCTGCCCGGACAGCAGCGCCATGATCTTGCCGGCCTGCCCGGCGGAGAGCTTCGCGCCGGGCGTGAAATCGCCGCTGTCGTCCTTCCGGCCCTCGCCCAAAAGCTCCTCGACGCCCACGAGGCCGAGGCGGTCGAACTTGTCGACAGCACGGAGGACCACCAAGCGCTGTTTGGGCTCCGCGACAGCGGCGGCATCGAGGACGGAGTCGAGCAGCGTGCGGCTGGAAACCTTCACGCAATAGCTGCCGCGCGGGATGCCCAGCGCTTCAAGCGTATCGGCCGCGAGCATGCACATCTCCGCGTCGGCTGCGGGATTGGCTGTACCCACCGTGTCGGCATCGAATTGCATGAATTGCCGGAAACGCCCCGGCCCCGGCTTCTCGTTGCGGTAAACGTAGCCGGATTGGTAGCGGCGGAACGGTTTCGGCACCGCGTCGAAATTCGCCGCGACGTACCGGGCCAGGGGCGCGGTCAAATCGTACCGCAGCGACACCCATTGCTCGTCCTCGTCCTGAAACGAGAACACACCCTCGTTCGGGCGGTCGGTGTCCGGAAGGAACTTTCCGAGCGCATCGGTATATTCGAATGCCGGAGTGTCGAGCGGTTCGAACCCGTACCGCTCGTACACATCGGCTATGGTGCTCAGCATATGCTTGAGCGCGCGTATCTCTTGCGCTTCGACGTCGCGCATACCCTTGGGCAGGCGCGCCTTCACCTGTGTGGTTTTTTTCTTGCCGCTCATGGAGGCAAGAAATGAAGGTGTCCGCGCTTCAGCGCAACAGATTTTATCGGGTAAGTCCCGTAAAACCGCCTATCGCGGCCTAACCTTAAGCCGGCGTACTATCTCTTCCGCCGCGCGGGCGGTGGTAGCGATAGGCAGTTTCGATTGGGGAGTTTCCTTAGGCTACGTTTCTCTCGGATTTAAGCTTTTCTATCTTTTCCTTGAGGCGGAGCTTGCGGCGTTTAAGTTCGGAGACTTTCAGGCTATCAACGAGGGGGCGAGCCATTTCCAATTCAACTTCGCGATGGATGGCTCTGTGCTTCTCAGTAAGTTCCTCGATATGCGCAAAAAGGCTCATTTCCCGGCCTCCATTCATGTTAACGTTCTATGGCAACGCGGGGACGTGTCAAAATGATGACACGGCAGCGGTGAAATTGTGGCAGGTTGTGGAAAGAAGTCAAGACACTCGCTGCGACCTATGGCCAATTTGCCGCAGGGTTAATAAAATCTTACCGTGCGGAACGCAGGGCGCATGAGGAACAGCCACGGTTCTGTTAGGATTTTGGCGAGTCGGCGATTGCCCTTTTCGGGATTTCGGGAATTTATGATATCATGCCCCATCTGAGCTTCATTTCCGGGCCTCGCAGCCCCAGCATCATCCCCGGGGGGTTGATGAGCACCACGGACGACAAGGATTTGCGCCATAAGCTTGCGCAACTAAGGCAGGAACACCGTGATATGGACGAAGCCATCATCGCGCTTGAAGGCTTGGTGGAGCGCGATCAGCTTCGGCTGACGCGGCTCAAGAAGCGCAAGCTCAGCCTCAAGGATGAGATCGCGCGCCTGGAAGATCAGCTTCTCCCGGACATTATCGCCTGATATCCGAAGCCATTCCCAAGAAAATAAGTGGGCAAACCTGGCGCTTCGATGCTATCGCCTTTTATCGCGCCCGATTTCATGATTGAGAACGGCCATGACAACTCAATCGCCCCCTATCGCCATCATCATGGGCAGCCAGTCCGACTGGCCTGTCATGCGCGCCGCCGCCCTGGTTTTGGACGAGCTTGGCGTTGCCTATGACGCCCGCGTCATTTCAGCGCACCGCACGCCGGACCGGCTCTATGCGTTCGCCAAGTCGGCCAAGGACGCCGGCTTCAAGGTGATCGTCGCGGGAGCCGGCGGCGCCGCTCATCTTCCGGGCATGACGGCGGCCTTGACCACCTTGCCCGTCCTGGGCGTGCCGATTTCGACCACGGCGCTTAGCGGCGAGGATGCGCTTCACTCCATCGTGCAAATGCCCGCGGGCGTGCCCGTCGGGACGCTCGCCATAGGAGAGCCCGGCGCCACAAATGCGGGGCTGCTCGCGGCGGCGATCCTTGCTGTCTCCGATCCCCGCCTTGCGGCGCGGGTCGAAGCCTGGAGGGCGGCCAGAACGGCCAAGGTTGCGGAGCGGCCCGGCGATGCCGTTTGAGCCTTTGCAGCCGGGCGCGACCATCGGCATTTTCGGTGGCGGCCAGCTCGGGCGTTTTCTCGCCATCGCCGCATCCAAGCTCGGGCTGCAAACCGCCGTCTACGCGCCGGAGCAGGATAGTCCGGCGTTTCAGGTGGCATCCCAACAATTTGCGGCGTCCTACGGCGACGAGGCTGCGCTTGAGCGCTTCGCCAAGGCTTGCGGCGTCATAACTTTCGAATTCGAGAACGTGCCGGCCGCGACGCTTGAGATCGCCGCACGGCATTGCCCTGTGCGGCCAGGAGCGCGCGCCGCCGCCATCGCGCAGGACCGGATCGCGGAAAAGCGCTTCCTCATGGAGGCCGGCCTGCCCACCGCGCCGCAGGCCGTTATCGAGAGCCAGGACGATATGCCCCTGGCGCTGGCCTTCTTGGAGCGGGCGGGGCGCGCGATCCTGAAGCGCTCGCGCGAGGGCTACGACGGCAAGGGCCAGAAGCGCGTTTCCTCCGCCGGGGAACTCAAGGCCGCCTATGCCGGTTTCGGCGAGGCGGCTTGCGTGCTGGAGGCTTTACTCGATTTCTCCATGGAGATTTCGGTGATCGGGGTGCGCTCGCTGGACGGCCGGATGTCCTGCTACGACTGCCCGGAGAACCATCACAAAGGCGGCATCCTGCATACAAGCACGGTCCCCGCGCGTTGTCCGGAGAAACACCAAAGGCTCGCCAAGGACATGGCGGCGCGCATCGCGGAGGCTCTCGGCTATTGCGGCGCCATGGGCGTGGAGTTCTTCGTCATGCCGGACGGCGCCGCCGAGCCGCTGATCGTCAACGAAATCGCCCCGCGCGTGCACAATTCCGGCCACTGGACTATGGATGCCTGCGCGATCAGCCAGTTCGAGAATCACATCCGCGCCGTCGCCGGCTGGCCCATCGGATCGGTGGCGCGGCATTCCGCCGCGGTCATGACCAACCTTCTGGGTGAGGACGTGCTGCGCTGGCGAAGCATCCTGGCGGACGAGCCCGGTTCATCCATCTATCTATATGGAAAGAGCGAGGTAAGACCGGGCCGGAAGCTCGGGCATGTTACCGGAATATCACCGCTAACAGACAAATAAGGAAAACCGCGGCCCAAAGCCGCGAAAAATGGACACCGCGCGAAGAGCCTGCTATAGTCGCGCTAACGAAGCTCGCACGCGTTGCGGGCCTTTTTTTGTTCGCCCCCTCTCTCTTAAAAACAGGAGCTAGTGTGCAAGTTCACGTCCGTGACAACAACGTCGACCAAGCGCTGAAAGCGCTCAAAAAGAAAATGCAACGCGAAGGCATCTTCCGCGAAATGAAGTTGCGCAACTACTACGAGAAGCCCTCCGAGAAGCGCGCCCGCGAAAAGGCAGAGGCAGTGCGCAGGGCTCGCAAGCTGGCGCGGAAGAAGGCGCAGCGCGAAGGTATCAGCGCTCCCGGCCGCTCGGCAATGCGGTAACGGATTGTCGCAAAGGCCCATTCCGGGGCCTTTCATCGACATACCGGCAATGCTTTTTCCCTGGCGTACCCGAATATGGCCGTATTCCGCAGCCAAGTTCGGCGGCATGGCTGTAGATATTTTGGCTGGGGTGGAGCCTGAACTATGATGGTTCTGACGGCAAAAAGGGTGCTGGTCGCAGGCGGGTTGACGCTTGCCCTTATTTCACTTGGCGGCTGCGGGACCAACGGTCTGAGCGAGCAGCCGGTGGCGAGCGTTGGTCATCCAACGCCCGATCAGAAGAACAACATCGCTTCGATATCGGCTGTGATCGCGCAGAACCCGCGCGACGCGAATGCGCTCAACATGCGCGGAACCGCCTATGGGCAGTTTAACGATTATGAGAAAGCGATCGCCGACTTTACCGCTGCGATCCAGATCAACCCGCAATTCTACCAAGCATACAACAACCGGGCGCTCATCAATTTGCGGGCGGGCCAGTTCGAAGCCGCGATAAGCGACTACGGTCAAGCCATCGCGATCAAGCCCGATTACGCCGCCGCCTATGTCGGACGGGGCAACGTCTACAAAGAGCAGCACAATTTCCCGATGGCGATTGCCGATCTCGGCAGGGCAATCGAGCTGAAGGCCGACGCGGCAGCGGCTTACTATGCGCGCGGCCTCGTTTATCAGGCGATGAACGATCACCGCTCGGCGCTTAACGATTTGAACGTCGCGGTCAACTACAGGCCGGACGCGCCCGATCCGCATTTCGCGCGGGGCGTGAGCTATCTGGCGGTGCAGGAGTACAAGAAGGCCTTGGACGATTTCCAGGTCGCGGGCACCAACAAGGTGAACAACCACGAGGCCTGGGCCTATGCCGGACAGGCGGCGGAGGCACTGGGCGACCGCAAGGAAGCGTCGCGCGACTATCGCAAGGCGCTGCAGATCAACTCACGGAACGAGCGGGCGTACGATGGCCTCCGGCGCGTTGGCGACGACGCATAGAGCCGCTCACCGCCCATAATCCCGGACGGACAACGGGGCGCCGGCTGGATTTAAGCGCAGTCATGCCAAGTGCGCGCCGGCCATATTTTCAGCGGCCGTTTTCAGCCGTGAAGGGTCGATGCCCATCGCACGCAGTGCTCGCGCAGCCACTCCGTGGCGCATCTCCGCGACAACGGCGACCACATGAGCCCCAAGCAACGGCCGATGCTCGCGGCGCTTTTTCGCCAATGTCTGCATGACCGCCTTCCCGGAGGGCGCAGCATCGTAAAGGCGGTTGCGAGCGGGCAAGGGCGCCATATCGACCAGCTCCGCTGTATCGGCATCGACGCCGAGCGCAATGAGCGGATCGATATATTGCTTGTGGATCGCAGGCCTGAGTCCAGACGGATCCGCACCGATATTCTCGAAAGACAAGCGGGCTGTGCCGTCGGGAAGGTCGAACGATGCCAACAGAAAATGTTCCGCACCCGGTTCACGCTGCCGGTCTTCCAACGCGTGTGCCTCAGCCCGCTCGCAAAGGAGTTTGATTGAGCGAATATTGTTAAAATGGCTCCGTATGCTCTTAAACATGCACCTACTCCGATGCTTGGCCGGGACGCGCAACGATGCCGGCAAGGCGCTTGTGTACGGCCTGCTTGGAGACCCCCAGCGCCTGGGCAATGCGAGCCCAAGACCATCCTTGGTCCAGTGCGGACCGGACCGCGCGCAGCTCCAAGGATTCCGCGAGACGGCGCAAGGAGACAACGGCAGCCAAGGCCTCTTCCGCGTCGTCAGGAGGTGGAAGGCTATTGGGGTCCAACATGCGTCAACTTTAGTTGACATAGTTGATCCTGTCAACCTTTGTTGACAGCCGTTTCAGGCCTCGTGCAATCCTTAACGATCCGCGCGTTTCGTCCAGGCGCCTGCCACGGTTAATTTCGATACGGTAAGTTTCTGCTAAATTACTTCAAAATCGTAAAGCGGCCGTCCGGCTCTCCAAAACGGGCCGGCGGGCGGCAGGAGAGCAAATTTTGCGTTATTCCAAGGCTTTTTAGTCCGCGTCCTGGAAGGCCGGCGCCGGCGCAGCGTTGAGGTCCCCTCAAAGCCGTGTATCGAATTCGCGCGCCGGTGGAACGAGCCCTTAGCCGCCGGTGCGTGCTGTGCCGGCCTCACGCGGCCCGGCCCCGATGCAGGCCAGTTCTTCGCGCACACTAAGGAAATTGACGAAGTTCGCCTCGGACACCGTGCCCGCGAGCTTCGAGCCTTCGAGCACGGTCAGATGGCCAGTTCCGTTCGATTGCAGCTTGCGCAACGCCTCGATGGCGGGGGCCGCGGGCGAAACCACCGTCTCGTGCGTGAAGCTCGCCGCGATGGCGCGCGCATAGGTCTCGTTCCACTGCGATTGCGGAACCTTCTTGATCTGCTCCGGCCCCACATAGCCAATGGCCTGGCCGTCGCCGGCAATAATCACGAATTTGCGGTTCAGCCTGTAGAGATAGTCGTTCACCAGCTCGGCAACGGTGATGCCGGGCGGCGCGGAAAGCGGCGCGCGCTCCATCAAATCCGCGACCGTCGCATCCTTGAGGCTCAGCGCGGTGGCCGTCTGGTTGCGGGCCTGCGAGGCGGCGGCGGCCAGGAACAGGCCGATGAGGACCTGCCAACTGCCGCCAAGCCTGTCACCCGAGACGAACAGGGCAAAACCCGACAGCACGAGGAGTGCGCCGAAGCCTGTACCGAACCAGCAGGCAATGCGGGTCGCGCGCATCAAATTTCCGGTGCGCCACCAGATCAGCGAGCGCAGCACGCGCCCGCCATCGAGGGGAAAGGCCGGAACGAGGTTGAACAGCGCCAGCACCGTGTTGGTGATCGTGAGGAAGGCCAGCACCGCCTCGATCCCGCCCAAGCCGGCCGCCTCGGCGCCGATTGCGGCCACGAAACAGCCTGCGGCAATGGAGATGCTCGCGACGGGACCCACGATGGCGACCCAGAATTCCGAGCGCGGGTTGGCCGGCTCTTGTTTCAGTTCGGCCACGCCGCCGAAGATGAATAGCGTGATGCCGCCAATCGGCAGGCCGAAGCCGCGCGCCACCACCGCATGCGCCAGCTCGTGCAGGATAATCGAGAGGAAAAGCCCCGCCGCGCCGATGACAGCCATGGCGATATAGGCCCTTAAGCCGAGATGCGGAACCTGCTCGGGGAAATAGCGCGTGCTGAGCGTCAGCACGAGGTAGAACGCCAGGAAGAACCAGGAGATGTCGATGCTGACGCGGAAGCCCAGCAGCGAAAATAGACGAATGCGGGCCGGAAACATACGGCTCCTCCAATGCGGGCCTGGCTAGCGGATACGTGGCTCCAGCATGGCTATCGTCCCACCCCTTAGGGCTGCCGCATCGGAACGGATGCTGGCGGGATGCCACACTAAGGCCTGTTTACATTCCCCGGCCAAGGGATTCCCAAATCAGTAAAAGTTTGATTCAAGGCTGAAAAATGGAGGTCAGCCTTGATTCGCCTGATGTTGAACGACGCCCAGTGGGAGCGC
>Ga0182021_10001499_pt1 | contig 26851 bp, 27 predicted proteins | sample 612E3MmetaG_FD_120493 | JGI IMG/M metagenome (GOLD analysis project Ga0182021, IMG submission 120493) | Permafrost microbial communities from Stordalen Mire, Sweden - 612E3M metaG (Illumina Assembly) | ecosystem: Environmental > Terrestrial > Soil > Wetlands > Permafrost | place: Sweden...
ATAACATCTGGAATAGACGCCGCCAAAGAAATCGCGCAAACGAGTAAAGAAGTGGGTGCCGACCTCATTGTCATGTCTACCCACGGAAGATCCGGATTAGACCGATGGGTCATGGGAAGCGTTACTGAAAAGGTTCTATGTTATGGCGACGTCCCGTTGCTGTTGATAAATGCCAGAGCTGGTTGATATTTGAAGGCATCTTTCTGGGGCAATTACTGGGTTGTCATTTTAGACGATAGCAGACATATGGAAACAGCAGGAAATATGTTGTGAGGAGCAGGGGGAGAGCAATATAAACACGTCCGGATGAAAGTAGTTCAATATTAGTGTCGGTGAATTGCACTAGAATTACTTTCGTTAGAAGCTGAGTTGAAGCTTGAATTCCGGTTTATCTATAACGAAAACAACATGGCTGGGGGAGAGAAAAAATGCCTTAAACATGGCCCAAGCTCATACAACTTTGCCAATATACCGATTACATAGAATAATTACCAACACTATGTTTGATCGTAAGGGCAACAAGCCATCTTTCACTGTTTTTCTCAGATAAAAAAATCATGAAACGTTTGACCTATATTTACATTTCTCTATTTCATGTTGTGCCGCTGTAGGCATTTCGAAAATATAATAGTATAATAGCAATATCCTCAGCGGTAATAAAAACACGGATCATCTTTAAAAGTTGCTTGGATAAGAAGAGTATTATATGTCGTTGGTTAAAGGCAACATCAAGATTGGCTACGCTCTTGGCGGGGGAGCTGCACGCGGATTGTCCCATATTGGCGTACTCAAGGTTCTTCATAAACATGGCATCTCCCCTGATATTATCGCAGGGACCAGTATAGGCGCAATAATAGGGGCTCTATACGCTGGTGGATTAGATCCTAATGAGATCGAACAGCTTGTATTGGGACTGAATTGGAAAAAACTTGTCTATCTGGTGGATATGACACTACCGCTAAACGGTCTTGTTCAAGGGAAGCGGGTCGTTTCATTACTCAAGTCTATTCTCGGAGAAACAACATTTGCTCAATTGCGTTTTGATTTTGCATGCGTAGCGACAGATATCATTAGTGGGGAACAAGTGGTCTTGCGCGATGGGTCTTTGATAGAGGCTGTTCGAGCAAGTATATCAATACCGGGAGTCCTCACACCAGTTGCGATTAAGGGGCGCTATTTGGTGGATGGCGGGTTGGTGAACACAGTGCCAGTAAGCGTTTGTCGAGAAATGGGTGCACAGTACGTGATCGGAGTTAATGTAATTCCACAGCCAATTAAAGTAATGTGCAGTCCAAACAAAAACCAGCAATTCCAGATTTGCGATTTAACCAAACTTAAAGAGATTGGAGAGGGGATTGAATTTGCTAAGATTTCAACAAGAGGTCATCGCTCTCTGCAGTCTCGTATTTATGACGTTGAAAATGCTACTAAAAGGTTCCTGATCTCTCATCGTTCAACAGAGAAGGGAAAAATATTGGAATCAACAATCAAGATTAAGGAAAATAAAGTCCGTCGATCACAAACAAAATCACCGAAATTGATTGACGTGCTGAGCCAGTCATTGACCATCTCCGAATATCACTTAGCTGAGGAAAATCTGAAGGATGCTGACTTAGCGATTAGCCCCGATGTTGAGGGAATTGGTTTCTGGCAGTTCCACAGTGCGGCACAAGCAATCGCTGCCGGGGAATATGCTGCGCGTAAGATGCTTGACAAGAATAAGGTAGCAATCCTCTTGGGGAATTCCTAATTTAAGTCTTTTTTTGGTGCAAAGGTCAACGGACTATTCACTGGCAATAGTTCATTCATTGGTAAGCCTCGGTAATTAGTTGGGACGCTACTTGGGTGGAGATACATCTTTAAGTTTTTCTGAAGCTGGTTCACCACCAATACCCCAATGCGTTTTGGGAATTTCATAAACAACTACTTCTACCGCATATGCTGGGACGCCCAAATCTACCATAACGTTCGTTATACCCCGTATCATTGTTTTAACTTTTGCCTCTCCAACACCTTCCCAGAAGTCTACACGGACAATGGGCATATTTTACCTCCTCATTATATTTTCTAATCGAACATAATGTTAAGTATAGTTGTATACAATGGAAAGCGGCGTTCCGTTTTCGCATTGCTATAACAATGCTACTTAGTTTGGGTTCCAGAGTTTATCCTCTATCTTAGTTTGTCTCAATGGGTACCAAGATAGAATCTTCTCCTGAGGCATTGGCAGGAAAACTAATTTCGGTATAGATAATTTCTTTTGAATTTATATCCGGTAAATTGTTATGAAAGATTAACTTGTAACTCGTGCCATCGACCTGCTTCGCGGTAAATGAAAATCGGTCTGAAGTATTTCCCGGATCTGCTGCATTGGTTGTTACACCTAATGGATAAATTACCGAAGCCCCTGCTTCAACCTGGAAACGGATATTTCCTCCCAACTCTGGCTGCTCGGTGATGTAATAGCAGTCTACCTCGTCCCCGGCACTCAGATTAAGGTCTAAAGTGAAAGTGCCTCCTCCTTGGAGTGTAAGCCTTAGCTGGTAATATTCCCATTTCACGCCTTGCAAATCAACAATGTTTGCCGTTTTTACGATGCTGTATGACCTTATCGGTGTTGTAATGGAAGTTTGTCCAACGCAACTAGCCAATAGTAAGGTAGCTAATAATGAAATCAGCAATAGAATTCTGCTGACATGCCTATTTTTCTCAACTTAATTCCTCGCCAGATAATCTCTATCTTAATGGACTACAGCACCAAGTTTGGCCAAAAGATCAACTATTCCCATTTATATCCACATTTTTGACAGCTAAAACCTGTAACTATACGGTATTTTCTACCACTGCCACAGTTTGGGCACTTGTTTAATAGTCGTCTTAATTTAGCTTTGAACACAGCACTCCCCTTCTGATGTTTCGTGATTCGGATATTTTGAGACATCAAATACAAATGCGACAATACCCGAAAATAGAACTGCTAAAGTAATACATGAATCTTTTATCAGTCCTTGTCTTCAAAGGAACGATTTACATTGATTACAAGATAGAGAATATTAGGTTATAAGCAACTGCCAATACGAAACATCTTGGTTCCGCAGCTACCACACACACCCTGGGTCGCCGGTTTGCCGTTTTTCATAGTGATAGCCTTGGCATTTTTCATTTCTTTCTTAGAGCGACACTTTACACAATATGCTTCCATTTTTTACCTCACATTTTTTCTCGTATCCATTATCAGAATTCACCTAGTCTTTCCTCTGCTGGTTGGGTCTCTTGGGAAATGTGCCTGTCTTTTACCTTCGGTTTACCCAATTATCCGACCAGGTAGGTGGAAAATAATTTTCCTCTATGTAATATACTCTTCCACCTATTTCAATTATCATATAATTCACTCCGAAATTTCACTAAGTATTGATTTTTATTTGTTTTGTGGTCGGCAGACTTAGCAATAATGTTGCCGACCAACAACAGGTATTTTCACGTTGAAGTTATACAACAGAACCTAAAGTCGGTTTTTATTCATGTCTGGAACTACTGCAGTCCAACTTTGTTTTTAACCAATTCTATGTAGACAAATTGGACATATTTTTACAAAATTAGCCACTGAGTACGGACGAATTTTCTGGCCACAAAAGGGGCATTGTGTTTTAAGTTTTGAAGTAGCTGCCATTTCAAAAACATGCCTTTATTTATTTTTTATCTTTGGATAATTTGACGAGTGTCGACTCCACCATAAATTAACCGAGGCAAAGCTCTCGGGGTTTTGTGTGCAACTTCTACCGACAAAGTATTTATTATCTTCTTCTATCTTAATTCTACTTCGCATTTAGACCGTGTCAATAGGGGATTAGCCGCTTTGATTATATCCATGTTTTTACCATCTATATTCTCCGATCTTCTCCCCAAGTCGGTAGAAACCGACCCCAAGCCATATCAACGGGTCAAGTTTGTTTTCGTCCCGTTCACCCTCGGGGTTGACCGCATCCTCGTCAACATGTTCCGACAGGACCTCGCCGACGAACAAATCGTGGTCGCCGACGTGGTGGAATCCAACAACTCGGCATTCCAGATTCACCGGGCACTCGGCAATAATCGGTGGTTTCACATATTTTGACGGCAATGGCGTCAGATTAAACCTTGCGAACTTATCAATCCCATTGCGCCCGCTACACGAACCGCAACCACGTATCTCATTGACCATTGAAGCAGTGGGAAAATTCACAGTAAACTCCCCTTGTTCTTTGATGAGGCCAAAAGAATACCTGGCCTTATTGATAGCAATACCAACCCAAACAGGGTTCCAGATGCTCAGATTGAAGATCTCGCCAAGGGTAATAATATTTGGCTTACCCTTGGCATCAACCGACACAACCAAGCCAGCGGGGGTTGGATAAACTGGCCGCCTTAGTTTCCGTTCTATCTTACTTTTCATATACTCCTTGTCCCGTCAATTAGATCATTAAGCCCCAACTTGGGCGGAGTTTTAGAATAGGATCAGCATTTTCATTTTTCATAGTTATTCCTTGACGATTTTTTGTATCTCACCATTAACCATCTCCACGATCGCTTCATCCGTTATGTCCTTGATCGTTTGTAAATATTCATCAAGTAACAGCTTTATAACATCTTTGAGTAAAGGTTTAGCTTTCTCGATACCATTCACTGCTAACTTTTGGATTTCCTTAGTAATGTCAGGCGAGCTTTCCCCTTGTCTTATCTTTGCTGCAACGTTCCTCAGTTTTTTCTCATCAAGTATCTGCCCCTGTGACTTCTCCAAAATATATTTGATTCTCATTTTGATAATTCTCTTGGCGAATTCCGCGTTTTCTGACATTATCCCTCCTAGTCCCCCTTGAACCGAGTATAAGACAGAGCCACATCTTTGTGCAAGAGAACCATCTTACACTTGACTCCCGAACAAGACAGAGTGATGCATGGTAGTAACACTATAAAAAGAAGAATATTACTATGCCTCCAACATCTTCAGTCCTTGGCAGCCCTGCACTTGTTGAAAGAATATTGTATTATTGTGACATGATGTTTTTTCTGCGTATGAGCAGCAAAACCCACCTCTCGAAAGAACTTAGACCTGATCAGTTATTGAGAAGAGCAATAAGAAATGATTGAGTCCATATCATCCTATCTTTGGGCAGCAATACTCTCAAGTCTTACTCAAATTTGTATCTTCCTAATTCCCGGCTTGGTTTTGACCTTAATCATGAATTATGTTTCCACATTTGTACAGCGGCGCGCACTCCTTACAATCGGTAAAGGCTGGTATCTTGGATTATTCGGCTGGCTGGGTACAATAATCCACGAGCTTGGACATGCGTTCTTTTGTCTGATATTTCGCCATAAAATTACAACATTGAAATTGTTCGATCCAGACCCAGAAACCGGAACTCTGGGTTATGTGGAACATACTTATGATTCCTCAAGTCTTTACCAACAAGTGGGCAACTTTTTCATTGGCATCGGCCCGATTTTAGTTGGTATCGGAATAATCTATCTTCTCTTGTTTTTCCTATTGGGGCTCAATCCCTTAAAATTTGTAGCAGACGTGAGCATTAAGTCGCCCAACATTTATTCGTGGAATGTGCTGACTCAGATTTTACAAATCCTCTGGACTTCATCCACCAGCCTGCTTTCAGAGGTTTTTTCTTGGCATAATCTATCCACCTGGCAATTGTACGTTTTTATTTATCTGGCTTTTACTATAGGGAGCTCTATTACGCTCAGCCCTTCCGATATAAAGGGCTCACTAAAGGGCTTAAGTGTAATATTGATTTTAATATTCATTTTTAACCTTGCCACCGTCTGGGCGGGAGATTTAACATCAAAAATTTTCATCGGAACCGTTAGCTATTTTCTTGTCTTCTATATAGCCATGTTCCTAATATTACTCCTCGATATCTTAGTCTCTATCCTGCTTTTGCTGCCTTTGTTGATTCTACGAACACGTCACTCGTAAAATTAAACATGCTAATGATGTTTGGGCATCATGATAACAGATTTTGTTCTTTGTTTATAGCACCTTTCCGCTTGACTTCCGAACAGAACAGAGTGATGTATGGTAGTAACACCATAAAAGGAGATGCCACCATGATTACAAATGAAACAGAATTAATTATCCCTGACTACGACCCAAACAAACCTGAGCCTTACCCTGGAGATATTAAGCCCGGCTATTACAGCGAGCCCGAAGTCAAGAAATTACTTAAAACACAAGGCCAACCCTAAAGCCCTCCCATTCCTTCGGGACACGATGGAGGAATGAAATGACCGAAAACACAATCGTTAACTTCACTGACGCCGCTACCGGCTGGTAAAAGGTTCTCTATGCCTTCTTAGCTGACAAAGAGAGGCGCTCAGGTTCCCACCGGACTGTGGAAGGTTACTCCAGAATGCTGCAGGACTTCTTCGGCCGCTCGGGTAAGCAGCCACACAACGTTACTCCTCAAGATATCTTTGTTTATACCCATGGTACGGGATTGTCCGGCAAACAACCATCAGCCATCACGGTTGGCGCTGGTATCGAGCTTGTACATTTACTTAGAAATTTGCCCCAAGACAAAAAACATCAGTTTGATTTGAAAACGCTGCCGTTGTAAACTCAAATCATGATTCAAGTCACATCAACTATTTCAATTGGAGAGAATGAGCTTAAAGAAGAGTTCATCAGGGCTTCAGGGCCGGGAGGGCAAAATGTCAACAAAGTTTCTACCGCCGTCCAACTTCGATTTAATGTTTTAGCCTCTCCTTCGCTGTCAGAACCCGTCAGGAAACGTTTAAAATCCTTGGCGGGTGAACGAATGACCGAAGATGGGTTGCTATTAATAGATGCACGGCGTTTTCGTACACAAAAAGCCAATCGTGAAGATGCGATAAAACGTTTAATTAAATTGGTCCGTGAAGCGGCCATAGAACCGGAAATTCGTCATAAAACAAAACCAACGCATGGCTCAAAATTACGACGCTTAGAGGCTAAGCATCACCATACCGAAATCAAACAATCACGACAATCAGATATCAGAGAGGTATAACACGATTTGGTTAAAAACGGCCAAAATCATATATTCTTAACGCAACCTTAACGCTCCCGTAATATGCCCTTAGCCAAAATTGCAAAAGCGCGTGGTACAGTTTAATGGGGACGTACCTGGTAATGGTCCTGGAATGGAAATTCCCCTAATTAACACCACTAGGTCATCAAGGAGCGAAGGAATGGCAATTCAGAATCAAAAAGCATGCCCTCGGCGTAATGGTCGCTTGCTTATTAAACGTGAGGCAAACGGATGGGATGAAGAGGGTGTACTTTGCGGAGAGAAGAGATATCTCTGAATTAGTCACCATAAATGCTGTCAGTCACATCAACATATTGGAACGAACCGATTTCGAACGAAAGCCAGATGGTAACGATATGCTCGACAAAGGTGGTTGACGTGCAATGTCAGCTAATGTAATCGATCTTAACACATTCTATATAGATGTTTTGTTCCGGCAGTTACAGTTAATGACAGCCTCCAACATCTACGGCGTATATCTTGGTTAAGACGAAGGTCACTTCTCGCCAATTATTTTAATGCAAGAATTATAGACCTTGGTCACTTCGTTCATGGCATCAAGCGCCTGACCGGCGGCAGCAAGAATATCAGCCCGCGCCAGATCGCCATCGATCTCTATTCTCCGCGCTTTTGGTACTGTCTCGTAAGCAATAGCTGCCAGTAATCTCCTTTCGATAGCTCGATTTTCTCCAATATAAGGCATTGCGCCATACGAGAGCCAGCATTCCTCCGAACTCTTATACGCAGTTCTAGATGGCATCATCTGCGCCAAGTGATGCCCCGACAGTTTCGCTTCCTTTATAGCCTTGTCAAAATCAAAACGTGTGGCAGGCAGCGGTTCAATAGCCCTCATTTGCATCGCCCTGAAGAAATGATAAAGCGGCTTTAAGCCTGTTGTGAGACCATTTCCGCTGCCACCGGCAATGGCGATGCCTAATGATGGCAAACCTTTTAATTGACCTGAACCTGCGAATACACGATACATTTTAAGAAAGAGGTATCTTATCATCCCACTGGTGTCTCCCCAATATACAGGCGTCCCAATGACCAGTGCGCCGCAATCCAGAATCTTCTTACTCAGCAACTCAAAATTCTTGTCTTCATAAGTACACTTTTGGTTGGTGTTGCAAACCCATGGTATGCAATCTTTACAAGCTTCAACGACACAATCTGACATTTGAATCAATTCAATTGTTGCCCCTTCGCGGTGGGCTCCTTCCAAGGCAGCACTAACGAGCTCATTAGTTCGTCCTGCCCTATTCGGACTTCCGACCAGACCCAATACATTCTGATTCCTGCTCATAGCAAACCTCCACTATTTTCCGGTTACTGGATTTTTGTAATGATATGGGAAGATATAACCTGACGGGTAGGGAGCAAAGCGAGTGTTGGGTGCGAGTGGATGTGGTTCCTTGTGGAGGGGGTTTAGAGCCACAGGTTTCTTTACCCATCCTTCCTCTAACGGACTACTGATTATCTCGTTCCACAAGATTGTTTTGATCTTCCATATCCCCTCTTCCTTTACATATTCGTTCTCCCATATTCCACACCCAATTAATGCCCGGGTTTGTCCCTCTCGCGGCATTGCTCCAAGAAAATACCCATACCATCTTCCTTTAGCATTCTTACCGTCCGGGTCGACATCCACAATGCCCGCAAGCGGCATCAGAATGTGCAGAAACTCGGGGGGAGCCTTTGTAGCCCCGTTATAGGCCGTGTAGTGATCTTCAAAATGGAAACTATCCCTAACTTCTTCCCACCCCTTATACTGACCACTACGACCGGTTTGTGCAGAGACATCATCCCTGTGCGACCACAAATCTAGGATCTGGTCGTCTTGCCAGTGTTCGAGGTAATACCCATAGGCTCTCTGCAATTTTTTGATCGACTCAATATCTTCCATGCGAGTCAGTCTTGTTTCTAATTTCTCGACTGTTTCAGAAAGTGTTTTTACCTTTGCTTCTAACTCGTCTGGTTTCATAATTGCCCTCCTCTTCAACTGATTTCCTCGTAATTAAAATATACGTTTGGCCAAATACTAACATCGAAAGTACACATTGTCAAACACCTCGTGGAACAAATTGCGACTAAACTAAGCCAAACGGGCTGTAACCCTACACCACGCTACGCCACAAATTGGGTTTTTCCCATAGACGGGATAGCCAGATTGCGCACCTAAAACTAACGATTTTAACAATTAGGCTGGTTATCCGCTTCCTCGACTACAGTAGTCTGGCTGTGACGACAGCCTACCTGCGAAGGTTGGAGGGAGAGTAAGACCAGAGTTGGGCAAAAGTGGCCGAGGCGATTGGAATGTAGATACTGGCTGAGAATATAATGATTATAGGTATCGCCGGGCAGAAGGCCAATCTTACGGGGAAATCGCTGATTGGTTGAACAAACAGAATTTCCGTACACTGGACGTATATTTCTTTACCGCCCATGCAAAGCGGGTGACGGCCCTAAAACCGACCCCCGCTTTCCGTGTACTGTATGGCGTTGAGATTAATACGGGCCCCAATACGCCGTTGAAATTGGAGTTTCGAGATGGGACTCCAATATTGTTGGACTTGGTGGAGACGGGGGAGGATTCAGCTCTGTTGTACTCCAGGGTCGATTCCCTCGTAAAAGAACGCCGAGCTTATGGGATAGAATTTATGTTGTCCCCTGGTATTTGACGCTAACTGTCATTTAACCGAAATAAAAAATTTGTCGCATTTACTCAAGAACAAGCCACTGTAATGATTGAAATCTCTCATTTAAAGAGTATAATTAAACACAAGGTTTGATGCCTCATTGGTTTGCATCTTCAAGAGACGCTTATTACATCGGGTTTAAGGGGACAACAATGCAAGATAGGCCAAGAAAAAAAGCCGCAAAGAAAGGTATATTGGTACAAAATCAAGATCTCAACGAGAACGAGGAAAAATACCGGACTTTATTCAATTCAATCGACGAAGGTTTTTGTATTATTGAAATGATCTTTGATTCTAAGGACAAACCGGTCGATTACCGTTTCCTGGAGATTAATCCCGCCTTCGAAAGGCAAACCGGGTTGCACAACGCTGAAGGGAAGTTAATGCGCACTCTCGCTCCGGCGCATGAAGAACACTGGTTCCAAACTTATGGAAGAATCGCTTTCACCGGGGAATCGGAGCGTTTTGTGGACGAAGCCAAGGCACTAAACCGATGGTACGAAGTATATGCCTTTCGAGTGGGCCTGCCGGAAAGCCGAAAAGTGGCCATTCTTTTTAACGATATTACAAAGCGCAAAAAGGCTGAAGAAGAGTTGGCCAGAGCCAAGGATGAACTAGAAATAAAAGTTCAAGAACGGACAGCAGAACTTCAGGCCAGCCAAGAAAAATACCATAGCATCGTAGAAACAGCCGATGAAGGTATATGGATCTGCGATACGAACGGCAAAACTACTTTTGTCAACAAGAAAATGACCGAAATGTTAGGCTACAGTGAACAACAAATGATGGGCAAAACGCCCTACGAATTCATGGACGAAGAAGCGAAGGGTCTGGCAAAGTCTAATCTTGAACGAAGATTAAAAGGTCATAGTGATAGATACGAACAAAAATATATTCGTAAAGATGGCTCAACGCTCTGGGCAATCGCATCTGCAACTCCGGTACTTGATAAAAATAACTATGTAGTAGCCAGTTTAGGCATGATCACTGACATTACAGCGCGTAAAAAGACAGAGCAATCACTCCAGGAGAATCAACAGAACCTCCAGACCTTAGCCGACACGGTGACCACTGGTATTGGCGTAATTGGAATTCCTGATGGAAAATTCCTTTACGTCAACTCTGCTTACGAAAAGGCATTTGGTTACGATCATGACGAACTGATAGGACGAAACACTCCTGACATCTATTGGGATGTTGAAGATCGGAAGAGAATTCTTGAACTTTTGAAGAAAACAGAGAATAAAGCCGATTATGACGTCAGATTGAAGAAAAAAGACGGGACAATGTTCTGGGGTATGTCATCGGTTCGCCCTGTTAATTTCAATGGCCGTCCTGCTTTATTGGGGATTTTTACTGATATTTCTGACCGCAAGATAGCCGAAGAGCGATTAAGACTGGGCGAAGAGAGATTTTCTAAAGCCTTTCATTCCAGCCCGGTTGCGTTATCTATTTCACAAATTAGTGACGGAACTTTCTTAGACATAAACCAGAGTTTCGTAAATTTGTTCGGATACAACCGAGAAGAGGTAGTCGGCCAAAAAGCAACTGATCTTAAAATTTATTATAACCCGACAGACCGAAAGGAAATCGTAAAGTTATTAGAACAAGAAGGGAAGGTCTTCAACTATGAGGTTTCGGCCAAGACAAAAACTGGGACCGAAATTAGAGCCCTTACTTCTGCAGAAAAAATTGAGATCGATAGCCAATTATATGTAATCTGGACAACAATTGACGTCACTGACCGCAAGAAGGCAGAAGAAAGACTTGTAGAAAGCGAGGAACGGTTTTTTAAGGCTTTTCACTTAAGCCCGGTTGGCATGGTTATCGCCAGCATTCCCGAAGGACGTTGGGTAGAGGTCAATGATAGTTTTTTGAGAATGCTAGAGTATGCTCGCGATGAGGTGATCGATCATACCTCAGTAGATCTGAAATTATACGTTAAACCAAATGAACGGGATCAAGTCTGGCAGACCATACTCGAACAGGGGAAATTTGAGAACCGCGAGATGACCTGGCGGACAAAGACCGGTAAGGTTATCACCGTAATTTCCTCCAACGAAAGCCTTATTCTTAACGGTCAAGAACACACCATGTTTATAGTGATGGATATTACCGAGCGTAAAAAGACAGAACTAGAAGTGGTGCGGCTTAACCGTGAACTGAGGGCCATACGTGAATGCGATCAGACTATTGTTCATGAGAATGACGAACAAACTCTTTTAACCAAAGTGTGTAGTATCTTATGCACGACTGCCGGTTACCGGATGGCATGGGTTGGCACCATCCAACATGATGAAGGTAAATCCGTTCTGCCATTGGCTTGGTGCGGTGACCGGGAATACCTTATAGGAGCAAACATCACCTGGGCTGACACAGAACGAGGCCGGGGTCCTACTGGATTATCTGCCCGCACCGGTAAGACGCATTTTTTCCAGGATTTTGCCACGGACCCCGCGGCTGCTCCTTGGCGCAAATCAGCATTATCACGGGGCTATCGTTCGAGTATCGCAATACCGCTTTTAGACGTTAATGGTAGCGTTTTCCAAATTTTTACATTGTACTCAGAGGAGCCCAATTACTTCAACCCGGCCGAAGTCAGATTGTTGGAAGAATTAGCAACTGATATTTCTTTCGGTATTAATGCGTTACGGGAAAGGGCGAAACGTCAGCAAGCAGAAGCTGAAGTCTCTCATTTAGCATCATTCCCTGAACTCAATCCCAATCCTATTGTTGAACTGGATTCGAATGGCAATATTAGTTATGCAAATCCGGCAGCCAAAATGAGGTTCCCTGACCTGTTAGTTCAAGAGATCAAACACCCATTCTTGGTTGATTTAACCAACATAATCCCGCAAGCAGAAACCAGCTCAATCACCAGAGATATTAACGTCGGGAATTCCTGGTATGAGCAAACATTGGCCTACACTGCATCCACGAAAACATACCTGCTTTATGCGCGGGATATCACGGAACGCAAGAATGTCGAGGATAAATTGAAGCAGCGTACCGCTGAACTCGAGTCTTCCAACAAAGAGTTAGAGGGCTTCTCTTATTCCGTTTCTCATGACTTAAGAGCTCCACTGAGAAGCATGGCAGGTTTTAGTACAGTCCTGCTTGAAGACTACTCCGAAAAATTGGATCACGACGGAAAGCAGTATTTGGAACGCATACGGGACTCTGGGGTATTGATGGGTCAGCTTATGGATGACCTTCTCAAACTATCCCGGGTTACGCGGAGTGACCTATACCGGGGAAAAATGGACCTGAGTGACATGGCTAAGAAAATCACCGCTGACTTAGCGAAGGATGAACCTCAGCGAAAGGTAAAGATTACTATTACGCCCAATATCATTGCATACGGAGACAAAAATCTGTTAGGTCTGGTGCTCGAAAATTTACTGGGGAATGCCTGGAAATACACCAGTAAAACAGCAGAGTCGCGAATTGAAATGGGTGTTATTGAACATAGCGGCAAACAGGCCTATTTTGTTCGCGATAACGGGGTCGGATTCGATATGACTTACGCTAACAAGCTTTTTAAACCTTTCCAACGACTGCATAAGGCGTCCGAGTTTGCTGGGACCGGTATTGGCTTAGCTACCGTACAGCGCATCATCAGTCGCCACGGAGGGCAAGTTTGGGCAGAAGCCAAGGTAACGGAGGGAGCAACTTTTTATTTTACGTTAAGTTAAGAAGTTATCTTTTTACAATAAGAAAGTTGGATTTTGTGTACGTAAATCATGATCCTGATTGCGGAATAAAAATGATAAGCGTTTATACCCATAATTTTCTTAGTTGGTAGAACATACTAACTTTTCAAAATAGAATCTTAATTTGTGATCATCTCGAATTATATATTTGATATTCTATTGAAATGCGGCTGGTTAATTACCAACCAATATGATCCAAGAAGTCGAATTGTTTCGGTAAACTCATCGGGTTTAACTGGTTTGCGGACGAAACTATTCGCTCCAAGATCATAGCTCATGATAATGTCTTTTTCTTCATTTGACGATGTGAGCACCACTGTTGGAATCAGTTTGGTCCTTTCTTCGCTACGAATCCTTCTCAGCACTTCAAAGCCATTAATTCTGGGCAGTTTCAGGTCCAGCAACACCACTGCCGGAGGACCGTTAATCGAACAACCACTGTTACCATCTTCACCAAACAAATAGTTTAAGGCTTCAACGCCGTCAGCGGCAATAATCAATTCGTTCTCGATATTTGCCTTTTGAAGTACCCGCTTTATTAGTTGTACGTCGTTGGGGTCATCTTCGACCAGCAATATTTTTTTGCTTACCAAGGATTTCTCCTATATCTTAACAAACATAAAACAGTTAACGGCCTCAATTAAGATTCCAACCCTATCCGTTGCAATCAGCTAATCATGATTCTTATTGGTCACTACTTCGATGCTCGAAAAGCACCTGTTTCAGCCATAGGAAATGCTTGGTCCAACGTAAGAACAGGGCTGACATGTCCAGATCCTAAGCCGACTAGTGGACCTAACGCCTTTGCCAAAGTCGGATAATCATCAGCTTCAACAGTAATGTAATAAGTGTGGTCCAAGGGTGTTACATATCCTGCCACTACCTTCACACCCGGTGTTTTCTTCATAGCCTGCCACCAGTCATTAGCTTGCTTGGTTGCTTCAGGCGATTGGGCCGGACACATTTGGCTCGTATGGGAATGAACAACTTGGAATAACATGAGAGCACCTCCTTTTAAACTAATACTTTACTATTTTTTGGTTATATGCCTTTATTTGAGAAATCCCCAAATCTTACTGAAAAAGTGTACTGTGAAAATATGACCCTCGTAAATGGTCGGAGCAATAATCATATTGATTTTTTGGATTTCTCCTGTTTTTATGTTCTGCATTTTCACGTTGATGGAACCAGCAACCCCTTTCTCGGATGCATTCATGTAAGCATTGATGACTTTTTGCTGATCCTCTTCAAGAACATCAGAAAGTGGAACTTCAGCATCCGCCCAGGCCTTTGGTGATTTGTAGCCCAAGAGGTCTGCAAACTTCTTGTTGCAGACTTTATGAGCATCATCAAAGTAGATATAGATTGCCTCTTTGGATTCTTTGAGTAAGATCTTCATTTGTTCTGCAATTCCTTTAATCAGTTCTGCATGGTGCTCTTGCTCTGCCATAAATAAACCCCCTTGTTTTATAACTTGAGGCGTTTAAATTATAGTTTCTGTGGCATATAAAAGTTATAAAATTTATAGATTAATGATTACAAATTCGTGACATTTATTCTTGAGCTATGAATATACATGTAATGTATAGAAAGATTTTGGATTATGGTGGAGATGAGGTTTCTTTAAACCATGAACTCCACCTACTGAAATTTAGCTTGAATTATGGGACTGGATGGATGTAAAGTTGTTATTTGCATTTACGTGGAGATGTCCGAGGATTCAGCCTATCGTCCCTCAGAATCGATTCCCTGGTAAAAGAACGACGGGCTCATGGGATTGAATTCATATACAAAACAAATGATTTGTAAAAAATTTTAGTTATTTAGTCATCAGCATGCTAGTGTTTGCTAATCAAACCACCCTTTTTTCTTGAAATACCATAATTCAACTGCGGCGATTATGACCATCAGGATTATAACGACTATAAAACCAAGCGAAAAAGTAACCCACGGTACTCCACCGACGTTCATGCCTAATAATCCGGCTATCAAACCTAGAGGCAAAGTAATCGCTGAAATAATGGTAAGGGTGCGTAAACGTTTTTCCACCAAATCGCTGCCCGCCATTTGGTAGTAGGTATACAAATCATTGACACGGGTTTCCAACCGGTAAATTCCTCTTTGTGCTATTTCGATCTCCGATTGCAGGTCCTGAAGATAGGCTCTACGGTGCGGTTCTTTTAGGGTTTCATTATCCGAGGAATTAAGTCCAGCAATGCAGTATTGCTGATTTTCTATCAAGGCAACCAGCTTATCGACCTGCCAGCGCAGTTTTGTGAGATCCTCTGTGTGCACCGATCCCGGATTCTTGGTTAGGGTTTTGGCTGTATCCAGGATCTGGTCGCGAACTTCGGTTTCTGCCTGAACGCTTGCATCCGTTATATCATCCAGAATCAAATATAGTATTTGCACTAGGTGACCCAAGACAGGCGATTTATCTCCAGTCAAACTCTGGGCAAGCTCATCGATAGCAGGCATTACCCCGTGACGAATAGTCACCAACACCGGAGATTGTAAAACGAACGTCATGTAGGCTTGATTTTCCGACTTTTGGTTAAAAGCTATAGGAAACTCGAGCAAGACAGCTTTATCGTAAGATATTACACCCGGCACATCTGCTAAATCCACACATCGGTCAAGTATCAGCGGATGAAGATTTAATGGGGTTAGAAACTTCTTTATTTCGTCCGGCTCTGCTTCTTCAATGTCAAACCAGTTCTCACCAAATTGACTGATATCACCCTCGGGCCAATCTGCCAGTGATGGTTGTTTCTGCAATTTACCGGACTTGAGCAAATACCAGTTAATCTTCACCGTAACTACCTCCGTTTAAGTTACTCGCTCTTATACAATAATCGGCACAACACGAAAAAGGATGATGAATAGATTTAAATTTGTTTCTTTTAATATACACTAATTACGCAACAAATAATTTTATAAGATTTTTCCTTTATATTTTTCTGGAAAAAAATACGACTACCGGCCCTTAATCGAGCCATTGAGGTCGCAATTTTTAACTCCGGGAACATCGTTAAAACGCTTTATCCCAAGGGTCCGGATATTCTCATCGATGACGGGTATATAGACGTCTGGATCATGGGTATCCAAACAATTCTGGATTATCCGCGATATTCATTCGAGACGGTCATCGGAAAGCCGTCAAAGCGGCTTTCACATTTTATTAAAGCGGGGAAAGACTGTCTCGGTCAAAAGCCGCATTCCACTGCCGGTTCAAGCCGATGGTGATATTTTCGGAACCACCCCGATCGAGGTTGAGGTGATACCGGCCGCATTGACAATGCTGGTTGGTGAAAAACCCGATAGAGACAAAGCATAGTCTTGATCGAAATCATATGAATCCCAATGCTGTGCAATTTTTTGCTGAATGTCACAAGTATTACATCAGGCATTGATAATAATAGGTTCTTATTTCCCTGTTGATTTTGGTGCTTTCCAATAACGATACATCCAAATTAGTAAAATCAAAAGAGTTCCACCTATAAGGTACCCTCCTATTACATCGCTGGGCCAATGGACTCCCAAGTAAACCCGTGAAATACCTATTAACAAGATTAAAAGTACCAATACGACCAGAATCACCATTCGCGCTGTGCGATTCTCAATACTGATCCAACAGAGATAAGCAGTCAGCCCCAATATTAGAATGGCTGAAATTGCATGCCCGCTGGGAAATCCGTTACCTTGCTCTAATGACAATATTTGAACCAGATTTACCGCAGGGCGCGGCCGTCCAATGACTATTTTCAATATAACGGCTGCGAGTGAAAACAACCCTCCGCCTAGAATCAGGAATAACTCCTTTCTGCCCATTTTCCACCACGCCAGTAGTGCGATAAAACCAACTACCAATGCCATGCGCCAGCTGCCAAAGATAAATGAAATCCCCAGCATAAAAAAAGTAAAAAATCATTTTTTAAAGACTGTATATGAAGTGTTAGAAAAAGATCTCTGGGGAATCGCACATTATAATGAGCGAAAATTGAGAATCGTACTGATAAAATTAGCAGAAATCCGATAATCAATTTCAGTTTGGCATCTAGAGGTATTGGTTTATTCATAATAATACCGATGTACCGTGATTATTTGCAGTCCTTCAGTGGTAAAAATTATAGCACGCTGCATTAATTCCGGATTATATATGCGTATATGTTGTTTACAATTTGGATGACTGATTAAGATTTTAAATTCGTGTAGTGAATGATTGCTGACCAAAATATGTTTGTTTTAAATTTCATGCACTATTTTTGTAATTAAATTGTCATAAATTCCATCCATTATTTATCCAATTGTTATATTTTTATGAGTATCATTAAGTTAACCAATCTGGATTCACGAATTATTTCAGCTTTTATGGTCTTTCAGGTTGCGAAGCCATAATAATACCACATAATTGAGGAGAACACATGCGTATTGGGATAGCTTCAGATCATGGTGGATTCGAATTGAAAGCGTATCTTCTTTTATCGTTAAAGGGCGAAGGGCACAAGGTTATAGATTACGGTGCAAAAGAACTAAACCCGGGAGATGATTATCCTGATTTCGTAATACCGCTGGCAAGAGCCGTGGCAAGAGGAGAAGTCACACGCGGCATTGCCCTTTGTGATAGTGGGGTGGGAGCCTGTTTCGCCGCAAATAAAGTACAAGGTGTGCGTGCCGCTTTGATTACGGATTCTTTTTCGGCTCATCAGGGAGTTGAAGACGACAACATGAACATCTTGTGTCTGGGGGGACAAGTCATCGGTCGTGCACTTGCTTGGGATTTGGTAAAAACTTTCCTGAACGCCCAATTTAACGTGACCGAACGATTCACAAGACGCCTGGCCAAAATATCTGAACTGGAAGATAGAGCAAATACACAATGACTAACTCTTTGAACCAAACCGACGAGCCGTTTTGGACGCTTTCCTCGGACGATGCGCTGAATCAACTCGGCACAGGCCGAAATGGGCTGACATCGGAAGAAGCACAAAGACGGCTTCTGCGTTTTGGTGCCAACATCCTGAAACCGAAAGGAAAGACCGACTCCTTAACTCTCCTAATTAACCAATTCAGAAGCCCCCTCGTTCTCATTCTGATTATCGCCGCTATATTAGCTTTTTTTCTGGGAGACCCCATCAACGGAGGCATAATACTTGCCATTGTTGTGATTAGTGGATTATTGGGGTTCTGGCAAGAAAGAGGCTCCACAATGGCTGTCCAAAAGTTGATGGCGATCGTCCAGTTGAAAGTCTCTGTATTGCGCGGACCGAATCCTGTTGAGATCCCTATTGATGACATCGTTCCGGGCGACGTCGTTTTACTTTCAGCCGGAGATGTTATCCCAGCAGATTGCCTGATTATTCAATCGAACGATCTATTCGTGGACGAGGCCACTCTCACCGGCGAAACTTACCCAGCGGAAAAATTAGTCGGAATATTACCAGGGGAAACGCCTATAGCTCACCGGACAAACTCCCTATTTATGGGAACCCATGTAATCAGCGGGAATACAAAGGCCATAGTGATAAACACCGGTCTTCATACACAATTTGGCAAAATTGCCGAACATTTGAAATTCCGGCCCCTTGAGACTGAATTTGAACACGGCGTAAAGCAATTCGGCTATTTTCTCATGATCGTTACGCTGGTTCTGGTAATGGCGATCCTCGCAGTTAACACATATTTCCAAAGACCATTGCTGGACTCCGTGCTTTTTTCGCTGGCGCTGGCAGTTGGACTCACTCCACAATTATTACCGGTTATTATCAGTATTAACCTGTCGCACGGGGCAAAACGAATGGCAGAGCAAAAAGTCATCATCAAACGTCTGGCATCCATTGAAAACTTCGGCAGCATGAATATATTGTGTTCTGATAAGACCGGTACTCTAACCGAAGGAATTATGCGTCTGCACTCATTCACGGGTGCAGACGGTGTTGAAAATGATAAAGTCCTCTTATATGCTTATCTCAATTCCACTTACGAAACTGGCTACAATAACCCCATTGATACGGCCATTCGCGCGCACAAGCCGGTGGATATTTCCGGCTACCTAAAATTAGATGAAGTGCCGTATGATTTCATTCGCAAACGATTAAGCATTTTAGTTTCAGCTAAAGAGGGAAACATAATAATTAGTAAAGGCACTTTGCCGGATCTGTTTTCCATTTGTTCTCAAGCTGAAACCAGCGGCGGCATCGTTAATTTAAGCAGCGTTCTGGAAAAGGTGCGGACTCAATTTGAAGATTACAACCGTCAAGGATTTCGTGTTTTAGGCATAGCTTACCGCAGTAACGACTCTGGTACAACAATATCCAAAGAAGATGAGAAGGGGTTCACATTCCTCGGTTTCATCGTACTGGAAGACCCGATTAAAACAGGCGTTGCTGAAACAATTAAAAAATTAAAAACGCAAGGCATTGCTTTAAAAGTCATATCCGGCGATAACCGGCTGGTAACAGAACACATCGGAGAACAGGTCGGATTGTCAACCTCAAAAATAATAAACGGATCAGACCTCCTTCATATTTCGGATGCTGCCCTGGTCCAACAAGCAAATCAAGCAAGTTTATTTGCTGAAATAGAGCCGAATCAGAAGCAGCGGATAATCATAGCCCTGAAAAAAGCAGGCAATGTGGTTGGTTACATTGGTGATGGCATAAACGATGCTCCGGCCCTCCATGCCGCAGACGTCGGTATTTCCGTAGACAGTGCCGCGGACGTGGCTAAAGAAGCCGCCGACATTGTATTGCTCGAGAAAGATCTGGCCGTGCTGGAACACGGGGTGCAGGAAGGACGGGTCACGTTCGCCAATACCTTAAAGTATGTCTTCATGGCGACCAGCGCGAATTTCGGCAACATGTTCAGTATGGCAGGTGCTTCGATCTTCCTTTCATTTCTGCCGCTCTTGCCCAAACAAATCCTATTGACGAATCTGATGACCGATTTTCCGGAAATGAATATCGCCTCCGATAATGTCGATACTGAGATGATAATGCAACCGAGACGGTGGGATATTAAATTCATTCGAAAGTTTATGTTAATTTTCGGTGTCTTGAGTTCTGTTTTTGATTACCTGACTTTCGGGGCACTTTTACTTGTTTTGCATGCTACCGAAACCCAATTCCGGACAGGGTGGTTTATGGAATCGGTCATTTCAGCTTCATTGGTAGTACTGGTAATTCGAAGCCGAAGAACTATTCTGCACAGCCGTCCCGGGAAATTTTTGCTGATCGCTACGTTATCTGTCGTTGCGGCAACGTTAGTTTTACCGTTTACACCATTAGATAAAGTATTTGGATTTAGTGCTCTGCCAATTCCCTTCATAGCGGTAATTATTGGAATCGTTGTAACCTACATCGTCGCTGCAGAAATAACCAAACGGGTGTTTTATAAACTGGTGCGGCAATCTTAAACAGAAATTTCTAGTAAAGACCTTTCCGCACCACAGGGAATCTTATGTCAAGGAGAATATTTAATATGACAACATCTGATAACAAAAACGGAAAAAGCAGGTTGGAGCAGATTGCCCGTCGAGTGATGCAGGAGAATGGATTTCTAGCTGATTTTTCAACAGCTGTACTGGATGAACTTTCAAAGATACAGAATATTACTGCCGGCAGCTTGATGATCAAGAAAGACTTGCGGCAACTCCTCTGGGCATCAATAGATAACGACGATTCCAAAGATCTTGATCAATTAACCGTCGCTGAGGTGCTACCCGGTAATAGTATCAAGATTTACGTGGCTGTTGCCGATGTGGATAACCTGGTAAAAAAGAATTCAGCAATCGACCAGCATGCTCATCAGAATACGACTTCAATATATACCGCCGGTAAAACCTTTCCCATGCTTCCGGAGAACCTGTCCACAAACTTGACATCGCTTAATTATCAAGAAGACCGCCCGGCTATAATTATCGAGATGACCGTCAGCGATTCAGGAGATATACAAGGTTCAGATATCTATCCGGCAACGGTCAGAAATCACGCCAAGCTGGCTTACAACGCAGTTGCAGCCTGGCTGGATGGGAAAAATCCGGAGCCGGATAACGTAATTAAGGTCGATCCTTCCCTAGCAGATAATCTGCGGGTACAGGACAAGGTCGCACAAAAACTGCGGGCAAAGCGGCACCTGCGCGGTGCTCTGGAATTACAGACCCTGGAAGCCCGGCCAATTTTTGACGGAGACGAAATCAAAGATTTGCAGGTCGATGAGACCAACCGAGCTAAGGAAATCATCGAAGATTTTATGATTGCAGCAAACGACATCACTGCGCTTTTTCTGAAGAGCAAACAAATACCATCTTTAAGACGCATTGTTCGCACTCCGAAGCGGTGGGACAGAATCGTTGAAATAGTTAAACAGAATAATTTCCAGCTTCCCGCGGATCCTGATTCAAAAGCACTGGCGGATTTCCTGGTCAAACAGAAAGCCACCGACCCTCTGCGTTTCCCGGACCTGTGCCTGGTAATCATTAAACTCCTCGGCTCCGGTGAATACGTCGTAGAGCTCCCGGGTGAGACATCTCCGGGACATTTCGGCCTTGCTGTTAAAGACTATACTCATTCAACAGCTCCCAACCGTCGGTTCCCTGACCTCATCACCCAGCGCATCCTGAAGTCAGTCTTGAACACTACTCAAATGCCCTATAGCCTGACAGATTTGACAGAATTGGCAAGTCATTGCACTCAAAAGGAAGACGATGCGAATAAAGTAGAGCGACAGGTTGCTAAGTCCGCTGCAGCCATGTTGCTATCATCTAGAATCAACAGCCAATTTGATGCCATTTGCACTGGCGCCGGAGATCACGGAACCTGGGTGCGTATTTTTCAGCCGCCCGTTGAAGGACGTTTGTTTAGCGGGTTTGAAGGTATAGATGTTGGTAACAAGTTGAAAGTAAAGCTGGTCCATGTCGATATAGACAAAGGGTTTATAGATTTCGAGAAGGTTTTATAACCGATGTTACCTATAATAGCAGGACCACAAAAATCCTTCTATTTCCTGAGGAAATCGAAGAGCTTCGATCTATCATTAAATATGGCGGATATTAGCCATGGAAGCTAGTAGACCCATGGAAAGATTTTGCACAATGGGGGAGATGAGGTTTCTTTAAAACCATGAACTCCACATGCTGAAATTTAGCCTGAATTATGAGACTGGATGGATGTAAAGTTGTTATTTGAATTTACGTGGAGATGTTCGAGGATTCAGCTCTATCGTCCCTCAGAGTCGATTCCCTGGTAAAAGAACGACGGGCTTATAGGATAGAATTTATACCAGTCTGAGGTTATGTTGTTTATCGTAGTTCCAGAAGAATGCCAGAATAGGGCATTCGATTCTGATTCCTACAGACCTTCCAGTATTGAAATAGAAAAACATCTCAAGCATCTAAAAGATGGTGGTTAGTGCCGGGATTACAAAGGTGCCTACGCTATTGATTGATCACCCCGATGGATTTGTGAATCACAGTATTGGTGGAGAAGGCGGTTCTTCGTCTCCAAAGCCCAAGATATCCTATATGTTCTGCGCTGACGCCGAAATACCAATATTATGTAGACAACTTATCGATGGTCGAAGGGAACCGAATTTCAGATAATATTTGTAATGAATTTGTTATCTTTCCTTTTCATTATTTATTACATTGTAATGTTCCGAAACATATAATCAACTAAATATTAAAAAATGGAGGGGTAAAAATGAATATGGCTGCAATCTCGAAATGTAACATGTCTACCTGTGCATACAATAAGGAGAATTCTTGCCATACCTTGGGAATAACTGTTGGTCCGCATGCTGAATGCAATACTTATGTTCATGCCAGTAGCCGCGGGGGATTTCCAGAAATCAAAGGAGGGGTTGGAGCGTGCACTGCATCAAGTTGCAAGTTCAACAACAAATTAGAATGTCAAGCCTCCAAAGTGGATGTTGCCGTTGACGACAAACATGCTGATTGCCAGACATTCCAAATGGAAAGCAAACAAGATGCCCTGACTTTCAAGGATGAGGACAATGCCTTCACATCAACCGAGTAATGGGGTGGCAAATGTAGATTCCAGGAGGAGACACATACATGGCAATAGAAAGGCAGAAACCCGGTAAAACAGTTGGGCAAATATTGAGAAGAATACTAGGTATTTATCTCGCCGTAGTGATCTTATTAGCTATTGTTATTCATTTTATTAGATAGATGTTTTTTGAGTAACCTCTAAAATAGTAGCTCGAAATCGAATATACAAATAAAGAGATTGGTTGGATATTTCAAATCCTTTTCTTTTCACGTGAGGTGACCGAGGGCACTTGGTTGTAAAGCTCATTGCTATTCCGTTTTGAATATGCATCCGGGTTATCCTTATTTAGGTCGACAATTAACAGGACATATTGACAGATGAATCATAGAACTTAGGGGATCGCCCTTAAAACAAGGAAGGAGGCTGGTTATGCCTCCTTCCTTGTTTTAAATTGCATTTAATTGTTTAACTAAAGAATATATCACTATTAAGGTGTGGTAGTAGCACTTGTCGTGACAGGAGTTGGTGGTGGTTTTGCCGCGAAGTTAACCAGACTGGCTACTTTCGTACTACTATTGTAAGTTATCACAGCGTACCCACTGGCGGGTAATGTATACCCTTTGATAATGAACTCGGTAGTTGCATCCCAGGTTAGGTTTATAGCATTCTTGTCTAAGGCAGTTCCAGTTATGTTATTACCTGATATCGTAACGGTACCCCTTACCTGACGAGTAACCGGAGCCTTAATTATAAGTACTTGAGTAGCTAAGCCACTGCTGTTCACCCGGGCTATTACTCTATCCCCAACAGATATGTCAGAGAAAGCACCTTTTTGGCCGAATGTGTCCAAGAAACCTAAATTATCTCTCCAGTTGGCAGGGATATGTAGATCCTTTAATTTGGCTGCTCTGGATAGTGCGCTCGGATCACGAGCGATTTTGTTATTAACATAGGCATCAGCCTTGCCAAGAGGGATCAGATAGTATTTGGTATTGGAATCGGTTGATACAACAACCGATGTAGTACCGACAGTAAAAGACCCTGATGTCGAGTTCACTGCATTTACTACACCCTGGACTGTATGGAGCGCCGTCGCAGTGGTAGAAGTGGTGACCACAGTGGTAGCGGCGGATACTGGGATTGCTACTCCCACCACAAGCGCCATAACCACAGCAAATAGTATAATGATTTTCATAAAGTTATTTTTTAACATTGTTTTCTCCTTATTATTTATTATTTGAACAATACTGTAGTTGTTAAGAAGTCATGTATTTTAATTTAAGAACCGCTCATATTGTTTACTACTAACAGGACCTCACCCTGGTTTCCGCTGTCATCTGTAGCAATGACATCAATAGCATTAGGTCCATTTTCTAGACTGACGTCGATACTAAAATTCCCGTTGGCGTCGGCGACATCGGAATTGCTATTTGCTGTAACGGTTGCCCCTGGTGTGGTCTGGCCTTGAACTATAACTGTGCTTGTGCTTAAAGTGGCAGAGTCAATTGGAGATGTAATTGTCAATGGCAGAGTCCCTTGTGAAGCACCCAAGGTAGTAGATGTCGTTGGCATCGCATCCACCATCAGTAACACTTCGCCCTGGTTATTATTATCATCGGTAGCGATGACATCAATGGCATTAGGGCCGGCATCCAAGCTTACGTTAGTACTAAAAGCACCGGTTGAGTCGGCAGTAACTACATTATCATTGACACTTACGGTGGCTCCGGGTGCTGTTGTTCCTTGAACGGTAACGGCGTCTCCGTTAATGGTCGCCGAATCGGCTGGCTCAGTTATGCTCAATGGCAGCCCTGACTGAAGCGTACCGGAGGTAGTTCCCGACGGTGAGGTCACTGTGGAATTATTCGCCAAACCGGAAGAAATAGTTGTCGTTGATATGGAATTATTTTCTGGTGTTGAAGCTCCCTCAGTCGTAGCGGACTCCGTTGATGCACTTTTTGTGCAACTGACCAAAAGGGCGGCAAGTAGACCAAGGATCGTTATGGCACTTATCATTTTCTTCATGTTTTTTCTAACCTTCAAACCAAGGGTTAATCATCTTAAAAGCTGGTGATAAAGAGTTGTTTCAACTTTATCTTGCTTTCTACCTTTTCAAAGCATTTTAATATCCCTCCGTTTTAATTCCTTTATATATACAACGGAGGAGTACTGACTTTTGTTACAGATAATTAAAATTCACTGAACACAACTAACTTCATTTATCCTCCCAACATTTCTATTAAAATGCGGGTACTGAGCGCTATTTTTAAACAGTTTCAATAGGTAAAAACTCTAGTCGTCTTCATTAGAGAGTTATAAATAATATTTCAATCCCGCTTTGTTTCATTTACCACCGTGCCCAGTGTCTTATCACCAAGGGTAAATGCCGGACTAACCGTACCAGTCACACTAATTTTGACCCCTTTAGCCGGGGGATCCTTACTGGTCACCACCCATATATTTCCGGAACCATCATTGACCTGATAAGCACCGCGGCTAGTGAGAGCATTCCATATAGTGTCCCCTACATACCCACTGATATTTACAGTCTTGCCGTTGTACTGGGCCGAATTGGCTGTAATGTCGCCAGTTTTAGTAGTCTTTGTGCAACCGGATACGAATAGCATCATCAAAACAATTATTCCAACTAAGAAAATCGAGAATATTCGCTTCAAATTTAACCTCCTGAACAATGCTAAAAATTAAAACACATTACTTCGCCGATTTACTCGGCATGGATGTAAAACCGAACAAACTCACTTTGCCCTTATTCACTAATGTTGGATGGGTGACAGGGTTTCTAGATACTTTATTTACAGTCAATTCTTGATAAGTGACGTTGCTAATTGCCACGTTGTTTTATTCGACCTATCCATAAGATAAAGATACCTTAATTCGTTAATAGTAAAAATAATCCAAACGTCCTAATAATTCTAATCAATAGTACTAAGCGAACGTCTACCGCCGATGACTCACATTGGTTATAACCTGCTAGCTTGGGGGAATCTGGTTTACAAGTTTAGGTTTTTAGGGAATGTGACTGATGAAACTCAGGTTTTAGATGGGCATTAATACTGGAAGTATTTTTTAAGTAAGATGTCTATTATACTGACTTTCAAGTTAACCAAAGTAATTAATAAACCAAGTCCCGATAGAATAATGCCTACAGTTGCTATGCCACTCTTTTGACGCCGTCGTACTATGATGCCTAAAACCAATCCGAAAATACTCGCCGGAAAGCCCATGTATAGTATCGGCCAAAGAAAGAGGCTAAGTATGCCAATTACCAAAACTGCGGTGTCCAAATAACTCTCCCATTCACGATATCTGGCCAAATTATACACTGATGCGTTCTCATTATTCCAGCG